>Ga0070727_10000432_pt1 | contig 51397 bp, 49 predicted proteins | sample tdAd472_FD_66722 | JGI IMG/M metagenome (GOLD analysis project Ga0070727, IMG submission 66722) | Marine sediment microbial communities from the Atlantic coast under amendment with organic carbon and nitrate - tdAd47.2 | ecosystem: Environmental > Aquatic > Marine > Coastal > Sediment | place... | reverse complement strand
TCCCGGGGCAGGGTGTGGAGCATGGCAACGGAGTCCGCCAGTGCGGCGCCGTCGCCGCCGGGCAGGTCGATCCGGCCCACCCCCGCGGGCAACACCGTGTCGCCGGTGAAGAGTTCGGCGCCGATCCGGAAACACACCCCGCCCGGCGTGTGGCCCGGTGAGGGCAGCACCGCGATCTCGAAGCCGGCGATGGTGACGTCGGCTATATCGGCCAGGTCGTGGGTGATCTCGGGCACCTTCAGGGCGTCGCCGGGATCGATCACCATCTTGTAGAGGTTCATCCGCTTGAGCAGCGCCGCGTCGGCCCGGTGCAGATAAAACGGGATGTCGTAGGTCGCCATCAGGTCCGCGACCGCACCCACATGGTCGAAATGGGCGTGGGTGCAGATGATCGCCGCGGGGCGCCAATTATGTGTGTCGAGGATGTCCGTGATCGCGTCGGCGTCGCTGCCCGGATCGATCAGCAGCGCGGCGCCGCCATCGGGGCCGCCGACGATGTAGGCGTTCTCGCGGTAGATGCCGTTGGTGAATTGCTCAACGGCAATCTGCTTGGGGGCGAGCTGTTCGGAATCGCTCACCGGACCCCGCCGAAATAGACGACCTGGTTGGTGATGTTCCGCGCCGCGTCGCACGCGAAGAAGTCGATCGCATGCGCGATCTCCCCGGTCGTGATCAGGTCGGGCTTGATTAGCTCGGCCTGCTTGTCGGCGAGCGCCTTGTCCGACAGCCCCTCGGCCATGCCCGAGCCTTCGACCAGCGAAAGTCCAACTGTGTTGATGGTGATGTCGGCGGTGCCGATCTCGCGGGCCAGCGTGTGGCCGAGATTTTCGAGCCCCGCCTTCGAGGCGTTGTAGAGCGCCCCGCCGACGCTGCCGAGCGGCACGTTGATCGACGAGATGTTGACGATCCGGCCCTGTTTGGCGCGCATCATGTGCTTGATGGTCTCGCGCAGGACGGTGAACGCCCCGACGAGATTTGTCTCAAGGATTTCAGAGGCTTCCGCGCTGCCGGTCAGGAGCGCGGGTTTGGATTGGGTGATTCCGGCGTTATTTATCAACTGATCAATAACGGACCCGGCGTCCAAAACGGCCTTGAACACGTCGCGGACGGCGGCCTCGTCGGTGATGTCGGCTTCGATGTGGGTGTAATTGTCATGGGCGAGATCGCTGGCGCCGCGCGCGCAGCCGAACACCCGGTGCCCGGCACCCGCATAATGGGCGGCCAGCGCCCGGCCGATGCTGCGGCTGGCGCCTGTAATCAGGATGGTGCGCGGATCGCTCATAAGTCCCTGTTTAAAAGACCGGTTCTAGGACAGGACGCCGTCGAGATGGGCCGCCAGGCTGCCGACGGTCTCGAACGGGTTGTTGTCGAGGCCCATGGTGGATTCGTCGACCAGCACGACCGATTGCCCGGTCGCGTCCTGGATGTGGTTCTCGATGGCGACGATCAGATTCACCAGCTGCAGGGAATCCATGCCGTCGTCGCTGCCGAACAGGCGCGTGGTCTCTGCCTTCTCGATCAGCCGGGCGTCGGGGCCCTCGTCGGCGATCTGTGCGTTCAGCTCTTCGATGGCGGCGTAGATGATGTCCAGGCTCTGGCTCATGGATGCTCCTTAATGCGCGGGTATCCGCGTCTGCGTGGTCCCGTTGCTGATATCACCGAAGCCCCTGCGTTCGCAACGAACAGCTTGCCGCACAGCTGGCCCGCGAGCTGGCCCGGCATGGCGGCTTTGCTCGCCAAATCGTGAAACATCTGTGCCGTGTTGGCGCTGGTTTGCCTGGCCGTTTGCGGCCTAGAGTCCGGCTGCCTGCTTGCCGCTTTTGTTCACCAAATCCGTGGAGACACAACAGATGATCAGACTACGCAGCCTCGCGGCGATCGCCGCCGCGACCATGATGTTCACCGGGGTGCTCGCGCCCCAGGCGGGCGCCCAGCAGGAGGTGAAGCGTTCGATCACCGAGATCGGGCCCAATCTTTACCGCTTCCAGAACAACTTCCACACCTCGGTCTTCCTGGTGACCGATGACGGGGTGGTCGCGACCGACCCGATCAACGCCGCCGCGGCGACCTGGCTCGAGAACGAGATCCGCACGCGCTTCGGCCAGGAAATCCGCTACGTGGTCTATTCCCACGACCATGCCGACCATATCTCCGGCGGCGAGGTCTGGGACGACACGGCGGTCGTGGTTTCCCATGTGAATGCGCGCGACACCATCATCGCGGCCAAGCGCCCGACGGCGGTACCCGAACTGACCTTCTCCGACGAGCTGGTCCTCAATCTCGGCGGCCAGACGGTCGAGTTGAAATATGTCGGCCGCAACCATTCCGACAACATGATCGTGATGAATTTCCCGGCCCAGCGGGTGCTGTTCGCCGTCGATTTCATCCCGATCCAGGCGGTCGCCTTCCGCGATTTCCCGGATGCCTGGTTGCCCGAATGGATCGATTCCGTGCGCGCGGTCGAGGCGATGGATTTTGACACGCTGGCCCCGGGCCACGGCAAGATGGGCACCCCCGCTGACGTCACGGCCTTCCGCGAATATATGGAAGAACTGTGGGCGGCGGTGAGCCAGGCGGTTGCCGACGGCAAGACGCTGGAGCAGGCCCAGGCCGAGATCAAGCTGCCGAAATATGCCGGCTGGTTCCGCTACGAGCAGTTCCTGCCGCTCAACATCGCCGGCGCTTACCGCATCCGCTCGGCGAACTGGCGTCGTTAGTCACAACACAGAGCAGAATTTTGGTTTCGGGGGCGGGTCGCATGACCCGCCCCTTTTGCCAACGGGCCCGGACAGGATAAAACCAACACAACGAACCAAATGATGATCGAGGAGACGCGTGCCATGTCACGAACCCAAGGACGTATTCAGAAGATTGAGCCCGAGGCCGTCGATGGCGAGCTCGAGGAATTCTACGGCGCCGTGACGGGGCTGCTCGGCCGGGTGCCGCATTTCTACCGGACGATTTCCAACGCGCCGTTCCTGGCAATGTTGCTCCTGCCGATCAACGCGGCCGCCCAGCGTGAATGGCCGGGCACGCGGATCACGGGGAAGCTCAAGGAAATGGTGGTGATCAAGACCAGCCATGTGAATGGCTGCGACTATTGCTACGCCCACAACACGTCCCTGGGCCAGGCTGCCGGGATCACCCATGACCAGATCATCGCCATGTCGTCGGACGATTATCTGACGTCGGACCTGTTCAATGAGCGCGAGAAGGCCGCGATCCTGTGGGCCGAGAACATGACCCGCAACACCGCCCAGAAGAACGGGGAGGTCTATGACCGGTTGCGCGCGAACTTCACCGAAGGCGAGATCGTCGAGATCACCATGCTCTGCGCCATGTTCAACATGATCAACCGGATCAATGATTCCCTCGATGTGCTGATTGAAGAGCAGCCCGAGATCGACAAGATTCAGAGCTCGCTGCATCTCGACCCGGCGAAGATGGGCGATTATCTGCGCTGGCTGGCCGATCACTGGCCGCGCGAGTTCGAGACCATGAACAAGCAGGCTGAAGACGCGGCCGCGTGACGCGCCATCCCGCATGCCCGTGGCGGCGCGAATTGCGCGGCCGGGGCGTGTGGAAAACTTGTGGTTTGTTCCATCGCAGGTTGCTGACTCCCATATCCGCCTGCGTTAGGCTGAACACCAGTAGAAAGAGGCGAGTATTGTCGCCGGGCCGGCCGGAAGGCCCGCCCGGTACGAGTTTGTCTGGAGAGAGTTTTTTTAACCAATCACGCGGTACACGGCTCGCATGGCCATCATGTCGAATGACGATGTCGCCGACTTCGGGGAGACGGAGTTGGTAACTGATGCGGAGGTTCCGACCGAACGGTTACCGGACACACCGGATATCGTTGGGGAACCGTCCGCGGGGGTTTGGGTGTTGTGCCGCAAGCGTCCCAACGGCGACGTCGAAACCATTCGCGCATTTGATGACGAGGCCCGTGCCCGCGCCGATCTCGAGCTTGTGGAAAGTGTATCGGGCGACCAATTCTGGGTGTCGTCGGTGCCGCTGATTCAGGCGGCCTCATCTGCGACCGATGAGATCTCCCCCGCCCAGGCGCTGGCGTTGACCTGGATGGCGCAGGGTGCGGAGGCCGAGGGCTCGGTGACGCTCGATGATCCGGTGGTTGTCAGCCCGCAGCATGTGCGCGGTTTTGTCTCCGTACCGTCGCACGAATGGCGTGAGATGGAGGAGCGTGGATGGGTTCGTGACGGATTGATCACGCCCGATGGCGCGGACAAGGTGGGCCGCGCCCACCCGCACCGCACGTCGTGAGCGCCGGCCCGGGCAACATCTGACTCAGAAATCGATGTTTCGAGACGGCGGTCTATTGGGTGGCCGGGCTCTCCGGCTGCGGATCGAGTGCCGATTCCCATAAACGCAGTGCCAATGTGAATCGTGAGCCGCGGCCCAGTTCGCTCTCGAGCGTGATATCGCCGCCCATGAGCTGCGCGAGATTGCGCGCCACATGCAGGCCGATTCCGACCCCCTCTGTCGTGGTCGTGAAGGCGTCGGAGCGTACCCGATGGAACCGGTCGAAGACCGCCTGCTGCTGGTCGATCGGGATGCCGATCCCGGTGTCCCAGATGCTGATGTAGAGCAGATCTTCCTTGCCGCGTACGATGTCCACGCCGACGCTTCCACCCTCGGGCGTGAACTTGATCGCGTTGGTCAGCAGGTTGATCAGAATTTGCCGGGCCGACGTCTTGTCGGCGATGACCGAAAGGTCGTCCATCACAGGTGCCGCGACCAGGACGATTTCCGATTCCTCGGCGCGCACCTCGATCATCGAGATCGTGTCGCGCACCAGGGCGGCCACATTCACTTCGACCAGATCCATGTCGGTCGTTTCGTTCTCGATCCGCACGGTGTCGAGCAGATTGTCGATGATCTGAACCAGGTGCCCGGACGCCGACAGGATATTGTCGAGATAGGACGGGATTCGCTCGCCGGCCGCCTCCGTGATCTGGCGCCGGCACAATTCCGCGAAACCGATGATGGCGTTCAAAGGCGTGCGCAGCTCGTGGCTGGTCAGCGCCAGGAAGTCGGTCTTGGCGTCCGAGGCCGACTGGGCGCGCACCAGCGTATCGCGCAACTGTTCATTGCGCAGCTCAAGTGCGGACAGAGCCTGCTCAAGCTTCTGCCGGGCGGAGATGGCGTCGCGCTCGGCCTCCAGCGCGCGGGTGACATCCGTCCCCGTGCCGCGATAGCCGAGGAATCGCCCGTTGCCGGAATCGAAGAACGGTGTCCCGCTCAGGTGAATACGCCGCGACTGACCGGTCTCGTCGCGCATAATGAACAGGCGGTTGCGGAATGGCCGTCGGTCCTGCATCAGCCGTTTCAGGTCCGGAACTCCGGTCACCGGATCGGGCAGGCTGCCGAGCGCGAGCACATTCTTTCCGAGATGGGCTTCGGGCGGGGCGCCCGTGATCGCCGCGATCCGCGCCGACACTTCCGTCAGGCGCATGTCGGTATCGGTTTCCCAGACCCAATCGGATGTGGAGCGAATGATATCGGTCAGCTTGTCGTCGAGCGCCGTAAGGCGCTGTTCGGATGAGATCCAGCGGGTGATGTCTTCGAAATATCCGTAGATCACGACCGGGTCGCCGTCACCGCTCAGGAAATGGCGTCCACGGAAAGTGCGGGCGACGCCGCCGATCTCGGCACGCGTGCGTGCGGGCTCAAAATGGCCGGTCGAAATGAGGGTGTCGAAGACGAGGGAGAGGGCCTTGGGTGCGGCCGTCACATGTTCGGTGTCGTTGGCGAGATTCCATGCCGCACGAGCAAAATAGAGAAACGCGTCATTGTGCCAGGTGATCGTGCCGTCCGAGGTCGCGACATAGGCCGGCCCCAGATGCTCGAGCAGGTTCGGATGCGGCACGCCGGGCATGGCCGGCGGCGGCGAGACCGCAACACCGGTCGCCTCGGCCGTCAAATCGGGTCCGCCGGATGAGGGTTTGCGGCGTGCGTATATACGCCCTTTCTCACCGGCCGTTTTATGCCGAACGATCTCTGTCACAGGAAATCCGTCTCCCCCAAAGACTTCCGTGAAAACAAGGTCAACAAACCGTTAATCAGTTTCCACCGGACAGATTTATAAATGATTAACGGAGCATGGCAAATCATAAAATGTTATGAATCAAAGGCTTCTATGTGTTTTTAAACTTAAAACACAAGGTGTAGTTGGTCGTGAATCGCCGATCGCGACATCTACCGGCGGGCCGGGATTTGCCGCAGTGCAACATGATCTGCGATTTTTCGGGCTGGCGCCGGGCCCGGATTCCTGTGTTAAGCTTTTTGTTGTTAACGAGCACCGTGGTCTGATTGACACGGGTTCAGGTAGATCCTTCGTGTTGGTCATCTCGCCGCGCTGCCGAGTGCGTCAGGATCCGCCAGCGATGAGTGATACAGAAGCATCGGGCGAAAACGGGGGCGATCGCGTATCCGCAACCGTTAAGTGGTTTAACCCCATCAAGGGGTTCGGTTTCGTTCAGCCCGCGAACGGAACAGGTGATGCGTTTATCCATGTTTCAGTTCTGGAGGCTGCCGGTCAGAAGGACCTGCAGGACGGGGCGGAGCTTGAATGCGAAATCGAACAAGGCCCGCGCGGGCCAATGGTCTCGGTCATTTACAGCATCATCGCCGGTTCGGGTGAACCTGCCGAGACCGTTGACGAAAATGCACCGGTCACGGATGGGGTCGTAAAGTTCTTTGACGCCAACAAGGGCTATGGATTTGTTGTGCCGGATGGGGAGGGGCAGGACGTGTTCGTCTCCGGCCGCGTTGTGGCCCAGTCGGGACTGCGGATGCTTGAGGCGGACTCGCGCGTGCGAGTGACGACCAAGATGGGCGACAAGGGGCCGCTCGCCGTGACCGTCGAATTGCTTGAGGGTGCCGAGGCATCTGCTGCCCCGGCCGAGATCGCCGAAGACTAGTTTGCCGAGCGTACAAGGCGCGGCAAGCCGGCGCCGCCGGCTTCAATGCTGTCCGGTTGTGTCCGGTACTCCAGAACATACCCGCTTTCGAACAGTTCCCGCGCGATCATACGGGTGCTTTCACATATTCGGACCGCGGCGGATTCGGGCACGAGCCAAAGCAGCAGGGCATCGGCATGTTGTCCCGCCCCGGCTTGACGCGCCGCAATCAGATTCAAAATGCAGAGTTCGTCCTGGCTGACCCGGCAGCAAACGGGTGGGTAGAGGCGCAGATGACGACGTGCCTCAATGCCCACGCCGCGAAACAGATCATCCAGTGCCTCGCAAAGTCGGGTTGCCGTCCTCGGCCCACAGGCCCGGTTAAATTCGAGGACGATCTCGCTCCAACCTGCACGGTTTCGCACCCACTGACGCAATGCGTGCAGGACCAGCCGTTCCATGTAGTTCAGATCATGGGCGGTTGGCTGATGGAATCGGGATCCGGCGGTGATGCTCATCGGTGGGCCGTTCGTCTGTCGCTGTGTCGGACGAACAATAATGCGAATGATAATCATTATCAATTGGGGAGTTGATCTATCTGCCCGGCGGTGTGGCGATCACTGTGGATTAGATAGAGGCCTTAATTGCGGGTGAGCTCGGCCAACCGGACCAGTTCGGCGCGCGCGCTTTCCGGGCTGTCGACCGAGGCACTAAAATCGACGCGAGATTCCGCGTCGTTGCGCATCAGGTCCATCCCCTCGGGATCAATGCCTGTCATCGTCCATCCCAGTCCGTGACGATCGCCCAGCACACTCGCATATGCGTGGACGGCGTCTGCATGATCATTGTTCATGTGGTCGATGATTTCGGATTCGGCTGCGGCGAGCGCGGCCCCGTCGGGTTCGGCGAGGATGACGTCAGCCGCATCGAGAGTCTCGATCCGTCCGAACCCGGCAATGAAATGGATGCTTTCCACCTGCAACCGGTAGAGCCTGAAATCTCCGAACGTCATCTGGCTACGAGCACCGGCGTGATGGCGCAGGAACCGTGCCTTCTGGTCTGCATCTTCGCTGGCTTCGATGTGTCCGATCAGCGTCGCACGGGTTTGACTGAGCGCATCCAGACCGAGCTTGCCGATGATCAAGGATACCCGCTGGTCGGCGGCGATGTTCCGGCTGTGACGGGCGAGGTCCGACAACAGCAACAGCGGGCTGGCGTCCATGGTACAGCTTGTCAGCACGAGGCTGGCATAAGGTATGCCGTCCGTCTCCATGTCGACAGTCGCCAGCACCCCCGACCGGCTGGTGCGGATCAGTCGCCGGACGAGGGGCCCGCTTGGTTTGTCTCGATCATCTATGCTCATGGCGCGCGGAGATTAAAGAAACGCCGCCCTGTAGCAAGATGGAATACCGTCGTAAGCGAGAAAAACCGGCTAGCGGTTGTGCCCGCCATGCCCGCCGGCCGGCATGGTTGCTTTTGCGTCGCCCGATGCCTTGCGCGCACCGGGCGCTTCGATAACGGCCTCGATCTCGACCTTCCCGGCCTTTTCAAAAATGAGCGTCAGCGGAATGACAGTTTCCTCGAACAGCGGCGCCTTCAGGCCGATCAGCATGATGTGAAAACCACCCGGCGCCAGCACGGCTTCGCCCGTTGCGGGTATCACGACACCGTCGACCGGGCGCATCCGCATAACATCGTTGACCATGGTGTGGCCGTGAATCTGGACCGTCTCGGCATCCGGCGATTCGGCCCCGATCAGGCGGTCCTCGTTGGCTCCGTTGGTGGAGATCTTCATGAACACCGCGCCGACCTTCTGACTGGGTGCGGTCGCACGGGACCAGGGATGTGAAATCGTCAGATGCTCGGATTTTTCCTCATGGGCCCAGGCCGGTGTGGTGAGGAACAGGAGCGAAAGGAATATGGCGACGGTGCGCATGATCATTCGTGCTTCCGAATTGTTGTGTGACTAGCTGTTGGCGCGGATGCGCATGTGTTGGCGGATGGCGTCCGCCATGTCCTCGGGCGGAGTGCCATAGCGGAACATCGAGGCGACGGCACCCTGCGGATCGATGAGATACACGAAAGATGTGTGATCCATCAGGTAATAGGTGAAATTCGGATCGTCGAAGCGTCGGAAGAAGACGCGATACTTCTCGGCGACGTCCTTGATCTCGGCTTCCGTACCGGTCAGGCCGACCAGCCGATCGTGAAACAGCGGGACGTATTCAGCCAGCACTTCGGGGGTGTCGCGCGCCGGGTCGATCGTGATCATCACCGGGGTCACCCGGTCGCCCGCTTCGCCGAGCACATCCAGCGCGACCGCGATCTCGCCGAGTTCGGTCGGACAGACGTCGGGACAGAAGGTGTAGCCGAAATAGATCAGGGCATAATTGCCGCGCAGGGCCTCGTCGCTCATGCGTGCGCCGGTATGGTCGGTCAACTCGAACGGTCCACCGATACTGACGTTGACGACCATCCCGCCGACGGCCGCATTCTCGGGCGGGTCGGCGACCCGGAGATTGAGCCAGGCGCCGAAGGCGAATACGGCCACGACGAGGGCGACGACGATGATGGGGAGCTTGCGATTCATGGGCGCGATTAAGGACGAGCGCTGGCGCGCGCGCAATGCGTCGCCGGGTCGCATCGCGCTCACATTTTCGTTGTCGGTGGCCCGGTTTCGCCGAAACCCGCGATTGAACATGTGCGAATGCCGCCCCAATCGGGCCGCAAATGCGCCATAATGCCCCCCGATCGTGTCCCAACGACGGCGATATCCGCCGGTCGGCGTGTTTCGATCACACCAAAGGGGATCCCGGACATGACACAGACAATCGCGTTGGTGGATGACGACCGCAACATCCTGACATCGGTTTCGATGGCCCTCGAAGCCGAGGGGTATAGCGTCAACACCTATGCCGACGGTGACGAGGCGCTCAGCGGGTTGACGCAGACACCGGTCGATCTTGCGGTCCTGGACATCAAGATGCCGCGGATGGACGGTATGGAGCTGCTCGGAAAACTGCGCAAATCATCCCGGATGCCCGTGATCTTTCTGACGTCGAAGGACGATGAGATCGATGAAGTACTGGGATTGCGAATGGGGGCGGACGACTACATCACCAAACCCTTTTCGCAACGGCTTCTGATCGAACGAATCCGGGCGATCCTGCGTCGTTCGGAGGTTGGCGAAAGCCCGGCCGAAGGCGACGACGCGGTGATCGAACGCGGCGATCTGGTAATGGACCCCAACCGGCATCTGTGTTCATGGCGGGGGCAGGAAGTCACCCTGACCGTGACCGAGTTCCTGATTCTTGAGGCGCTCGCGCAGCGGCCCGGTCATGTGAAAAGCCGCGATCAACTGATGGACGCCGCCTATGGCGAGAACATCTATGTCGACGACCGGACGATCGACAGCCATATAAAGCGGCTGCGCAAGAAATTCCGGGAAGTTGACAATGGGTTCGGACAGATCGAGACATTGTACGGGATCGGCTACCGCTACAAGGACGCCTGATCCGCGATTGGACAATCCAGAATGGGGCGTGCCAGGGCCCCGGGGAACAGAATGACGCTCGACGCCCGCAGCGGACACCGGTTTTTCCGTGCCAAGCGAGACACGGCCGAGACGGCCGCGCCTGGTGACGGCAAGGCAGCCGGTGAGGGCGTGCGACGGATCGGGCGGCCGCGCGTTATGTGGGCCTGGCTGCGCCGCCGCCGGCCTTCCACCTCGCTGACCCGCCGAATTCTGGCCATCAATCTTTTGGTGCTCGCGGTGCCGGTCGGGGGGTTCTTCTTTCTCGACCAGTATCAGGAGAGCCTGATCGAAGCCGAGATCGAGGCCCTGCGAGTGCAGGGTGAGGTCTTCGCCGGTGCGATCGGCGCCGGGGCCGTGCTCGTTGCGCCTGGCGTGGGCCAGCAGATTGACCCGGTCCGGGCGAGCCTGATGCTGCGGCGTCTGACCGAGCCGACCCAGAACAGGGCCCGGCTGTTTGTCAGCAACGGTGTGATGATTACCGACACGCAGTCGCTGCGCAGCGTGCGTGGCCCGGTGCGCGTGCAAACCCTGCCGCCGCCCGAGGGGTTCGCCCCATGGGTGTGGGGCCAGGAACGTTTCGAGGCACTTCTGGACTGGCTGCCCGGACAGGGTGAACTGCCGGTCTATCAGGAACGGGTGCCGCAACGGGCCAATGACTATCGCGAGGTGACCGTCGCGCTGGCTGGCATTCAGGGCGCGGCCGTGCGCCGGCACCAGGCCGGCGGCATGGTGATCTCCGTATCGGTTCCGATCCAGCGCTACCGTCAGGTGGTCGGCGCGCTGATGCTGTCGCGCGGCAGCGAAGAGATTGAGCGCGCCATGCGCGCGATCCGGATCGACATCCTGCAGGTCTTCGGCGTCGCCTTCGCCGTCACGATCCTGCTGTCGGTGTATCTGGCGGCAACGATCGCGCGGCCGCTGCGGCGGCTGGCCGTGGCGGCACAACGGGTGCGCAGCGGGGCGGGCCGCGACGTGGCCATGCCGGACTTTGCGAACCGGCGCGATGAAATCGGTGACCTGGGCCGCGATCTGCGGGCCATGACCGAGGCGCTCTGGCAGCGCATGGACGCGATCGAGCGCTTCGCCGCCGATGTCGCCCATGAGATCAAAAACCCCCTGACATCCCTGCGCAGCGCGGTCGAGACGGTCGCGCGGGTCGAAGACCCTGAACAGCAGAAGAAGCTGATGTCGATCATCCTCGACGATGTTGCGCGCCTGGACCGGCTGATCAGCGATATTTCCGACGCGTCGCGGCTGGACGCGGAACTGAGCCGTGATCCACCCACAGTGATCGATTTGCGCGTGGCGCTGGAGGCGCTGGTGGATATCCAGACGACAACATCCGGCACCGATATTGTGCTCGATCTCGAACCGGATGTGGATTTGTCGGTCTGTGCGTTCGAAGACCGGCTCGGCCAGGTGTTCCGCAATATCATCGCCAATGCGCAATCCTTCAGCCCGCGGGGCGGCAAGATCATTGTCGCGGCGAAGCGGCGCCCGCGGCGCGGTGGCGACCTGATCACCGTGACGGTCGACGATCAGGGCCCCGGCATTCCCGAAGCCAATCTGGAATCGATCTTCAAACGCTTCTACTCCGACCGGCCGACCGAGAATTCCGACGGTGAGCAGCAGAAATTCGGCACCCATTCCGGCCTGGGGCTTTCGATCTCGCGGCAGATCGTCGAGGCCGCCGGGGGGCGGGTCTGGGCCGAAAATCGCCGCGGATCCGGCCGCCCTGCGGGCGCGACCGGCCCGACTGAAACCACCACCGGGGCCCGCTTCGTGGTCGAGTTTCCCGCGGCCGCCTAGGCCCGCACCCGGCGATGTAAATTTCGCCCTATCATCTATCCCATCGTCTTGTGTAATTTCGGCGGCACGGCTACTGTGCCGGTGTCTTATATAAGACCGGGCCCCTCGGATACCTTCGGGGCGCCCCGGTCATTCGTCTCGGGGATGGAACATGAAACAAATCAACGTTGGAATTATCGGACCGGGCTGGTGCGGCGGCATTCGCGCGAATGCATGCGCGATCAACCCGCTGGTCAATGAATTGCACTTGGCCGAGATCGATGCCGAACGGCTCGCCGTCGTGGCCGGGGAGACCAATCCCACCTCCACGACGGATGATTATCAGCAGATTCTCGCCAACGAGGCGGTCGATGCGATCTTCATCTCGGCGACGCCGGAATCGACCCATTACCCGATGATCCGGGATTCACTCCTGGCCGGAAAGCATGTCTTCGTCGAGAAACCGATCTCGTCGACCATGGAAGAGGCCGACGAGGTCATCAGCATCGCCGAGAAGAAGAACCTGAAGCTCTCGGTCGGCTATTCCCAGCGCTTCAAGCCGAAATTCGCCTTCGTCCACAAGGCCCTGAAAGAGGGCACGATCGGCGAGCCGGTCACCTGCCTGGTCAGCCGCAACGTCACCCGTGAGCTGGGTGACAAGATCACCGGCCGCACCAAGATGTCGCCGGCCGCCATGGAGGCGACCCATGATCTCGATTTTCTGCTCTGGTGTCTGCGGCCACGCAAACCCATCCGGGTCTACTCGCAACAATCCGGCAAGCTGTTCAGCAAAGACAGCGACACGCCCGACCATCAGTGGATCATGGTGACCATGGACGACGGCACCACCATCACGGTGGGCGCCGGCTGGATCCTGCCGCTGGGCTACAAGAACTATTCCCAGTGCTGGATCGAGGTTGTCGGCACCGATGGTGCGCTGACCATCGACGACACCCATAAGGAAGTGCAGTTCAACACGGTGAAGAGCGGCATCCAGTATCCGATGTCGACCATGCCCGGCGAGCCCGTCGATCACGTCTTCGCCGGCCCGATGAAGGCCGAAACCGACTACTTCATCGAGGCGATTGTTTATGACCGCCCGGTGATGGTGAAGCCGTCCGAGGCGCGCGAAGTGATGGATGTGTACACCGCGGCCGATCTTTCGGCCGAGCGGGGCGAACCGGTCTCGCTGCCGCGCAACGACACGTCGAACCCGCTGGCCGCGGAATAGTTTGAAAGACGGGTTTTTGGAATCCGGGTTGCCGTGCATTCGGTGCCCCCGGGAGCGTCTGGAAGCGGGGGTAGTGTCATAGCTTATAGCGGGATCGCGGAGTTGAGTGCCGGCCGGGTCTATGCCCTGCAGAGCGCGTTCGAGCTGAACGGGCGCATCAGCGCCTATCCCCAGAGCGCGCGCGGTTACTCGGTTTGCAACTGCTATCTCCTGAAAGAAGGTGATCGGGCGATTTTGCTCGACACCGGCTACGCCGCGCATGCGCCGGATATCCTCGATCAGCTCGATCGCCTGATCGGACCCGACACGCAGCTTTCCTTGCTGCCGCTGCGGATCAACGAGTTCATGTCGGTGTCCAACGCGGTGGCGATCGCCAAGCGCTTCAATGTCGTCGAATGCTTTTCCACCGTGCCCGCCATCGAGGAATGGATCGAATTCGAGACGCTGCGCGGGGAGGCGCGAAATCCCGTTCTCACAACCACGGTCCTCAGCGCGTCGGCCGGCGCGCGCGTGGACCTTGGCGGCGACCGGTTTGTCGACGTGATGGATGCGCCGATCCGTTTGATCAACACCTTGTGGATCTACGATGCGGCCTCGAAGACACTGTTCTCGTCGGACATGTTCAGCCATCTGTGGCGTGATCGGGAGGATGGCCCCTGGCTGCTGGGGGACAACGACGAGGACGGGGCCACAAATTTTGCCTTCGTGCGTTCGTTCCTGCTGAACACGCGCTACTGGTGGATCGAGGGCGCGAATTTGTCGCCGATCCGCCGCGCCGTTGCCGACGTGTATGACCGGTTCGACATCGAAACGATCGCGCCGGGCTACGGCACGATCCTGCGGGGTCGCGCGCATGTCGACCAGCAGTTCGCGGTACTCGATGATGTCCTCGGCCAGCTCGATCGCAAGAATATCGCGCCGGCCTATGTGCCGCGCGGACTTGAACGGTAGGTCGCCATGCAGAAATCCAACCCGCTTCCACGAGAGATTGCGCCCGGCGTGTTCTGGCTGGGCGACTGCCTGGCGCAGGAGTATCAGGGCCGGCCCTATCATTCCTACAATGCCGCGTTCCTGCTGTGCGGCAGCGAGGCCTCGATGCTGGTCGAGACCGGCCACCCGAAGGACTTCCCCGAGATCGAACGGCAGATGATCGAGCTGCTGACGCCGGACCGCGCGCCGCTCAAATATCTCTTCATCACCCATCAGGAGACACCCCATTCGGGTGGCCTTGGCCGCGTGCTTCAGAACTGGCCCGACATCACGGTGCATGGTGATATCGCGGACTATCATCTGGCCTTCCCGCAGCATACCGACCGGCTCATCCCCATGGAGGTGGGTGACGAGATCGATCTCGGCGACCGGACGCTCGTCGCGGTCGAGCCGGTGATCCGGGATCTGCGAAGCACGTTGTGGGCGTTCGACACGGGCGCCAAATGCCTGTTCCCCGGCGACGGGTTTGCCTACAGCCATTATCACTGGGACGGGCATTGCGGGTTGCTCGCCGAGGAGGCGACATCGCTCGACCTCCAGGATGTGCTGGCGGTGTTTGCCGCACGGGCACTTTACTGGACAACGACGACCGACATGAACATCTATGTCGACCGGCTTGAGGCGATGCTGGAGGATTTGGACGTCGACGTGATCGCGCCGACCCATGGGCTTCCGATCACCGATATTGCCGTGACCATGCCCAAGGTGCGCGACGGGCTGATTGCCGATGGAGACCCCGAGATGACGTTGGGTGACGCGCGCGCGCAGGTTGACGGGAGTGCAGGATGACGGGTGCAAACAACAGCGCGGCGCGGCCGGGCTGGTTGAATTTCAACATGGCGTTCGGATTGGGCACGATCCTGTTCGGCGTGGTGCTGTTCGTCATCACGCCCGACCAGGTCGAGCGGCCGCGCCTGCTGTTCGGGCAAAAACCCTCGGGCCTCGATCCGGACTTCTTCCCGCGCATGGTCGCCATATTCTTCATGATTGCGGGCGCCTGGCTGATCTGGCGGGCGCGGACCCTGCGCGAAGACAACGGCATGGCCGCACTGGACGGTGAAGCGGTCATGAGTGTGCTGGTCACGATCGGCGGGTTCATCGTCATGGCCTTTCTCATGCCCTGGCTCGGCTTCGTGATCTCTTCGTTCATTCTTCTGGCGGTGCTGTCGACCTTCTACGGCAACCGGAACGTCATCCTGGGGCTGCTGGTGAGCGCCGGCGCGCCGCTGATTTTCTACAATGTCTTGCGAATCTGGTTGAAAGTGGTTCTGCCGCAGAATCCGATTTTCCCAGATTTTCTTTGGTTCTAGCGATGCCGCGCATCCGTTCACGCGCGACAGAGGGCTAATCCGATATGGAAGAGTTATTCGGTTCACTGACGCAGGGCGCGGCGATTCTGTTCAATCCCGACACGTTCCTGCTGACGGTCCTTTACATGATCGGCGGGCTCCTGCTGGGCATGTTCGTCGGGTCGCTGCCCGGGCTGACGACCCTGACCGCGATGGCGATCCTGCTGCCGATCGTATTTTTCCTGCCGCCGATCTTCGGCATTCCGTTCCTGCTGGGCATTTACAAGGGCGGCATCTATGGGGGGAGCATACCGGCGATCCTGGTCTCGATGCCGGGCACCGGCGCGGCCGTCGCGACGACGTTCGACGGACCGGCGCTGACCCGCCAGGGCAAGGGCCGCAAGGCGCTCGAGATGGCGTTGTTCTCGTCCGTTGCCGGCGATTTCACGAGCGATCTGGTGACCATTCTTGCGATCGTACCCATCGCGTTGATCGCGCTGGCCATCGGGCCGCCGGAGCTCGCCGCGGTGCTGTTCCTGAGCCTGATCGTGATCTCGGCGACCGGCTCGGGCGCGTTCGTGAAGGGGCTCGTGGTGATGGCGCTGGGCCTGTTCGTCGCCATGATCGGTCAGGATCCGATCGGCGCGCTCGCGCGGTTTGATTTCGGCTTCTTCGAGCTGCGCTCGGGGATCGGCCTGCTGCCGATGCTGATTGGCCTGTTCGCACTTTCGGAGCTGCTGCTGTCCATCGAAAAGCGCGCGGCCACCTATATCCAGGCCGGGGTCAAGGCGCTCGAGGGCGAGCGTCTGAAATGGTCCGAATTCAAGGCCAGCGGACGCACCATCGCCCGGTCCACCGTGATCGGCACCAGCATCGGCATGATCCCGGGTGTCGGGCAGGTGGTGGCGGCCTTCGTCGGTTATGCCGCCGCCAAGAATGCGTCCAAGCATCCCGAGCGCTACGGCAAGGGTGAGCTGGACGGGATTGCCGCGGCGGAGGCGGCGAACAATGCGGTCAACGGGCCGACGCTCGTTCCGATGCTCACCTTCGGCATTCCCGGCGACAACATCACCGCGATTTTGCTGGGCGCGTTTGTCGCGGTCGGCATGCGGCCGGGCCCGCAGTTGATGGTCGAGCAGGGCCCGCAGGTCTTCGCGATCCTGCTGGCGATGCTGCTGGCGAATGTCCTGTTCATTATCGTCGGATACCTGACGATCCCGGCCTTCGCCCGGGTGGTGCGTATTCCCAAGGCGATCCTGATGCCGTTGACCATCATGTTCGCATTTGCCGGCGTGTTCGCGGTCCGCAACAACCCCACCGACCTTTACATCCTCGCCGGTTTCGGCGTCATCGGTTACGTGCTCCGCAAGTTCAAGTTCGACGTGGCACCGCTGGCGATGGCCTTCATTCTGGGGCCGGAGATCGAGCGTGCGGTGGGCCAGACCCTCAGCCTGTCGCGGGGTGACCTGTTCGGCTATATCGCGTTCGAAAGGCCGATCACGCTGGTCATTCTGGTGCTGACCCCGGTCATCGCCTGGTATCTGTGGCGACGGTCGAGCAAGCTGCAGCGCGAGGCGCGGATGTTGGCGCCGGAGGAATAACAGCTTGGCGTGTGCGTTCCTTGACATGGCCCGCGCGCAATGTTGTCGTGTATACGGTCTTATACAAGAGTGTGTGTCCGGGTAATCCTTGCCAATGCCGACAAACCGTCGGACCCGGTTCGACAAAGAAACGCAGACCCTAAGGGAGGATCATATGCGTAGAACTTTTCTGAAATCAGTGGCCATGGGTGCCCTGATGCTCGGTGTGGGTGTCAGCAGCGCAATGGCGCAAGACAATTATCCGGCCAAACCGATCACGATGATCCTGCCGCTCGGCGCGGGTGGCTCGCATGATCTGAACGCCCGCGTTCTCACGTCGATCCTGCCGCAGTATCTCGGTCAGGCCGTCATTGTGAAGCTGGTGCCGGGTGCGAGCGGACAGACGGGTACGGCCGCGGCGGCCAATGCGCCGGCTGACGGCTACACCCTGCTGTTCACCCACAATTTCTTCGACCAGCTGCAGCAGCACGTGAAAGAGCTGCCGTACAAGCCGACCGAAGACTTCGTGACGGTTGCACGGACCAACTCGGCGCGCATGTGTGCGATCGTGCGGGCCGATTCCCAGTTCAAGTCGCTGCAGGCGTTGTTCGACTTCGGCAAGCAGAACCCGGGCAAGGTCGAGCTGTCCCATTCGGGTCAGTGGGGCGCGACCATGGTGCCGGCGGCACAGCTGTTCCGCTGGGCCCAGGTGAACGTCAACATGACGCCGTATCGCGGCGGCGGCCCTTCGCTGCGCGCGCTGCTGGCTGGTGATGCCGACGTGACCTTCCAGTTCCCCTCGACGATCCTCGGACAGGGCGACAAGGTTCGCACGCTGGCTTGCGTGCTCGACGAGCCGACCCTCGGCAGCCCGCCGACATTCGCGTCGCTCGGCTTCCCCGGTGAAATCGGCGAGATGCATCGCATCGTCATGGCGCCGCGTGGCGTCCCGGCCGACCGGCTTGCCAAGCTCCGCGAGGCGTTCGTCGCGTTGCAGGAAGACAAGACCTACAAGCGTCTGATCTCACGCCTGGGTGAGGATTCCAACCTCATGTCCGGCGACGATTATGAGAAGCTCCGCGCGCAGCAGAGCAAGGACTACAAGGCCCTGGTCGACAGCATGACCAGCGGCTGATCCCGCTTACCGGTTTATCGACGATGGGCGGCGGTCTCTTTCGGGCCGCCGCCCGTTTCGTTAATAAAGCCGCACAAGAACGCAACAACGACATACGCAGAACGAATGTAGGGGAGAGCGGAAGATGGACCGCGGAATTTGGGCAACATGGTACGACCTGCCGGACGAGGGGCGCGACGAATATCTCGACTGGCTCCACAGCGATTACTTGCCCGCATTGCAGGGCAAGCCCGGGATCAACTGGGTGGCCCATTACGAGAATGACGGCGGCGGGGCCGACATGCAGAAGGTCCGCGACAATTTCCCGAAATCCGAAGGCATGGAAGGTGTCGGTGACGGCACCCAGTTTTTAATGCTGGCGGGCGCGGCGGAGCCGTGGACGCTGCTCGCGCCAACCAGTGTGATCGACGATCAGAACGCCCTGACGGGCGAGGCCCGCAAGATGCTCGACCTGCGCGAGGGCTTGCGGCCCTGCATCTTCTCGACCTTCGCGCGCATCGACGGCCCGGAAATGGGGCTGCGCCCGGCGGGGACGACCCCGGGGCCGGCCATCCAGATGGGCAGCTTCCGGACCAAGACCCTCGCCGACGAGTTCGATGTCGGCCAGTGGTACGCCCAGTATCGCCTGCCCGCCATGGCACGGATGCCCGGCTGCATCGCCGCACGGGTGATGGTCTCGCTGGCGGGTTGGGCGAAGTACTCGGTGATGTATGAGTTCACCTCGCTGCAGGCCCGGCTCGAGAATTTCGAAGAACCCCATGAGGCCCTCGCGCTCGACGAGAATGAATGGACCGGCCGTGTCATCCGCTACACGATGCACACGCCCGGCTCGCCGACCGTTGGCAAACGCATCTGGCCGCCGGTGGAGTAGGCGCCATGGCCGAATTCGACATCCGGTTCTCGGGCTATCAGGGGCCGCGCTCCGTCCACAACCGGGCGGTCGGCGTGTTTGCCGAGAGCCTCGCAGGTTCACTCGGGGATCGGGTCGCCTTCGAGCATGTGCTTAACGTCACCGAACAGGGCCGCAAGGCGGCCGATCTGCTGGATATGGTCGCCACCGGTGAGACCACGCTCTGCTATTTCTCGTCGAGTTACCTCGCCGACAAGGTGCCCGAGATCGCGCTGTTCGATCTGCCCTTCCTGATCCGGGACCGGGCCCAGGGTCATGCGATGCTCGATGGCCCGCTGGGACGTCTGATCATGGATAAGATGGCCGAGGCGGCAGAATTCCGGATTGTCGCCTGGTGGGACAACGGCTTCCGGCATTTCTCGAATGGCGTCCGACCGATCCGCAGCCCAGAAGATTGCGAGGGCCTCAAGATCCGCACGTTGTTCAGCGCCCTGCAGCAGGAGAGCTTCGCGGCCATGGGCTTCGAGCCGGTCCCCCTCGACGTGGCCGAGTTACCGGCCGCGTGTGCCGACGGGACGGTCGATGCCCAGGAAAATCCGCTCACCAACACCTACAACTTTGCGATCCACGAACGGCATCACTGGATTACCCGCTCGGGACATTTCTTCGGACCCTGTGTCGTGCTCGCCCACAAGGCGACCTGGGACGCCTGGCCGGATGATGTGCGCGCGGCGGTAGAGGCTGGTCTCGCGGTCGCAACGCCGGCCCAGCGCGGTTTCGCGGCGGGCGACGACGAGGAGATCGCCGGCAAGCTGAAGGCGGCCGGGAACGAGCTCATCGACCTGACCGAGGACGAACGCGCCGCCTTCGTGGCGGCCGTGGCCCCAGTCGTCGAACGCAACCTTGCGGGGTTCCGCGACGAATTGTTCGAGTATCTGCCGAAGGGGTAGGGAACAGGCCGGTACCCTGCCGCCGGCGCACCTATTACTCCATTTCGCGGATGTCGTCGAAGGCGGGATACAGCAGGCTGTAATCATCCTCCGCCATGCCCCGGTCGATGGCCTTGTTCAGGAAGGCGCTGGTCTCGCGCGCGTAATGCGCGTCCATGCCGAGGCTCTCGGCCAGGCGCACAGCCATCCCGAGATCCTTGTTCAGATTGTAGACGCGGGAGCGCGCATCCCATTTCTCCGACAGTATGTGGCGCGGGAAGCGGGCTTCCGTCGCATAGCTGCGCGCGTTCGATACATTGAACACATCGATCATGTCGGCGAGCTTGAGCCCGGCGCGCTCGGCCATGCGTCCGGCCTCGCAGGTGGTCAGGAAGACGGCGTGGACCACCATATTGTGGATCAGCTTCATGGCATGGCCGGCGCCGACATCGCCCAGATAGAAGAGATTGTCGGCGATGGCATCGAGCTTCGACCGGCAGGCCTCGAAGGCGGTCTTGTCGCCGCCGACCATCAGGGTCAGCGCGCCCGCATCCGCACCCGTGGCCCCGCCGCTCATCGCCGCGTCGAGATAGGTGATACCATGTTCGGCAGCGCGCGCCGCGATCCGCTTCGTGTCCTCCGGGAAAGATGTCGTCAGGTCGAAGATGATGGTGCCCTCGCCGGTCTTGGCGAGCACGCCGTCCGGTCCCTCGAAGGAGCTTTCGATTTCGGGCGTGGCGGGAACCACATAGACCATCATGGCGCCGGCGGCCGCCATCTCGCCCGGGGTCATGACAATCGTGTCCGCGCGGGCTTCGAACGGCGCGCGGGCATCTGCATTGACGTCCCAGACAGCGGTCGCGTGGCCGGCCTTGGCGAAGTTATCGGCGATGCCCCGGCCCATATTGCCGAGCCCGATGACACCGATTTCCGGTGTGGTCATGATTTTTCTCCGTTTGGTTTTATGCCGCGGACGATTAACCCCGTTCGGCGACGTAGCTGTAGTTGGCGGTGTTGCAACGGCTGACCCGCCACTCGACCGGCCGCCCGTCGATGGTCACGGCGACCCGGTCAATTTCAAGCAGTGGCGCATCCGGCATGACACCCAGAAGCTGGGCCTCCAGGGGGTCGGCGGCCACGGCGCGAACGGATTCGCCCGCCTTGGCGACCGTGACCCCATACTCACCCTGGTAGAAGCGATAGAGGTTCTCGGGCAGCTTTGCCTCGCCGCCCAGGCCAGGAAACAATTCCTGGGGCAGGGTGAGACGCTCCACGATCGCCGGCTTGTCCTCGAGTGTGCGCACCCGGTGCAGCGCGATGACTGCGGCACCGGGGGCGAGATCCAGCCGGTTGCGCTCATGTTCGGTTGCCGGGCGCTGCTCGCAGGCGAGGACGCGGCTGACGGGCATGGCCCGTTCACCGTCATGGCCGATCAGGTTGAAGTATAAAAACAGGGCGCGCCGCTCTGTGTATTCCGAGACGAAGGTGCCGCGCCCCTGGCGGCGTTCGAGAAGATTCTCGGCCACCATGTCGTTGAGCGCCTTGCGCACCGTGCCCTGGCTGACGGACAGTTCGCGCGCGAGGTCGAATTCGCTCGGCAGCACGTCGCCCGGTTTCCAGTAATTGTCGATCAAGCGGCCGCGAATGATCTCCTCGACCTGGGCGTAGAGCGGCTTGCCCGGTGCGCGCTTGAGGCGCCGGGTCCTGGTCTTGTTCGGCTTGGCCTTTCTCGGCTTTGCCGTGTTTTCGGACTTGGCTTTCCGGGCCATGAACCGATCGCCTCCCCGCCGTCGACAATCGGGAACACCCGATCCCGCAGCGCAGGATATGCGCGTCGCCAGCCCGTTTCTAATACGTTGTCGGTTGTGGAGGCGTCAATCGCTTGCCCCGCGCGCGTGACCGCGTGCGGCCGATCAGTCGAGTTCGCGCGAGCCCGAGGCGAAGCCGACCTTCACGGTGATCGTGCCTTCGTTCACCAGCCAGGGCTGCACGTGATAATTGCGTGCGCCGGACGCATGCATCGGATCGGCCGCCGCGATCTTCTCGGCCGCGGCATAGTCTGCCGCACGGATCACGACCATGCCCGAGCCCGACCATGTCTCACCCCCGCGATCGGCCATGGGGCCGGCGGCGAACATCACGCCGGTATCCTCAAGCATCCGCTGATAGGCCAGATGCTCGGTGATGTTCTCCATGATCGGCTCCAGCCCGTCGGCGGGGTAGGTGAAGACGACGAACAATTGCTTGCCGAGAAAATTGTTGGTCTTCGCCCGTTCGAGCATCGCGGCCCAGGGTCGTGAGTCTGACATGGGATTTACCTTTCGGTTGCGCGGCGTGTGGTCCGGCGCGTTACGCGTAATAGTCGTCGATTTCCAGCGGCAGGTCGATCCGCTCGCCGCGTTTCGATGACAGGTCCATCGCCATGGTCAGCAGAAGATTCCGATGCCCGTCCTGTGCTGTGGCATGGGGCGTGTCGAGACCAGCGCACAGGCGCTGATACCAGGAGAAGGTCTCCTCGCGCATCGGGCCCCACAGCTGTCCGTTGTACATGTCGCCCGGCGGGTAGCTGGTCATGAAATCCACATGGCGCTGGAATTCCGGCTCGAACCCGTCCGGTGCGTAGCCCGCGCCCTGGGGAATTTCCGAGGCAATGATCATGTCGCGGTGGGTGTCTTCGATATCGATCACGCCCTTGTCGCCGATGATGCCGATTTCCAGCCCGTAGACCGCGCCCGGCCAGATGATCGGGGCGGCCCAGGAGATGTTCATCGAGAACATCGTGCCGTCATCCATGGTGAAGATGCCGAAGGTGGAATCCTTGGTGCCGTACTGCGCCATCGCCTTGTCGTTCGACTGGGCATAGAGCGAGACCGGTGTCTTGCCCTCCATCAGCCACATGCACATGTCGAGCGCGTGGGTGCCCGACACGACCATCGGCGTCAGGTTTTCGCGCTGATTCGTGCGCGCAACCGTGGCGATGGGGACCATGCGGTTCATGATCGCGCGGGTCACGACGCCGGTCACCTCGCCGATCTGGCCGGTGACGAGCCGTTCCTTGACGGTCAGGAAGCGGCGGCGGAAGCGCTGGGTGTAGCCGATCACGGCATCGACCTCGTTGGTCTCGATTGCCTGGAGAACGGCCAGAGATTCGCGCACATCGGTGGCCAGCGGCTTCTCGATGAACAGGGCATGGCCCGCATCTGCCGCCATGATGGTCGGGGCCATGTGATGGTTTTCGTCGGTCGCGATGATGACCGCATCGACTTCAGGGCGCTTGATCAGTTCCTCGAAGCTGGCGGTGTGAAAGTCGGCATTTGTGTCCGTCGCCAGCCGCTCGCGCAATTCGTCCTTGATGTCGCACAGGCCGAGCCAGCCGATACCGGGGTAGTCACGTGCAAACTCCGCGCGGATACGGCCGATTGTGCCGCAACCGATCACCGCCAGGCCGATTGTTTTCTTCTCTTCGCTCATTTTGACTCGTCTCCACTGCGCGCGCACCCGGGCGCGGTTATGCGACCGAATATCGGCCCTGTTCCGCTGCTGATATAGCACGTGCAGGCGCGTCCGGCTGTTCCGCATGGGCAAAACTTACACGCGGTTGTGGAGACGTGCGCAAGGGCGCGCTAGAACGGATTGCGCGTGCCGCGCAGCGGAGCCGGAGTGAGGTCCATGACGGGATATGTGGCTTGTATTCACGCGACCTGTGTTGCGCTGCCCGATCCGGACGGCGGCTGGTCGGGTGTGCTGTTGCGCGGCCCGTCGGGTGCGGGAAAATCGGACCTGGCGCTGCGGCTGATCGATGGCGGTGCGCGGCTGGTGGCCGATGATCAGACCGAGCTTCGCAGGGTTGACGACGCGCTCCTGGCGCGCGCCCCGGATACGCTCGCCGGCAAGATCGAGGTGCGGGGCATGGGCATCCTGGAATTGCCTTACCTGGATACGGTCTCGCTGCTGCTGGTCTGCGACCTCGTGGCGCCAGACCGGGTCGCGCGGCATCCCGATCCGCAGTTCACGCGCATTGAGAATGTCGCGCTGCCGCAGTTCGTCATGGCGCCATTCGAGGCTTCGGCACCGGCAAAGCTTCGGCTTGGCGTCGAGGCCGTGCGTCACGGTATAATGGGCGGACGCGAAACGAGCCGTTAGCTGACATGACCGAACGGAACCCGACCGAGTTGGAAACCCCCGCCGACCCCCGGTCGATGGCAGGCCGGGTGCTGGTGGTCACGGGTCTGTCCGGTGCCGGGCGGACAACCGCGCTCAAGGCGCTCGAGGATATGAACTGCGAGGCGGTCGACAACCTGCCGGTTCGACTGATGGCGACGCTGGTGCGGCAGGGTCCGGCCGCGGGACGCGGGCTGGCGATTGGCATCGATGTGCGCACGCGCGACTTCAACGCCGACAAGTTTGCACAGGAAATCGCGGCCCTGCGGGCGGCGGTCGAGGCGCCGGTCCAGATGCTGTTCCTCGACAGCGACGATGATGTGATCGAGCGGCGCTACACCGAAACCCGGCGCGTGCATCCCATGGCAAGCGACCGGCCGTTGGCCGATGGCATCGCGGCCGAACGACGTTTGCTGGCGCCACTTCGAGAGGCCGCGGATTTCGTCATCGACACCAGTCACTCAAATATCCACGAATTCGCGCGTTTGCTGCGTGATCGCATGGTTGGCACCGCCACCGGCGAGGCGAATGTACTGGTGACCTCATTCTCCTACCGGAACGGGGTGCCGCGGGATGCCGATTTGGTCATCGATGTTCGCTTTCTGCGCAATCCGCATTATGACCCGGCGCTTCGCCCGCTCACGGGACGGGATGACGAGGTCGGCGCATATGTGGCGGCGGATCCCGATTTTGACCTGTTCTTCACGCGTCTGACGGAGCTGCTGGCGTTGCTTCTGCCGCGTTTCAACGAGGAGGGCAAAAGCTATCTGACGATCGCGATCGGATGCACCGGTGGGCGCCATCGTTCGGTTTATGTGGCCGAACGCTTGCGGGACTGGATTGCCGAGCGCATGACCCAGGTCGAGCTGCGCCACCGGGAATTATCTTTCGACCTCGATGCAGACCAGGACCCCACATGATTGGATTGGTACTCGTAACCCATGGCAGGCTGGCCGACGAATTTCTCGCCGCGCTGGAGCATGTCGTCGGTCCGCAGGAGCGGATCGAGGCGATCTCCATTGGCGCCGATGACGATATGGAAAAACGCCGGCAGGATATCGTCGACGCGGTGGGGCGCGTGACCGGCGGGCAGGGTGTCGTGATCCTGACGGACATGTTCGGCGGGACGCCGTCGAACCTGGCGATTTCCGTGATGGATGCCAAACGCGACAGCGGGCCGGTCGAAGTGATTGCCGGGTTGAACCTGCCCATGCTGATCAAGCTGGCGCAGGCGCGCGGGGACTCGGAGTTGCCGGCGCTCGTCGACGCGGCGCAGGAGGCGGGCCGGAAATACATCAGCGTTGCGTCCGCGCTGCTGGGTGCAAAACCGGCATAGATGTGATGACGGCGGACCCGCTTTCAAGGTCGGTCGAGATCACGAATACCCGCGGGCTGCATGCGCGTGCGGCCGCACGTTTTGTCCGCCTGGCGGAGACCTTCGACGCTGATATTGTTGTTGAAAAGGACGGTGCTGCGGTCCCCGGCACCTCGATCATGGGTCTGATGATGCTTGCCGCGGCACCCGGATCATCAATCCGGATCAAGACGTTTGGCGCCGATGCACCGGCGGCCCTCGACGCGCTGGTGGCGCTGGTGTCGGGCGGGTTCGGCGAAGAATAGAAAACGGCGTCTCCTTGCGGAGACGCCGCTTCCCAAAAACTGTTTCTCGTCCCTAAGGACTAGAAATCGAACTGGTTCGAGATGATCACGACGGTGCCGTCATTGTTCACCGGAACAGCGGTTGCGTTGATGTTGTCGGCCTCGGCCATGTTTGCTGAGAGGTTGATCTCCCAGCCCGGCGCCACGGCATAGGCGACGTCCAGCGAGATGATCTGGATGTCGGTGTCGCTGACGCCGGCGGTGTTGCTCTTTGAGCTTTCGAACCAGTTCAGGCTCACACCCCAGGGCCCTGTCTTGTACGAACCGCCGATCGTGTAATACGAACCGGAATCCGCACCGCCGGCCATGGCGGCCGCCGTCTGGCCCTGTTCGGCCAGGTCGACATAGCCCGCGCCGAGGCCGAAGCCCGCGAAGTTGACGGTCGCCCCCACCGCGATGGTCTCCAGATCGCCCTCCGTGTCGGCGCCGGTGGCGGTTTCGCTGTCGCCGAACTCGCCGGTCAGGCTGAGCACGAACGACACGTCGTCGAACTTGCCTTCATAGTTGGCACCGATACCGAGCACATTCTCGAAGTCACCGTTGGCATCGGAGTTGGCCACGGCGCCGCCGCCCGAGGCCTGACCCGTGTCCGGGGTCAGCGAGCCACCGACCTGAAATCCGGCGAAGCGCGGCGTGAAATACGTCACCTTCGTGGCGTCGCCCGTCACCGTGTTTCCGGTGGCGGAAATGCCGCCGCCGGTGCCGAATGCGATGAAGTCGGCGACATCACCGTCGGGACCCGCGCGGCCGACCAGAACGTCGTCACTCTCGACATACATGCGGTCGGTCGCGTCGTCCTGGTCGCCCAGTTCCACCCGGCCCCAGTTGGTGCTGTCGATGAAGGCGTAGGCCTCGTCGGCTGACGTCGCGTCGGCCGCCCCGGCATTCAACTCGATATTCACGCCATATTTCAGGCCGTTGTCGGCCGTGGCCTCGGCACCGATACGGATCTCCGACTCATCGACCTTGAACTGGTAACCGCGGCCGGCAGTATTGGACACGTCCTGATCGACGACGCCGACCTGGAAGCGGAGCTCGCCGCCCAGGGTCACGCTGAGGGCGTCTTTCGAACCGACCTGCCCGGCCATGGCCGGGGTCGCAATCATGGCTGCACCCACGAGCGCGCTCGTGCTCAGCCAAAGGGTTTTCTTATTCATGGAACACAATCTCCAACATGTGGTTCCCGCACGTCATGCGCGGGACGGGAAACTCAGACACAGGATTCGCCTCTTCGGGACCTTGGGTGGTCCGTTCCTGGCGTTGCGTCCTCCACGTTGCTGGGATTTTGATTCTTATTTTTCAGAAGAGGAACGGCGGTCATCCTATTCGGATGGCGCCGGACCGCAATCATGAATGGCGGGGAGTCCTGCTATTTTTCGGCGATGTTGCAGAAATACATCAATTATTTGAATGACTTGCACGTTGTTTGGGCATGGCTGCCTAATCTGTAATCATATTCGACCAGGTAAAAACGGCGCACGATCGGGAAGTCGTTGCGCATCGCTTTGCCTGTTCGCAATCGGACGCGCGCCCATCGGTTGTGGCGACCCCGCCTGCTCTGCTATACGCCGCTCGCGGACGGGAGTTCCCGTCGAACGAATTCAACTGGAGAGAATGCATGTCATCCGCTGCCGATTCACCCGCCGGCGACGGCGATTATATTGTTGCCGATATTTCCCTGGCCGATTGGGGCCGAAAAGAGCTCGATCTCGCCGAAGTAGAGATGCCGGGCCTGATGGCGCTCCGCGAGGAATATGGCCAGTCCAAGCCGCTCGCCGGCGCGCGGATTGCCGGCTCGCTGCACATGACCATCCAGACGGCCGTGCTGATCGAGACGCTGCAGGCGCTCGGCGCCGATGTCCGCTGGGCGTCTTGCAACATCTATTCGACGCAAGACCATGCGGCCGCCGCGATTGCCGCGACGGGTACACCCGTCTTCGCGACCAAGGGTGAGACGCTTGAGGAATACTGGGACTATGCCCACCGGATTTTCGATTGGGCCGATGGCGGCGTTCCCAACATGATCCTGGATGACGGTGGTGACGCGACGATGCTGATCCATCTGGGCAAGCAGGCGGAGACCGACCCGTCCGTTCTCGACAATCCCGAGAATGAGGAAGAAGTGGCCGCCTATGCCTCGATCAAGCAGCGCCTCGCCGAACAGCCGGGCTGGTATTCCAAAGTGGCGGAAAGCCTCAAGGGCGTGACCGAGGAAACGACCACCGGTGTTCATCGCCTTTACGATATGGCGAAAGAAGGCACGCTCCTGATTCCCGCGATCAACGTGAACGATTCCGTGACCAAGTCGAAGTTCGACAATCTCTATGGTTGCCGCGAGAGCCTCGTCGACGGCATCCGCCGCGGTACCGATGTGATGATGTCCGGCAAGATCGCCGTCGTCGCCGGATATGGCGAAGTGGGCAAGGGGTCTGCCGAATCCCTGCAAAACGCCGGCTGCCGCGTCATGGTCACCGAGATTGACCCCATCTGCGCCCTGCAGGCGGCGATGGAAGGTTATGAAGTGGTCACCATGGAAGAAGCTGCGCCCCAGGGCGATATCTTCTGCACCGCGACGGGCAATGTGGATGTCATCACCGTTGACCATATGCGGGCGATGAAGGACCGGGCGATCGTGTGCAACATCGGCCACTTCGATTCCGAGATTCAGGTCGGTGGACTGCGCAACTTCAAATGGCAGAACATCAAACCCCAGGTCGACGAGATCGAGTTCCCCGACGGCAAGAAGATGATCCTGCTGTCGGAAGGCCGCCTGGTAAACCTCGGCAATGCCACGGGCCATCCGAGCTTTGTGATGAGCATGTCTTTCACCAACCAGGTGTTGGCGCAGATCGAGCTTTGGAAAAACAACAGCGATGGCAAGTACGGCAACGACGTCTATGTGTTGCCGAAGCATCTCGATGAAAAGGTCGCCACCCTGCATCTGAGCAAGGTCGGGGCACACCTCACGGCACTCACGGACAAGCAGTCCGAATATCTCGGTATTCCGGTCAGCGGCCCCTACAAGCCTGAGGCTTATCGCTACTAGCCGGCATGCTTCGCGCCGCCGGGCCATGGCCCGGCGGCAAGGAAGCTGTTCAAACCGGGCCGACAAGGCACTAGACTCGTATTGTTCCGCCCGATTCGAAGCGGCCTGCCGGCCGTGTGGCCGGCTGGTATGACTGTGCGAGACTGCAGCGCGTGTCGACACAAATATTGATACTGGTGATTGCCGCGGTCGCGGGTGCGTCCGCCATCACCGGCTATGCGCTTGGCCGGTTCCTGGGCGCGCGTAGAATGCGCGATGCCGAGGCGACGCGCTCTCGTCTGGGCGCGACGCTTGCCACCGTTCCGGGCGGCTTCGTGACCTGGCTGGATGGGGGCGATCCTGTTATTTCCGGCGGTCTGGCCGCGATGCTGGATGACGGTCTTGCCGGCTTCGATGCGTTCCTGGCGAAGTTCGGCGAGGCCGACCGCCAGCGGATCACCCGCCTGATCGGGGGGTTGCGGACGCGCGGCGAGGGGTTTTCCCTGACGATGCTGACCATCGATGCTGGCCAGGCCCTGCGAATCGACGGCCGCCGCGCGCGCGACGTGCCGCTGGACGTGTTGTGGGTCGCCGACGTCACGAACGAGACCGCGATCCAATCCGATACGGCGATCCAGTTGACCGCGGCACAGGTGGAGCGTGACGGTTATCGCGCGATGCTCGATGCGCTGCCGTTCATGGTCTGGCGGCGAAGCCGTGATCTGACCCTGGCACAGGTCAACCGGGCCTATGTCGACGCGATCAACCCGGAGGCCGACGACGAGGATGCGCGGCCCTCGGAACTCGAGGATTTGGAAGCCAATGTCGAGGCACAGATCGCCGCCCGTGCGCAGTCGACCGGCACGCGGCAGTCCGAAAGCCGGCATGTGGTGATCAATGGTGCGCGCCGGCTGCTGGAATTCAATGAAGTGCCGGCGAACGATCTGGGCGTGATCGGCTATGCCGTGGATTTCACGCAGCTCGAAGAGGTGCAGGAGGAACTGTCGAGCCATGTCGCGGCCCAAAGCGACGTGCTCGAAAATCTCGCCGTTGCCGTGGCGATCTACGGGTCGGACACGCGGCTGAAATTCTACAACAGCGCCTATGCGCGTTTGTGGGACGCCGATTCCGCCTGGCTCGACAGCGAGCCGACGCTCGGCGATGAACTCGAGACATTGCGTGACCGCCGCCTGGTGTCCGAGGAAGTCGATTTCCGCGCCTACAAGCAGGATCAGATCGCGCTCTTCACGTCCCTGATCGCGCCGACCGAGACCCTGGTTCACTTGCCGGATGGCAAGACCCTGTTCAAGCGTATCTCGCCGCATCCGCTGGGCGGGCTGATGTTCACCTATGAGGACGTGACCGATCGCCTGACGATGGAGGCGCAGTACAACACGCTGATCGAGGTGCAGCGCCGTACACTCGACAATCTCTATGAGGGGGTCGCGCTGGTCGGGCCCGACGGCCGGCTCAAACTGTGCAACTCCGCCTATAGCCGCATCTGGCAGTTCAGCGAGGCCGACCTCGCCGGTGAGCCGCAGATCGCCGGCCTGGTGGACAAGGCCCGGCATTACTACGGGGTGGATGACGAGGCGGCCTGGGGCGAGCTTCGCAAGAAAATCATCGGCCGCCTGATGTCTCGCGAGCCGGTGTCGGGCACCCATGAGCGCGCCGACGGCACGGTCATCCAGTACACCGGCGTGCCGTTGCCCGACGGCATGATGCTGATGACCTATTTCGACGTGTCGGACTCGAACCGGGTCGAACGCGCCTTGCGGGAACGCAATGAGGCGCTCGAGGAAGCCGACCGGCTGAAGTCGGAGTTCGTGGCGAATGTGTCCTACGAGCTGCGCACGCCGCTGAACACGATTATCGGATTTGCCGAGGTTCTGAACGGGGACATGTTCGGGCCGTTGAATGAACGGCAAAGCGAATATATCGGCGGCATTCTCGAAGCCAGCGAAGCCTTGCTCGAACTGATCAACGACATCCTCGATCTGGCGACGATCGAAGCCGGCTACATGACGCTCGACCGGGGGCAGTTCGATATTCATACGATGATTGCCGGCGTGTTTGCGCTCAACCGCGAGCGTGCGCGGGTCAAGGAGCAGAAGCTGGTTCTCGATTGCGCGCCGGACATCGGGTCGATGTTTGCCGACGAACGCCGGCTGAAACAGGTGCTGTTCAACCTGGTCAGCAACGCCATCAAGTTCACGCCCGAGCGCGGCGTCATCAGCCTGTCGTCAAAGGTCGTCGACGATGATGTGGAATTTCGCGTTGCCGATACCGGCGTCGGCATTCATGCCGACGAGCGCGAACGGGTACTTGAGAAATTCGAACGCGGCAACCGCCCGCGCGGCCGGCAATCCGGCGTGGGCGCGGGGCTGGGGCTGAGCCTGGTGAAGAGCTTCGTCGAACTGCATGGCGGCGTGGTCGAGATCGAGTCGGAACCAGATCAGGGCACGGCCATCGTGTGCCGCCTGCCGCGCCGTGCCGCGATTATCGAACCCGAGGACGATGCGGTATGAACGCGCAGGGATCGGCGGTCGAGCCGGGCCGGGCGCCCGCGGATGGATACGCCCGGCGCATCGATTTGCCCGATGCCGCCGCGACTGCGGCACTCGGCGCCGCGCTTGCGCCCTACCTGCGCCGGGGCGATTTGCTTGCGCTGGCGGGTGATCTCGGCGCCGGCAAGACGACCCTGGCGCGGGGCCTGATTGGCGCGCTGGGCCATCATGGCCCGGTGCCGAGCCCGACCTTCACGCTTGTGCAGCACTACGAAACCGCCCCGGTTCCCGTCTGGCATTTCGACCTCTACCGCATCGGTCATCCCGATGAGGTCATCGAGCTCGGTTTCGATGAAGCGCGGGCGGACGGGATCGTCCTGCTCGAATGGGCGGAGCGGTTGGGCGCGGCGTTGCCCGCGACACGGCTGGATATTCAACTCGACTATGACGCGTCCGGTCATGCGCGTGTGGCGCGGCTCTCGGGCCATCGGGCCTGGGCGGACCGGTTGCAAGACCTGCGCCCATGATCACGCCTTCTGCGCTCCCGACGCCGGGGCTCTATTCGATCGCGGCCCATCGTCCGTTTCTCGCGGAGTTGGCGGCCAGGATATTGTCGGCGACCGAATCCGATGACGATCCCCTGGCCCTGGCGCGAACGACGATTTTGTTGCCGACCCGGCGTGCCTGCCGCGCCATGCAGGACGTCTTTCTTCGCCAGACCGATGGTGCACCTCTGGTTCTGCCAAGATTGATTCCAATCGGCGATATCGACGAGGACGAGATGCTGTTGACCGGCGAACCCGCGGCGTTTCTCGGGGTCGATGCCGAGATGCCGCCCGCCGTCCCGGAGCTGCGCCGGCGTATTTTGCTGGCGCGTTTGCTGCAAGCACGGCCGATCGGGGGGGCGCAAAATCTGCCGGTGGATCACGCGATGGAACTGGCTGGCGAGCTCGGCCGCTTGCTGGATCAGGTGCAAACCGAACGCCTCGACTTCGCGGCGCTCGAAAACCTGGTTCCCGATGCCTATGCGTCCCATTGGCAGGAGACGCTCGGGTTTCTGAAAATTCTGACCGAGACGTGGCCGGCGGTGCTCGACGCCGAGGGGGCGATTGATCCCGCGGAGCGGCGCAATCGCCTGTTGCAGGCGCGGGGTGAGGCGTGGCGCCGTAATCCGCCGGTGGATCCGGTCATCGCCGCCGGCAGCACGGGCAGTATTCCTGCGACCGCCGACCTGTTGGCGGTCGTTGCGGGCTTGCCGGCAGGATACGTCGTGCTGCCCGGGCTCGATCGCATCCTCGACGCGCAATCATGGGCGAGCCTCGATGCCGGACATCCGCAGTTCGGCCTGCGGCAATTGCTGCAGCGGCTCGATGTGGACCGGATGGACGTGGGCGAGTGGCCTTCCTCCGGCGATGGGGCAGCCGACACGGGGGGAAACGGGCCGGCGCGCGAACGATTGATCGGCGAAGCATTGCGGCCCGCCGCCACGACCCAGGCCTGGCGCGATGAGCGCGGCAGCATCGGCGCCGATGCGCTGCGCGGGGTGGTTCAGATCGAGGCCCAGGAGCCCCATGAGGAGGCGGGGCTCATTGCAGTGGCGTTGCGTGAGGTGTTGGAGACCGAGGGGCGCACGGGCGCATTGATTACGCCGGACCGGGATCTGGCGCGGCGGGTGGCGTCCATCATGGGCCGTTGGGGCGTTGAAATTGACGATAGTGCGGGCACGCCGCTGGCGGAAACGCCGCCCGGCATATTCCTCCGCCTGGCAATCCGGGCCCTGCATGAGGGCGTGGCACCGATCCCGCTCCTGTCGGTTCTGAAACACCCCCTGGCAGCCGGTGGCCGCGCGCCCGCTGCGTTTCGGGTGTCTGCCCGGGATCTGGAGCGCTTCGTCCTGCGCGGCCCGCGCCCGGCGCGCGGATTTGCCGGGCTGCGTGCCGCGGCACAGATGCGGCATGAAAATGCCCGCGAACGCGCGGCGGAGGGGCGGTCCGCGCGCGACGGCGCAGATCCGCAAGACTATGAGGGTGCGCTGGCCTTGATCGACCGGATCGCCGCGATCGGAGCGCCTCTCACGGCGTTGCAACAGGCGCCCACGGTGATGCTGCCCGATTATGTCCGGGCCCATATCGCCTTCTGCGAGGCGCTGGCCGCGAGCGATGAACTGTCCGGCGCGGCGCGGCTGTGGCGTGGTGACGCCGGGGAGGCGCTTGCGACATTCGTGTCGGAACTGCTGGAGGCCGGCACCGGGCTCGGTCCCATACCGCCGGCGCGCTACCCGGCCCTGTTGGACGCGCTGCTGGCCGGCCGCATGGTGCGACCCCGGTATGGCGCGCATCCGCGGCTGGCGATCCTCGGCCCGCTGGAAGCACGGCTTCAACATTTCGACGTGACGGTCCTGGGGAGCTTGAACGAGGGGAGCTGGCCGCCCGATCCGTCTGTCGATCCGTGGATGGGGCGGACCATGCGCACCGATTTCGGTCTGCCGTCGCCCGAACGCCGGATCGGTCTGAGCGCGCATGATTTCACCCAGTCATTCTGCGCGGGGGAAATCATCCTCACCCGGTCCGCGCGGGTGGATGGTGCCCCGAGCATGCCGTCGCGCTGGCTGTCTCGGCTGGAGGTCGCGACCCGCGCTCTGGCGCTTCAGGGCGACCCCGAGACCGAGGCGCGCGCGCGTGCCTATCGGGATTGGTGGCGCGTACTGGACGGGCCGGGCGAGCAATCCGCAGGAGCGATGGACCGGGAGGCCGGAGATGTCGTACCCGCGGCGCGCCCGCGCCCTTCACCGCCCGTCGCGGCACGGCCACGCCGATTGTCGGTCACCCAGATTGAAACCTGGATGCGCGACCCTTATGCGATCTATGCCCGCGAAATCCTCAAACTGCGGGCCTTGCCGCCCCTTGATCAGAATGCCGATGCGGCGATTTACGGCTCGCTGATTCACGATATTCTGGATTCGTTCCTGGCCGAACTGCCGCCGGGAGCCTTGCCGGCCGACGCCCCGGCCCGGCTGCACGCACATGGTGCGGCGGCGCTGGAGCCCTATCGCAGTGTGCCCGCGGTCTGGACGTTCTGGTGGCCGCGATTCAAACGCATCGCGGATTGGGTTCTGACGGTTGAATCTGCGCGCCGGGCGCGCCTGGAGGCGACCCATATGGAGGTCAGCGGCGCGATCGAATTCGACGCGCCCGGCGGCCGGTTCCGGCTGACGGCGCGGGCCGACCGGATCGACGAGCTGGTCGGCGGCGGCATCGCGGTGATCGATTTCAAGACCGGAGCGCCACCCACCAAGCGCGAGGTGCAGGCGGGATTCGCGCCGCAATTGCCGCTGGAGGCGGCGATGGTGGCCCTGGGAGGTTTCCCGGATATCCCGGCCAAGCCGGTCGAGGAGATGGCCTTCTGGCGTCTGTCGGGCGGGCGTGAGCCGGGCCAGGTGCGCGACGCGGCCGACGATCCCGCACAGGTGGCGGCCGAGGCCCTGGCCGGGGTCAAGGCGCTGGTCGCGCGGTTTGATGATCCGGCCACGGTCTATGAGGCGCGGCCGCGCCCCGATCACGCGCCGGCCTATTCCGACTATGAGCATCTGGCGCGCGTCAAGGAATGGGCGAGCGGGGAGGGCGACGGATGAGCATCGTCGATTTCGACCCCGATCTTCTCGACCGTGTCAGCGCGCGTCAGCGTGACGGCGCGGATGCGGAGGTCAGCGCCTGGGTGTCCGCCTCGGCGGGTGCGGGCAAGACCCGTGTCCTGCGCGACCGGGTGTTGCGCTTGCTGCTTGCCGGCGTGGCCCCCCAGCGGGTGCTCTGCCTGACCTTCACGAAGGCCGCGGCGGCCGAAATGGCCCGGCGGATCAATGCCGAGCTCGGTGACTGGGCAATCCTGGATGACGCGGAGCTTCGCGGGCGGCTGGAGGATCTCCTGGGGTCGGTGCCGGGCGACGACGCGATCCGCCGCGCCCGGCAATTGTTCGCACATGTTCTGGAAGCGCCCGGGGGCATGAAGATCATGACCATCCATGCGTTCTGCCAGTCGGTGTTGCGGCGTTTCCCGCTGGAAGCCGGCGTGGTGCCACATTTTCAGGTCATGGAGGAGCGCGACGCCGGGGAGCTGTTGGAAGACGCCAAGGCGGAATTGCTGGCGCGCGCCCATATGGACGATGGCGATCTGGGACTGGCCGTCGCCAACGTCTCCGGGCGCGTGCACGAGATGCGGTTTCCCGACCTGCTCAACGAAATTTCCCGGGCCCGGGCATCCTTCGCCGACATGCTGCAGGATTTCGGCGGCCTCGACGGTCTCAGCGCGCGCATTGCCGAGACCCTGGACGTCGCGCCGGACACCGACCCCGTGGCGGTTGTCGCCGACGCATGCGCGGAGGCCGCATTCGACGGCCCGGCCTTGCGTCATGCGGTTTCGATTCTTGCTGCGGGATCATCCGGCGACAGCAAGCGCGCCGTTCTGATCGGCGACTGGTTGGCCGCAGATTCGGATGCCCGGGGTGAATCCTTCGATGCCTATGCGCTGGCCTATCTGACCCAGCAGGGGGAGCCGCGCGCGCAGCTCGCAACCAAGGCGATCCGGGAGACGCATCCCGACGTCGACGCGGCCCTGCGTGCCGAGGGCGAACGTCTGCTGTCGGTTCGCGAAATGTTACGCAAAGCCGACCTGTATCAGGCGAACACCGCCTTGGTCCGGCTCGCCGCGGAGCTCGTGGCGCGATACGAGGCCCGCAAGGCCGCTAGCGGGCGGCTGGATTACGACGACCTTATTGCACGCACCCGCACCTTGTTGCGCGGCGACGGCGCCGCGGCCTGGGTCCTGTTCAAGCTCGACGGGGGCCTGGACCATGTGCTGATCGACGAGGCGCAAGATACCAACCCCGAGCAATGGGATGTGGTGCTGGCTTTGGTGGAAGAGTTTTTCACGGGCATGGGTGCCGGCGACGAAGCGATCGCGGCAGCGGGCCTACCCGCGCGAAGCGTGTTCGCCGTCGGCGATGCCAAGCAGTCGATCTACAGTTTCCAGGGCGCCGACCCGAGCCGTTTCGAGGCGGTGCGAAAGTATCTCGAGACGCGCGCCACCGATGCGCGACGTGCCTGGAAGAATGTCGCACTCGACTTCTCGTTCCGCTCCGCCCGGCCCGTGCTCGAGGCGGTCGACCGGGTATTTGCCGAAACACCGGCCGGGACCGGCGTCGTCGACCCCGAAGCGCCGGTGCAGCACACGCCGCTGCGCACCAAAATGGCGGGCCGTGTCGAAATCTGGCCGCCGCTCATTGTCGACAAGCTCGACGAGCCCGAACCGTGGAAGCCGCCGGTGGATCCGGTGACACGCGCCGGTGCCATGGAGCAACTGGCCGCGTTGATCGCGACGCGGACGGCCGACTGGCTGGACTCCGAGGAGATACTCGAAAGCCAGGGGCGGCCGATTGAGGCCGGAGACATCATGGTGCTCGTGCGCCAGCGCGGGGATTTCGTTGAGGCGCTGGTCCGGGCGTTCAAGGCCCGCAATGTGCCGGTCGCCGGGGTCGACCGCATGGTCCTGAGCGAGCAGATCGCGGTCATGGATCTTCTGGCACTGGGGGCGTTCCTGCTGTTGCCGGACGACGACCTGACCCTCGCGACGTTGCTCAAGAGTCCCCTGGTCGGGTTCGATGAGGACCTCCTGTTCGCGCTTGCCCATGAGCGGGGCGAGGCCAGTCTCTGGCAGACGCTGGCACAACGCCGGGATACGCATGGGCTGTTTGCGGCGGCCCATGACATGCTCTCCGGTTTGCTGACGCGGGTGGACTATGAACGCCCCTACGAACTGTATGCCGGTGTCCTGGCGCGCGGGGGCCGGGAACGGCTGTTCGCCCGTCTGGGCCCTGATGCGGCGGATCCGATCGATGAGTTTCTCTCCCTCGCACTGACCTATGAGCGCAGCCATGCGCCGACCCTGCAGGGATTTTTGCATTGGGTGGCGGCAGGGCAGGCGGAGGTCAAACGCGATCTCGACCAGACCGGCGGTGCGGTCCGGGTGATGACCGTGCATGGCGCCAAGGGGTTGGAAGCGCCCATTGTTTTCCTGCCCGACACCACCCGTCTGCCGCGCATGCTGCCAAACATTCTCTGGGATGAGGACAGCCGGGGTCCGTATTTTCTCTGGCTGCCGCGCGCCGATGATGCCGATGCCCGCGCGCTGGCACTGCGTGAACGGGTGCGCGCGCGCCGTGATGAGGAGTATCGACGGCTTCTCTATGTGGCCATGACCCGGGCCGAGGAACGCCTCTATATCTGCGGTTGGAACGCCCCGGCGGACGGCTCCTGGTACGACCTTGTGCGCCCGGCCCTGGCGCCGGTGGCACGTGTGGTCGAAGAACCGATCCTGGCGTCACTTGTTACGGAAGAGATGCCCGTTCTGCGGTTGTCCGCATCCCAGCGAGGCGAGGTTGCACGCGGCGACCGGGATGTGTCACCGCCGGTTGCCGCACCGCCGGCCTGGGTCGGGCAGCCCGCGCCGCCCGAACCGGCACCGCCGCGCCCGCTGGCCCCGTCCGCGCCGGGCGAAGACCCGCCGGTGCGCGCGCCGGTCGGGCTGGATGAGGACGGCGCGCGTTTCGCACGCGGGAATATCCTGCATCGATTGCTGCAATGGTTGCCGGCGCTGGCACCCGAAGTGCGGCATGATTCGGCGCTTCGTTATCTTGCACGGCCGGGTTTGGATCTCGACCCCGCAGCGCAAACCGCACTTGCGCAAGAGGTGATGGGTGTTCTGGAATCGGCCGATTTTGCGCATTTGTTTGGCCCGGAAAGCCTGGCCGAGGTGTCGATCACGGGAACCGCGACCGCACCGGACGGCACAATTTCTGTGATCTCGGGGCAAATCGACAGGCTCGTGATCTCCGACGGCCGGGTCGCAATTGTCGACTACAAGTCGAATCGCCCGCCACCCGCGCAGGCTGTGGACGTGGCCCCGGTTTACCTGCGCCAGATGGCGGCTTACCGGCATGTTATTCAGGAAACCTGGCCTGATCGTGCGGTGGATGCGTTCTTGTTATGGACCGACGCGCCGCGTTTGATGGCGCTTCCCGCCGATGTTCTGGACCCCTACGCCCCGGCCGGTCGCACGCCCGTGTGATTGCGCCGTGAGGCTCGAATTCTTGACGACGCATTGATGGGAACCTACGTTCATTCCCAACGGAATTCACACAAGGGCGCGCGCGCTCTGACAGCGGAAAAGGATTGAGCATGCCTTCCAAACAAATCACGGACGATTCCTTCGAAGCCGACGTTTTGCAGTCGGACAAGCCTGTTCTGGTCGATTTCTGGGCCGAATGGTGTGGCCCGTGCAAGCAGATCGGCCCGACCCTGGAAGAGCTCTCCGATGACAAGGATGGGGATGTCGTCGTCGCGAAGCTGAACATCGACGACAATCCGATGACGCCGTCGAAATACGGGGTTCGCGGCATCCCGACCCTGCTGCTCTTCAAGGACGGCCAAGTGGCCTCGATGAAGGTCGGCAGCCTGCCGAAAAGCCAGATTTATGATTGGGTCGAATCGGTCCTCTAGACCCTTTCGCACGCGAAATACAAAACCCCGCCCTGTCGGCGGGGTTTTTCTTTGCGCCGGCCGGCTGTCCGTGGTGGCGTCGTCTGAATCTAGACCGCCTGCCCTTTGTCGCGGTAGCGCTCCAGGAACTGGCGGCCACTTTCGTCATACATGAACGACAACAGGGTATATCGCTGACCCTTGGTCACGTCGGTCGCCTCGTGCAGCAGGTTGCAGGAGAAGATCGCGGCTTCGCCGGTCGCCGGGCGATAGCTGGCCTGGCCATATTCCGGGAACTGCAGCTCGCCGCCCTCATACTCCTCGGTGTTGAGGTTGAGAGTCATCGCGAAACGGCGATGCGCCGTGCCGAGCGTGGTGTTGTCGCGATGTGGCCGGAAGAATCCGCCGACATCGGCGTCGTAGCGCACGATCTTGAATTCCTCGACGAAGCGGACCGCGCAATGGAAGGCGTTCTCGATCTCCGGCAGGACGCGGCGCTCGATACGGCTGCCGATCGCCTCGAGCAGATCCTTGTCGACCACATGATGATCGCGCCGCCGCTTGGTCACACCGTCGGTGATATGGACCATCTTGCCTTCTTCCATGCGCAACGTGCCCGAGGGCTCGTTGCCCCGGGTCTCGAACTGTTCGATCAGCCATTGGCAGAAGGACGGCGAAAACACCTCGGGGATGACGAGAATGGGCGGGTGGACCTTCGCGGGGGACGGGACGGGGGCATCCATGGCGGCGATCTCTGCCGCCGCCCGTTCGGCGATCGGCGTGTCGCCGGGCCGTAACACCGTGCGGACCTTCTGATCCGGCCCGAAGACGAACCCGATCAGCTTGCCGCGGGCACCGAAGCGGGCCGCGACCTTCCTGTCGGCGTCGGACAAAAGAAAGAATCGCGGGTTGTTCTCGCCGGCGATCTTCTGCACCAGCGGCATCGGGTCGGCGCTGATCGCGAACAGATGCGCACCGGCTTCCAGCATCGCCGGTGCGGCGTGGAACATCGCCTGCAACTCGCCGAGCGCGCCGGGGTCTTTCTGTGTCGGATAGAGCAGGACGAACAGCGGCCCGCCACGGGCCTTGTCGTTCAGGTTGATAACGATATCGCGTTGATCGGGGAGAAAGAAGTTCGGCGCGCGGTCGCCCCGTTCGAGCAGGTCTTCAAGCTTGGGAGTGCTCATGCGCTTGGTGCTCCAGACGGCCGATCCGTGTTCGTGATCCGTTGATCACAATACTGCCGGTCCGCTGCTTGGTCCAACCGGTGATCACTTGTTTGCGCGCAATGTCGCACCGACCAGAAGATGAGACCCGGTGATGAGCACCCGGACCGGCGCCTGGCATTGGGAAATCTGCACCAGGGCGTCCGCGACGGACCGGGCGGACTGCGCCATCACACCGGCGCTTTCGGCGGCGGTGATCATGGTGTGCACCGACATTGCGCGGGGCTCATCGTCAATGGGGACGGCCGTGGCGCCGATTATTCGCGGTGGGAATGGCGCCAGGAATCCGACGATGTCCTTGTCGTCGAGCATGGCGAAAACCAGATGCTGCGGGCGTGGGTCCTGCGCCTGGAGTTCGTCGAGAGCATCCGCCAGCGCAAGGCCCCCCATCGGGTTGTGTGCCGCGTCGAGCCAGATTTCGCTGCCGGCCGGGAGCAATTCGACGAGCGGGCCCGATGTCAGCCGCTGCATCCGGCCCGGCCAGCGCGCGCCGGCGATTCCGGTTCGGATCGCTTCGGGGGTCACCGCGGGAAATGCGCATATGTCGAGGCAGGCCGCAGCGAGTGCGGCGTTGTCCAGCTGATGGCGCCCTGCAAGGCCCGGTCGGGGCAGATCCAGGTGGGTCTCGCCGCGCGTGTACCGGCCACCGCCATCCGCCGTTGGTGCGAGCTGCCATTCGCGGCCGGCACGATACAGGGGTGCGCCGATCTCCGCGGCGAAGGAGGCGATCACCGCATCGGCTGCATCGGCCTGGGGGCCCACGATCGACGGCACCTCCGGTTTCTGGATGGCGGCCTTCTCGCCCGCGATCTCGCCCAGCGTATCGCCGAGAAACGCCATATGGTCGTAGCCGACAGGCGTGATCACGCTCGCGGCAGGTTTCACGATGACGTTGGTGGCGTCGAACCGGCCACCCAGCCCGGTCTCGAGGATCACGATATCGGCCGGGGTGCGGGCCATGGCGAGGAACGCTGCGGCCGTGGTGATTTCGAATTCGGTGATGGGTTTGCCGGCGTTCAGCGTGTCGATCTCCTCGAACAGGGCGCGCAAGTCTGTATCCGCGATGATCTCGCCGGCAATTTTGTAGCGCTCGGCGAACCGCATGAGATGGGGCGAGGTATAGGCGCTGACGCACAGCCCGGCGGCCGTCAAGGCGGCGTCGAGGAAGGCGGTCGTGGAGCCCTTGCCGTTGGTGCCCGCGATATGGATGACCGGCGGCAGCCGGTCATGCGGGTTTCCCAGATCCGACAGCAGCCGGAGCATGCGGTCGAGGGACAGATCGATACGGTCGGGATGGTATGTGACGAACCGCGCGAGAATATCCGTGATCGCGCTTTCGTCGGCGTCCACGTTCGTGGCGCTAGTCCCCATTTGCTGATTCGGGGGCCGAAGCGGCGACCAGGCCTGCGGCTGTTTCCGGCGCGGCAAGGGCGGTGCGTGCCCCCGCGCTGCGGCCCTCGCGCAGGAGGGCCAGCACCTGGGCGATGGTGGCCTGCATTTCGCCGCGCGGCACGACCATGTCGACCATCCCGTGCTCGCGCAGGGATTCCGCGGTCTGGAAACCCTCGGGCAGCTCCTCGCGGATCGTGTCCTTGATGACGCGCTTGCCCGCGAAGCCGATGGTGGCGCCGGGCTCGGCGATCTGGATATCCCCGAGCATCGCGAAGGACGCGGACACGCCGCCGGTCGTCGGGTCGGTCAGGATAACGATGTAGGGCAGGCCCGCTTCGCGCACCTGCTCGACCGCCAGCACGGTGCGCGGCATCTGGATCAGGCTGAGCATGCCCTCCTGCATCCGCGCGCCGCCCGACGCCGGAATGGCGATCAACGCCGCGTTCCGTTCGACGGCCTCGCGGGCGGCGGTCAACAGGCCCTCGCCCACCGCCTGGCCCATGGAGCCGCCCATGAAACCGAAATCGAACGCCGCAATCACCGCGGCCTGGCCGCCGATCGTGCCATGGCCGACGACGATGGCCTCTTTCTCGCCGGACTTGTTTTGCGCGTCCTTGAGGCGGTCGGTGTAGCGCCGGCTGTCACGGAACTTCAGCGGGTCGGGCGTGACGGACCGGACTTCGACGCGGGTGAATTCCCCGGCGTCGAACAGGAAGCCCATACGCTCTTTGGCGGCGAGCCGGAGATGATGCCCGCAGGCATGGCAGACATGCAGGTTGTCGGAGAGTTCACGGTGGAACAGCATCTGCTCGCAGGCGGGGCATTTGTGCCAGAGATTGTCCGGCACATCCTTCTTGCCGACCAGCGCCTGAATTTTCGGCCGGACGAAATCGGTCAGCCAGCTCATCGGACCCTCGCGCGTTTGGTCATTCCGCCGCCTCGCGCGCGGCCGCGTGGACGCCGTCCGCCAGAGCACGGGACAGCGCGAGGACATTGGTCACCAATTCCGGTGTCGCCTTGCCGTCCGCGTCCAGATTCTCCGCGATGGTTTGCACGATGGCCGAGCCGACCACGGCGGCGTCGGCGGTCGCCGCGACCGCCCCGGCCTGGTCGGGAGTCTTGATGCCGAACCCGACGGCAACCGGCAGGTCGGTGTGGCGTTTCAGCCGTTCGACCGCGGTCTGAATATCCGTCGCCTCGGCCGATTTCGTGCCCGTGATTCCCGCGATCGCGACGTAATAGACAAAGCCCGACGTATTGGCGATCACGGCGGGCAGCCGCACGTCATCGGTGGTCGGGGTCGCGAGGCGGATGAAATGCATGCCCGCGGCCAGCGCCGGCAGGCAGAGTTCGATATCTTCCTCGGGGGGCAGATCGACCACGATCAGCCCGTCGACACCGGCGTCGCGCGCATCGGCGAGGAACCGGTCGACGCCGTAAATATACACCGGGTTGTAGTAGCCCATCAGGATGATCGGCGTTTCGTCGTCGCCGGCGCGGAAGCGGCGAACCATGTCCAGGGTCCGGTCGAGGCGCGCGCCGCCGGCTTTGGCGCGCAGGCCCGCCGCCTGGATCGCCGGCCCGTCGGCCATGGGATCGGAGTACATCACGCCGAGCTCGATCAGGTCGGCACCGGCGCCGGGCAGCCCCTGCAGAATCTCGAAGCAGGTCTCCAGATCCGGGTCCGCGGCCATGATGAACGGGATGAAGGCCGCACGGCCTTCGGCGGCGAGTTTTTCGAACCGGGCCTCGATGCGGCCGCTGGTCTCGCCCCGGCTCACAGTTTCACCCCCAGCGCGTCGGCGATGGTGAACACATCCTTGTCGCCGCGCCCGCACATATTCATGACCATCAGATGGTCGGCGGGCAGGTCGCCCGCGATCTTGCCCACATGGGCCAGCGCATGGGACGGCTCGAGCGCGGGAATGATGCCTTCCAGACGCGAGCAGAGCTGGAAGGCGTCGAGCGCCTCCTGGTCGGTGACGGCGACATACTCGACCCGGCCGGATTCATGCAGCCAGGAATGCTCCGGCCCGATGCCGGGATAGTCGAGCCCGGCGGAAATCGAATGGGCGTCGAGAATCTGGCCGTCGTCATCCTGCAGCAGGAAGGTCCGGTTGCCGTGCAGGACACCCGGGCGCCCGCCGGTCAGGGAGGCGGCATGTTCGCCGGTATCGATGCCGTGGCCGGCCGCCTCGACGCCGATGATGCGGACATCCGGGTCGTCGAGGAAGGGGTAGAACAGGCCCATCGCGTTCGAACCGCCGCCGATGCAGGCGATGAGCGAGTCCGGCAAACGGCCTTCTGCGGCCTGCATCTGCACGCGGGTTTCCTCGCCGATCACCTTCTGGAAATCCCGCACCATGGCCGGGTAGGGGTGTGGGCCCGCGACCGTGCCGATCAGGTAGTAGGTGTCCTCGACATTCGAGACCCAGTCGCGCAGCGCGTCGTTCATCGCGTCCTTGAGGGTCGCGGTGCCGCTGGTGACGGGAATGACCTCGGCGCCGAGCAATTTCATGCGGAACACGTTCGGCGCCTGTCGCTCGATGTCGGTCGCGCCCATATAGACCACGCATTCCAGGCCGAAGCGCGCGCAGACCGTTGCCGTCGCCACCCCGTGCTGGCCCGCACCGGTCTCGGCGATGATCCGTTTCTTGCCCATGCGACGGGCGAGCAGGATCTGGCCCATGCAATTGTTGATCTTGTGGGCGCCGGTGTGGTTCAGCTCGTCGCGCTTGAAGTAGATCTTCGCGCCGCCGAAATGCTCGGTGATCCGCTCGGCGAAATACAGCGGGCTCGGCCGTCCCACATAATGGGTGAGATAGGCGTCCAGCTCGGCCTGAAAGGCAGGATCGGCCTTCGCGGCCTCATAGGCCTGCTCGACCTCAAGAATCAACGGCATCAGGGTTTCGGCGACGAAGCGGCCGCCGAATATGCCGAAATGCCCGTGCTCGTCCGGGCCGTTCTGATAGCTGTTGGGTTCCGCGCTCATCGTCTTCCGGGGTGCTTATACATCGTTGTTGGTCTGCTCAACAGGAAACCCGTCAAAGGCTTCCCACCTCTTCGAGAAACGCCCGAATTCGTTCCGGGTCCTTGCGGCCCGGCGCGGCCTCCACGCCCGATGATACATCGACGATGGCGGCGCCCGAAGCAAGCACGGCCTGGGTCACATTGTCGGCGTTAAGCCCGCCCGCGAGCATCCAGGGCACCGGCCATTCATGGGCCGACAGGAGGGTCCAGTCAAAGGCCAGCGCATTGCCGCCGGGCAGGGCGTTGGGCATTTCCTTCGGCGCCTTGGCGTCGAACATCAGCCAATCGACCGCGCCGGCATAGGCGTGGGTCGCCTCGACGTCGGCCGCGTTCGCGACCTTGATCACCTTCATGACCGGCAATTCGGTGCGTTCGCGGATGTCGAGGCAGCGCGCGGGGCTCTCGTCGCCATGCAACTGGATCAGGTCGAGCGGCACCTTCGTCAGCACCGCGTCGAGCAGGGCATCGTCGGGGTCGACGAACAGCCCGACCTTGGCGACCCCGGCGGGCACGAGTGCAGCCAGCGTCGCGGCCGTGTCGGGATCGAGCGCGCGCGGGCTCGGCGGGTAAAACACGAGGCCGACGAACCGCGCGCCGGCCTCGATGGCGGTGCGCATCGCGGTCTCGTCGTTGATGCCGCAGATTTTGGCGATGACGCTCATCGATCCAGGCCCAGCTCGTCCGCGATCCGTTCTGCCGCGCCAGCGGGATCGTCGGCGCCCGTGATCGGACGGCCGATCACCAATATGTCGGCGCCGTCGTCGCGGGCCTGGGCCGGGGTCGTGATCCGTTTCTGATCACCGGTCGCGGCCCAGCTGGGCCGGATGCCCGGGACAATCAGCTTGAAATCGGCACCGCATGCGGCGCGGATCGCGGTGATTTCGGCCGGTGAGCAGACAACCCCGTCGAGCCCCTCGGACTGGGCGAGCTGCGCCAGGCGCACGACCTGATCGCGGGCCGGCACGGACTGGCCGACCGCCGTCAGGTCCGAATCATCCAGGCTGGTCAGCACCGTCACGGCGATCACCAGCGGCCGGGTGCGGCTGCCGCACGTCTCTGCGGCGTCGCGCGCGGCGGCCAGCATCGCCGGTCCGCCCGCGGCATGGACATTGACGATCGCGGCGCCAAGATCGGCGACCGCGCGGACCGCACCCGCCACCGTGTTGGGGATGTCGTGGAACTTCAGGTCGAGAAACACGGGCATGCCGAGATCGACAATACGCCGCACCCCGTCGGCCCCGTTTGCCGAGAAGAATTCGAGCCCGGTCTTCACCCCGCCGACATGGCCGTGCAGCGCCTGGGACCAGGCCAGCGCCTGGTCCAGGTCGGGCGTGTCGAGGGCCGCGAACACGGGGTTCACGGGCAATTGCGGCTGATTTGTCATAGCAAGCGCAGCTTCTAGCAGAGGTCCGTCCGCTGGTCACGCACGCGGAGCACCTCGGTCAGGCATAAAAACAGGTGATAAAAGCTCGACGCGGGCGCGGTCTCGGCCATGGCGCTACCGCGCGCATCCAGGTGATCTTGCCAATTGCCTTTCCCGACGGCGAGATACAGGCCAAACAGGCGTTCCAGCAGCAGTTCGAGATGTTCCGCGGCGCCGGCGTCGGGGCCGCCCTCGAGCCGTGCCAATTGTGCCTTGATGGCTTCGGTCTGGACCCACAGGCGTTTGTTGTCGTCGAGCGAGGTGCCGTGACCGAGCCGTGGATCCTCGCCACGGCGCAGCACCGAATCGAACGCCAGGCCCTGGGCCGGTCCCGGTTCATGATCGCTGCCGTGGTGCATGGCGAACCGGTAGAGCGCATCCGCCATGTCGCGGGTATCGTCGCCGCTGGCTTCGGTATAGCGCTGCAGCAGCCAGACCCACTCGAAATGATGTCCCGGCTCGACGATCTGCCCGGCGGTGCCGGGTGCCGGCGACCAGTCGGCCTCGAAGAACTCCCCCAATGTGCCGGTTGCGGGATCGACAAGGCGGGTCCGGAACAAGTCGATGATGCTCCGCGCCCGGTCGATATGGGACGGGTCAGATGTGGCTCGGTGGAGCGCCAGGAGCGCCTCCAGAAGATGCATGTGCGGGTTCTGTCGGCGCGGCAGATCGCGCGCCGGGTTTTCGAAATACCCGCCATGGTCCGGGTCGGCGAGGCGTTCATCGAGACAGGCGAGCGTGCGCGTGGCCCATGTCAGCGCATCGGGATCGCCGCTGGCACGGTGGTACCAGGCGAACGCAAACAGGGCGAAAGCCTGCTCGTAGGCCTCGATTCTGTTGTCGGCCGGCGCGCCGTCGCGGGAGGTCGCGTAAACGAAGCCGCCGCCGTCATTTTGCCAATAGTGGCGGGTCAGAAACTCAAACCCGCCCCGCGCGACTTCGAGGGCATGTGGCTTACCGGCGGGTGGGGTCCAGCCAAGCAGGTGGGCGTGGCTGTACACATATATCTGGCGTGCCTGGACGCGCAGGCGCTTGTTACGATCGAAAAGGGGGCGGCCGTCCAAGGTCAGGCATTCGACGAATCCGCCGGCCGCGTCGTCATATCCGGCTTCGGACCAGAGCGGCAAGGCCTGCCGGGTCAGCCAGTCGTGGATTGTTGTTGCATCGATATTCATAGCGCCAACCGGTTGATTAAGAGTTCCGCCGCGGCGAGATCCTCGAGCGCGGTCCCGACGGACTTGAACAGGGTGATTTCGCCTACCGAGGCGCGGCCGACATGCTCATCCCGGCATAGCTCGGAAAGCTCCGCGATAATATCATCCGCCGTGATCAGCCCGGCCTCCAAAGGTTGCACGATATCACCGGCCTCCGACATCGCACCCGCGCGGGTATCGACAAATATGCGCGCGCGGGCGATGGCCGTATCGTCGGCTTCGCGCATGTCCGGCCGAAAGCCGCCCACCAGGTCGACATGGGTGCCGGGTGTGAGCCAGCTGCCATCGAAGACCGGCGTTCGCGACGTGGTCGCGCAACTGACGATGTCGGCGGCTGCAATCGCGGCTTCGAGATCGCCGCAGGCCTCGACCCGGAGCCCGTGGCCGGCCATCCGATGGACGAGTTTCTCGGTGTTGGACGGATCGCGCCCCCAGACCGCGACATGTTCGATCGGGCGTTCGCCACAATGCGCCATCATCAGGTCCGGTGCGAGCCGGCCCGTCCCGATCATGACGAGGCGTTGCGAATCCGGTCGCGAGAGGAACCGCGACGCCAATGCGGACGCCGCGGCGGTGCGGCGCGCGGTCAGTGCCGGCCCGTCGATCAGGGCCCGCGGTACGCCCGTTTGGCCGTCGAGCAGGAGGTAGGCGCCCTGCACGGATGGCTGGGGGTCTGCCGGGTTTTGGGTCGGGTTGTCGGGGTGGACGGTGACGGTCTTGACGCCGATATGGCGCGGGGGCACTTCGCTGTCCCAGGCGGGCATCAGCAGCAGCGTTGCGTCGTCGCGCGCGCCCATGGGGATATTGTGGTGGTGGCGCACCGGCGTTGTGGCCCCATCCCGGAAGGCCGCATGCAGCGCCGCCACGAGGCTGGGGGCGTCGAGCAGTTCGTTCACCGTCGCCGGGTCGATGGTTTGCAAGTCCGGGTTAGTCCGTGCGCGCCGGCGGTGTGCCTGCGGGGGCGATGGCGTGGCTCGGGCTTGGGGCTGCGATGGTCGTGCGTTCGGCGCTTTCCGCCGCGCGCTCAAGCGCGCGAATCCGGCCCGCACGTTCGCGCGCGCGCCGGCGTGTCGGTGCGGCGGTGAACCACATCAAGACGGCGCCGAGGACAAACCCAATACCGGCCCCGATGAAGACATAGACAAACAAGGGCCAAGCGAGAATCAGATCGAAGGGCCAGAGATTCACACTGGCGTCGCCGCGATTGTTGACGGCGAAGACGACCACGATGATCGCGACCGGAACGGTTATCAGCCAGCGCAAGCGGTTCAAGGATATGTCCTATGGTCGGTCATGAATGCGGATCGGCGGTTCAAAGCGTCCCCATTGGCCGGACAGAAAAAGAGCCCGGACCAATTGGCGTGGCCGACTTTACCTCATTCGCGATGTGAAGGAATGGCGAAGGCGGAATTTCCGGCCCACGCCATAAGGTATCGGTTAGTCGCCGTTGAGGCGCTCGCGCAATTCCTTGCCGGTTTTGAAATACGGAACGACCTTGGCATCCACGTCCACGGCCTCGCCGGTACGCGGGTTCCGGCCGGTTCGTGCCGCGCGCTGCTTGACGGAAAACGCCCCAAAACCGCGCAATTCCACCCGATCGCCCCGGGCCAGCGCGGCGGTGATCTCTTCCAGAATGGTTGCCACGATACGTTCCGCATCGCGTTGCAGCAGGTGCGGGTTGCGCTCGGCCAGGCGCTGTATCAATTCCGACTTGGTCATCGTGTTCCCCCCGGGATACGCCAATCCCGAATATTCGCCTTCCCCCGAAGGCTCAGCCGCCGTTCAAATAACGTCAGCGCGCCGAAGGTTGCCAAAGCGAAACCAGACCGTCAAGTGTTAATGCATTGGAAAACAACGATTTTCCTGCAAGCCCGGAGATTTGCTCAAGGAGGCTGTCCTCGTCCGGGTCGGTCTGCACGGTTTCCACGGGCAGACCGTCGGGCAGATCGCGCTGGCGAACCATCCAGTCGACAGCCGCCGCCTCGTCACCGATCGCGTCGATCAGATTGTTCTGCACTGCCTGCCGTCCGGAGAACACCCGGCCGTCGGCCAGGAGGCGGATGGCGTCGGTGTCCATCGGCCGGCGTTCCATCACCAGACCGACAAAGAAATCATACAGATCGAGCACCACCTGCTCCGTTGCGGCCCGGCCCTCCGGGGTCAGGGGTTCGACGGGTGAGGGGACGCCCTTCAGCGCGGTCGACTTGATGGTGACGGGTTCAACGCCGATCCGCTCAAGCAGTTCGCTCACATTGGCGGTTTGCAGAATGACCCCGATTGACCCGGTGATTGTGCCCTCGCGCGCGAAAATCCGGTCCGTCGCAATGGCGGTCATATAGGCGGCCGAGGTGGCGACGGTGCCCATCACCGCGGTAACCGGCTTGGCCTGTGCGATGGCACGCAGGCTGTTGTAAAGATCCTCGCCGCCCACGACGCTGCCGCCGGGGCTGTCGATATGCACGATCACGCCGCGCACGTCGTCGTCTTTGGCCAGCCGGGCGAGGGTCCGGCTGCGGGCCTCGTCGCGGACGATGACCCCTTCGACATGGATGCGGACGATCCGTTCGCCACGGAACAAGCTGCCCTGGGACTGCAGGTAGGTCAGGACCGCGCCGACAACGACCAGCAGCGTGACGGCCTGCCAGACGCGCAGCCGGCGTTTCAGCCGGCGGCGGTCAAGCAGGGCGTCCGCGTCATAAGACATGATGGCCGTTCAGCCGGAGAAGCCTCAGGACTTCTCCGCGCCTTCCTCTTCTTTGGCCTCTTCGGCAGGCGCCTCGGCCTCGGTGGCTTCGGATTCCTCCGCCGCCGCTTCCGGAGCGTCTTCGACGGCTTCCTCTGCCGCAGGTTCTTCCGCGGCAGCTTCAGGCGCCGGCGTCTCGCCGATCATCTCCTGGGTCTCCTGCTGCTTTTCGCGGATGGCGGCCCCGAGGATGTCGCCCAGCGAGGCGCCGCTGTCGGACGAGCCGAACTGTGCCATCGCCGTCTTCTCTTCGGCGATCTCGTTGGCCTTGATCGACATCGAGATACGACGGCTCGATGGGTCGATGTTGGTCACCTTGGCATCGACCTTTTCGCCCACCGCGAAGCGGTCCGGCCGCTGTTCGGAGCGGTCGCGCGAGAGATCGGAGCGTCGGATGAACGCCACCAGGCCGCCGGAAGTGGTGACCTCGATGCCGCCGTCATTCACTTCCGAGACGGTGGCGGTCACGACTTCACCCTTGCGGATGTTGCCGAGCGATTCGGCGAACGGATCGCTGGACAGCTGCTTGATGCCCAGTGAGATGCGTTCCTTGTCGGTGTCGACCTCGAGGATCTTGACCTTGACCATGTCGCCCTTGGTGAAGTCCTCGAGCGCTTCCTCGCCGGTCTTGTCCCACGAGATGTCCGAAAGATGGACCATGCCGTCGATGTCGCCCGGAAGGCCGACAAAAAGACCGAACTCGGTGATGTTGCGCACCTCGCCTTCGATCTCCGTGCCGCCCGGGAACTTGACCGCGAACTCGTCCCACGGATTTTCCTGGGTCTGCTTGAGGCCAAGCGAAATGCGCCGCTTCTGCGGATCCACGTCGAGGACCATGACGTCGACTTCCTGGCTCGTCGAAACGATCTTGCCGGGATGGACGTTCTTCTTGGTCCAGCTCATCTCCGAGACATGGACCAGGCCTTCGATGCCCGGCTCCAGTTCGACGAATGCGCCATAGTCGGTGATGTTGGTCACGCGGCCGGTGAAGCGCGCGCTGACCGGATACTTCAGTTCCACATCATCCCACGGATCCGCCTCGAGCTGCTTCATGCCGAGGGAGATGCGCTGGGTCTCCGGGTTGAACCGGACGACCTGGACCTGAACGGTCTGGCCGACCTGCAATGCTTCGGACGGGTGATTGATCCGGCGCCACGAAATGTCGGTGACGTGGAGCAGACCGTCGACACCGCCGAGATCGACGAAGGCGCCGTAATCGGTGATGTTCTTGACCACGCCCT
>Ga0070727_10000422_pt1 | contig 52075 bp, 39 predicted proteins | sample tdAd472_FD_66722 | JGI IMG/M metagenome (GOLD analysis project Ga0070727, IMG submission 66722) | Marine sediment microbial communities from the Atlantic coast under amendment with organic carbon and nitrate - tdAd47.2 | ecosystem: Environmental > Aquatic > Marine > Coastal > Sediment | place... | reverse complement strand
TCGAACTTCAGCAGGCTCTCTTCAACCACGCCGCCGAGCTGCGGGTTGGCCAGCAGACACGCTCCATGCCCTGCATCCAGCTCGTCATGCCAGCGCTGGGAGAAGTGGCGATAGAACTCGGCCTGCAATGCCGGTTCGAGCTGCAACAGTTTCTCTCGCCAGTTCGACGATCGCGGAGCAATCCCGTGCCTGACGAGCCACCTGCTGCGTTCGTCACGCCAGCGTTTGAGCACGTCCGCTGGCATGGAATCGTGAGTGCGAAACGTGATGAAGCAGACCACGCCCGCCTGTGACCAGTGAGGCAACTTCCGTTCGACGATCGCTGTCGGCTCTCGTGGATCGAAGAAGTGCAGCTCCGTCACGACAGCCTCCAAAGTCGTCTTCGCAAAGTAGCCATCTCGCTCCGCCGAGATGAGCCGAACGCGAAATTGCCCACCGACAACCTTTCCCTGTCGCCGTCATCCCAGACATTGCACAGGATCTCTGAATCTCTTTTCGCTGGCAACCTGAATGAAGCAACCGATCGCGACATCTGCCGGCGGCTCATCTCGACGGAGCGAGATGGCTACTTTGAAGCTGACTGTTCGATTGCAGGCCTTTCCGGCAGGTCCCAACATGCGCCGTTGGTTTCTGCCTGATCGTTCTCCCGGTTGAGGAGTGGTCGCGTGACTCGACTCGTTCGCATTGCTGTCGTTTGTTGTCTCGCCTTGCTGGTTACTTGCGGCAGCGCGTCGTTGCTGTCTGCAGGCGATGCGAAGCCGTTTGGTATTGATAAACGGGTTCCGTGGACGACGTCGACGTTTGTTGGGACTCCGGAACCGCCGTCTCCGTATCTGACCGAACGAGTCTTCCCGGAATTGCAGTTCCAGAATCCGATCGAGATGCTGGCCGTGCCGGGCTCGCACCGGCTGCTGGTCGCTGAGTTGAACGGCAAGGTCTGGACGTTTCCGAATCAGAACGACGCGGCGGATCGCGAACTGGCGATCGACATTGCCACTCAGCTTCCGGATGCGACAAAGGGGACGCGGCTGTACGGCGTGGCGTTTCATCCTCAGTTCGTTCAGAACGGCGAGGTCTTTCTCTGCTATATCACGGCGGCGAATGTTGAGGACGGGACGCGGGTCTCGCGTTTCACAGCGACCTCGCTGAATCCACTGACGATCGACGCTGGCAGCGAGGAAGTGCTGATTACCTGGCGGTCCGGCGGGCACAACGGTGGGTCGCTGATGTTTGGGCCGCGCGACGGGTACCTCTATATCTCAACGGGCGATGCCTCGCCGCCGTTTCCACCTGACGTGCTCAAGACCGGGCAGGACATCAGCGATCTGCTGGCGTCGACGTTGCGGATCAATGTCGATCACAGGTCCGGAGCGCTGGCGTACTCGATCCCGGAAGACAACCCGTTCGTCGACGTGCCGGATGCTCGCGGCGAGGTCTGGACTTACGGGCATCGCAATCCGTGGCGGATGAGTTTTGACTCGGTCACCGGCGATCTGTGGCTCGGCGATGTCGGCTGGGAAATGTGGGAGATGGTTTACCGGGCCGAACGCGGGGCGAATTACGGCTGGAGCATTGTTGAGAACACGCAGCAGGTGAATCCGCAGTGGCCGCGAGGTCCGTCACCGATCATCCCGCCGACCGCCGCGCACTCGCACACGGAATCGCGGTCCGTGACGGGCGGCTACGTTTATCGAGGCTCTCGACTGCCGAAGCTCGCTGGCACGTATCTGTACGGCGACTATGTCACGGGAAAACTCTGGGGCATCCGCGTCGACGGAGAACAGCTTTCCGAACCGCAGGAACTGGTCGATTCGTCGCTTGCCGTGATCTGCTTCGGCCGCGATCACTCGGACGAAATCTTCGTCGTCAGCTACGACGGAACGATTCACCGGCTGGTTGAAAACCCGAAGGCCGGCCAGCGATCGACGTTTCCTCGGAAGCTCAGTGACAGCGGTCTGTTTGCCTCGATTGCGGACCACAAACTTGCCGACGGAGTATTGCCGTTCGCTGTCAACGCTGAACCGTGGGCGGACGGCACGACGGCGACTCGATTCATCGCCGTCCCGAATGGCGAAACGATCGGCGTTCACACGACGAACAATGCACAGGTCGGCGATCTGAAAGGCGAGTGGGCGTTTCCCGACGGGACGATTCTCGGCAAGACGATTTCGATCGCGACGGTCGGCGACAGCGGCGAGCGACAGCAGCGTCTGGAGACACAGATTCTCCACCGCAACGTCGATTACTGGGCGGCCTACAGTTACGTCTGGAATGACGAGCAGACTGACGCGGAACTTTCGGACGGCGCCGGCTTCGACCGCACGCTGACAGTTGCCGATCCGGATGCCGCGAATGGCCAGCGCTCGCAGACGTGGCACTTCGCCAGCCGCACTGAGTGCATCCTCTGTCACACGTCGCGCGGCGGCACGGTTTACGGTTTCAAACTCGAACAGCTCAACCGCGACTTCGATTACGGAAAGCACTCCGACAATCAATTGCGGACGCTCGCTCACATCGGGCTGTTTTCCGAACCGCTGGCGAAGGGATCCGATCCGAAGATCGCTCCGCTCGACAAGCTGCCGCAGATGGTCGACCCGAACGACGAAGCCGCGTCGCTCGACGATCGCGTGCGGTCTTACCTGCACGTCAACTGCTCGCACTGCCATCGTCGCGGCGGCGGCGGCACGGCGGCAATTGAAGTGGTGCGAAACATTACGTTCGAGAAGACGAAGCTGGTGTCGCGTCCGACACAGGGCGCGTTTGGGATCGTCGATCCGTGGCTTGTTGCCCCCGGCGATCCAAACCGGTCGATTCTGTATTACCGGATGGCGAAGCTCGGTCGCGGACGGATGCCGCACTTCGGTTCGCTGCAGATTGACGAGGCCGGACTGAAGCTCGTTCGCGACTGGATCAGCAGTCTCGACGCTGCGGCGACTGGCAATCCCGAGGTCAATCCCGAAACGGTGGCGGCGATCAAACGGCTGTCGCAGACGATCAACGCTGACCTTGCCGAGCTGGCTTCTGGTTCAAAGGCGAGTGACGAACAACAACTCGCGGCGGTTGACCGGCTGCTGTCGTCAGCGAGTGGAGCCATCGCTCTGGCGAGTGCGCTGCGAGGCCACGAAGCGTCGCTGTCCGACGACGCTCGGGAAGTTGCCATCAGTCGTGGCGCCGCGCATCCGGACACGATCGTTCGTGATCTGTTCGAACCGTTTGTGCCGGAAGAGGCCCGCACAAAGCGGCTGGGCACGAGTGTCGATGCGGCGGAGATTCTGGCGATCAATGGCGACGCGGCGCGTGGTCGCGAGCTGTTCCTCACGTCCGCCGGACTGCAGTGTCGTAACTGTCACAAGGTCGGGCAGCAGGGACGCAGCGTCGGACCGGACCTCGATGGAATCGGCAAGCGCTACAGCTCGGCAGAACTGCTGACGAGCGTGCTCGCGCCGTCGCAGAAGATCGAACCGAAATACCAGACGTGGCTGGCAGAGACCTCAAAGGGCCTCGTCTACTCGGGCCTTATGGTTGAGGAGTCGAACGGCGAGGTCGTCATCCGGGACGCGATGGGTAAGGACGTGCGGTTGCAACGCGACGACCTGGAGCTGCTGATTGCTCAGCCAAAATCGCTGATGCCCGAACTGCAGCTCCGCGACGCGACGGCTCAGGACGCTGCCGATCTGATCGCGTTTCTGCAGTCATTGAAGTAGAGAGTTGTGCTTTCGATCACGAAGTGATCGCAGAAAGTAGCCGGGGGGTTGGAGCGTCGCGGAAACCCTCGGACGTGAGACCATTTGTCCGAGCATCCTGAAGGGATGCCAGAGGGCGGTGCCAGACGAGGATGTTCTGGCATCCCTTCAGGATACAGTTTTCCATTCGACTCGATACCGGGGGTCTGCGACCCCCGGCTACTCTCTGCGATCCCTTCGGGATCAGGGCCAGTTGGAACTCGATTCCGACGCTCCGCAGGGGAACGAGAAAGGAAGCCTGGCAATGAAACTTGGAAACCTCGACATCGCGATTGTCTCGGGAGGTCGCTTCTGGATCGACGGCGGTGGCATGTTCGGCGTTGTGCCGCGGCCTCTCTGGGAGCGTGTGTTTCCGCCGGACGATAAGCACCGGATTCCGCAGGAGACGAACTGTCTGCTGGTGCGCGACGGCGAGCGGAACATCCTCATCGACACGGGTTACGGCTCGAAGCTGTCCGACAAGCAGCGGAAGAACTTCGCGGCGCAGGACGGCGAACCGTTGATTGAATCTCTCGCGGAGCACGGCCTGACGCGCGAGGACATTGACGTTGTGATTTTCTCGCATCTGCACTTTGACCATGCCGGTGGAGCGACGCGGCTGGACGAGAATGGTGATGTTGTCGTCGCGTTTCCGAATGCGGAACTGGTTGCGCAGCGGCGCGAGTGGGGCGACGCGACCGCTGGGTATCCTGAGCTGCGGGCGGCGTATCCGCAGGACAACCTCGATCCTCTGCGAGACTGCGGAAAGTTGCGGTTGATCGATGGCGACGTCGAGATCGTCCCTGGTATTCGCTCTCAGGTCACCGGCGGGCACACGGACGGGCACCAGGTGCTGATCATCGAGAGCGAAGGCGAATCGGCAGTCTTCCTCGGCGACATCTGCTCAACGTCACGCCACCTCCCGGTGCTGTGGTGCCTGGGCTACGACGTCCACATGCAGCAGACTCGTCGAGCGAAGGCGCAGGTGCTCGAACAGGTTGTGGTCACAAACGCGATTGCCATCTTCGATCACGACCCCGACATCGGTGCCGCCAGGCTGCGGCGCGACAACCGCAAGGACTTCGCGGTGGCGGACGATCTTGGATTTCTGTCAAACGATTAGCGCCGGACAGTCAAGCCGTTGCTTGAAGTAGCGAAACTCGCGCAGAGTTTCGGTGCGATGTCACTCGAATGGCCGAAACTCGCGCAGAGTTTCGCTACGAGGGCGGGCGACATCGGGGAGGCGGCAATGTCGGACTCTGGCGATCAGTCGTCGTCATCCTCGTCGTCGATCAGCGCGGTCTCGCCGATTCGCCAGGCGAGGCGGCCGAGCAGTCGGGCTCCGATGAAGATCTGCGATGCGAGCACGGGGCCGAGCATGAAACCAAAGAGCCAGGGTGAGCCGATCATGCAGGCAAGCAGGAATCCGTCACCAACGCCGACGACCGCCAGTGTCAGAGCGTAAAACAGCAGCCAGTCGAGCGGGATGATTCTCAGGCTGCGAAAGATGGTTCTCGACCAGGGCAGCCAGATCGACTCGGCATCGAAGCCGGCCAGCAGAGTGATCGGGAACAGCGCGGCATGAACGGCCAGCACGATCGGCGACTGAAATCCAATGACCGGCTGCAGCAGCCTTGCCGGTCCGAGGCTGACAAACCCTGAAACAAAGAAGAGATAGCCGACGAGCATCAGGTCGGACATCCAGTCTCGCCAGCCGCCATCCGGCCAGCCTTCGACCCGGTCCAGGCCCGCCGCCGTATCGTGCAGGATCGACATCAGCACGCTCGCCGCGCACGCCGCCGTCCAGATCGTGATGACAATCTGAAACAGAACGAAGAAGATCACGCCCACCAGCGCGGCGAATCCATATGTCTCGACCAGCGTGAGATTCACGACAAGAAACAACCCGGACACGCTGAACCCGACCGCCAGCAGAGCCCAGCGGAGTAGAGCGTCCGTCGTCTTCCACGGAAATTCGAAGACGTTGCTGAAGAACGTGTACTGCGGCGGTGGCGGAGCTTCTTCGCGCTTGACCTGAGCCAGTTCGCGAAAGACCGAGACGGTGGCTTCGGCCCGCTCGACCTTCTCACGCATTCCATAAGGCTCGACGGGCTCGGGCTGTCGCGTTTCGCTGAGAGCCTGGTCGCGGCGGATTTCGAGGTACTGCTCGATCGTCGGGAGCTGGATCGGCGTTTCGCAGTCCGGACATTTGAGACGCCGCCCGGCGTTCTTCGCTTTCGGCGTCACGCGCGTTCCGCAGACCTTGCAGTTGGCGTGAATGTATTTCGGGATGTCGCTGGGGTCGGACACGGCGCTCTGACTGATGCTGGTTGTGAGTAGCCGGCAGGCGGACAGGATACGCCGAGTACCCGTTTCGGTTCAGCGCGAGGCCGGAATGGACTGCGGGGCGACGTGATTTCTGACTCAGGCGTCTGCTACCGTCCTTTCGTCAGGTCGCATTCGTTTAACCCGAAGCCGCAGGCGACGGCGTTTCAGAATCGAGTAACTCGGTGCCGTCGCCTGCGGCTTTGGGTTAAACAAACCTGCTATCTCTGAAAAAGGAGCGAACGATGGACCGACGAGAGTTTCTGCAGAGTTCGGCAGCCGGGTCTGCGGCCGCCGCGGTTCTCGCTGGAGCACCCGTTGCCAAGGCGGCGGCCAGTGAGCGGGTTCGTGTTGGCGTCGTGGGCGGCGGTGGTCGGGCGCTGTCGCTCAATCGGACGTTCGCCTCGAACGAGAACGTCGAGATCGTTGCCATCGCGGATATCGATCCGAACCGCCTGGCACCAGCACTGAAAGATGTCGAACAGCGGCAGGGCAAGGCGCCGCGAGCGGAACGTGACTTTCGGCGGATGATCGATGACCAGTCGATCGACGCGCTGGTCGTTGGCACGCCGGATCACTGGCACGCCATCCCGACGATCCTCGCCTGCCAGGCCGGGAAGGACGTCTATGTCGAGAAGCCCGACGGCCACAACATCGTCGAAGGGCAGCGCATGGTTGCCGCTTTGAAGAAGCACAAACGCGTCGTCCAGATGGGCTCGCAGCACCGTTCGACGGAGCGGATCAAGTCGGCGCTGGCCTACATCAAAACCGGCGTGCTCGGGCGGTGCCTGGTCGCGAAGGCGTGGGAAAGTTCGAAGCAGGGGTCGATCGGGTTTCCCGCTGACGAGCCGAATCCGCCGGCGGGAGTCGACTACGAAATGTGGATGGGCCCTGCACCGAAACGGCCCTTCAATCGCAATCGCTTTCATGGTCGCTGGCGCTGGTTCTTCGATTACGGGACCGGCGATCTGGGCAACGACGGCGTGCATCGTCTCGACGTCGCGTTCGCCGCGCTGAATGCAGCGTGCGAAGCTCAAGGAGACAGGCCGCTCGTTCTGCCTCGAAAGATTCACTCGGCGGGCGGCAAGTGGTTTTTCGACGACGCGCAGGAGTTTCCCGACACGCTGCAGGTTTCCTACGAATACCACGCGGGCGATACGCCCAAGCTGCTGACGTACGAGATGCGGATCTGGGCTCCGTACCGAATGGAGAACGAGTCGGAAGGTTCGGCGGTGTACGGCGACAAGGGTTACATTGTGATCGGCAACTCCGGCTGGCGCGCTTACACGACGCGGAACCAGCTGATCAAAGAGGTCAGGGGCGACAGCTTTGAAGGCCCGCATGTGCAGAACTTTGTTGACTGTATCAAGAGTCGTCAGAAGCCGAACTGCGATCTGGAGACCGTCGGCCATCCCGCGTCAGTGCTCTGCCACGCCGGTAACATTTCCGCGCGAGTCGGGCGGCAGGTCATCCTCGACCCGGTCACGGAGATGTTCGAGAACGACGAGGAGGCCAATGCGCTGCGGACTCGTCCCGAGTATCGCAAGCCGTGGGTGCTGCCGGAGGTTTGATGCGAGTCATCAGTAGCGATCGGTACCGTCGCACACAGTAGGTAGCCGCGCGTGCGAAGCGCCGATATCGTCCCGAATCACCTGTCAATCGCGAGGCTGCTGCTCGAATTCACTTTGACCCTTGAGGTGTGCGATGTCGGAATCCGAACAGGATTTTCTGGAACGACGAGACGAATTTGATGAACGACCCGTTCCGCGCAAAGAAGGGATGAGTGGTTGCGCCATCGCGGCCATTGGTTGTGGGGCGATGCTGGTGCTTCTGCTGATCGTTGGCGGATTCGGCGCCTGGTGGGTTGCGAACAATGCTCGGGCGATCGGATCAGACCTCGCCGCCCAGGTTCTGAAGGGCAGCCTGCGGGAACTCGATCTGCCTCCCGACCAGCAGAAACGGATTGACGCGCGCATCGATGACGTCGCGCAGCAGTTCAAAGAGGAAAAGCTCACCGGCGACGACGTCGGCCGCATCTTTCAGAAGATCAGCCAGGGTCCGCTGATGCCCGCCGGCCTGGCGCTCTTCGTCAAACGGGTTTACATTCGTGACTCTGGACTCAGTGATGACGAAAAGGCTGCGGCGGAGGTTTCGATTCACCGATTCGCTCGCGGCGTCATTGATGAGTCGATTCCCGAAACCGAACGGGAAAGCGTGCTCGACACCATCAGCACGAAGAATGCTCAGGGCCAGCGCGAGTTTAAGAATAATCTGTCAGACGACGAGGTCCGGACCTTCGTCGATGCGGCGAAGCAGGCGGCTGACGATGCGGGCGTTGCTGAAGAAGTTCCCGAGATCAATTTCGCCGATGAGTTCGATAAGGCCGTCGACGAAGCACTGAGTGAAGCCGGCCAGCCCTTCCCAATCCAGGAACCTGCCGAACCGGAACCTGCCGAACAAGACGCTGTCGAAGCAGAAGCGGGCGAATCGGCTTCCGCCTCCTGACCTGCCGAATCTCCCACCCTGACGAAGCTGGAGCTGACATGTCACGACTTTGCCTGAGCGTCGCAGCGATCCTGCTGTGTATTCGCGGACTGGCCCTTGCCGCCGATGAGCCGGAGACGTTCGACGGACTCCTTGCCGCCGAACAGCGGCGAACGTTCGAGCGGATCACGCAGTACGTCGCCGACCATCCGGAAGCGACCGACGCATTCGCCGCGCGGCAGTGGCTGTTGATGGCAGCTCTGGAGCACGGGCTGGAAGCCGATGCGGTCGCGCATGCCGACGCCGTTCTGGCTGCACCGACAGTCATGGAGCCGCTCAAAACACTGGCTCAGCAGGTACGAATTATCGGCCTGGCGAAGAGCGGACAGAACGACGAGGCCATTCAGGAATTCGCCGGGCTGCTGCGGTTTGCCCGGTTGAGCAGCGGCGGACCGATGATCGACTTTGGCCGCCGCTTTGCGACGCAGTTGCGCATGGCGCGGGACTTTGAAGCCGCCCGGGAAGTCTATTCGCAGATCGCCAACCGCTTTTTTCTGAACGCCGATGTCCGCGGGCTGTGCGACAACCTGAAAGCGAAGATCGATCTCGTCGACCAGCCGGCACCGACAATCAACGTGCCCGACACGGCTGGCGAGACGGTCGATCTGGCATCGCTGAGCGGCAAAGTCGTGCTGATCGACTTCTGGGCAACGAACTGCCCGCCATGCATCGAAGAACTGCCCAACATCCGACGACTTTATGAGAAGCATCGGGAGCGCGGCTTCGAGATTATCGGCGTCAGCCTCGACGGCGACGAATCGATGGTGGCAGCGTTCACGCAGCAACAGCAGATGCCCTGGCGGCAGATCGTCAACGAGGCCGACGTGGCCGCGCTGCGGGAGAAGTATCTCGTCCGCACGATCCCGACACTGATAATCGTCGGCCCGGACGGCAACGTCGCTCAGTTCGATGTCCGCGGCCGGGACCTGCAGCACACGATCGAGACACTGCTGGCAGGCGAGTAGACAGTGCTTTGCTCAGAACACTGCTGCCCGGCACTTATTATTCTGCCCCCAATCATTCTGCCAGAGCAGTAGTTGGCAGAATGATCAGGGGGCAGAATGATCTTCCGGATTGATGCTTCACTTTGACGGCTTGCTTCTCAATCTAAGTGTGCCGCAATAGCTCTGGGACGGAGGTGCTTTAATGAACGAATTCCGCCAATCGCGTCGCACTCTGCTGAAATCCGGTCTCGCAGTCGGTGCCAGCCTCGCGTTTAGCGATGTGCTCGATATGCAGCACAAAGCTGCTGCCGCTCCGAAACCGCATCGTTCGTTTGAGATTGCGAAGATTGATCGTGTTACGGTCAAAGTGCCTTTTCGCAAGGTTCCGCAGCGGAACATGTCGCGCGAGATTCCGCACTGGATGTACTCGGAAATCTGCTCGGTTACGTTGAAGTCCGGGCACGTCGGGCATGGTGAGACGCTGCTTTACTACACCTGGGGAGCGACCAGCGACGACGACGTTGCGCGGGCTCAGGGCAGGAACGCTGTCGAGCTGATGTGGGATGACGAGTTGGGAGCCGGCCTCCAGATGGCGCTGTTCGACGCTGTCGGCAAGGCGTGTGGAGTTCCCGCGTACGCGTTGCTGGGAACGCAGGTTAACGATCGGACGCCGCTCGCCTGGTGGAACATCGACACCTCGCCCGAAGACATGGCTGCCGAATGTGTCGAGGCTTACCGGCAGGGCTACCGTGCTTACAAAACCAAAGGCCGGCCCTGGTTTGATGTCTGGGAAATGTGCGAGCAGACCTCGAAAGCCGTGCCGCCCGAGTTTCACATTGCGCTCGACTTCAACGACACACTGCTCGATGCCGAACGCGGTATCCCGATCCTCAAGGATCTGGCGGCGAAGTATCCGCAGATCGCCATCTGGGAGACGCCAATCTTTCAGTCGGATGTTCCCGGCAATCAGGCCATCCGCAAAGCCACGCCGAACGTCCCCGTCGCCATGCACTTTGGCAGTCCGCCGCCCGTTGTCGCGATTCGACAGGAAGTCTGCGACGGCTTCGTGATTGGCGGCGGTGCCAGCCGAGTCAAACGTCAGGGCACGATCGCGGCGATGGCCGATATGAAGTTCTGGCTGCAGATGGTCGGCACGGATATTACCGCGACCTGGTCGAAGCACTTCGGCGCAATCTCCAGCCACGCGCAGTGGCCTGCCGTGAACTGTCACCAGCTTTATACACACCAGCTGACGACGCAGCCGATCGTCGTCACCGAAGGCTATTCGGATATCCCGCAGGGACCGGGGCTTGGCTGCGAGATCGACTGGGCAATCGTCGAGAAACTGAAAGTCCCGAAGCCGCCTCGTCGTCCCGAGCCCGAACGGCTGATCGAGACCACCTGGCCCGACGGGCGGAAGATGTACATCGCCAACAACGGCAAGGTGAACTTTATGTTGACCGCCGGCCAGCGCGGCCAGATTCCCTACTTCGAACGCGGCGTGTTCACGCAGCTGAAGCCCGACGACGGCTCACCCGAATGGCGCGAGCTTTACACACGAGCCCGCAAGGGGCCGGTCCTGATCGACGCCTGATTCGCTCCGGTGTCGGCCTCTGGATCAAGCTCTTCACCCGCCCTTTGGGAGGGTCGCGGTCTCAGCCGCGGGGAGGGTTCTGCCTGGTTTTCCTGATGACAGACGACCCGGTGAGGTGAGCCTGAATGATCAGCCGCTCACCAGGGCGGCAAGCCGGACACAATGCGTGACGTTGCCAGTTCAGACGCCCTCGCCGCGACTCTCCCGCAAGCGGGAGAGTGAAATCCGCAAGGGTGGGGCGATGGTTACTGCGGTATGGATTGAACATTGAGCGTAGCTGGATTCGTGGGAATGCAGTCCGACTGGAAACAACTGAATTCCTGCGAATCCAGCTACGCGCGATTGCGCAAGCTTCTAAAGTTCGCGCCAGCGTCAACTCACTTTCCGCCTCTTTGAACATCAACGATGAACCAGATCATTCCGCCATCTTTCGCCTTTCGCTTCGCCTTTCCGGTGCCTCGCGCGGACGGAATTCCGCGGCGCGGCAAGCGGCTGTTGAAGCTCGGCGATGAGCACCGGCTGTTTCGACCGGGGGCGGATTTCGGCGTGGAAGAATCGCCGGTGAGCGTTTTCGCGGCCTGGAATGACGGCGGCCTGGGTTTCGCGGTTGAGGTTCATGGCAAGCAGCATCCACCGGTCTCGAACCCGGACCGGTCGGACGAGACGGACAGCTTCCAGTTGTGGATTCACACGCGCAGTGCCCGGACGATTCACCGGGCGAACCGGCTGTGCCATCAGTTCTGTGTGCTCCCCAACGGCGGCGGCGACGATGGCTCGCTGCCAATGGTCCGCCAACTGCCCGTGTCGCGAGCGACCGAGGACGCCCCGCTGTTTCCACCCGAATCCTTTCAGGCGACCACGGAAGCTCTCGACGACGGGTACCGGATCGAGTTCTGGCTGCCCGCCGCAACACTGAACGGCTTTGACCCGGAAGACAGCCCACAGCTGGGCTTCTACTGGCTGCTCCGCGACGCGGAACTCGGCGACATCTGCCTGACCGTCGACTCGGCATTTCCGTACGCATCGGATCCGAGCCTCTGGGAGACGCTGGAACTGCTCAAGAGTTAGGATCGTGTCGGAAGCAACTTGCCGACTTCATCCGTTCTAATCGCCCCGACAATTCATGTAGGAGTTTCAGTACCAGGCAGCACAAGAGTTCCGCTGCCAGGCGACTGACTGACCGGCGACTCATTGGCTGTCAAGTTGGCCAATGACACAGCCATCGCTAACGTCGCGAGCAGGAGGCGGCTGGCGACTTATGACGGGACGGGTTCTTCGAGTCGGCAACGCCAGTTGTTCCTGGCCAACTTGACGGAGTGCAATGATGAAGCTGCCTGACGCGAGCGATGTCAACATTTCCAGTCTCACCGCGGCAATGCAAGGCGGCGACGAATCGAGCGAATCGATTGTTGATCGCTGCCTGTCGCTGATCGGCGAACAGGACGCCGACCTGCGTGCCTGGGTAACCATCGATCGCGAAGGAGCTGTCGACCAGGCGCGGCGACGGGATGAAGAACGAGCCGCCGGAGCGGTGTGCGGACCTCTGCACGGAATTCCGGTCGGCATTAAAGACATTGTTGATGTCGCAGGGTTTGTGACTGGTGCGGGATCACCGTGGTTTGCCCGCCAGCCACCGGCAACCTCCGACGCACCTTTGGTCGCAGCACTCCGCAAGGCCGGAGCTGTCATCATTGGCAAGACAGTGACAACGCAGTTCGCCTGTTTCGATCCTCCGCCCACACGCAATCCCTGGAACAGCGACCGGACTCCAGGTGGGTCGTCGAGTGGTTCCGCGGCGGCAGTTGCTGCCGGACAGGTCCCCGTTGCCATCGGCTCTCAGACCGGCGGTTCGATCACGCGCCCGGCGTCTTTTTGTGGCGTCTGTGGATTGAAGCCAACATTTGGAACGGTGTCAGTGGCAGGAGTCGTTCCTGTCGCCCTGTCACTCGACCACCCAGGACCGATCGGACGCTGCGTCGCCGACCTGCAGATCACTCTTGCCGCACTGACTGGCCTGTCGTCAGTACCGGCATCGAAGTCGCGCGAGCGGCCGTTGCGGCTCGGACGACTGCGCGGCTTTTTCGAAGATCGAACCAGTGCCGAGATGGGGTCAGCATTGAACCGCGCACTTGACCGGCTGATGGGAGCGGGCCTACAGGTTTTCGACATCGACGTCCCACCCGAATTCACCGACGTGCTCGTTCATCACAAACGATTGATGGCCTGCGAAGCCGCCGCGTGGCATCGCAGAAGTTTCGCCGTACACCGAGCGGAGTACGGACCGTGCGTCGCATCGCTGATCGAAGCAGGGCTGGAGACCTCTGCCGTCGACTATCTCGCCGCGCGCGAACACCAGGCAGTTCTGACGCACGCAATGAACTCGCTGGCCGCCGCTGGAGACGTTGATGTTCTGGTCACGCCGGCCACAACCGGAGCCGCCCCCGATACCTCCACGACCGGCGATCCCTGCATGAACGCTCCGTGGAGCTACACCGGAATGCCCACGGTTTCATTTCCCGTCGGCCTGACCGATGAGAACCTGCCGCTGGCAATCCAGCTCGCGGGGCCAGCCGGAAACGACTGGGCGCTCCTTGATGCCGCTTCAGAATGCGAACGCCGACTCCTGTGACGCTCGTCGATGACCACGCCGGTCTTCCGACAAAGGACTGCCAACGGGATCAGCGGTTCTTGTCCAATGTCAGAACCCCAGCTAGACTCCCGCCCGCCTGTGAGGAAGATCGCTGTCAGTCGCGAACCGACAACGCGATCCCCCAGTCCTGATCACGATCAACACGGGCTCCCACCATCCGGAGAGGTGGCAGAGTGGCCGAATGCACCGGTCTTGAAAACCGGCGTCCTTCACGGGACCGTGGGTTCGAATCCCACCCTCTCCGCTCAGTTTCATCGGCTCTCAATGAGTCGCAGCAAGACGCAATCTGTTGCCGTGGCAACGGGTTGCGTCTTGTCGTTGCTGCGGACTCGGAAGACGCCTGCGACTCAACCGCTCTCAGTCAGTCGCAGTCGGAATCAGCCGCGCAGGCCCAATTTGGTGCCCATTCTGATGCCATCGGTGAGCCAGGTAACTCGACCGGTCCGCCGGTTTCCGTCAAGCAACTCCGCGAGCTGGTCGACTGCTGCGATGATCTGCCGGAGCACATTCGCGCGGCAGTGCTCGCGCTGCTGGAGACGGTTTCTCCGAGTGAGCCAAACGCGGATTGACCGGCCCGCCTGCCTGTTACGGAATGTCGGGACTTGTGAATATCTCCCGACGAAACGTAACACGGTGCGGCGATGGTCGATCACACTTCGCGAGTGCTGGAACTGGTCCGGGAAGCTGGCATTCTCCGACCGCGAGACCTGGACGCGCACGAGATTCCGCGCGAGTACCTGATTCGTCTTCGCGATCACGGGCTGCTGGAACGGACTGGCCGGGGACTCTATGTGCTGGCGGAAGCTGAGCGGACGGAAAACCAGACCCTCGCGGAAGCCTGCAAACGCGTTCCGAATGGAATCGTCTGTCTGCTTTCGGCTCTGCAGTTTCACGGGCTGACGACTCAGGCACCGTTTGAAGTCTGGATGGCCATCGATCGGAAAGATCGGCGTCCGTCGGTGGGCTATCCGCCGCTGCGGATAGTTCGGTTCTCTGGTGACGCTCTGGCTTTTGGGGTTCAGGAAACGACGATTCAGAACGTTCCGGCGCGCGTGTACTCGCCTGCGAAGACGGTTGCGGACTGCTTCAAGTACCGGAACAAGATCGGCCTGGATGTGGCCATCGAAGCGTTGCGGGATACCTGGCGGCAGAAGCGGGCGACGGTGGACGAACTGCTGGCTGCGGCGAAGGTCTGCCGAATGGCCAGGGTTATGCAGCCGTATCTCGAATCCGTCGCATGACCGAAGTGGCTTGCCGAGATTCAATCGCTGTCGTCAGCAGCGTCGAGAATCTCGTCCGTTGACGGATCGTCTCTGCGGTTGAACGCTTCCGCGAGATAGACGCGGAGTTCGTCGCAGTACGCGATAACAACCAGTCGCAGGCCGCCGCTCTTGCCGCTGCCAGGCAGGCCCCAGCGAACTTTCAGAATCTTGCCGCCCTTTGGCGTCGCACCGACGGGGCTGATCGACTTGCCCTGCCGCGAGTCGCAGCCGTTCTCTGCCGAAAAGTAGCCACAGAGAAACTCTTTGAGTGACCGTTTCTGGCGTTCGTACTGCTCTGGCGAAAGCTGCTCGCGCACTGCCTGCAGAACATCAGACTTCGGGTTCGCGTGCCACTTCCCGTCTTCCGGCGAGTAGCGCATTACCACTCGACTCCGTCCGCCGCGTCAGCAGCCGCGAGAACGGCATCGTCGAGACTGTGCGGCTCGTGGAGCCACGGATCGTCTTCCAGAATCTGCTGCATCGCGATCAGCAGATCGATCGGCTGAGCAGGGTTGCCGGCCCGCAGACCGTTCGCGTAGGCGAGTTGCCAGCCTGGGTTGTCGTGCGAAAAGTCTGACGCCTTACTGGAGCTGAGATTCGCGAAGTGGGCTCCGACCTGTTCCGCAAGTTCGCGTCGCGGCTCGTTGAGAAAGTCAGGCCGCGGCAGCGTTTTCTGGAGTTCCAGCGGCTTCGCTCCGTCCCATTGGTCGAGTTGCTTCGCCAGGCCGTTTGCTTCCAGTGGCTTAAAGACCCGCTGCGGATACTTCGCGACGACAGGACCGAAATCGAGAGCCACAAACGTGTTCTGTGTGACGGTCTCTCCGAAGTCGCGCAGGCAGGCAAGGTCGAGATAGAAGAGCGCCTTGTTGAGCGTGACCGCGTTCATCCGCCTGTCCGGCGCAGCGTTCAGTAGCGCGACTGCCGCTTCGACAACGCGTTGCTGCTTTTCGTTCTTGAACATGGTTCACCTCCCGGAGCCTGCTTTTTCGATCGGCTGAATCCTACTTTCGCCTTGTGCAGAAATCACGAGAAACCTGCCGTGCGTACTCGGCGGCAGTGCTCGCGCTGCTGGAGACGGTGGACGCAGGCCGGTCACAGTCGCTCGCGGAGAAATCTTCTGTTTCGATTATTTCGTTTGCTGTCATATGCCGATGCGATGATGACACGCGGTCGTCAGGCTGGTCTGAGACGACCGGACGCGAATGTGAGGACGTGAGCGATGGTGACAGCAACAGGTCCAGTGGCACCTACTGAGAATGAAGTTCGGCTGGCCGGAACTTCTGCGGACCGACTGGCCGCTGCGGTTCGCCACGGACGGAAACGCGTCAAGCTGCGAGTTGGTGACAGCGACGAAGTCATCACGGTTCCGGCTGTCGCGGTCGAACTGCTGACGGACATTCTGAAAGAGATGGCGGCGGGTAATGCCGTAACGCTGCTGCCGGTTCATGCGGAGCTGACAACTCAGGAAGCGGCTGACCTGCTGAACGTGTCCCGACCGTACCTGGTGCGACTGCTGGAAGACGGGAAGATTCCGTTTCACAAGGCTGGCACGCATCGGCGGATTCTGGCGTCCGATCTGATGGCCTACCGGCAGAAGCAGGAAGCTGATCAGTCGGCGGCTTTGCAGGAGCTGACTGAGGAAGCTCAGGAGCTGGGGCTCGGCTACTGACGTGAAGCATCGCAGCCATTTCACGGCCCTGCTGGATGCCTGAGTTCTGTTTCCAGCAGGATTGCGAGACACGTTAATTCGTCTCGCGGTGACCGGGCTGTTTCGCGCTCGCTGGGCCGAACAGATTCACGACGAATGGACGCGAGCCGTTCTGCGCCGACGCTCGGACCTGACCGCCGATCGTTTGCAGCGGACTCGCGATCTTATGAACCGAGCCGTGCCGGATTGCCTGGTTGAGGGATACGAGCCGCTCATTGATTCGCTGACGCTTCCCGACGCCGACGACCGCCACGTTCTGGCAGCAGCGATCGCGGGCAAGGCCGACGTGATTGTCACGCTGAATCTGAAGCACTTCCCGCAGACCGCACTCGCTCCGTTCGGCATCGAACCTCAGCATCCCGACGACTACTTCATCTACCATTTGCTGGATCTCGCTCCGGAGACCGTTTGCGAGTCGATCCGTCAGCAGCGGGTGGCTCTGAAGAATCCGCCAAAGACCGTCGCCGAATTGCTCGACACGCTGCGGAATGAGGGGCTGCCGCAAATTGCAACGGCTCTGAATCAGTTCGCCGACGAACTGTGAACCGGGCGCAGCGTTGCGCGAAAGAAAGTGTGTCGAGACACGTACCCGTTCCCGTCAGGGCACAACGGAAAACGTCTCAGAAAGGACCCGCAAAATCTCCCGGCGGTCGGACAGAGAATACTCACCCAGTTGGACACAGCGGCTGATCGGTCGATGCTGGAGTCGGCATGACTCGTGAACGTCACCTGTTCAGCGACGAATCGCCCTGAACTCTCAGCGGGTGGACGGCACCTAGCAGCGAGTTCTGGCAATCGGTGGAAACTTTCAGAAATCTGGATTTTCGAAGTCCTGACTGCAATGTTGTGTCGTCTTCCGGGTGAACAGTGCGTCGAACACGTTGGTGTGGCAGAAAAAGCCATGAGGAAACGGTGCAATGAAGACGAATCCAGACTCGATAAACGTTCTCGACGATGAAGTCATCGAGACTGTCTTGCGCGAACACTGGAACGACATTGTCGAGCGATCGACTCGCAAAGTTTCGTCTCAGGTGATTTGGGACCGCCGGCTGGTTCAGGCAAACAGGTTTCTCGTGGCGGTGGCCATTCTGATGAGCATCCAGTCCGCGTGGGCAACGACGACGCTGCACCGGCTTCTGCAATGACTTCGCTGGCGGCTTGAAGTTTCATCCGCACCTCTCGCGTGGGGCGCTTCCCACATTTGCAATTGCTTTCCTGATAACGCTGGGCTTCCGGTGCGCGCCGGGAGTCCTGCACTGTGAATCTAACAGTTTTCCAATTCGAGGAGACGATTCGATGACCAAGAACATGTTTGCGTTTGTTGGACTGCTGGCGCTTGTCGGCGGCATTGGAGTCTGGCAGTTCGGTTACTTCACTGAGGTGAAGGAGACGATCGAACGTGAAACCGCAATCTCGCGGGCGGCCACGATTGTCAAGCAGATGGAGGATCGAGCCGCATCTCTGACGGAGCGTGCTCGCGAACTGCGGATTCGAGCCCGCTCTCAGGAGAAGGAAGTCGAACGCGACATTCAGCAGGCCGACAAGACGAAGCGAGCCATCGGCACTCTGGCCAGCGCCGCGAAAGACGCCGGGTTGCCGAAGCCCTCTCAAGCGCAGGCGGAAGACCGCTCGAAGACCATTGCCTTTGCCGGTCGCACACTGACAGCGGCTGAAGTCTATGACACTCTGGAGAAGTGGCAGTCTGAAGTCCGCACAGCGGTAGAACGGCTCAAGGTGCCGCGCAAGATGATTGAGAAGATGCGTTCGACCGCCGATCAGCTCGAACAGAAGCAATCGCAGTTCCTGGCTCAGATTGACTCCACTCGTTCGACACTGCAGCAGTTGGAAATGCAGCGGGATCTGGCGGAACTCGACAAGGAGCTGGCAGAACTGGGTGCCAGTGCCGCAGGCAATCCAGCAGGCGAACTGCAGGGGGTTCTGGAAACGTTGCAGAAGCAGATCGACGAGTACGAAGCGACCAGCGAGGTACTCTCAGCTGAGACTACTTCAGAAGGTCCGCTGACACCGGACGAAGTTCTCGCCGGACAGGTCACCGAAGTCTCCGTCCGCAGTGAACTGGACGCTCTGTGGGACAAGTAGCCCGAAAACAGCCGCGGCGGGCATCCTGCCCCGCCGCGGGCGCACGATGGAAAGGGCTGCTATGTCGCAGAAACAAGCGAGCGAGGACGAGTTCGGAGGGCTGCGGGAACTGATTACTGAGATTGCTCGCGCTGCCGACGACGGCAGCGGGGATGAACTGAATGCGGCTCTTAATAGCTTTAGCCGAAAGATGTTCCCGATTCTGCAGGTTTATGTCGCTTCGCAACTGCGGCGACGACAGGTTGGCGGGCCGGACGGTCTGATCGCCGAGGCAGAGGACATTCTGAATCTGCTGCTTATGAAGTTGACTCGGTACGCCTCACACTGCACCGCGCCGAATGACGAGCGGACCTGGTTCTGGCTGCAGAGCGTGATCAAAGGAATTGCTGAAGACGAAGCCAAAACACCGCGCCGGCGGTTCTGGCTGTTGATCGAAAGGCTCAAGGGACATGGCTACCATCACGAAAGCTGGAGTGCGGAACCGAAGCCGTCTGAACAGGAACGGAACGATGACCGGAATTGAACCTATTCTTTCCATGACTCGGTTCTGGCTGCTGTTTCTCGCAATCGTGATCGCCGGTTGTGGTGGAGAAAGCTCTGAAATGCCGGCTGGAGCAAGCCCTGACGAACCTGCGGGTGCCAGCGAACTCACCGACGACAATGCGGACTCCAGTCCGGCGGAGCCATTGTCTGAAACTGACAAGCTCATTGCTGATCTCAGCGGTACGCTCAGCCAGCTTGAGCAGAACCAGCCGGAAATTCTCAACGCGCTGAAGCAGTACCGCGTTGAGCTGGCGCAGCGGCTGGCCGATTTGCGGAGTTCGCTGGCCCGTTCCGGCAAGTCGCTGGACGAGATCCGGACAGCCACCGGGCCAGCGGCCTCTGAAACAAACACGCTGCGAATCCGCCGCGTGGATCGGCGTTGCTCAGAACTGCGCGTCTACATCGGGAAACTCGAAGCCACACGCGACCGGCTGGCATTGCTGGTCGAGGACCATCAGTACGTGCTGACCGATCTGCAGACGAAAAAACGCGTCGATCAACTGATCGATCCGGCTCTGCTGGAAAAAGCCCGCAGCCTGCTGGAGAAGGCCGGAGACCAGAACGAACTCAGCCCGCAGAACATCCTCGAAAACCCAGAGCTGGTCGTGGCGATGGCTGATGCCGAAAAGGCCACTGCGGAGGCCATCAGCAACAGCATCCTGCCCGAGCGACCTGAGAAGTCGCTCGACGATCTGCCGGCACTTCCGACACTCGACTTCGAAACCAGCGGACAGGCGGAGATGTTTCTGTTGGATGACCTGGGCGACCATCTGGCGACAGGAAAAGCCCAGGCGGAACAGCACCTGACAGCCAGTCGTCCGGAAGCGGCGATCGAGAGTTTCCACGAAGCACTGCAGCAGGTCCGCAAAGCCGTGGAAGCCTATCCGCAGCCGGTCACGTGGAAGGACGACTGTCTCAAACAGATCACGGCAACCGAGACTGCACTGTCCGAGCAGCTTGCCGGGCCGTATCTGAATGCTGTCGAGAAAGCGATTCCCGAAGCCCGCAAGTCGGCCAACTGGGACAACGTCCTGGACCTGCTGGAAGCTGTCGTTCGCCTGGCTCCGAAGGCGGAGAAGTTACCCGAGGCTCTGCAGACCATCAGCACGATTCTCGACTACCGTAAGAACACCGACGACTTCGACGCCGTGGTCGCGTGGGAGCGACTGCAGGAGATCAAAGCTCTGCATAACGGCACACCATACCGACCAGTCTCGTTCCGCAGCCGTGCGCGCCGGACTTCGGGCGCGGGCGACAGTTCAAACAACCAGGCTCCGCTGCCGCCCGATGCGAGTCTGTTTGAACGCAGACAGCATGCACAGAACCAGGTCGCCCGTGCGATCAAACGGTGGCGGGAACTTGAGGCAACCGTTGAGACACTCCAGCGTGAACGCGCCAAGCTGCTCGAAACAAAAGTCGCAACCAGTCAGATCGTGCGTGACAAGAACGACGAAATCGCGCACGCGCTGACGCAGCAGGAAGCTCAGTCCCAGGTGGTTCGGACGGCGGCAGCCGCACGCGACGAAACAGAGCTTGCTTTATGGAATGATTTCGACCGGCAGATCGCGGGGCTGCGACAGGAGATCGCCCGCTTGACCGACCCCAACGGCATCGGGGACCGCCCGGACGCTCCTTCGGTGAAGCGTGTTGAATCTCAGATCGCCAGCATTGAGCAGACACGCGCCCGCTACCGTCCCGGGGTCGACCGCGCACAGGGCAAGTCCGAACTCGATCTGACGGCGTTCCTCGCCGACCTGACCAACAGCGTCGCCATCTACAGCACACCGGGGCGTAGTCCTGGCGATGTCAAACAGATCACAGTCAAAGGCGTCGGCACGCGCTGGCGCTGGATTCCGCCCGCCACGTTTCTAATGGGTGAAGAACGAATCGCGACGACGATCTCTCAAGGCTTCTGGATGCTGGAAACTGAGGTCACACAGGGACTCTGGTCGGCGGTGATGGGAAGCGGCCTGGACTGGTCGGACTACGGAACAGGTCCGAGCTACCCGGTCTATAACGTCCGCCATGACGAAGCCGTGTCCTTCTGCCGGAAACTGAATGAGCTGCTGAAGTTGATTCGTGACGCGGAGGGCCTGGCAGTGCGATTGCCGACCGAGGCAGAGTGGGAGCACGCTGCGCGGGCCGGAACGACGACCGCATACTTCTGGGGCGATTCTGAAAATCAGATCGGTCGCTACGCGTGGTACGACGACAACGCGAACAGCTCGACGCATTCGGTCGGAAAGAAGCTGCCGAACGCCTGGGGCTTGTACGACATCGCAGGCAATGTCTGGGAATGGTGCGGCGACTGGTACGACGGGACGCTCCAGGGCGGGGCAGATCCACGCGGCGCTTCCTCAGGCTCGTACCGGGTGGACCGGGGCGGGAGCTGGAGGAGTTCCGCCTGGTTCTGCCGGTCGGCGTTCCGGGGCAGGGACGCGCCTTCTTACCGGTTCCGCAGCCTGGGCTTCCGCGTCGCCACAGTTCCGGAAGTATCCGGAGGCGGAGCCTCAGGTGAGTAGCGGAGCCGGTGACGGAACGCAGAATCGATGAATGTAGCGTCGCAGCAAAGCCACCGCAGAGGTTCTACAGTGCGGTGGATGACGCAATTGGCACGGGATTCACTCCGGCTCTACCGAGAGTTTGTCTGCGATCTGTGGGCAATTAACCTGCCCTTTCGTACCTTCTGATGCAGACGATTTGTCGCGATCAGCTGCGTAAATGTGCAACTGTCTCCCAATGAGTCCGACGATGCGTTTTCTTCTCATCATCACTGCGGCGATAGTCTTTACGGGCTGCGGCTCCGAACCCGAATCGCTGAAGGAGTATGAAACGTACTCATGGGATGAAGACATTCAGGAACTGTATGTCAGCCAGAACGAAGTCGAATCCATCATCGGCCAGGAAGTTGTGTGGGGGTTGACGAATGGCGGCGCTAATCCAGATAGCCTCTCCTTGGGATGGAAAGCTTTCTGGTTTCTTGTTGCAGCGATTATCTTGTTCATCGTCTTCGTGGTGTCGAGTGAAAACTACGACGAGGGCGGGATGGGATGTGCCTTAGTAGGTGGTCTTGTGCTCATCGTGATTCTGATCGTTACGTGCTTCTCTTCCTGGAACGAGTCCGATCTTGTTGCTCAGCGAAGGCAACACGCATCCGAACTGCGTGCCATGTGGGACGACATCGACCGACTCAATCAAACGCTTGCTCATATTCACGTCGTCGATCAACTGGCTTCAGCCGGAAACGACGTGCAGATTGACGCTAGACGGGAAGTGATTCAGGCGATCAGGACGACTCGCGAGAACCTCGTCAAGGCCTTCAAAACGGCCACGATCCTTCGTGAAAACCCGGACTTTGACCGAAAGACTCTCGGAGCAACTGCTATCTCGCCTGTGCAGGGAGCAACTGAGTTGTCAGATCGAGCTGGAGACTTGGCAGACGCTCTCAACAGTGCGATTGAAATCGACATGCGTGCCAACGAGAAGATCAAACAACTGCTCGCGACCGGAGAATAGCCTCCCGCGATCAAAGTTGAGCGTATAAGCGAGATAGAACCGTTGAGGCCATCGGCCACTGGCTTAACCGGAGAAGAACTTCTTTGGTCGATGAAAGTGGCGCGGTTCGCTTTTTTTTTCTGGACTCATCGTGCTAATAGTCTTTCTGACATCGACCCTCGCATGAGCTTCTCTGAGCGCAGCCTCAGGCCAGTATCTTCCTGAGCCGGAGGTGCCCTGATCGGCCTGTAGAGCCCCCCACCCGGAAACTTTTTCGTGTGCGCGCGTGACGGCTGCGGTGGTCTCCGGCGAAACGCTCCAGAGATTCGACTCCCCCCTTGGTGACACGCGGCTCGGGAACGGCGGTCGGCGGGCTGAGAAACGGCGGGGTCCTTCCGGACGGGGGCGGGCGGCGCGCAGTCATGGAATCGCGCTGAAATCGTCCGTGCCGAATTTTTGAAGTTGCCTCCCTCCCCGTCCAGACGCCTCGCTGCTGTCGCGACTGATCCGGGCGGCTGCGGCGTGTCTGCTGATTCGCTCGCTGATGGCATATCACGTTTGCAGGACGGAATTTACGCCGTCGATTCTGACGGCGGGCGAGTGTCTCTGTGCTGTCCTGTTGCTGTCGTGTCCTGTCCTGTTCTGTAGGACCACTCGCGACTACTGCGGTAGTCGGCAATGGGAGCGGCGTGGATCGCGGTGGCTCAATCGGTCCGGACACGGCTCTGAGTCACAAGCTGGACCGACGGTCCGGCAGGCGCTGGATTCAGGATCCAGTGTCCTGCGGGAGTGAGCGTTCCTGTGGGTTTCGATCTGGTCACTTGCGCGGCAGTGGCGGAAGCGGCACAATTCCGGTTCAGTGTTTGTCCGGCGGCGGGTTGATCGCGTGGCCGGTTGGGCGAGCTGCCGACGGGTGGGCTCGCTGGGCTGAGTTTTGACATCGCTCGCGCTGGTTGTCGGGCGAGTCGTATTGAGAACACGCGGGACGGCTGTGGAGAGTCGACGCTCTGCAGTCAAGCGGACCGGGTGAGCGGTTGTGGCTGTCTTCCCTTGCCCAGAACGCCACCCGGACCGGCCACCGCGGCGGTGACTGGAACAGCACGGCTTCGCGAGGGACTCGGGAGAGACTCGACCAACGCCCTCCGGTCGCGGAGCTGCGGTCTGGATCGCGACCGGGAAGACACTGCCGGCGGAACCGCAGCAGAACTGACAACCGAATGATGCCGGAGCGGCGCTGCGCTTGATCCGGCCTACGTTGACTGCCGGCGGCATGGTGTCTCCGGCGAAGCGGGTTCCGGTCACGGTGATCGGCCCGAATGCAGACCGACCGGCAAAGGCGACGTGCTGCAATGCGAAGCTCTGCCGGTCGGAATTCACGTCGAGCCTGCCTGTCACGCGTGGAAGCAATCGCAGGCGGGCTCTCAGCATGAAGGATCGTAAGGATGCTGGTTCTTACTCGGAAGAAAGGTCAGGCCCTGCGCATCGGCGGGGCTGTGGTCAGGATTCTGGCAACACGCGGCGGGTTCGTCCGCCTGGGCATCGACGCTCCGGCTGACGTGCCGATTGTCCGCGAGGAAGTCGACCAGTGTGGAACTGCCGATGATTCCACCGGGCAGCAGGTCGAGCAGCGTTGCGGACTGTCTGCTCGACGTACGAAGCCAGGCAGAGTCGGTGCCGACGATTCAGATCGGTTCCGAACCGTGCGTCAGCTTCGACGAAGAAACCCGGACGCTGGAATGGACGCTCGGTTGAAGCCGCGATTCTACTGCTGATCGTCCGAACGAACGGAGAGGTGAGGACTCAAGGCGAGCATTGACCGCACTGCTGCGGAATCGAGGTTCGTCTCCACTCGCAAACCGATCCGGCTACGCTCCGTCCGTGGCTATCGGACGGAGACACAGCACCTATTGGAGTTTGTCGCCCGCGAGAGTCCGGCCCTCAAGACGTTGCTGGTCACGGCGCAGCACGCCGAGCAGTTGCCAGCGCCCACCACCGAGAACAGGGACGAGTCCGAAACGGAAACCTGTAGTTTGCCTGGCGCTGATGTTCGGAGCGACTGCCGATGCACGCTCCCGCCGCTGGCGCGTGATGGTCGACGGACACAGAACAATGGCCACACTTCTCGGACTTCACGACGACGCCTCTACTCACGCCGCGCCACCGATTCGAAACATGCGTGCAAGCAGCGCGGATGACGCAGAAAGAGACACGAAGTACGGCCTCGCGGGTCACCGACCTGAGTCACTCGTCACCGTTTTCAGCGACGACACTTTTTCCGGCGTGATCTCAGATACGGGCACTCCGGCCAGCACTTCGGCGGCGAGCACGGCGGACTGGCGGCCCCAGTCGTAGTAGTCGACGCCGATGGCTCCGGCGGCGCCCTTTGACACGAGGTCTGGTTCGGTGCAGTAGATCGGAATCTTCTGGTCGCTGGCGACTGCGTGGATCGCCGGGAAGCCGGAACTCGTCACGTTGTCGGCTGACACGATCAGGATGTCGATTCCCGTCTGGCAGATCGCCGAGGTCACGTCGCGAAGCTCGTTCGCCGCGCTGGCGTTGCATTCTTCGAGTTTCAGCTTCCGCTCGGCACACGCGGCTCGCAGGCGTTTGACGGAGATCTCCGAGTTCGGCTCGGCGGGATTCCAGATTGTGCCGACCGTTTTGAACTCGCCCTCGCGACGCTCCGCCAGATCGAGCAGCGCGGCGATCGGCGGGTCGTCGTAAACGCCGACGAGATTCGCTAGCGGTTCTGCTTCCGGATGAACGCCAACAGCGGTCGGGTCGCTCGCGACGGTATAGACGATCGGAATCGACTCGGTCGCGCGGGCGGCGGCGATCATTGCGGGCGTCGTTGAGGTGATGATCAGGTCGGCTCCGTCCGTCTTGATCGACTCGAAGATCTGCGGCAGCTGCGACAGGTCGCCCTGCGCGTTGAACTTTCTGAGGTCGATGTCCGAGCCGGTTTTCAGGCCGGCCAGTTCGAGACCCTCGAACATGCCGCGCGTCGCTTCGTCGAGAGCCGGGCCTTCGACGAGCTGCACGAAGGCGACTTTCAGCGGCCGTCCGAGCCGCGAACCGACTCCGTGATAAACGCGGCACTCGCGGAGGAAACTCGACGGGAACGTTCGCCCGATCTGTTTCGCGATTCCAAGGTTCGCCGCCATGCGGACCTGCGCGACTTCTTCAAACGGAATATCCGCCGGCTTCTCGCCGAGGAGGACGCGCGCGGCGATGTCGCCACCCGCGTAACCGCTTTCGTAAAAGCTGATGCCGACGCCGACCATCGCTCCTCGGACCGACGATTCTGCGTCGCTGTTCACAACCGGGATGCCGTTGTCGAGCCCAGCCTTGACCATCGCTTCGAGGCTCTGATTGGCGGTGTTGTCGCCGACCTCCCAGAGCACGTCGACTTTCTTGAACGCCAGCACCTGCGCCGCCTGCAGCACCTCGCTGGTATTCGTGACGGTCGCTTCTTCGAGCGTGATGCCTCGTTTGCTCAACAGCTGTTTCGCAACGCTGACGGCCTTGCGCGAGTTCGCTTCCGAGTCGTTGTAGACGATGCCGATCGACTTCAGATTGGGGGCGATCTGCTGCATCGCGTCGATCATCTTTTCGAGCGGCGGGAAGCTGCCGACTCCGGTGACGTGCGGCAGATGATCGGTCGCCGACGTCCCCGCTCCAGCGGCGATCGGGTCATAAACCTCGGTAAAGACGACAGGCTTGCTCTTCACCATTGTCGACGCCGACGTCAGACACGGCGTCGTCAGGCTGACGATCAGATCAACGTCCGACTGATCGGCCTTCTGCATCAACGCCGGAATCAGTGCGATGTCTCCCTGAGCGTGCTGAATCGTGTACTCGATGTTCTGCCCCTCGACGAAACCGCGTTCGGCGAGCTTCGTCTTCAGGCCGTCGATCGTTGCGTCGGTCACCGAGTCCGGAGCGAAGTGGATGATCTGCACGCGGTAAGTCCGACCGGCCTCGGGCTTGCGGACGACCGGTTTGATCTCCCGCTGCTCCTCGTGAATGCCGGACTCGTCGACAACCAGTTTCGCCCGCTTCGCCCAGTCGCTGCCGAACTTCCAGTGCGACGCAAACTTCGGCAGCACTGCCGAGTTGATCGCGAGTTGCTCGGGCACGAAGTTCTCAACCGGGATGCCGGCCGGCGCTTCGCCGTTCAGAACGCGGGCGGCCAGTTGTCCGCTCGCGCGTCCGACTTCGTAGTAGTCCGCTCCGAGCGAGAACAACGCGCCCTGCTTGACGTCACTCGGCATGTTTGTGAACAGCGGAATGTCGGCATCCGCTGCTGTGCCAATCAGCGTGTCGAGCGCCGCGGCGACGGTAGTGTCGCCGCCCGCCCAAATCGCTTCGACCTCCCGAGCCGTCAGTGACTTCGCGGCTTCCAGCACTGCCGACGAAGATTCGACAGTGACCTCGACCAGTTCAATGTCGAGCTGCTTGCAGACTTCGCGGGCCATCAGCGTCGAGGCTTCTGAGTTCGACTCGGCGGGATTCCAGGCGACGCCGACCTTCTTGAGATTCGGGTTCGCTTCGCGCGCCAGCTTGAACAGAGCCTCGACCGGCTGCAGCGTTCCGTGCCCGGTCATGTACGGCGGATGTTTCGACGGGTCGTCGCGATCGATCCCGATGCCTGCTCCCCAGGGATCGGTCGTCAGCGTGAAGACGTGCGTCCGTTTCGTGTCGACGTTCGCGTTCGCGAGCGCCTGCAGCACCGGCGTCGAGAGCGTCAGGATCACATCGAAGTCCCGCCCGACGACTTCCTTGGCCATCAGAATCGCCGTCGCCCGGTCGCCTTCCGCGTTGTACCGGGTCAGCTCGATATTCTGCCCATCGACAAACCCGGCTTCGGTCATCCCGGCCAGCATCCCGGCCTCGCCGTCTTCAAGCACCGGCACCGAAACATAATTGAGCAGCGCGACTTTCAGCGGCGCCTCCTGCGGCTTCGCTTCGTGGTTTCGCCGAGGATCCGACCACAGCAACACGACCGCCGCCGCAAAGATCAAAGCGATCCCCACGCCAACATGCCGAGCGATATCGATCATCGTTTTCACGAATCTGCCTCATCCAGAGTCGTCTTAAGAACGCCGACGGATATTCAAGACTTGTTCCTCACACAAAGGCACAAAGCAGAGAGGATCGATTTGCAGCTTACTTTGTGCCTTCGTGCCTTTGTGTGAGACATTGCGTTTCTGAGTTTCCGTTCTCAAAGCGTCATACATACTGAGCCCGCAGCATTTCGGCGGCGGATTCGTCGAGCTGGTTGGCTCGGCGGAGTTCTTCGAACTTTGACAGCAGGTCTTCGGGACGCAGCCGTTTCTTGTCCGAGCCTGAGATGTCATGCACGACTCGACCGCGGTCCATCATGATGACCCGGTCGCCCAGGAACGCGGCCTGCGGCATTGAGTGGGTGACCATCAGCGTCGTGAGCTGGTCGCGTTCGATGAACTGCTGCGTCAGGCGGATGACCTGATCGGCGCTCTTCGGATCGAGTGCCGCGGTGTGCTCGTCGAGCAGCAGCAGCGACGGGCGGATCAGGGCCGACATCAGCAGCGTCAGTGACTGTCGCTGGCCGCCGGACAGTGTGCCGATCGGATTATCGAGCCGGTTTTCCAGTCCGAGACCCATCGCGGCAACACGGTCCCGCAGTTCGCCTTTTCGCGAACCTTTAAGAGCGAGGCTCAACCCGCGTGCCTGGCCGCGCCGAGACGCCAGGGCGAGGTTCTCGGCGATCGTCATCGTCGGTGCGGTGCCGCTGAACGGGTCCTGAAACACGCGGCCGATCAGCTTCGCCCGGCGATGCTCGGGCCAGCGAGTGATGTCGGTTCCGTCGAGCTTGATGCGGCCTTGGTCAACGTAAAACGCTCCGGCGACGGCGTTCAGCAATGTCGACTTGCCGGAACCGTTCGTGCCGATCACGTTGACCCACGAGCCCGGTTCGATCTTCAAATCAACGCCCTGCAACGCGCGGACTTCGTTCGGCGTGCCGGCAAAGAATGTCTTGCGAATTCCTGCGACTTCAAGCACGGCTGGGCCTCCGCACGAGTTCTGAACTGCGCGAGAGAAACTTCGGCAGTACCAGAGCGACGAAGACGGCGACGGCAGTGATCAGCTTGAGATCGTTCGGGTTGAGCCCCCAACGCAGCGCGATCGCGACCAGCAATCGGAACAGCACAGAACCCATCACGGCTCCGGTGATCAGCAGCCCGATCTTCTTTGAGCGAACGAGCGACTCGCCGAGGATCACACTGGCAACACCCCAGACGAGCATCCCGATGCCCATCTGCACGTCGGCGAAGCCCTGGTACTGAGCCAGCAGGCCTCCGGCGAGTCCGATCAAACCGTTGCCGATAAACAAAGCCAGTGTCGTCATCAGGCCGACGTTGACACCCTGGGCCGTGATCATGCGGCTGTTGTCACCTGTCGCGAGCATTGCCAGACCAAGGTTTGTGCGGAAGAACGCAAACAGCACGACGCCGACACTCACGGCCACCACAAACATCAACAGCAGCGCCGCGATGTCGCGCCCCGGAGCCTGCCAGACCGAGAGGCTGACCATCCGCTCGTCGCCGAACAGCGTTGTCGCGAGGCTCTCGGCATAACTCATCACCGTCGGATGACTCAGCAGCGGCACGTTACTCTTGCCCATGACTCGCAGGTTGACCGAGTACAGAGCGGTCATCACCAGGATCCCGGACAGCAGCCGGTTGATGTCGAAGCGGTGATGCAGCGTGGCGGTGACGGCTCCGGCGGTCGCTCCGGCGAGGGCTCCGGCCAGCGTCGCGAGAATTGGATTCCACTCGGCGACGATCAGCGAAGCCGCGGTCGCTCCGCCCAGTGCGAGCGAGCCGTCGACCGTCAGGTCTTCAAACGCGACGACGCGGAAGCTGATCAGAATCCCGAACGCCAGCAGCGAGAGAATCAGCCCGATCGTCAGCGATCCAATCAGCAGAGTCATCGCCCGCCCTCCTGTGTCGCGGTTTCCATCACGACGTCTCGCAGCGGAGCGATCCAGCAGGCACCGCTGAGAAACTCGGACTCACCCGCCCCATTGATCGGCCGGTCGTCCCGCAGAAGATGCAACACGTCCTGGATGGCTCCCGAGTCGAACAGCTCGGCGACCGATCCGGCCAGGTCGAGCGTTCGTTTCTTCAATGGCCGATACGGAAACACCGCCGCGTGAAAGTGTCCGGCGAGTTGTCCGTCGCGATCGAATGGTCGCAGAAACGGTTCGAGCGTCGCCGCGTTCTTCGCGTCCGGAGAGACCGCGACTCCAACGGCCAGAGCCAGCGACTGCCGATGCACTCGTTCTGCGCTGAACGACAGCCAGTCGCGAATCTGCGGAAACGCGAATCGATCGCCAGTCCTCGCGTCAACGCCTGCGGTCTCAAGCACCGGCGACTTTCGCAACTGCGTGCCGACCAGTCCGTCACACTCGCCGAGAACAATGACCGCGGCCGCCTGACAATCGATCGACGCCATCGCGAGCCGCACAACCGACGACAGTGGCACCGGCGGAGACTGCTCGTGATCGGAACTGCTGAAGCGGATGAGGTGAGAGAACGCTCCTTCGCAACGGACTCCATACAGCACCTGCACCTCGGGAACGAAGTCGCCAAGCTGCATTGAGTAGTCCGGCAGGCTGCCGCTCGACGCAGGCGACTGAGCGACCGCTCCGGCGACCGCGAGAAACTCGCCGAAGCGATTGCGGCAGGACTCGAAGTCCTCGCCCAGCGATCCGAGGCCCAACCCGATTGTCGTTTTCGGAAAGTCGACGCCGCGGCAATCGCCGGCAGTGAATTGAGATTCGTTCGGCGGTGCAGCCTCGCCGAAACACTGGCACATTGACTCGCGTCGTTCGTGACGGAGCGACGGTTCGTCGTCGAGACGGAAGATCTGCAGATCGATGCCGTCCTCGCTGGCGACGCGCATCTTCGACATCCGTGTCATCGTTCCGGAGGGAACGTCGGCCAGCACGGTTTCGGGATCGCAGAGCAAGCCGTCGAGCACCCGCGTCTGCTTGAGCACGCGTTCGACGTCCGGCTGCAGATCGCAGATCCCGAAGAATCCTTTGAGCGACGCCAGCCGCTTCTGTGCTGCGAGCAACGCGCTGATTCCTGCCGAGCTGAGATAGCTGACCTCGCCCAGCCGCACGAGAATCCGGTGCCAGCCGTCGCGAATCGATCCGTCGACGACGTCCTGAAAGTGCGTCGCCGACTCGTTGTCGAGCACGCCCGCGACTTTCAGCTCCAGCAGTTCGTCGCTGGAACTCATTTCGATATCCATTCTCGCCTGCTTGTTTCAGACCTTGAGAACGCAAGTTGTGCCGACCAACGTCCGCTCGGCAGGCGGGTTATGACCGATTGCCTGGCAGGATGCGACGGATCGCTGGCTGGCGTTCGCGGGACAGGCTCGCCGTCGGGGAATCGGGCTCAAATCACTGCGGCTGTGGCACGGTGCGACTGAGAAGTTCTGCCACATCCCGCTGCTCGACCGCGTCCTCGACCCGTCCCATGCGCTGATAAACCGACCCGAGATAACGGCGCAGATCGGCGCTCTGCGGAGCGGCCTGAACCGCGCGCTCAAACAGAGGCAGCGCCGCATCCTGTCGTCCGGTGTTCTGATAACAGATTCCCAGCAGCATCAGCGCGATCTCGTCGCGATCCACTTCGACCAGGGCTTCGAGATAAGGAAGCGCCTTGAGGTAGTTCCTCTGATCGAAATGCGATGTCGCAAGATGGTGGAGAGCACTTGTCCGAGTTGTCGGTGAAATCTGCGGCGACCGCAGTGCTGTCTCCGCATGGGCGATGCAGTAGGCTGGATTCTGTCGCCAGTGAATCGTGCTGAAAAAGACTTCGACCTCGGGGTCGGTGAGTCCCTGTGCCCGCACGTCGCTCAAAATTGCGGTGGCTCGTTTTCGAAAGACGTCACCGAGTGCTGCGTTGGCGTCGTCGTCGGTCGAATCGTCGTCGAGCCCGCCAGCAACTCGCGCGGCAAACGCTTCGTTGGCCAGTCCGAGCAACCGTTGTCGTTCGTGATCCGGAAGAAACGAAACATCCGACACGGCAGTCAGCTGGTCGTCCGGCTCGACGCGTGCCTTCGTCGCCCCATCGTCGGCGTGAATTCCGATGCGATGGTGCGTGAACGACAAATGGGGAATGTCGGTCGGGCCACGCGGCATATGGCACGTCACACAGTTGTCATCCGGCTGCTGCCTGATTCTCGCGTTCGTCTGAACGCCGCAGGATTCCGTCGAGTGGCACTCGAGACATCTGTTGCGAAAGTGCGCGACCTTCTCCGAGTCGTCCGGTCGGGCGTGCGGATTGTGGCAGGTCGCGCAGGTCATCGTCGCGGATTCGATGTAGCACCGGCTGAGCCTCATCTGTTCGATCTGGCCGCTGACCGTCATCCGAGTTGCCTCGCGATCAACACGGTAACTGACTCGGAAGTCGGACATTCGCAGGCCGGGCCGAAAGTCGGCCATGCTGCGGCCGCGCACCTCAATGTCCGCCGCCCCGGACAGATGGCATTGTGAGCACACGTCTTCCTGGCGTTCGCGCGACAGATGCCGGACATTGACGATCGAGTGATCGATCTCGCCCTTGATCGGCAGCTTCGCCTCGCGCTCTCGAACGTGCAGTTCGCCGGGACCGTGACAGCGTTCGCAACTGATCGACTTGTGTTCGACACGCAACTTCTTCGCAGCTCCGTTGACCATCTTCACTCGCCCCGCATGGCAGTGGGTGCAGCCCCAGGCGACCTCGCGCGTGAAGCCGTGCTGCAACGGATCCTTTTCAAAGCCGGCGGACATCCCCCACTTGTTCAATCGGGGATACCACGTCATGGGTGACTCAATCAGAAACCCGTCGTCTTCGATCAGGTACATCCGCGAGTAGTTGCCCGAGCCGAGCGCGTACTTCGCGACATCGTCAAACAGCACGACTTCCTGGCCGTCGTGGTCGTGGATGAACTCCCGCAGGCGGACCGACTTGCCGTCTCGATAAATGCGGTAATGCCGCCCCGACAGTTCGTGATGAAACTCGCCATCCGGAGGTTCGATCGCGACGTTGACGTCGGAAAACGAGCGGCTGTGGTTCGTTTCCAGATAGCTGGCATGCTCGTCGCGATGACATGCGATGCAGGCCTCGTTGCCGACGTAGGCGATCTCCGGCGATGTATTACGGAAGCTCGACGTCAGCGGTGCGGGCAGAGCGAAGCGGTCAGAAGCGTCGTCCTGCTGACGGTCGGCAGACGATGCGTTTTCGGCCTGCCCGTCCGAAGGCGACTCCGAGACGTTCCGGAAAACGACCCAGCCGGCAACGGCAGCGAACGTCACCATCGCGGCCAGACCGCCGAGGCTTCTTCGACGTACCGTCCGACTGCCCGCGGCAGGTCCAGCAGATTCGGGCGAAGCATCAGTCATCGACCGGTCCTCTCACTTGAAGGCGAGAGGATTTCAGGTCGAACCGGCAAACTCAAGAAAGCACGTCGTTCGCAAACGGTCGGGCCGCGGAACTCGTTCCGCAGAATGAGTTCGATGGTCAGCGCTGCGTGCGTGGCGGCCAGGGAAAGAACGCGTTGGTTCGCGCTGCATAATCCTCGTAGCCGGGTTTCGAATTGCTCAGCGACTTTTCCAGCAGAGCGACTCCGGACACGTAGCGCAGGAAAACCGTCATCAGCAGCGGGCTGATGATCGTCCACCAGGCCTCCGAAGAACTGGCCGCGATCAGAAACAGACCCCACCAGATGGCAAAGTCACCGAAGTAGTTGGGGTGTCGGGTGAACTTCCAGACGCCGGTGCGGAGAAGCTGGCCCTTGTTCTCGGGATTGGCTCGGAAGCGAGCGAGTTGCCAGTCGCCGACTGTTTCGAAAAAGAAACCCACCAGCCAGCTCAGGACGCCGGGAATGACCAGCCAGCTGTGCGGCTGATCGGTCGCGGCAATGCCGACCTGCAGAGGCAGCGACACAATCCACATCACGACGCCCTGCAACCCGAAGACAATCCACAGACTGGACAGCCAGAACGATTCGCCGCGCCGCTCACGCATCTGCTGATAGCGGTAGTCCTCGGGCCGGCCATGGTTCCGCCAGGCAAGGTACAGCCCCAGACGGACTCCCCAGACGCAGGCCAGCCAGCAGAGCAGTTCTGACGGCAGTGATCTTGAGTCGCTGAGCGATCGGGTGACCAGAGCGACCACAGCAAACCCCGGCCCCCAGATCAGATCGACGATGCTGACGTCACGCTTCAGCACGCTCAGCAGCCAGAGGACAAACATGATGCCCGCGATGACGGCTGCGTTGGTTGCGAAGATGCTGCTCACGATGCGACACCGCGTTCAAACAGAGAATGCTGGACGAACCATTCCTCGCCACGATCCCAGGCGAAGAGTTCCTCGCACGCCATGAAGAACAACCGCCAGCGGTTCATGGCCACAACGGCGTCCTGATCGGGACACGTTCGGCGGAAGACGTCGAGCACTCGATCACGATTGGCGTCAAGCTGCTGCAGCCATGCCCGGCAGGTCCGCGCATAGTGTCGACCGTTCCAGACCCATTGATTGACGGTCTCCAGATCTCCGCGGCAGCGACTGAGGTAATCCTGCGATGGCATCATCCCGCCGGAGAAAAAATGCCGGCCCATCCAGTTGGACTCTCCGTCGGCCTCGAACAGGTACGGGACCGAGCGGTGACAGAAGATGTGGACGAACAGTTTTCCACCGGGATTCAACCAGCCGTGGATGCGGCGCATCAGCTCGGTGTGATTCCGCATGTGCTCGAACATTTCAATCGAAACAACACGGTCAAACCGGCGGTCGATTTCGAACTCGGCCACGTTCGCCGTGAGGACTTCGAGGTTGGTCAGCCCACGATCGCCAGCCTGTGACAGGATGAATTCCCGCTGGGAGGCGGAGTTTGATACGGCAGTGATCCGGCTCTGCGGAAAGTGCTCGGCCATCCACAACGACAGCGAACCCCAGCCACAGCCGAGTTCCAGAACCTGCTGCCCGTCTTCCAGCTGAGCGTGCTCGCAGGTCTCGCGGAGAGCGGCGGCCTCGGCATCGTCGAGCGTCGAAACACCGTCCGGCCAGAGGCAACTGCTGTACTTGAGGTGCCGTCCGAGGACGATTTGAAAAAACTCCGCCGGCACTTCGTAGTGCTGTTCGTTGGCTTTGTCCGGCACGACGGCGATCGGCTTGTCGAGCGTCTCGGTAAGAAAGCGGGCTCTCCAGTTTTCATCGTCGGATGCGCCGATCTCGCGCAGCCTCGCTTTCAGCAACCGACGGATTCCCAACCGGATGAGGAGGTCCGGCAGCCGGCCCTGCTCAGCGGCATTCAACATGCGACCGAGAAATGTTGGCCGCTCAGAAGTTTCCACGCGACGGCTCCCGATCAGTATTCAGGTTTGTCCCAGACCACCTGGACGACGCCGACGGCCTGTTCGAGAAACGCGGCTTCGCAGTAGCACAGGTAGTACTCCCACATGCGAATGAACCGGTCGTCGAAACCCAGAGCCCGCACATCGTCCAGGCGGTCAAAGAAGCGCTGCCGCCAGTGACGCAGCGTCAGTGCGTAATCGTTCGACAGATCTTCGATCGAGGCCAGCCGCAGGTTCGAGGTCCGGCCCACCGAATCCTGCATCGCCGCCACGGAGGGCAGGAATCCGCCGGGGAAAATGTACTTCTGGATGAAGTCGACCGAGCGTTTGTAGGCCTCGTACCGCTGCTCAGGCATGACGATGCCCTGCAGCACAAACCGGCCGCCCGGTTTCAGCAGGCGCCCGCACTGGCGGAAGTAGTCGTCGAGAAACTGCTCGCCCACGGCTTCGATCATTTCAATCGAGACAACCTTGTCGAATCTGCCGTCGAGGTCGCGATAGTCGACTTCCAGCAGTTCGACCCGGTCGCTGATCCCGGCGGTCTGAACCCGCTCGCGCGCCTTCAGCAACTGTTGGCGCGAGATTGTCGTTGTCGTCAGACGGATGCCGTAGTTCTGAACGGCGTGCAGAGCAAATCCTCCCCAGCCGGTCCCGATCTCAAGGACATGTTCGCCAGGCTGCAGGTCGGCCTTGAGGCAGATCGAGTCGAGCTTCGCGACGGAAGCCTCTTCAAGGCTCATCTCCGACCTGTCGAAACGCGCTGAGGAATACATCCAGGTGGGATCGAGAAACAGCTCGAAGAAGTCGTTGCTCAGGTCGTAATGTCGCGCGATGTTTTCACGACTCCCGCTCCGCGTGTTCCGGTTTGCCCAGTGAGCGGCGCGGGCCAGCCAGCGTCCCGCACGGGCGAGTCCCGAGTTAGTGCCCGACAGGGTCTCCAGATTCCGACACAGGATTCGCAGCAACGCCGCGAGATTGTCGGTCTCCCAGTCACCGCGCAGATACGACTCCGCGACGCCAAGACTGCCGGCCATGGCCAGCTGCCGATAGAAGTCCGGATTCCTGATGGTCCATTCGGCGGAGAGTTCCGGGGCTGGCGATTGGCTGCCCAGGGTCGCACAGCCGCCCGCGTCGCAGTAGTGAATGGTGCCTCCCTGCAACTGATTGAGCCGCCCAATGGCAATGGATCTGACCCGGCGTTCGAACCACGTCAGCCCTCGGGCTGCCCGGCAGGCATCCGCCTCGGACTGACCGGACTCAATCCGGGCACGCTCGACCGGTCGTTCGCTGGCATCCTTCAAGCCTGTCGACATTGCTGGCACACCTCTGCTTTCCGAAGTCTGAGTTCCGGATTCGACCACTGGTTTCAGACACGAGGACCTGTTTCGGAGCGTCTTTCCGGATGAGGATGAAACGGAACCCCGCGACGCCACAGCCTCAGAGCCTGCCAGTAGATGCCCACAAGGATCTGCCACGTCACCAGAGGATGCTTCAACGTCTGGCCCACGATCGCGGCGGCAGACATTTCGACCCGCTTCAGACACAGCGACGCATCGAACACGCGATCGTCATTGGCGAAGTTCTCGATGGTGACCGACAGCCGGCGACCGGGCGGACTCACCCGCCATCGATATTCCATCTCCATCGGCAGAAACGGCGAGACATGAAACTCCTTGGAACAACGTGCCCGCCAAATCGTTCGCGACTCATCCTGCGGTGACAGTGCGTAAACATGACGTTCGCCCCACGGCGTATTCGTCACGTCGGCGAGCAGGGTTTCGACCTCGTCGCCAGAAGGTGAGAGGCAGTAGTAGAACGAGACCGGGTTCATGACCAGGCCGAAACATCGCAATTGGGTCAGCAGCCGGATCGGACCGGTCGGTCGCTGTCCGGTCAGTGATTCGACAGTGTTGCGGACACTGTTCTCCAGTGATTCGTCCGCCGGCCCGTGATAGTCGCGTCGAACGAATCGATAGAAACTGAACGGAGCCGCCGACCACAGACCCGGATAGCGAAGGCCACTCTCCAGTTCGGTAATGTCCAGACAGGCCATGAACAACGAGTAGCGGAACTCGTGAGGAACCGGGCTGAAGCGGCGATGGCGAACCACACCCTCGTACAGACAGCAGCCGGAGAGATCGTTGGCAGCCGGGGAAACGCCAGCTCTCGGCTCGTCGCCGGGAAGTCGGTCTGTCGTGAGTCCGGAGCTGGTCATTCGCCCTCGCTCCAGTCGCTGATTCCGAATTGACGACAGACGGCCAGCGCGCTGACGACGCCGTCTTCGTGAAATCCGTTTCGCCAGTACGCACCGCAGAACGATGTTCGTCGCCGGCGAATGACTTCCTGATGTCGAGCCTGTGTCGCCGCTCGCGTGACGCTGAAGACAGGATGCTCGTATTCGAACGTGCCCAGCATCCGTGACGGATCGATGGCGTGTTGCTCGTTGAGCGTGACGAGGACGCTGCTGCGAGTCTGCAGATGCTGCAACAGGTTCATGTGATAGGTGACCGTCGGGCGAGTCTCGGAACCGCTGGAAACATGATAATTCCAGCACGCCCAGGCGCGCCGTCGCCGAGGCAGAACCGACTCGTCCGTGTGCAGAACTGCTGTGCTGCGGCTGTAGGGAAACTGACTGAGCAGTGACATTTCCAGTTCGTCGCCGTCGGTCAGCAGTCGAAGAGCCTGATCGGCGTGGCAGGCCAGCACAACTTCGTCGAACGACTCCACCGTCCCGGAGTGGCTGACCCTGACGGAATCCGCGACACGAGTCACCGCTGTCACGCCACAGTTCAGCCGGATCCGGTTACGGAAGGGTTCAATGAGCCGTTCGACATACTGTTTCGAGCCGCCGCGAATGACTCGCCAGACCGGACGGTCCCGCAACTGCATCAGTCCGTGATTGTGGTAGAACTCCAGGATGAACCGCATTGGGAACTCAGCGAACTCGCCTGTCGGGCAGGACCAGATGGCGGCTCCCATCGGCAGCAGATACTGCTCGGCAAACTCGCGCGAATACCCCCCGTGACTCAGGTACTCGTCGACGGTCTGATTCTCCGGAACCCGTTCGCGGTCGGCAGTCCCTTCCCGGTTGAACCGGACGATGTCCTTCAGCAGCCGCAGAAAGGCAGGGCGAAGCAGATTCCGCCGCTGAGCGAACAGGCCGTTGAGCGACGAACCGTTGTACTCAATTCCCGTCCGGTCGCAGCGAACGGCGAAACTCATGGCCGTCGGATCGGTCTCGACTCCGAGGTCGGCCAGGATCCGCTTGAAGACCGGATAGTTGCGTTCGTTGTAAACGATGAAGCCCGTATCAACATCGACCGCCTGCCCGTCGATCTGCACCGTCACGGTATTCGTGTGCCCGCCGACCCAGTGGCCAGCTTCGAAGACGGTGACGTCATGCTCACGCGACAACAGCCGCGCACAGACGAGGCCTGAGATTCCCGAACCGACAATTGCGACGCGCATTCGTGACCGATGTCCAGCAGAAAGAAGGTTTGAGGTTGGTGTTTGTAGCAGCGAACCGCGCGAAGGCGAAAACGACTCGGCAGATTCCGCGACTCGTGAGCAGCGATCAATTCACAATCGCGCCGAGTCTCTTTGCGATTTCGGTGCGGTCGTCGCTGAAGTCCACTTCCCTGCGGCCTTGAGCGCCAGCACGGAACGGTCAGCGCAAAAAGAAAACCCTGAAACCGGCTTCGGTCTCAGGGTTCTTGAAGTGGCGCGGGCAGGATTCGAACCTGCGACCTCGAGGTTATGAGCCTCGCGAGCTACCGGGCTGCTCCACCGCGCGTCATTGAAGAACATTATTGTCGGCTTGCGGGGCGGGTTCCACCGAGTCGCTCCGCGATTTTTGCAGTTTTTCGCAGAAGATGGCGATCGATGCTTACTTTGACGCACTCGCAACCTGCTGGTCGACCTTTTTGTTCAGTTCGAGGACGCGGTCGAGCGAATCGGCGTACTGTTTGAAGGCCACGTAGCCGGTCAGGCGACCAAGCAGGTCCGCTCGCGGGCTGAGCGCGACGGTACAGGGAATCCGCTTCACCTCAAGAATCTCGGCAATGCGACCGTGGTCGTCGAGGTTCAGATGCACCGGCACAAAGTCCCGGTTGATCTGTGAAACCAGCTTTGGTTCGGCCAGCGTGGTGCGTTCCATCTTGCGGCAGTAGCTGCACCAGTCGGCGTCGAAGACGACCAGCATCGGCCGGTTCAGCTCAAGCGAGATCTCATGAGCGATCTTCAGATCCGTCTGCCAGCGGATACCCGGCTTCTGTTTCTCGTTCTTCTTCGAGGTCTTCTCGCCGGACTTTGCCGTGGCGGAGGCGTCCGAGTTGCCGGCCTGCTGATCAGCGGTCGCGGACCCGGCCTGACCGGCTGCCTGCGGAGCGGATTCCGGAGCAGCGGCCCAGACCTGGGCGAACAGAGCCACGGAAACAATCAGGCTGACACCAGAGACAAGCTTCATTTCGAGACTCCCTTCTCGAACCGAGACAGACTATCCGCCGGAATTATCGGCGGACGGTTGATCGCCAGCGGACTGATTATGCCGCCTGGAGGGGTTGTCGCGGATTTGCAGTCTGGTCGAGGGGCGAAGGCAGACTTTGCGGGTTAGCGAGACTCTGCTGATTCCGACCAGGTACGCAGCAAAAACCGCCGCGTGGCTGTGGTCGAGTGCAGCGAGCCCACAGGAAGTGCCGTGTGGCCGGGGCTGGACCGAGCTTGCGAGGGAAGCCCCGGAACGTCACTCCATGAAAGACAAACCGGGGCTTCGCTCGTACCTCGCTCCAGTCCCGGCCACACGTCGATCTGGTCACGTTCCTCACCGGGTCGGGCGATCGGTCAGGTCGACCTGCAGCGTGATCCGGCGACCGTCTCGCCAGACGATGACTTCGGACATGCGGCCCACGTCCGACAGGCTGACCATATTGATCAGGTGGCTCTCGTCGAGCACTTCGACGCCGTTGAACTCCAGAATGACGTCGTTGAATCGCAGCCGGGCTCGGGCAGCCGGAGTGTTTTCGTAAATCTCCAGCACGCGAGCACCTCGCAGCCGATCAAGATCCAGTTCCTGAGCGGAATCGAAATCGAACTCCGGGTCGAGCTTCACACCGAGATAGGCGCGCCGGACTTCTCCATGTTCGAGGAGATCATCGACGACATGCTGCACCAGATTGCTGGGAATGCTGAATCCGATGCCCTCGTTGCCGCCGTGCGTCGATGCGATGGCGGTGTTGATGCCGACCAGCCGGCCCTGCAGATCGATCAGCGGACCGCCACTGTTGCCGGGGTTGATGGCGGCGTCGGTCTGCAGGAAGTCCTGATTCAGGACGCCGCTGCGGTTGCCGATGCCCAGCGAGCTGCGTCCGCGGGCACTGATAATGCCCATCGTCACGGACTGGCTGAGGCCGAACGGGCTGCCACACGCGAGCACGATGTTGCCGATCTCCAGCGAGTCGGAGTCGCCCCAGCGCAGCGGTTCGACATCGTCAACATCGATCTGCAGCACCGCGATGTCGCTGAAGCGGTCCGTCCACGACTGCGTGGGACGAATGATGCGGCCATCGACGAGCTGAATCGAAATGTTCTGCAGTTCGGGCAGCGCGTCGTTGACGACATGTTTGTTGGTGACGACGAAACGGCCGGGACGTTTCGAGCTGGTCATGACGACGCCCGACCCGGTTTCCTCTATGCGGCCCCGGCTGGGCACGACGCGAACACTGTCGATATGCACGACGCTGGGCATGACAACGCGAGCGATGCTCGACAGCACGCGGCTGGTTTCTGTCAGCGGCGACTGCCCGCGATCCAGCTCACGGTAAACCTCGGACGTCTCTCGCGCAGAGAAGTATTCCGCATTGACCGCCGCGATTCCGAAACCGCTGAAAGTTGTCGCGACGGCAGCTCCGACGAACGAGCCAAGCAGCAGGGTCAGGAGAGTGCGGGGACTGTTCATCGTCGGCTCCAGTAGCGCGATCGTGGTTCGATGGTTCAATGCTTGAGAGTGGGGACGGCCGATCGGAAACGGTTGTGAACATGACTACATGCTGCGGTGAACGTCTTCCGGCCGGATGTCCTGATCGCTGAAGCGGACTTCGTAATCGCAGGCCATGTCCCAGTCGACTTCGGCCCGCTCGTCGTCGCCGAGCAACTCCAGCTCGCCCTGGCACTTCACGCAGAGCACGGTGTACGGCAGCGCCTGCAACCGGCTGACGGGAATCTTGGCGCTGCAGTTTTCGCAGTCACCGTACGTTCCGTCTTCCAGCATCTGCAGGGCACGTTCGACAAACCGCAGTTCGCGCGTTTCGATGGTCGCAAGTTGTGAGTTCAGTTCATTGCGAGCGCCTTCACAGGCAAGATCGCCGAGGTCACCCGACCCATGTCCGTTGCCCGTCTTGTCGAGAGACAGCTTCTTGCGAAGGGCATCCCGGCGGGTCATCAGGCGGCTGCGAAGCCGGAGCAGTGCGTCTTTTCTGGCCATCGATCGGGTACTCGTGAAAGAAAGGGACGGGAAGTCCCTTCGATACGTCCAGCGCGGCAGAGTTCGATGACCGGATGCCGGGATTCCCGCTGGCAACCTGCGACGTGAGCGAGCGCAGCTCGCACGGGAACGCATCCGATCGGGCTAGTCTAACCCCGGAATCATCGCGACCTGTCGTTTCCGAGTATTTTCCGGGAACGGTTCTGGCGACCCGGTTTTCGATTTCGGCACGAACGGAATAAACAGGGCAGCCATCGCGAATTTCCAGCAGCCGAAGCGGTCGATCGACAGCCTGCTGAGCTGACACCTCGCACACAAATCCGCACAGATCGCCGGCACACTCCAACAGTCGGAAGGCACTGAGCGCGGTCGATTTCCGTCAAACGGACGGAATCGTCAGAATCGTTATGGCCGTTGAGCGAACGTGGCGCGTACTGAGGGCAGGTTGAGCCGTTCTGACGACTCGACAACGCCGCCCGTCCCGGCGACAGTGTCCGTTTCCTCCGAGGCCGCCTACGATAGGTGGCTCCAGTTTACAGCCTGCTGGCACTGCCAGTTCCCGCCTGCTGGCGTCTCCCACCGACGCTCCCGCCTCGACTCGTGCTTCTTCCGCTGTGGCTTGTCTGTCCGGACCCGTTCTGAGTGCAGACTGCAGTCGGGAACCGGCGCGTCGTTACCACCTGTCTGGATCTCAGGACTATGAACAGCTTTTCCCGGACGGCACAGGCCCGCCGACTCAGTCTCGCAATCCTGCTACCCGCACTGCTGCTGGCTGGCTGCGAGCAGGAAGCCCAGATCGTGCGGCAACAGGTTCCCAAACCGAAGTCGCCTCCAGTCGCCGACGCGATGCTTGCCGCGCTGGCTCCGATTGGTGACAGCGGCTGGTTCTTCAAGCTGTCCGGACCGAAGGCCGCCGTGGCCGAGCAGGCTGAGCAGTTCCGTGGCCTCCTGAAATCACTGAAGATCGACGGCGAACGCCCGACTTGGACAGCGCCGGAAGGCTGGACCGAAGAACCCGCCTCGGGGATGCGCGCCGCGACGTTTGTCATGGGCGACGACGACGACAGGCTTGAATGCTCCGTGATCCCACTCCCGGCTCCAGGCGGAGCGGCTGCGTCGGAGAGTTACCTGCTCGACAACGTGAATCGCTGGCGGAAACAGCTCAGCCTGAGCGCGCTTACGACGGACGAAATGAAGTCGGCCATCGACGCCGAAGACGACATCTTCCGCATCGAACTGGCCGACGGAACTCCGGTCACCTGGGTCGAACTCGAGGGCACGCAGTCGGGTGGAGGCATGGCTCCCTTTGCTGGCGGCTCTGCCCCGTTTGCAAATATGGGCGGCGGCGCTTCGGGTTCCCGTCCCGCACCGCAAGGCCCGACCGGGCCGCCGCCAGGACCAGCCGGTCCGCCAGTCGCGAAAGCAGAATCGACGACCGAGCCGGGTCCGAACGAACTGCCCGAGATGACGTTCACCGTGCCCGAAGGCTGGACGCCCGGCCCGCTGAAGCCATTCCGCCGGATCTCCTGGAACGTGAACGCTGATGGCCAGTCGGCGGAAATGTATATCTCACAGGCTGGCGGCGACGTTTCGGCAAACATCAATCGCTGGCGAGGCCAGGCGGGCCTGTCGCCGATCAGCGACCCCGCCGAACTGCAGAAGACGATCGAGAAGATCGACGTTGACGGCGTCACTGGTGACCTGGTCGTCCTGAAGGGCGACGATCCGCAGAAGGCGATGCTCGGAGCAATCGTTGTTCACGAAGGCAGCAACTGGTTCTTCAAGATGACCGGCCCGGCCGCCGCGGCGCCCGAGCAGCAGGATGCGTTTCGGAAGTTTGTGACGTCTGTGAAATTCCGCTGAACGCGACCTCGTATTACTCGCCAGGGGCAGCCACGACCGAACGTCGCGGACCCCTTCAATTGAAAAACGGAGACCGGCCATGGCCGATCAGTCTTTGCCTGCCAACGAACCCGCCAGCACGGACCGCTTTGATGCGATCGACGATGGTGGCGCCTCACCGTTTGCACCCATCGAAGGCATGCTCAAGCCGCTTTCGTCCCTGAAACTGACTGTCCTGCTGTTTGCCTGCTCGATGATTCTCGTCATGGCGGGCACGCTGGCACAGGTCGACCTCGATATCTGGGATGTCGTCCGCGATTACTTCCGCTGCTGGTTCGCGTGGATGCCGGCGAGCGTCTGGTATCCGCTGTTTGCCCGCATCGAACTCTTCGACCCGATCAAGAACACGCTCGAACAGGCACCGGACAGTGTCGGCCTCTGGTTTCCCGGCGGTTACCTGCTGGGCACGCTGATGGCCGTCAACCTGCTGTCGGCGCACCTGCTGAAGTTCAAGGTGCAGGCAAAGGGCAATCGACTGGCAGCAGGGATCGTCGTCACGGCGATCGGCGGCGTCGCCACCTGGATGGTCATCGCCTCGGGCGACGGCACGGGACTGCAGCAGACCAGCGACACGTTTTACGACCGGCTGTGGCTCATTCTGAAAGTCCTGCTGGGTTTTCTGCTGGCCTTCAACATTGGCGGAGCTGCCTCAGCGGTGCGTCGCGGCAAGTCGGAATCGCCGCTGCTGATCCTGTCCGCCCTGGCTCTGTCGGGGATCGTTTACTGGGTGCTGTTTGAAATGGATACGCGTTTCAACAGCTCCTCAATGCGCATCCTCTGGCAGCTCGTCAAAGCGGAAATGGCCGCCCTGATTCTGCTCGGCGGCTGCCATCTGCTCTTCCGGAAACGGGCCGGCGTGACGCTGCTGCACGCGGGTGTCGCTCTCGTCATGGTCAACGAAGTCGTTGTCGACTCGCTGCACGTTGAAACTCAGATGGCGATCGAGGAAGGCCGCACGGTCAACTTCGCCAAGGACATTCGCGAGATCGAGTTCGTTGTCGTCGACAAGTCACCTCCCGAATTCAACGAGGAAATCGTCATTCGCCGGAGCGTCGTTCTGGCAGCCGGTCGCGCGGCGGTCGCAGGCGAGGCGGGCAACGTCATTTCCGATCCGGAGCTGCCCTTCGATATCGAAGTCCTGGAGTTCATGCAGAACTCGAATATCGAAGACGCCAAACCCGGTGCTGAAAACCGGGCGACCGCCGGAGCCGGCCTGCAACTCATCTCGGAATCCGCGAAGCCGACCACCGGGACGGATTCCAGTGGGCGAGTTGACCTGACGGCGGCCTATGTGCGGATTCTCGACAAAGAGTCGCAGGAGGATCTGGGCACGTACCTGACCGGGGTCGTGTTTGAGCTGCTCGGCAGGAACGAGTTTCAGCCTAACGTGGTCACGGTCGACGGCAAGGAGTGGGAAATCGCGATGCGGTTTCGCCGCTACTACAAGCCGTACTCGGTCCGCCTGACCGACGTCAGCAAGAAAGACTACATCGGAACGAACACGCCGATGGATTACCGCTCGATCGTCGACGTCATCAATGCCGAGTCGGGCGAGGTGCTGGTCGACAACCGCCACATCTGGATGAACAACCCGATGCGCTATTCGGGCGACACGTTCTACCAGTCGAACTACTCGCCCGCGAACCCGCGTACCGGTGAGAAGGAAATCACCACGCTGTCCGTCGTCAGCAACACTGGCTGGATGCTGCCTTACACGGCCTGCATGATCGTCGGCACGGGAATGCTGGCGCACTTCTTCAGTATCCTGGTGCGGTTCTTGAGTCGACGATCACGGCAAGGTGGTTCCCGGCGAGCTTGGGCGTTCGCGCCGACGTGGTTGAGAATCCCCGGTCTCGCCGTGGCGGAACTCGCCACCCGCCGGATGGAAGCACAGGAAGTCGAAGCGTTTGAGGAACTGGAAAGTGGGAGTGCTTCTCCAGGACGGTTTGCGCGAGCGGTCCCGCTGGTCCTCACACTGCTCATCGGCGGCTGGCTGCTGAGCAAAGCCCGCGTGCCCTCAGCGAGTGACGGCCAGCCCAATCTGTACGCGTTCGGCAAGCTGCCCGTCGTTTACGAAGGCCGTGTCAAACCGCTCGACACGGTCGCGCGGAACAGCCTCCGAGCCCTCTCGAACCGTGAAGAGATGCGGAACGCCGACGGCGACAAAGAGCCCGCGATCAAGTGGCTGCTCGATGTCATCTCCGGATCGGATGAGGTTCGTGATCAGTCGGTCTTTCGGATCGATCACCCGCAGGTGCTCGAGAAGCTCAAACTGAACAAGCGGAAATACCACCTCTACTCGATCAACGACATCGCGGAGAACGTTGCCGAACTGGCCAAAGACGCGTCACTGGCCCGCGAGAAACCCTCGGACAATCACACGCCGTACGACACGGCGGTTCTGGGACTGGAGCGGAAGATCGGCGAATTCGATCTGCTGTCGACCGCGTTCTCCCCGCCGCAGATTACGCAGGAAAACGTGCAGCAGGTCCTCGCGATGCTGCAGTCGTTGAGCCAGCGCTCGCCGCCACTGGCTATTCCACCGGCCCAGCTGGATGAGGACCCCGAGGGCGACGTCAGTGAAACGGCCGAGTGGGAAACTGTCGCCCACGCATCGGTGCGGAGCATGGTCGCCGTCATGATGGGCCGCGAGGAGAACCCGCAGCTGCGACTGTTCGCCGACATCCTGGACGCTCATCTGAACGATGACACGGCAGCTTTCAACAAGGCGGTTAATGAGTACCAGAAATGGCTCGACGACAACGGCGACTGGCTGCAGTCGCAACTCCCGCCGACACAGTCACTGACCCGCACGGGATTCGAGTCCTTCTACAACCATTTCGCGCCGTTTTATTACTCGGCGTGGGCCTACCTGTTCGCTTTTGTGCTGACCGCTGTTGGTCTGCTGGGCTGGTCAAAGCCGCTGAACCGCTCGGCGTTTCTGATCATCCTCGTGACCCTGGCCGTTCACACGTTCGCGCTGGGAGCCCGCATCTACATTTCGGGACGTCCGCCGGTGACGAACCTGTACTCGTCGGCCATCTTCATTGGCTGGGGCTGCGTCGTTGCTGGCCTCGTCTTTGAAGTTCTGTTCAAACTGGGGATCGGCAATCTGATTGCCAGCGCGCTCGGCGCGGGAGCACTTGGCATTTCGTACCTGCTCTCCGGCGACGGCGACACATTCGCCGTGCTGCAGGCCGTGCTCGATACACAGTTCTGGCTGGCGACACACGTTGTGCTCATCACGCTGGGCTACTCGGCGACGTTCCTGGCCGGCCATTTGGGCATCGTCCAGATTCTCGGCAACGCCGCGACTCCGTGGATGACGAAGGAGCGGCAACACGACCTGACGCGAATGATCTACGGCACGGTGTGTTTCGGGATGTTCTTCAGCTTTGTCGGCACGGTGCTCGGCGGACTGTGGGCCGATGACTCCTGGGGCCGCTTCTGGGGCTGGGATCCGAAAGAGAACGGCGCTTTGCTGATCGTCATCTGGAACGCGCTGCTGCTGCACGCCCGCTGGGATCGGCTGGTCTCGGACCGAGGCTTCGCCAACCTGGCCATTGGTGGCAACATCGTGACCAGCTGGTCGTGGTTCGGCGTCAACGAACTCGGCATCGGCCTGCACTCGTACGGCTTCACCGATGGAGTCTGGCTGTCGTTGTGGATCTACTGGTTCACCCAGGTGGCTCTGATCGGCGTCGGTCTGATTCCGTGGCGAAAGCAGCAGGCGCCAGCATCCGACGCGTGACGGTTTTCCCGTCGCTGCTGGGCGAGCCGGATAGCCGGATCCCCTTTCAGTATGCAGGGTGTGTGCAGCAAGCCTTTTCAAGCCGGTGCGTTACGTCGGCAAACAAGGCAATTTGTCTGAGACACTCTGTATTGAGAGCAATCTGGCTTGCGCAACGCACCAGGGCAGAACCGCCGACTCCACGCACCCTATGAGAATATTCCGGGATAGCGGATCCCCGTGCAGCAGCGTCCCACGGAATTGATCGGCGCACAGAAAAGGCCGGCTGCGAACAGGATTCGCAGCCGGCCTTTTGATCTGGCAGTCAGGCTGAGGACTACTCAGTCTTTTCGCCTTCAGCGGGAGCAGCGTCGCCTTCACCTTCAGCTGGTGCGGCGGCATCGCCTTCGGCCGGAGCCGCTGCGTCACCTTCGCCTTCGGCCGGAGCCGCGTCGCCTTCAGCGGGAGCGGCATCGCCTTCACCTTCGGCAGGAGCAGCGTCGCCTTCAGCGGCATGGCTGTCGGCAGCACCATCCTCACCATTCATCATGGCTTCGTGCTCAGGTGTCGCGGGAGCGTCGGCGGGGGCGGCATCACCCGAGCCAGCATCGCCACAGCCAATGAGGCCAGCAGCCAGAAACAACGCAGCAAGGCTCGAAACGAACGATTTCATCTGAAACTCCTCTGTCAAAATTTCAACGCGAACCGGACTGCCCAGTGCGCCCGGATGTATCTGGACTTGAGATGCGCGATGTCTCGACCGTATTCCCGGTTTCAACCAGTTCCGGCCAGACTCGCTCGCACCAACGCAAGCTCAATCGCATCCCTGCCAGTTTCTCAAGGTTTCGCGGGGTGTCAGTCCGCCCGTCGAGGCAGCCGGTCCTCACCAGGAGCTGGATCGACGACGAAAACGAACGTGCCCGAACCCGTGGCGACCAGCACTCCGTCCGCAGTACGAACTTCGCCGCGAGCGACCGCGGTCTGACTGCCCCGATGGCAAACTTCCCCGGTTGCCAGAACGTCCTCGCCGTCCCAGGCTGGCCGGACGAACTTTGTGTCGAGTTGGGCGGTCACCGGAAACGTCCCCTCCGGTGTCTGCTCAGAAACTGCGATTCCCATCGCCGAGTCCAGCAGCGTCGCGATAACGCCGCCATGAGCAATTCCGCGTGATCGCAGATGCCTGTCATCGATAGTCAGCCGGATTATGGCCTGCCGTTCCGACCGTTCGACCAGAGTCACTCCCAGCCCGGCCAGAAACGGCGACCGACGTGACAGGTCATGAGGCTCGGATGGATCCTGTCGAGTCATGGCCGATCACCGAGTTCCCCGAAAACCATGGTCCTTGAGAATGACTTGCCCTGAAAATCACTTGCCCTGAAAACAGACATTCAGACAGAGGACGCGCCGGCAGAATCGCGAAGCCGAAGTTCAAAAGCAATAATCCCACACGTTCGATCCGGCCTCGGTCCGAATCCAATCCGCCTCTTCTGGAATAAGCGCTACAAATGCTCCGTTTTCGCCCCGCCATCGAGCGGATTGAAGGCTACGTCCCTGGTGAGCAGCCGCAGGACACCGGCTGGACCAAGCTGAATACCAACGAGAATCCCTACCCGCCATCGCCGCGCGTCGTCGCCGCCATTGAAGCGGTCGCTCGCGGACGCCTGAATGTCTATCCCGACCCGCTCGGTCGGACGTTCCGTCAAACCGCAGCCAGTCTTTTCGATCTGGACCCCGACTGGATTCTCCCGGCCAACGGCAGCGACGAGAACCTGACGATCATCGTCCGTTCGTTTGCCGATGCGGACGACCTCGTGTCATTTCCGTACCCGAGTTACATCCTGTACGAGACCCTGGCCGACATTCAGGGAGCCCGGCACGAGCGGCTGTTGCTCAACGACGACTGGTCCTGGGACCTCGACCGCGTTCGTCCGACCGTCGATCAAAGCCGCATTGTCTTCGTGCCGAATCCGAATTCGCCGTCCGGCAATTCATGGTCGCACGACACCATTGAGCAACTCGTTCCGCCCAACGGCGTACTCGTTCTCGACGAAGCCTACGGCGACTTTCCCGCTGAACCGCACCGGGCTCAGATCCTGCAGCGTGAAGCCGGCTCGCGGATCATCATCACACGGACGCTCAGCAAATCGTACAGCCTGGCCGGCCTGCGCTTCGGTTTTGCGATTGCTCATCCCGATGTCATCTCAGGCATGCGCAAGGTCAAGGACAGCTACAACTGCGACACACTGGCACTCGCGGCGGCCACAGCGGCGATCGAGGATCAGGACTGGATGCTGGACAATGCTGCGAAGATCCGAGCGACACGCGCACGGCTGACGAGCGAACTACGAGCACTCGGCTTCAACGCCGTCGACAGCGATGCCAACTTCGTCTGGACGACGCATCCCGAACGCAGCCACCGCGAACTGTATGCAGCGCTGAAAGAACGGAAGATTCTCGTGAGGCTGATGACATTTCCCGAGGTACTCGGAGGCGGGACACTCGACGGCCTGCGGATCACCGTCGGAACGGACGCCGAGACCGACCGGTTTCTCGAAGCACTGCGCGAGATTGTCGCGTGAGGCCGGACGGCTTGCGCCGTTCCGCTATCCCGTGATCGTTGGGTAACGAAGCATGGACCGGCTGACGAAGCAGCACCGAAGCTGGAACATGTCGCGGATTCGCGGCAAGGATACGAAGCCCGAGATGCGGGTCCGGTCGCTGCTGCACCGCATGGGTTTCCGCTTCCGGTTGCATCGCAACGATCTTCCCGGCAAGCCGGACATCGTGCTGCCCGCCTATGGCACCGTGATCTTCGTGCATGGCTGCTTCTGGCACCGTCATCCTGGTTGCCGCTTCGCCTACCAGCCCAAGAGCCGCGTCGACTTCTGGCAGACGAAGTTCCGCCGCAATGTCGAGCGGCATCAGGAAGTCACGGCGGAACTTGAAGAACTCGGCTGGCGCGTCGTCGTGATCTGGGAATGCGAAACCGCCAGCGAAGAGCAGCTTGAACGGCGTCTTTACGACGAGCTTTACGAACGCTGATCGCGACCGACTACTGCCGCTGATTCTTTTCGCAGTCGTCGTCCTGCGGAACGGGGTCACCGGTCTGGTCAACCGGGTGAGTGTAGAGGTATTTCCACACGGCCTCGTGAGCGTACTTCCCGGTCTTTCCATCGCGGTTCGCAGCTCGGCCCGGAACGACGGAACTGTGAGCGCGGCGGGCGTCGCCTTTGACGTCGAAGTCCGTGATCAGTCGCCGCGTATTGCCGTACGGCGGCGCGGCCTGGTCAACGTTGACGATCGGACCGAACTTGTGCAGGCCGAGCAACTCCCAGCTGCGGCAGTAGTGGTCGGCGACCCAGCCACCGTCGAGCACATGTGAGAATCCGAAGTAGCGATTTGCCGGTGTCGCGGAGGGCAGCGACTGCCAGCTCTGCAACTGGTCGCGCGGTCCGCAGAGGCAGACAACTCGACTGACCTTCTGGAACTTCGCGAAGCGGGCAGCAGTCGTCGATCCGTGAGAACTGCCGGACATGATCACGTCCTCCCACCGCAGACCCGTCCGCTCTTTGTTGAGGAAGTGGCCCCAGTTGCCCTGCGGGTTCTCCTTGTGGAGCCATTTCACAAACTGAAACGCCCGCTCCATCATGCCGTCCGGCTGCGGGATGTCGACATCGTCGCTGAAGTCCTGACCGGTTGCCGCTTCCAGTCGGATATTCCCGCGACAGTGTTCGCCGACGGGATTCTCGCGGCAGCACAGAGAAAACCAGCGGTTGGCATAGTGTGGCTGAATGGCGTGCAGACCGTACGAGTTCAGGCGATCGAACAGCTGCTCGTTATGCCCCATCAGCCAGATAACCAGTTTGCCGCGCGGCTTGACTCGAGTGTCGACCGATGCGTGCTCAATGTCCGCCGGAACTCCCGGTTTGGATTCGAGCACAAAACCAATCTCAGGATGCGACTGGCAGCGAGGGTCAAGCTCGCTGGCCCGAGCGGTCAACCGGTACTGCTGCGGCTGCGGATCGTTGAAGCTCGGCACCGACTGAGCGATGACTTCGACAGGGGTGACAGAAACTGCAACAGCGAATGCTGCAGTCAAAATGGCAAATAGATTCAGTGGCATGGTCGGTCTCGTCGAGAGTGGTTGCCTGGTTGATCATTCCTGCAGAGCCGGCTGCTGGCGAGTCTGGGCTCGCGGCGGTTGGAGTTGAACTGAGGCCGGGAACAGGACTGAGCCTGCGCAGGCAGCCCGGCATGCATGCTCTTCCGCGCACAAAAACAGCCGCTCCAGTGAGCGGCTGCATTGTGCTGAGTCTTGTTGGGATCGGCGAGTGTCAGGCCGCGCCGTTCTCTTTGCTGTCCGCCGCGTTGTCGCCAACAGGGCCGTCAACGACGACGAAGATCACTCGCACGGGCTTGTTGGGGCGGCTCGAAGCTGACGCAGCAGTTTTCCCGGCAGACGCCTCACTCGTGTCTGCCGTTGCCGTCTCGGATTGAATCAAACGGTCAAGCTGGCTGCCCGGCTTCGGTGCCACGACCCGCTGAGAAGCGATTGTGGAATCGGAAGACTCGTCGAGTCCCAGTTCCGTCCGCGTTTCGGGTTCAAGCTCGGCAACGCGAACTGGCGAGTCGACTTCCAGCGACCCGAAGTCCAGTTTTCCCCGAAACTCGGCAATCGCCTGAG
>Ga0070727_10000418_pt1 | contig 52492 bp, 45 predicted proteins | sample tdAd472_FD_66722 | JGI IMG/M metagenome (GOLD analysis project Ga0070727, IMG submission 66722) | Marine sediment microbial communities from the Atlantic coast under amendment with organic carbon and nitrate - tdAd47.2 | ecosystem: Environmental > Aquatic > Marine > Coastal > Sediment | place... | reverse complement strand
CCGTTGCCTGCACCGGAATGATCTACGCCAGCCTGAAAACCATTCCGCAGTGGAACACCTCGTTAACGCCGATCAACTACCTGGCGCTAGCGCTTACCGGTGGCGCAGTCTGGTTGATGGCATTGACTCAACTATTCGGTCTGGGCGGCAATCTGCCGGCCCTGTTGAGTGTGATTTTGTTACCCCTTGCCTGGGCACTCAAACAGAGTTACTGGACACTTATCGACAAGGTTCCCAGCCAGCACACCATTGGCTCGGCCACCGGTCTCGGTGCACTGGGCGAGGTTACTCTGCTGGAACCACCCCACACCGAACCTAACTTTGTGCAAAAAGAGATGGGCTTTAAGGTAGCTCGTCGCCACGCCGCCAAATTGCGCAAAACCGCCGTTGTTCTGGCATTCATACTGCCGCTGGCATTCACCGTCGGCGTCCTACTGACCGGCGGACTGCTGGCAACGCTGTTAGCGCTGCTGGCAGCCATATCAATGGTCGCAGGACTGCTCACCGAACGCTGGCTATTTTTTGCCGAAGCTACCCATGTGTCGATGCTCTATTACGGCAACAAGGGGTAGCGACAGGTCACTTCATCGGCGACGACACTACCAACCCGGTTGCCCTGCAGAAACTGGCCGGGGATTTAACCTGCGGTTCATTCGGGAACCGTCAGCTACTGTTTGAAACGGTCAACACCGGTGGTGCCCAGCTCAAGAAGAGCATATTTATGGAAATGTGTGACCTCATCCGTGCTAACCAGCTAGCAATGGATTTGTCCGGCATTGATCACGAAGGGGGCGCTCTGCTGAAAAGAGTCAGATAAAAACTCCGGTAAAGACTTCCTCCGTGACCGTTGAATCCGTCACCATCAAATAGCCAGGAGTCGGTGTAATGGCCTCCTTGAGTTGCTTCTCGATCAGGAGAATTGGGACGTCACTGCCAATCCGAGGCAAGTGAAGTATCTAACTCCCGTTCGTCCTGAGCTTGTCGAAGGGCGTCCTTCGACAAGCTCAGGACGAACGGAGCACTGAACCATGTCCACCGATAAAGAGCCTGTCAAAACGACTGCGCTGTTAGAGCTACCGTGTCGATGTTGGCCCAGTTGGTTTAGATAAGAACGAAGTAACCCCAAAAGCCCTTTAACCGGCCGCTCAGTCTCAATCGGTCATCATTAATCTCGCAGCGGTAAGCAATAACTCCGGCAGAACACGAATTTTGGGATCGGGGTTCACGTAGGTAAATTCGATGATCCCCTCCTCGTTGACCAGAAATATCGCCGGCACCGGCAGTTGGTAGCGTGGCTCACCGGCGGTATTGGCCATGAAAATATCGTGCTTTTTATAGCGGGCAATCTGATCAGCGCTAAGTTGATAGGCGACGCCAAAGGCCTCAGCGGCGACCATGTTGCTGTCGGATAACAGTTTGTATTGTAATTGATGCTTTTTGGTCACTGCGCGCAGGGCACCGGGGGGATCCGGGGTGATTGCGATCAGCTGTACGCCAAGTTCGGTGAGCTCTCCCTGAATATCCCGCAACTGACCGAGCTGAAAGTTACAGAAGGGACACCAGCCACCCCGATAAAAGACGATTACCGTCGGTTTTCCGCCAAGTGCACCGGCCAACGATGCGGGCTCGCCCTGCTCATCCCGAAGAGCGGCATCCGCCACCGAATGACCGATTAATACTGGCTGAACCTGGCCGGGGGAAGCAGCAATTTCGGCCTGGCTAGCGGGGAACCAGCCGAGGAGCGCCGCCGCCAGCAACTTTGTTATGTAAAATCGTTTAATCCCACTCATCCCTGCACCCTCCAAAAATCAATCACTTCCACACTGGGGGATGAAGACCCTCTCCACCGGGTATATCTTGCACAGTAACTGGTTTTAGTTGTTCGATCCTTCCGCCTCTATTTACGCGACAGCCGCCTACACCTAACCCTCAGCGGGAATCGCAAATATCACTACCCAGAGCAGCACAACACCAACCCCTATAAAACCAGCTTGCTGCCAATAATGCCCTCGCCCACGGGCTGCTAACAGAGCCACAACACACTGCAGCAGGTAATAAGCGGCGAAGGCCCGGGAAGCAATCGAGATAATTTCAAAAATTGAAGCCGACCAGACCAGAGCGATTGCGGCCAGGGATACCAAAATGTAACCCCTGCTCGGCGTTAACCGGTGATGACTGATATCGGCTAACAAACCGCCAGAACCAACCGTGTCAGCCACCGCCGCGCTGAACTGACTCATCGCAGCGGCTACCGTGAGCATCGCCGGCAACACCAGCGCCACCATGGCCGAAATGGCAATAATTACTGTCTCGTCATGGGACTCGTGAAAATCACTCACCAGCGGCGTTATCAGGGCGATAAACAGCAGGTACACCACCCCAGACAACAGCTGGGCATAACGCATGGTACGGATCCGCGTCTGCGCATCGTATTCAGCCCCCAGGTAACGGGAGGTCTCAAACCCCTGGACTATCAACAGCACTCCCGCCAGGTTGCGCAGGGTATCCGGCCAATCGGTCACCGGATGAAAAACGACATCAATGCTGCCCTCCAGCCAACCACTCAGATCAAACCACGCAAGCCCAACCAGCAAGGCCGCAATAATCGACAACTTGACATTGACCGCGGACTCTTCGAGCCGTTCCAGGCCACTCAGTCCCCGCCAGGCACCATTGACAGCGATAAAAACAAGAATGCCGGTGGTAATGACATTCGCTAATAACTCGCTCTCTATCTCCAGCGCCCGCAATACGAACGATGCCAGTAACCGCAAATAGAAAGCGACGGAAATCACATAGGCGATGCTAAGCACCAGGCTGGATAAAAGTTCAGTTACAGTCAGCGCTAACCGATCACTGCTTGACCCGGACTCCAGCAGGGGCTCGGCGTGACGAATGTTGTAGCGAACCACCCCACCAATGGAATAGGCAAGCACCACAATGCCGGCCATCGCCAGCACTGACCAGCCATTTACCGCGTGATAAAGTAGCGGCGCCGCTACCAGAAAACCACTGCCAATAATGGATGCCAGGGGCGTCACCGTGGCGCGCCAGTCCCGCGAATCACGAACCCGGGGGAGAAATAACCTGACGGCAACTAAAGTCGCAACTGCCAATAACAGGGTGTTTTCAATCATTCGAGTCAATTCCTGCAACTTTCAACTTTCGCACCATGCCACCGATTTACCCACAACCCCCTCCATGCAGGGGCATTGGCAATCCCGGTTTATCGCCCGTTGACCTGCTTCAGGCACTATAGGGGCGTTATTTAGTTTAATAGCAACTGATGCGGTTCAAAGCGCCGGGGAGTAACAATGGAGACACCAACGACCAATCCTTCTGCCACTGTCGACAGTGACCGTGATCAGCCGGCTCAGCAAAAACCTGCTGAAAACCACCTGCATCAAGCCCTGATCCACCTGCCGCATATTGCGGATGGCCTGATCGCTATGCTCAGTCATCCCAAGCGGATGATCACCGTGAGCTTTCCGGTGGAGATGGACGACGGCCGTTTGCAGATGTTTGAAGGGTATCGGGTGCTCTACAACCGAATTCTAGGTCCAGGCAAAGGTGGAATCCGCTTTCACCCCGATGTTGACGGGAAAGAGGTTATTGAACTAGCCGCCCTGATGACCTGGAAATGCGCACTAATCGACGTGCCCTTCGGCGGTGCCAAAGGGGGTATTCGGTGTGACCCCAAAAGCCTGAGCGAGAACGAACTCAAACACATTACCCGCCGCTACGTCAGTGAGCTTGGCGACAACATTGGTCCCCATACCGACATCCCTGCGCCAGACCTCTATACCAATGAACTGACCATGGCCTGGATCTACGACACCTACGACATCATGCACCGTGGCCGGAACAATTTGCCGGTGGTTACCGGCAAGCCAATCGATATTAGCGGGTCGCAAGGGCGTGCCGGGGCTACCGGCCAGGGCTGCTTCTACGCCACCGAACAGCTAATCGCTCAAGGCGGAGTGAGTGGCCTCGACTCGATCACTAATTCTCGGGTAGCGATCCAGGGGTTTGGCAAGGTCGGTGCGGTCGTTGCCGGCCTGTTGCGTGACGCTGGCGCTGTCATCGTCGCCGTCAGTGATACCCAGGGCGGTATTTATTGCGAAAACGGTATCGATCTGGAGACTGCTGCCAAGTTCAAAAAAACCCACGGCACCGTCGTTGGTTTACCCGAAACGCTAACCATCACCAACGCCGACCTGCTCGAACTCGAGTGCGATATCCTCATTCCCGCCGCACTCAGCAACCAGATTCACAGCGAGAACGTCGATCGCATCAACGCCAAACTAATCGTTGAAGCTGCCAACGGTCCTATCAGCCCGGCAGCCGATTGTGAACTCAACCAGCGAGGCATTCCTGTGCTACCGGATATTCTAGCCAACGCCGGTGGCGTCACCGTGAGCTATTTCGAATGGGTACAGAACATTGAAAACGAGAGCTGGGATCTGGGCGAAGTCAACACCAAACTCAAACGCAAAATAGTTCGCGGTGTCGACCTGATCATGGAGCGCTGGCAGCAGTTAACTGAAACAGCCACTGCGGCAACCAACCCTACGGATACGGCCACGCCAATAGCACAGGCAACCCCGGTCACTCCACCCGGTTTACGCACCGCAGCCCTCGCCATCGCCCTGGAACGATTGGCTAGAGTGACGCAGGAGCGGGGCATCTGGCCCTAGACTGAATCGCCAATCGTCTCCAGGTAAAGAGAAATTCAAAGGAACCAGGCTATGGAAGATTTACTAAAGAGCGCCCTGATAGAGGCAATCAATGATGAATTCAAGGCACGAGCCACCTATCGTCAGGTGATTTGCACCTTTGGAGAGATACGACCCTTCACCAATATCGTTGAGGCCGAAGGTCGCCATATCGAGGCTTTGTTGACACTGTTTAGTAAATACGACATTGCAGTTCCCGAGGATGACTGGAGAGAACGCGTTAAGGCGCCCCAATCAGTTGTCGAAGCTTGCCGTATCGGGGTTCAGGCTGAAATCGACAACGCTACCATGTACGACAGGCTGCTCGATAAAACCAGAGAATATGAAGATGTTCGGCAGGTACTCAAGCAACTACAGAGGGCGTCTAAAGAGAACCACCTACCTGCTTTTCAGCGTTGCGCAGAAAAAAACAGCACCCAGGAAGGGGGTCATGGGCGAGGACATCGACGGGATGCCGTTTAAGGTAGGCTGAAATGGAAAACAGTTTCTGGACCGCCCTGGCCGCTAGTTCCCTGGCGGCTGCAGTGACTTCAGCTGGCATCTATACCATCCGCAACTATGTCGGCTGGGGCCAGCGAAACAGCACCTACTTTATGTGCTTTGCTGCGGGAGTGCTGATATCCGCTTCCTTTCTACATATTGTTCCCAAATCCCTGGCGATGAACCCCAATGCGCCAACCATTCTGTTGCTAGGATTTTTTGGTTTACATCTGTTCAACCGGTTCATCACCGCCTTCGTCTGCGAAAAAGACCCGGAAAAGCAGCAATATGGTATTGGTTTGATACCCATGATCGGGATTGGTTTTCATTCGTTGATCGATGGCGTTGTCTATTCCGTTACTTTTCAGGTGAGTATTTTTACTGGGTTTTTAGCGACGGCAGGCATGGTGTTACACGAGTTCCCGGAGGGAATCATCACCTACCTGCTGTTGTTAAGGGGTGGCTTTAAAGAAAAAAAAGCGATGATGATGGCTTTTGTTGCCGCCGCCTTAACGACACCGGTCGGCATGCTAATCTCATACCCGGTCATCCGTGGAGTCAGCGAAACCGCACTAGGTGCCCTGTTGTCACTATCAGTAGGGGCACTGATATACGTCGGCGCGACCCACCTACTACCTCAGGCTGAGCAAGAACATAAACGCTATAGCCTGGTTGCACTGGGTGGCGGAGTCCTGGTCGCCGCTATCATCGTGCTATCCAAAAGCTATTAGCGAGGTAGCAACAGCTGCTGGGACTACCACTCCAGGCTCACGTTGGCATAAACGTTAACCCCGGGTCCGTAGATTTTTTCACCCACGGCCAGATCACTACCGATCACTCGATTGGTACCGCCAAGGTGCGACTGGTATTGCTTGTCGAACAGATTTTCAACGCCAAAACCAAAAGTCAGCGTATCCTTCGGCTGATAATTTAACCGCAGGTTAGTGAGCATATAGCCGGCGGATTTTTGCTCCCGATTGGTGGTGGAAACTTTATTCTGCGCCGAGTAGGCGACCTCTTCGAGGGTGATCTCCCAGTTCTGGTGGGTATGGGTAACCGACAGGCTGCTGTTTAACGGCGCAATACGAAACAGCTCATCGCCGATATCCCTGCGTTTACCGCGGGTATAACTAACAACCCCGTCAACACGCCATTGCGAATTGAAAGCTACCCCCCACCCCAGGTCAAAACCAAACATCTCCGCATCAACATTGGAGAACTGCAGCGCAGTGGAGTTGACCGCAAGAACGGCGGCATCAGTCGCGGGCGTGCCCTGAATATAATCATCAATGCGGTGATAGAAAATTCGTGGATTCAGATAGCTATTTGCAGCATTCCAGTCAAACCCAATCTCCAGTTGATAAGCGCTTTCCGGATCAAGGCCAATGTCACCCACATAGACATTGCCATCTGCTAGCCCACCCGTAGCCTCCAGCGGCAGCCACAGGTAACGCTCCTGATAGCTCGGCGCCCGGTTCTTATGACCGAACCCAACAATCAGATCAGTCGTCTGATTAAGTGCGTGCCTCAACTCAACTGCCAGGTCGCCGTTATAGTCCGTCTGGCTCCGATCAGCGCTGTTAAACCGATTCTGCAGTGTCATCAAATTCGGATTCATCATTGACATGCTATTAGCTACCGGATCGGCGTCCGTTTCAACCCGAGTGATCCGCCCACCCATTTTCAAATTCCAGCCGTCAACAACATCACCCTGCCACTCGCTAAACAGGCTCAGCAGGTTACGTTCCGCATCATTGAAGTTGCGCACCAGAAAACTGGCATTGGCTGGATTGGTAATATTTGCATTGTGGGTAGCGGCATCCCCTTCGAGCCCAAACTGGTGGACACCCCGCCACAGGGGCGTGGCGAATTTCAACTGAAACCCGGTACTGATGACGTCGGTATCTGACCGACGCAGCATTGGACTGCCCATTGTCGGCGGCGTGCGCAGACTGAAATTATCCATGGCGTGATTACTGTCCTGATAATCAACGCGCGCCTCCATGGTTGTCCCATTCCCTAGTGGCGCCCGATACCCGGCAGTGAGCACCGCTCCGTCGGCGTAAACGATGTCCATCGGCAATGCTGGCGTGCCCGAGTTATCGGTGTCATCGCGGTGATAATCAATATCAAATTCCTCTCCGCCCTGACCGTGAAATCCATATCCCAGTCCAAAACTGTCGCGCTTGTATTCTGTAGGCGAGACGGTGCCATGGGGATAGTCATAATCGTTACCCCGCTCCCGGTTAGCGGAGGCATGAAATCGATGATTACGATTGCTTAAAGCACTGAACACGCTGCTTAAATTGCCATCATTTACACCGGTATAGCCAGTGGTCACCTTGCCACTACTGACAAAGCTTTGCTGCGCAGAAAATTCACTGCTTAGGGAAATGGCACGAATCGCACTGCCAATCGTCTCAATGCCACTGCTCACCGGCGCAATACCGCGCTGTAGCTCAATACGCTGCACGGTGGCCGGCGGCAGGTAGCTCAGTGGCGTATCCATGGCATTGGAACAGGCAGGTTCGATGTGCACGCCATTTATCTGTGTGTTAACCCGGTCACCAAAATAACCTCGATACTGGGCGACACCGGTCAACGGACCATTCTGGTTAACGTCGGCCCCCGGCAGGTTTTTAAGCAGTACCGCGCTATCCGTTACCGTTAATACTCTGGGCTCTATCTGGGTAACATCTACGGCGATGGGTGTCGCCGTGATTTCAATCGATGGCAAATTAACCGTATCGGCAATACCGTTACCGCTGCCCGCGCCGACTAGTAAAACTACCAGCGATATTCGTGACATTTTCATATGCAAACAGACCTGTTCTGGAATGAGTTCAGCACGGCATCGCCTGGTGTTAACCACGGTGGATGGTGTCTGATTCGATCGAAAGCTAAAGCGCTAACCACCACGACAAAATGAGAGTTATGCGGCTAAATTTCGCGGGAATTCTAGCCAGAGAAACCAGTGCCGGGAATGTGGCAATTTGTCGCACCTTGGCCCTGGACGGAATAACGCAACTAGCGCCACGGACATCAGGGAGTCGCCATTAACCACGACAGAATTGGTCATACCACTCCTGTCGATGACAGCGATACGTTTCTGATTTAAGAAAGGGATACAGCGGCGGGCTTACATGGCAGCGAATAGTTGCCGCACGGTGAGGAATATCCCCGGTCCATGAGTTATTCTCCAACTTCCTGAATAATTAAAAAGTCATTGGGAGGAGGGGGAAATGACAACCAGGGATATCACCGTCAGGGATATGCTGCACCGGGCTGCGGCCTGTTCACCGGAGCGGGAAAGTGTCGTCGATGAACTGTTTCGCTACACCTACCCACAATTATTAGACCAGGTCCAGCGCTGCGCGGCGCTTTATCACCAGCTGGGTGTGCGCAAAGGTGACCGGGTAGCGTTGATGACGGTCTCCTCCGTGCAGCATACGGTGGCGTTATTTGCGGCAGTAGAACTTGGAGCCATCCCCATATCGCTGCACGTGCGCGAATCGGTGGGCAATCTGAGCGCAGTACTGGATCAGCTCTCGCCGCGGGTGCTGATCTACGACGGTGTTTTCACTCAGGCCATGACCGAACTTAAGCAGCGTAATCCACTCATCACTGGATTTGTTCGCACGTTGTCGGCAATGACCCCGGTTGACGCACGCGAGGCCGGCAATGATCCGATTCTGCCCAGGGACCTGGCCGGATATAGCCTGGACTTTGAGCCGATGGAGCTTTATGAGCACGATATTGCGCTAATCGCATTATCTTCCGGCACCACTGGCATTCCCAAAGGGGTCATGCACAGTAATCGCAGCCTGATGGAAAGCGCTCGGGGCGGCGCCTACCTGTGGCGCATGACCCCCGCTGATGGCATGTGCAACATGCTCTCCACCTCGTTTATTGCCTGGTTCAATGTCACGCTACCAGTAATAAATGCGGGTGCGAAGATGACCTTCATGACCCACTGGGATCCGCAGAAGTTTCTCCAGGCCGTTGAGGAGGAGCGGTTTAGCCACGCCTTTCTCGCACCGACGATGTGGCGAATGCTGCTGCGCCACGGTATTGATGATTACGATCTCTCCTCGGTAACCGCCGCCGGTTTTTCAGGCGAACCGATCGACACGGCCACCCTGCGGGAAATCAGAGAGCGTATCTCTCCGAACGTCTACAACATCTACGGCAGCACAGAATCAGGCTCCTGCTCCGCCGGCACGGTCATGTTCCCCCACGAATTCGAACAGGCCGATCGTATCGAAAGCGTCGGCCGACCCATGCTGAATGCCGATATCCGCATTATCAAGCCAGGCGGCACGGCGGAGGACGTGCTTCCGGATGGCGAGGAGGGCGAGGTGTTATTGCGCGGTCCCTCGTTAGCAGTCGGATTCTGGTACCGACCGGATCTCACCCGAAAAGTGTTTGAGGGACCCTGGTGGCACTCCGGCGACATGGGGCTTATCGACACGGATCGTTACATTTATTTGCGCGGCCGCCTGGACGACATGATTATCTCTGGCGGGATGAATATTCTGCCCAGTGCAGTCGAAGACGCGGTGATGAGCCACGAAGCCGTAAGCGACGCGGCGGTCATCGGCCTTCCGGACGCCAAGTGGGGTCAGCGGGTCGTCGCTTTCGTGATGAAGCGGTCGGCTATCACCGCTGAGGAAATCGACCATCATGTTCGCCAGTCCGACCTTGCCGACTACGCCCGCCCGCGAGAGTACCAATTTATCGACGAACTACCCAAAGGCAATACTGGCAAGGTCAGTCGAAAACTACTGCGGGAATCCCAAACTGCAGACGCCCCGACTGGCGATACGCAGAACCCCTAATAAATATAAGGAGCGACTGATGGACTTTAACCTGTCAGAAGATCAACGGGCGTTGCAGGACCTGTGCCACAAACTGGGCAGCGATTTCGACGACACTTACTGGAACAGCATCGATCAGGAAAAACGTCGACCCCAGGAATTCTGGGACCTGCTCACCGAGCAGGGACTACTAGGCATGACCATTCCCGAGGAATATGGTGGCAGCGGGCTTGGGCTGTTTGAGCTTTGTATCGCCTCTGAGGCGCTGAGCGAAGTCGGTTCCGGCGATGGCACCAGCGCGTTTGTTGCCGGCCCGGTGTTCGGCGGCTACCTGATTGAGCGCGGTGGCACCCCGGCACAGAAACAGGAAATTCTTCCCGCGCTGGTTAACGGCGAGATGTGGGCCGGAGCCTTCACTGAACCAGATTCAGGGTCCAACGTCACCAACATCAAAACCTTCGCCGAACGGGATGGCGATCACTTTGTATTAAAGGGCCAGAAGGTTTTTATCTCCAACCTTTCGGTGGCTAAACGTATCGCGGTGCTCTGCAGAACCGCTCAGCGTGAGGAAAAGAATCGCATGGCAGGCATCACGCTGCTGCTCGGCAACCTGCCGGATGAGAACATTGAGTATCACCCCTTCAAGAAAATGGGCACCAACTACATGGATACCAATGCCCTGTTTTTTGACGGCTACCGTATCCCGGCGGAAAACGTGGTCGGTGAAGAGGGTAATGCCTGGCGTCTGCTCTACAAGGTACTTAATCCAGAACGGCTGGTGATCTCGGCCATGTGTATCGGCATGGGCAATTACGCTATTCGCAAGGCCGTGGAGTACGCCACCGACCGTTCCGTCTGGGGCGTGCCCATCGCCACGCATCAGGGACTCCAGTTCCCCCTGGCAGAGGCGCGTATCCAGCTAGAATGTGCCCGCCTGAAAGTCTACGAAGCCGCCTGGTTATTTGATAAAGGTGAAGACGCGGGAGTCGCCACGGTCATGGCGAAACACGCAGCCTGCCACGCGGCGTTATTTGCTGCGGACCGGGCTATTCAAACTCTGGGCGGTGCCGGTTACATTGCTGAATCTGGCGTGGAGCGCATCTACCGCAACCTGCGGGGCACGCGCATGGTGCCGATCAGCGACGAAATGGTGCTCAACACCATCGCTCAGCACGACCTCGGTATGCCACGCTCCTACTGAGATCACCTGCCCCGCAAACACTCCTTCTGGACAATTAATGGACACTATCAACTTCGACGACCTACACCAGAGAAGAGCGACGGCCCGCGCCCAGGTCACCGAAAAACGGCGCCGTCTGCAACCCCTGATCCCTTTCGGCAGGGCTGCCCTGGGCATCTCCCGGTTGCTGGGTTTCGAACAGTCGCTATTCCAGCGTCGCTTTCAGCCCCTCGCGCAGCGTTTCGCCGACCGCATCGAGCACGCTTTTACCGGCTATACCCCCGCCGCCAGCGACGTCATCGTCTGTTCCTATTTCAAGAGCGGGACCCACTGGATGATGCAAATTGCCCACCAGATTGCCCACCGCGGCGCAGGTGAATACGACAATATTTATGACGTCATCCCCTGGAACGAAGGTCCCAATCCCCTGCTGGGCATGCCTCTCACCGATCCCCGACCATTACAGCTGTCACCCACTGGCATGCGCGTTATTAAGACCCACGCGGCGGCCCAATACGTTCCCTATAACGAGACAGCCAAATACATTTGTGTGATCCGCGATCCCAAAGATGTGTTCGTCTCCAGCTTCCACTTCATCGCCCATGCCATGCTCGGGCAACTGCGGCCCAGTTTGAAAACCTGGCTTAACCTCTACCTGTCAAAGCAGGCATTCTGGGGGCCCTGGGCGGAATTCACTGCCAGCTACTGGCCCTGGCGGGACCGGCCCAACGTGCATTTTGTCACCTACGAACAGATACAGAATGACAAGCTATCCACCATTCGCGAGATCGCCGCTTTCATGGGCGTTGACCTCAGCGACGAAGAGCTAATCCAGGTGGACCAGCTCAGCAGTTACCAGCACATGAAAGATAACGACCATAAATACCATCAGGGGGTGGGGACCCCCTTCAGCCCACCCGCCGGGCGCATGATCCGCAGCGGCAAAAAAGGCACTTCCGGGGAGCTTCTGTCGCCAAAACAACAAGCCCATATCGATGATTATTGCCGCCAGAACCTGCTCGATCTGGGCAGCGATTTTCCTTATGACCAGTTTTACGGTAACGCCGGTAGGTAATGGGAACATCCAGGATCAGAGGCTATCCCATTCGTCTCGATCTGTTTTCCCTGCACCGGTCACCGCCAGACTGGCGCTGTTGAGCAGGATCACCTCAATCTCTTCGGTAATCTCTTCCTGGCGCAGGGCGTTGGAGCGGCGCTGCAGTTCAATGGAGTCGTCATCCAGATGCTGTAAGGCCCCTTCAAGATGGATAACCCGGCGATGATTTTCGGCCATGAGGGATCGGTAGAGCATCTCGTTAAGCGCGGCGAACAGATAGTGCTCAGTCAGTTCCAGCAAAAAATCCGTAGTTGATAAGTTGAGTAACGGGGCGTTCGCATGGGTAGACGGTTGATCACTCAAAGCTGCAAAGGGAGGTAATAATCGGGTGATTTCCAGGTTGTCATCACCCCCCATACAGAGCCCATACAAGGCTAACCCACCATATTGGGCCTGCAGCTGAGCCAACGCCACCGCCACCTGCTCCAGTACCTTCGCGACTTCTTCGGCAACGTTGGCCCCATCGATAAACGCACTGACCCGGTCATCCCCTGCCATCAGCTGATGGAGCTTGTTGCCGACAAGAATCAGCTCCACCGGTGATGTTGCTGGAATTTCCTCTGCCCCCTGCTCTGCCCTCAGCACTGCCTCTAAACCGGTAACTAAGCGCGGATTGATATCACCACAAAAACCCCGCTCGGTGCCAATTAACAGGTAGACCTGGATAGCCGGACCGACCTCTTGCGCCAGCTCACCATGAAAACCGAGAAAGTCTCTGGCTGCCGCTTCTATATTGGTCACCACCGCCCGCTGGGCATCGAGGAAGCGGGACAGTTTGCGAGTTTCCATATAGGCCAGCGTTTTCATTGCGTTCATGATTTCGCAAATTTCGCCCAGACTATGGCGATGCTGTTCCAGATCGTGGCGACGACTCACGAGGCTGGTTGTCCTGCCGAGTCTGTATCGGCGGCCGCTAGCCACTGATCAACGGCCCGACTCCACTCTTCGCGGGGCGTATCGAGGTTCAGGCTGGAGTGGCCGGCTCTGGCCATCAGGATATTTAGCCTTGATGAAACCTGGTCAGGTTCAATGGCCGTAAAACAACCGTCGTTAAAGGCCACTAACCAGGCCATCTGCAAGGTCACCGGCAGAGGTTCAAGCCGCTGCTGTTTAAGAATTTCGCGCAAGATTCGACCGCGGGCGATGGCCGCTGCGATTGACGCCTCCAACCGGGCACCGAAACGGGTGAAGGCCTCCAGCTCCATGAACTGCAGAAAATCGAGCTTCATCCGGCCTGCTTCTTCCTTAATACGCGGATGTTGAGCCTGACCGCCGATACGGGAGACCGAACGGGCAATATCGATGGCCGGGCGAAAACCTCCGGCAAATAGATCCCGGTCCAGGTAGAGCTGGCCATCGGTAATCGAGATCAGATTGGTGGGAATGTAAGCGGCAATCTCACCTTGATTGGTTTCTATAATCGGCAGGGCCGTCATGCTGCCGCCACCGTGAGCAGCGTTGAGACAGGTGGAGCGCTCCAGCAACCGGGCATGAACCGAGAATATGTCGCCCGGATAAGCCTCGCGGCCCGGCGGGCGGCGCAACAACAGGGAGAGCTCACGATAAGTTTTGGCGTGGGTGCTCAGGTCATCGTAAATCACCAGGGTGTCATGGCCCTGTTGCATCCAGTATTCGGCCACCGCACAGCCGGCAAACGGCGCCAGGTATTGCAATCCCGACAGGTTACTGGCCTCGGCCACGACAATAGTGGTGTACTCCAGCGCACCATATTCGCGCAGGATATTGATGGTGTTGACCACCGATGAACGCTTCTGGCCGATGAGTACGTAGACACAGAAAACGTTTTGGCCCCGCTGGTTAATCACCGTATCCAGCGCCAGGGAACTACGACCCAGCCCATCATCACCCAGCAACAACTGACGCTGACCTTTACCAATGGGCACCAGGGTATCAATGATTTTTATGCCGGTGTAGAGCGGTTGATTAACAAATTCGCGGGCGACGATGCCGGGGGATGGCCCTTCATGGCATTGCCAGCCAGCGGGCACCGGCGCGCTTTCGCCATCCAGCGGAATGCCCAGCGGATCGATTACCCGACCCAGTAGCGAATCACCGACCGGCAGGCTCAACGTACGGCCGGTTAGCTGCACGGTTGTGCCGGAGGTCAGCCCGCCGGTTTCATGCAACAGCACCGCCCCGATCAGCTCAACGGTGAGATCAAACACCATGGCAGCGCTACCGTCTGCAAATGCGAGGATGTCGTCCATAGCGGCGGAGGGCAATCCGGATATCCAGACAATGCCATCGCCGACCGAGACCACCGTGCCAAGTTCAACGATGCGTAATCCGGGCTGGTAATCGGCCAGCCAACCCGCCTGCTGCGCCAGCGGGCCGGTGGGGTCGACGCCAGAAGCTGAACCCGGGTTAGCGGACGACACGGGCAAATTCCGCAAAGCCTTTCAGCTCGTCTCGCAGATTGGCCTGCATCACCCAGGCACCGATGGAAATATGCAATCCCGCCAACAGTTCCGGCTGCACCGAATACTCTATCGGCAGGGTTTGACCCACCAGTCTGGTCAGCGCAGTTGTCAATTGCTGTTGAGAATCGCTCGCCAGCGGATAGGCACTACAGACAATAATGCCCTGGGAATGGTCGCGCCATAGCCGCTGCATGGCGCTGATCTGCGCCGAATCCAGCGTAACTATTGAATCAACGACCAACGACAGTAGCCGGGCTTCCAGCTCTGGCCCACTGGCTATTTGCAGCAGGCGAGTAGCAAATTCCGCCCCCTGTACCAGTGCCTGGTGTTCAATCTCCCGCACCTGTTCGGCACGCCGACTTTGGTCCGCGACCACCTCTTTTTGCCGTTGCTGGAGAAGCAGTGCCTGTAGCGCCTCCAGCTGACGGGCCTTTTCGGTTTCGAGCTCCCGATTCAGGGCTTCTCTGGCCTGCTGGCGCTCTTGCCCCCAATCGGTCAACCGCTCTTCATATTGCTGTTTAAGTGTTACCGCTTGCTCCTGTAGTTGCGCCGCGTCGGCACTCTGCCGTTCGATACCCTGACGACGCTGAGCGATGATGTCGAGCACCGGCTGGTAAATAAACCGTTTCAGTATCCAGACCAGCACCAGGAAATTAATGATTTCCAGCACCAGTGTGGTCAGGTTCACGTCCAAGGGGTAGTCCCTTTTTTAATTAACAGGGTCATTTTGCCTAATTAACCAGGTACTCAAGCAGCGGGTTACGAAACAGCACAATCAGCACGATGACCAATACATAAATAGCCAGCGACTCAATCATCGCCAGACCAATGAACAGGGTACGAGTAATGGCGCGTTCGGCCTCTGGCTGACGCGCCAGGGCATCCAGCGCTCTGCTAATGGACCAGCCCATGGCCAGCGCTGGCACCATCACCCCAAGAGCGATACCAAATACCGCCGCGAGGGTGGAGGCCTGGGTGAAGGCGGATAGATCAGCCATGAGAAGCTCCTTGTGATTGACGTTGATGTGATTGACGAGACTGCAGTCCACCGGCGACATAGATCAGTGCCAACATTCCAAAAATGTAGGCCTGCACCAGCGCCTCGATGATATGCAGCATCAAAATCGGGACCGGGGCAAGAAAACCGGCTACCAGCAGTATCAGGGCGGCGGCAATTTCAAGACTCATGATATTGCCAAACAGCCTCACCGCCAGGGCGACGGTACGGGTAACTTCGCTAATCAGATGAAACGGCAACATCACCGGATTGGGCAGCAGATAGTGGCGCAGGTAGTTTTTTAGCCCCTGATCGCGAATACCAAACCAGTGGGTAGAGAAAAACACCACCAGCGCCAGCGCCGTGGTGGCCGATAAATCGCGGGTGGGCGAATGCACCCCCGGGATCACCCCGCTAAGGTTGGCGACCACCAGAAAAACCCACAAGGTGCCGATAAACGGCAGCAATAGTTGGGTCTGTTGTGGCGCAACATTAGCGATGGCGCTTTCAATGGCGGTCACGGTACCTTCCAGGGCCGCCTGTAGCGGCCCCGGCGCTATCCGGATACGCCGCCGGAACAGAACTGCGCCGAAACAGATTATCGCCATGATCACCCAGGTGGTTACCACGGTGCTAGTCAGGCTGGTCGGACCCAGTTGCCACAATGGCCTGGCTACCAGCTCGACATCATTCATGGTCACTTTCTTTAATCAGCAGGTAAACATTAACCGCCCCCACCACCACCCCCAGAAAAATCAGGCTCAGCGTCCAGCGCATGGAGTAGCCGGCAGACTGATTATCGAGCCAGTGCCCCAGGTAGGCCCCCACCACCAGCGGCAATACAAACACCAGCCCGAGCGTGCCCAGATAAACGGTCTGGCCGATAAGGGTTGGCCGATCGTGCTCAGCCCGCTTCATCCGTTGGGCCTGGCGCTCAACCCGCTGCTTTAATTTCTGATCGGTCGGTTCCATATCAGACGGATTCTGCACTGCGGCCCAACTTCCATATACGCCTGAGCGCTTCTTCTTCCATCTGTCGCAGGCTCGTTTTGGTGCTGTGAAGGGCCGTTTCCTCGGTTAGCAACTGCTGCTGCAGGGCGGTGCTGATCTGCTCGTAATCGTCTTCGAGCAGATAGCGGCGGGTATTGATGGATAGCCGGTTGTCGTGCCAATAGAGCAGTGCGCCGGGCACCGCCAGATAACGCCATTTTTCTGCTGGTTTGGCTCCGTCCGCCTCCCTGACTCGGAAACGGGCCATGCCGATCACCAGCGAGGTCATCATCCGCCCATGATCGGCCAAAATTGAGAAGCTGCCGCTGGCATCTTCACCAACAAACGAGATGACGCCTCCTATCTGTTCGGAATGGACCGCATCCTGCAACAGCAGAGTAAAGGTTTTCATGCTCCCGCCCCCATCGCGCCGCGCATGTAGCATTGTTCCTCTGGCAGGTCATCAAAACGACCGCTAATAAACCCTTCACAATCCGCCACCGTCTGCATCAGCGGTACGGTCACCCCGGCAACCCCGGTATGAGACGCGGCGGTAAAAAAGGGCTGACTTAAATAGCGCTGCAACTTACGTGCTCGCATCACGATCTGGCGATCTTTCGGCGATAGCTCCTCAACCCCGAGCATGGTGATAATGTCTTCCAGCTCATGGTAGCGGGCCAAATGTCCACGCACCCCCTCAGCCACACTGTAATGGCGCGGGCCGACGGTCTGTCTGTCGACCAGTTTGCTGCCAGACAGCAGCGGGTCGATGGCCGGGTAGATCCCTTTGCCCGCCAGAGATCGGGACAAAATAATGCGGGTATCCAGGTGCGCCAGGATTGCATTAACCGCCGGGTCGGTCATGTCATCGGCGGGCACGTAAACCGCCTGCACCGAGGTCATCGCCCCCTGGCGGGTGGAGAGAATACGATCCTGCATTTCTGCCACCTCGGTAATCAAAGTCGGCTGATAACCAACCGTGGCCGGCATGCGACCCAGCAGGCTGGAAATCTCGCTGCCGGCCTGGACAAAACGGTAAACATTGTCCATGACAAACAGCACCTCTTTTTGCAAAGAGTCGCGCAGATACTCCGCATAGGTTAGCGCGGCCAGGCCAACCCGAAAACGAACACCGGGGGATTCATCCATTTGCCCAAAAACCATCAAGGTTTGGGGCAACACGCCAGCCTCGGCCAGCGCCTGCCAAAGCTCATGCCCCTCGCGAATCCGCTCACCGACTCCAGCAAACACAGAGGCGCCTTTATGCAAGGTGGCAACCGCGTGCATAAACTCCATCACCAGAACCGTTTTACCCACCCCCGCACCACCAAACAGACCCGTTTTAGCGCCTTTAACAAACGGGCAAAGCAGGTCGATAACCTTGATACCGGTCTCCAGCAACTCGCCAACGCCGACAGCCTCATGAATCGGCGGTGGCCGGCTGTGAACATTGCGGAAATCGTCGGTCGATAAGGGCGGGCCATCATCAAGAGGTTCGCCAAAAGTGTTCAGCAACCTGCCCAACAACGAGTCTGAAACCGGAATATGTAGCGGCGCGCCGGTGTCGTAAACCGGCATACCGCGGTGCAGCCCGGCGGTTCGATGCAGGGTGATGGCACGAACGTGGCGTTTATCGAGATGCTGGTGCACCTCAAACAGGTAATTTTCGTGATCGAAAGCGGTATAGAGCGCCTGATGCAACGGTGGAAGCGTATCGCAGGCAATGACCACTACCGAACCGTGAACCTCAGCGATAACTCCAACGGGCGTTAGTTGTTTTTCTGCTGCTGATGGAACAGTACCAGGCATCGGCGACCTTCAGTTTGTGTTCAGGTTTCGGCTGCTAGTTATCCCAAAAACTATCCAGGCCTCATATCTAAACTTTACACCGCTGCCACAGTGTCGACGATCCCTAGTAATAATTTTCTTGATCTACGACGGGAACCCGATGAACCAAGCTAGTTAATTTTCTAGTTCATCATCTCTGCGACTAGGGTAAATTGCTATTCCTTGACAACCATGGCGGAGGAGAAAAAAGGAGATGGCCGAACGACTCTTTAGCGGCACCCACTGGGGACCGTTTTATCCGGAAATAACCAATGGAAAATTATCCGGCGTAACCCCGTTTGAGCAGGACCCCAACCCCTCACCGATCCTCAATTCCATTCCCGACATGGCGGATCACCCCTGCCGCATCCTGCGGCCGGCGGTGCGTCAGGGCTATCTGCAAGCGAATGGCGAGGAGTACCACCGGCGGCGCGGCAGCGAACCCTTTGTTGAGGTGAGTTGGGAGCATGCACTGGATCTGGTGGCCAATGCACTAAAACGGACCCGCGATGAATCCGGCAACCAGGCGATTTATGGCGGCTCTTATGGCTGGGCCAGCGCCGGCAAACTGCACTCAGCAAATGCATTACTGCATCGGTTTCTAAGCGGTATCGGCGGATTTACTGGTTCAATCGGCACCTACAGCCTGGCTGCCGGTGAGGCAATATTGCCGCACATTCTGGGCAACGGCGGAAAAAATAGCGCCTGGGAAACCCTGGTCGGGACCACTCAACTGCATGTGTCATTCGGCGGAATGCCACTAAAAAACGCCCAGATTACCCACGGCGGAATGACCCGACGCTCCACCCGCGACTGGCTGTTAAAGATGAAGAACAGCGGTTGCCAGTTTGTGAACATATCACCCGTCAAAGATGACCTGATGCACGAACTCGGCGCCCAGTGGGTTCCCATTCGTCCTAACACCGACGTGGCACTCATGCTCGGCATGGCCCATACACTGGTCCGTCAAAACTTACACGCAGCCAACTTTCTCAGCCAGTACTGCCACGGGTTTGATGAGTTTCTACCCTATTTGTTAGGCGAGGTTGATGGCCAGCCCAAAGATATCGACTGGGCCGAATCCATCACTGACGTCCCCGCCGATACGATTCAACAGCTGGCGCGGCAGCTAGTAACCGAGCGCAGTTTTCTGAATGCCGCCTGGTCGATTCAACGGGCCGACCACGGCGAACAACCCTACTGGATGATGATGGTACTTGCCTGTATGGCTGGCCACATTGGAAAGCCCGGTGGTGGCTTTGGATTCGGTTATGGTTCGATGGGTGGCGTGGGTGAAATCGGTGCGGCAGTCAGAGGCCCGATGCTGCCCGCTCCGGCGAACCCGGTTGAACAGGCCATACCCGTTTCGCGCATTGCCGATATGTTGCTAAACCCCGGCAGCAGTTACCAGTTCAACGGCAGCAATGAAACCTACCCGAACATCGACCTGATCTACTGGGCCGGTGGCAATCCGTTTCACCATCATCAGGATATTAACCGACTGATTGACGCCTGGAACCGGCCGAAAACCGTGGTCGTGAATGAGAGCTTCTGGACCTCTACCGCCCGCCACGCCGATATCGTGCTACCGGTGGCCACCACCCTTGAACGCAACGATATCGGCTGGTGCTTTGCTGACCAGGGCGCCTACACCATGCCGAAAATAATCGATGCTCCCGCTGACGTGCGCCTGGAATGGGACGTTTTTGCCGACCTGGCCGAACGCATGGGCGACCGCGACCTGTGGGATCAGGGCCTGACCAGTGATCAGTGGCTGGAGCAGCTTTATGAACAGAGCCGTGAAAAAGCCGCAGCTAAAGGTAACGATCTGCCCGATTTCCACACCTTCTGGCAGCAGGGGTATTTACCGCTGCCGCCACTGGAAGGGGCCAATCCGGCCTACAGCGAATTCATTGAGGACCCGGAGGACAGCCCCCTGCCGACGCCGTCGGGGAAATTTCAGATCTTCTCCGATACCATTCACGGATTTGACTACGAGGACTGCCCCGGCCACCCGATCTGGCTGGAACCAGCGGAATGGCTCGGCAACGCTCAACCACAGCAACTGCATCTGATCTCTAACCAGCCCGCCACCCGGCTACACAGTCAGCTCGACTTTGGTCGCACCAGTATTGAATCCAAGATCGCCGACCGCGAACCGCTGCGAATGCACCCCGACGACGCTGCCGCCCACGGACTGAACGACGGTGACGTCGCCCGGCTGTTTAATGACCGGGGAGAGTGTCTGGCCGGAGTGATGATTAGCGACGACCTGATGCCTGGGGTCGTGCAGTTAGCCACCGGTGCCTGGTATGACCCGCAGCAGCCAGGCCAACCGGGCAGTCTTGATGTTCACGGCAATACCAACATGCTGACGCTGGATAAGGGCACCTCGCGACTGGCGCAGGGACCCATCTCGCAGACCACCTTGATTGAGATAGAAAAATGGTCCGGCCCGGTGCCGCCAATCACCGTGTTCGAGCCTCCGGCCATGGCAGCGTCTGAGGATTAGCCGTTAAACAGAAAACCTGAACACCCGAAATTCCCCAACGATGGAAAGCAGGAAAGGTGGGCTCATTCGGACCAGACCGCAAACTCGTTGCCGTTGGGATCGACAAAATGGAATCGATGTCCGCCCGGGAAGGCAAAAATCGGTATAATGATTTCGCCCCCTGCTGCTTCGATTTCCGTTTGGGTCATCTCAAGGTTGTTGCTGTAAAGAACCAGTAACGCACTACCAACCGCCGTCGATACACAAAGATCCGACTGAAAAAAACCGCCATCGATCCCGGCGCCACTAAAGGCGGCGTATTCAGGCCCGTAATCAGTAAAAGACCAGCCGAACACTTTGGTAAAAAAGCGTTTAGCCAGTGCAAGGTCGCCCACCGGCAACTCGACATAGTTAATTGTGTTGTGTTTTTTCATATCACCCTCAACATTTTCTCATACGATCAGACGACCAACACTCGTCAAAGCTGTAACGCCAATCGCCCCTCTGGGTGGATCACGTTCAGGTCACCAACACAGACCTGTTACCCCACTCCGTCCGGTGATCTGGATATCAATTTGCCGATATCGGGGTTGTCCAATTCCTGCGCATCTGCATCCCCTAACCACATTTTTACTAGAACGAACGGTCTTTAATCGTCTGCCGCTATTTCGTCATATTTACCCACGCTGCCGTTAACCATTAGCCAATGCTCAATGGCATACTGCTTCGGATAGAAGCCCGCCTTAAAAATCTGAAAAACACTAAACCTGAAAAACACTCGCTCGACCCCCCCTCTGGAATCCTTGAACACCGCCGGGAGGGTAGAAAATTAGTTCCTATCCGCTTAAATCCAGTGAATTAAGAAATAAGATGCTCAAAATTGCTTTTGATATCCATACTTTGGGAAATCAGGAAACAGGCAATGAGACTTATGCGACGGGACTGTTACGGGCAATCGAAACTCAAAACCCTGCTGATATCAGCCGACACTACTACACCTATGGCAATCAGGATCTCAGCGACTATAACATCAGGCCACGCCGTCTCTGGCCCCGTACAGCGATACTAAGAATTCCCTTTTCGACACCCCTGGCTCTTTATCGGGATCGCATTGACGTCGCGCACTTTCAGTACACTCAACCCCCTTTTTCACCCGCCAAAACGGTACTGACAATTCATGACCTGAGCTTCGAAAAACACCCTGAGTTTTTCCCCCGTGCAATGGCGCGCCGCTTGAAAACCATGCTGCCTTACAGCGCCAGAAAAGCAGACCATATCATCGCAGTATCCGATCAAACCAAACGGGACCTGATTGACCTTTATCGACTCCCCGAACAGAAGATTTCAGTTATCTATAATGGGGTTTCAAGTGCCTTCCTGAATGACAAACCCGCCGACAACCTTAATTTCGTAGCTAACAAGTACGGTCTGAATCGACCCTTCGCGATAGCAGTGGGTAACTTAACCAAACGGAAAAATCAGCGTCTACTGATTGAAGCTTTCAACCGACTAATAACCGCAAAAAAAATCGATATGGATCTACTACTGGTCGGCAAGGCTACCTACGGTTCAACACCGATAACCGATTTAATTAACAGCTCCAAGAAAACGAATCGTGTTCGAATAACCGGATTCGTTCCCGAAGACGAGCTAGCCTCGCTTTATAGGCTTGCACTTTTTTCAGTTTACCCGTCCCTCTACGAAGGCTTTGGCTTACCCGTGGTGGAAAGCATGGCCTGTGAAACGGCCGTTATTGCCTCAAACACTTCCTGTATCCCCGAAATCACGGCAGGTGCAGCCCTGCTCATAGACCCACGAAGCATCGATGAATTGGCAAACGCAATAGAGCTAATGGCCAACAACACCGATTTACGCCAGCAATATGAAGCGCGTGGATTACACAGGTCATCAAATTTCTCATGGGATCGGGCGGCCGAGCAGACACTACAAATTTACCGAGGCATGGCGTGACCCTTTATCAATTTCGGCAGCGGTTACTGACTGCTGCGCTTGCAAAAATCGTCATCCCTGCCGCAGAAAGGATAATCGGCGAAGTTTCTGCCACCGGTCACTGTGCGTACCTGCCAACCGCCCAATTCGAGTGGTCGAAAAAAGTAGAACAGTACACCCCCGCTATCTGCGCCGAACTAAAATCCCTGCTAACAGAAATCACCGATATCCCCAGCTTCCAGGACGTATCCGAAGCCCAACGGGAGCTCACAAACGACGACCGCTGGAAAGCCTACGTATTCTTCGTTTTCGGTACCGCTATTGCTAAAAATTGCCGCCAATGCCCAGATACCGTTATCGCGATGAACGCTATTCCAGGACTGCAAAATGCTATGTTCTCAATACTCAGCCCTGGCAAAAAAATCCCCGAGCATCGCGGGCCTTACAAGGGCCTGCTCAGATACCACCTCGCGCTGGTGGTACCGGATAGCAGCGACCAATGCGCGATCTGGGTAAACGACGAACGCCGGACCTGGACGAAGGGGAAAAGCCTGATCCTCGATGATTCCTACCCACATCGTGCCGATAACAACACCAATCAACTCAGAGTGGTGTTATTCGCTGATTTCGAGAGGCCGCTGCCCTGGCCCTGGTCATGGATGAATCGCGCAGTCATCGCACTTTTAAGAAAAACCGACCTGGCTCAACAACCATTGGCCCAATTAAACTCAAGCTCAACCGAGTAACCGGTCAACAAGCGCCCATTAATCAAAAACCACAAACCACAAACCAGGAACAGCAGACCATTAGAATCATGCGCCCGTCAAACCATCAAACACAGCACCGTTGCCTTGCCATACTCGGCACCCGTGGAATTCCAGCCCAACATGGTGGGTTTGAAACCTTTGCAGAACAATTTGCCCTCTACCTGGTCGAGCAAGGGTGGCAGGTGCGGGTTTACTGCCAGCAAAAAGGTCGTGGAGAACCCACGACCCGCACCTGGCACGGCGTCGAACTGATCGATATTCCCATTGAAAATGAGGGACCATGGGGCACCATTGTGTTTGACTGGATATCGATGCGGCATGCCTGTAAAGCGTCCTTTCAGCTGTTAACGTTGGGCTATAACACGGCATTATTCTCGGTGCTTCCCCGCCTTAAGAAACGGCGAAACGTCATGAATATGGACGGGATTGAATGGCAAAGACAAAAATGGTCCTTTCCCATCAAGATCTGGTTTTACCTCAACGAAATCGCAGGCTGCCTGCTAGCAAACCAGTTAGTTGCCGACCACCCGGAAATTAAAAAGCACCTTCAGCGCTGGGCTCCTGCGGAAAAAATAACGACGCTTCCCTACGGCGCCCCCAGAGTCACTAACGCCGATCCCGCTCCGTTAAAGGATCTTGGCGTCACTGAGAACAACTACCTGTTAATTATCGCGCGGCCGGAACCTGAGAATTCAATTCTGGAAATGGTAGAAGCCTTTTGTCAGCGTCCACGCGGGGTCAAGCTGCTAATTTTGGGCAATTACCAACCAGCGAAAAACAGCTATCACCGCAAAGTAAAGGAGGCCGCCAATGACGATGTCATCTTTCCCGGTGCTATCTATGATCCTCGAGCAGTCGAATCATTAAGACTATTTTGCAGATTTTACCTACACGGTCACCAGGTCGGTGGAACTAATCCAAGCCTGGTGGAGGCCATGGGCTGCGGCTGCGCCGTGATTGCACATGACAACCGTTTTAACCGCTGGGTAGTAGCCGATGGGGCACGTTATTTCGCCAATAAGCACGACCTCAGTGGGTTATTAACCGACCTGTTGGACGACACCCAACAGGTCACCGCCCTCAGGAGCGCCAGCATTGCTCGCCATGAAGAGCGGTTTACCTGGCATTCCGTGTTGACCGGCTACGAGAGACTATTTTTACAATGAGCATACAGCCCCCGAGCTCCGTCACCTCAATTGACAAAGCCAATCACGACGAAACCAGTATGATTTGCCCCTGTTGTGGATCGAGCAGTGCGACCAAACAATTTCCACTTGTTCACAGCAGCATGTGGTCGTGCCACGACTGTGGAGTCAGTTACGTATATCCCCGCGCTAGCACTGAAGCGATGCTCAACAAACTTCAGCTCTGGGCTGAGCAGGATGTGGTTGACAAAGACCGGTTACAACAGAGCTTTTCACCCGAGAACCTGAATTATTACCGGCGGTTTCTGGACTGGATGACGCCGTTTGCCAGTGCAGGCGATCAAACTCTGCTCGATATCGGCTGCAGCACCGGTGCTTTTTTATCGGTCTCCGGTGAGGCGGGTTGGCAGAGCAGTGGAATAGAAATCGGCAAAGCGTCTGCATCCTACGCCACCAACACGCTGGGGCTCCAGGTCACCCAGGGGTCCCTGTACGACTGGCAAGGCGAACCTGAAAGTTATGGTGCGGTATCACTCATCGAGGTTATTGAACACCTGGAATTTCCTGGAGAGGCCCTCGAACAGGCTTATCGCTTACTCAAGCCCGGTGGAGTGATTTTAGTTACCACCCCTAACTTTAATAGCCTCTATCGCAGGCTCTTCGGCAACCGCTGGTGGGTAGTCAATTGCGAAGATGAGCATATTGTCCTGTTCACGCTCGATTCTCTCCAGAAATTACTGGTAGCTCATGGATTTGAGGTCAAGTTTCTAAGAATTTGCGGCATCGATCTCCTCGGCATCACGCGGAGCGCGCTCGGCCGATTTCGGGGCGAGAAGAGCACCCTAATTAACGAAGAGACAGCCGCAACAGAGTACTACCAGGGCAGATCGCGTAAGCAGACAGTAAAACAACTACTGTCGAAATTAGGGTTGCTAAAGGTAGTCAAAAGCATTCTAAAGCTATTTGACACCCTCTTCTCCCTGAGGTGGTCGCCACTCTTCCAATGGGGAGAACAACTGGTGGTCATCGCCACAAAACCCACCGCACCGAAATCCGCGCCCTAACCACCGACTAACCGGCTAACCACCCGCCAAAAAGTTTCGATGCCATGCCATAAGCATTAGCGACTATGTCACGATCCAGGGGTAATACCCGGTCAGCCCTACGGATTGATGGTTATTAAATCCAGTTGTTCTTTAAGAGAGTCGTTCACTAGCTCCACCGTATCCGCCGACTCCTGCGCCGTACTGGCCTGGTGCAAAGCTGTCCACCAGCTGAATACCGGAAGAGTCCGGGCAAAGAACAGTTCGACGAAATCGCCGGCCTTAGTGATAAAGGTTTTCGGTACGATCACCACGTCACCATTTTGAAGATAAATATTTTGGTCCGGCGCCTTTCCATCAAAAAAATCCCCCAACCGAATCTGCTGATAGGTCGGGTGATCCGTCATCGAGTCTCTTATAACGATAATACTGTTCAGCGCGGCTGTCTTCCTGCGTAACTGCGCCTGAGCCAGCGCTTCTACCAGACTTAACGATCCACTAATCTCCGTCAATCCCTGGACACCAACTTCCCCAATTAACGCCACCCTTCGTGGTTGCACAGTCAGCGGTAACACCGAAACATGGTGGTCCTGCAAAACTCGCCTGTTAGCATAGGTTGGTAACAGTGTTACTTCCGCATCACGAATGAATCCACCCAGCCTTTTGGAGACTTCTGCTTGAATTGCTTCTAGTTCAATTCCGGCTGCTCGCACGCTGCCGACCAGGGGAAAAGTAACCATCCCCGTCGGTTCAATGACGGATCGGTTATTCAGTTCACTGTTTGGCCAAACGACCATGGTCAAAGAATCGCCCGTCCGTAGTGCCGGAGTGGACACCTCCTGGAAAGGCTTAAGACCGGCTGAAATTTCCTTCCGCACCTGTTCTACGGTCAAACTTTCGGCCCGGACTTCACCGACTAACGGCACAGTGATCGTGCCATTTGCGTGAACGTTCGTAACGTGGTCAAGTTCGGGGTAACCCCAAACCGATACTTTTGCCGTGTCCCCGGCCTGAAATTTCAATGGCTGGATCGCCTGCGCAGCGGCAATGTCAAACGTCAGTATACGGTTCTGGGGAGCTATCGGGTGGTCAGTGGGTATTTCGGGCGCTCCCAGCGACGTGTCATCGTGAGACAAACGCTCATTTTTCTCATCACCCGACGGCCCCTCGGCCTCAAGCTGCCGATCCGAAACACCTCGATCGGGTCCGCGTGATAGAAAACTATCGGAAGAATAGGTGCAACCGGAGAGCAATAACAAACCCACCCCGCATATAATCACTGAACGATACGCAGTAAAACAATTCATATTTTTAATAGTTTGAGTGAGATGAATAACCAGCGGCTGACAGGCCTGGGAAGCGACCAGCCCACTATTCTATCAGTGAAAAACATCCAGCAGGGACCGGCTATCCCGTTCTAAACCAGGTCAATTTCCCGTCAATCCTTATGAATCATAAGCAAACGTCAAACCGATGAACTCACGTCCCTTAGAAACCCGATTTATTGAAGCCTTCCGGTGCCCTAATTGTCATAGCGCTCTTGACAAAGCCCACCAGTCACAAATCCATTGCTCCCATTGTGACAACGATTACCCAGTGGTGGAAGGCTGCCCCGTTTTGATGACCAAGGAGCACTCTGCGCAGCTGGACAAAATCCTGCAGACCGACACCGGCCAGCAGATGGTCACGGAGTATGAGCAGATTAGAGCGGCAGACCACGCCAAGAAGAATAACGTCTTGTCTTCAATTATTAACTGGATAAGACCACCGGAAATGATGCTTCGCTACCATCCGGACCTTACCGCCCCTCCAACCTCCGTCCTGTTCGGCGACGCTAATAATCGCAAACTTGCACTCAACGTCGGAGGCGGCCCCAACCGCGAAAGTCCGTTCGAATTCACACTCAATATAGAGCCCTTTCCAAACGTCGATATTGTAGCTGACGCTCACAACATACCACTACAGGACGGGTCGTTTGACTCGGTCTTCAGCGTCGCCGTCCTGGAACACGTCACCTCCCCAGAACTAGTTGTGGAAGAGATGATCCGCGTTTTAAAACCGGGTGGATACTTCTATTCAGAAATACCATTTATGTTCTTTTTCCATGGATACCCTAGTGATTTTAGACGTTACACGAAGGAAGGAATAAAGCTGTTATTCACCGATTTAGTCGATGTAGAAATCGGACTGACTCATGGTCCAGTCTCGGCGACCTTACAATCAGTTAACATGCTGATTGGCATTTTAATCCCGCAGCGACTTCCCCGACTCCGTAAACTCATAAACGGTTTGTTTAGATGGGTGTTTTTCCCTTTAAAATACCTGGATCTGCTTGTGAAAGACCATCAAGATGCCCATATTTTAGCGGGTGGCTTTTATGTTCTTGGCCGAAAACATTCCGAGCCTCAAACGCAGGCTAATTAATCATCTGCCTGTCGCCCTTGTGCCCGCACGAACCGTCGGTACACCCTCTAAGTAGTCCACGATGCCACGAACCACACTTAAAAAAACTACCGTTTAGTCATGCCCGGGCAGGAGACGAAAATGCGTGTGCTCTGTCTCAGCTTTTATCCTGAAGCCGGCCCCTCCGTGCGTCACCGCATCGCCGGCTACAAAAAATATTGGGCACAGGATAGGGTTGAACTGACAATTGCCCCCTTCCTGACCAAAAGACTTTTTAGAAACCGCCGCAAATTCGGCGCGTGGAATCAAACAATAAAAATGGCAACCCTGCTATTTTGCGTGGTTAGAGCACTTGCGAGGTTGCCCCGACTACCTTTTTATGACGCCATCATTATTCACCGCGAAATTTTTCCCTTTGGTAGCGCCTGGTACGAACGCCTGGTCACACGTCTCAACCCTCGATGCGTTTTTGATTTTGACGATGCTATATGGGTGATGATGCCGCTAAAAATCAACCAGAGAAAATTCCTTTGGGACCCTAACAAGGTTGCGGACACCATCCAATCCTGTGCGGCCGTGGTCGCAGGGAACAATTATTTAAAAAATTATGCAGTCTCCTTCAATAACAACTGCGAGGTCATTCCAACCCCCTACCCAGACATTGGCGGTGGTCAACAACGCATCACCAATAAAATTAGTCCACCGATCATCGTGTGGATAGGAAACGTCGGAAACGACGAATATCTGGAGCCAATACGCGAGCCATTAAAAAAACTGGCAACCACCCACGACTTCATTTTTCGAATCATTGGCGCACCCTCCTCGGCCAACTACCAAATAGAAGGCGTCAAGGTGGAAAACCTCATCTGGGAGATGAATCAGGAAGCCAATTGGTTGCTCGAATCATCCATTGGCGTCATGCCCTTACCTGATCGAGAATATGAGCAAGGCAAATGCGCGTTTAAAATCGTGCAGTATTACTCTGCGGGGCTGCCAGTAGTAGCCTCTCCGGTGGGCATGAATTGTGACGTCGTTGACCCTGGGGAAACTGGCTACCTGGCAGACAGCCCAGCCCAGTGGCTGGAAGCGCTGACCCTTCTTTTAGACGATGACCACCATCGCCAGCAATTGTCAGCCGCCGCGCACCACTTTCACCAACGATATTTCCAACCCGACAGGCTCGCTCAACAATGGTTAACCCTTCTCAGAAAGTTATAATCAATTCCCAACCAGGCATTAGGCCACCTCATTATCCACCGCTGACGCCGCAGTCAGCCTGGAAAATGACCGTTTTTTGAAAAGCTCACACCCGTCACATACGGTGCTGGTAGTGATGTCATTATTGGCAGAAAACAACGATCGCGCGGCCCTATATTTGTCGTTATTCCAGATAACTGGAAGTGGTTGCTGCCCCAGGTCTCCAAAATCGTGCGCTTCGCCCGATACCACACAACAGGGCGAAATTTTCGCATCTGGGTTAACGACCAAATAGCGGTACAAAAAATAGCAGGACGCCGGCGACTGGTCATTGCTTGAAATTTCTTCGCCCCCAATCTGTTCCGCAGTTTCTCCCTGGGGTTTCCATTCCTTTGCTAGCTCTTCGGGATTAGCCGCATCAAACGGGAAGCCTACCGGGATGCAACGGAACAGGTCCACGCCCATTTCAGCGGCTAACTGCCGCGCGGGCTCAACCTCGTGCTGGTTATGTCTCATCGGGATAAACTGCCACTCAATTAGCGGGGTCTTGCTGCCGAGGGCCACCCGACGAGCCACCAACCGTTGCACATTCTCTAACACCAGAGATAGCTCGCCCTTACGGCGGTAATGAGCGTAGTTTTCCTGGGTAACTCCGTCGATGGACAAACAGATAAATTCCAGGCCGCTGGTGACAAGTTGATCAATTTTTTCGTCATCCAGTTTTAACGACAAATTGGTGCTTAAAGTAGTCCCCAGATTTTTCGCCTTCACGTAGGCGATCATTTCAAAAATATGCGAGTGCAGCAGTGACTCACCCCAATTAAACAAATTGACCTTATAAGCCCAGGGCGCAAGTTGGTCGATGGTGGAGGTGAATACATCCCATTCCATCATTTTTCCAGGCCGCCCACGATTCAATAGCCCCGTTGGACAGAGCGGGCACCGCAGATTACACACATTCGTTGGGTCAACCACCAGAATATAGGGGCGCCCGAATAGACGCTTTTTACGTAGTCGATATTCCAGCTCAATCAGAACAAGGTTAAAAACCTTCCTGGGAGTACTGTGCATCCATAAAGTCCTCACCACCTGCGAATTTCGGGCATAGGTAGGCACCACCGCCACCTTGCGAGCAATACGACGAAAAAACAAGGAGATTGGACCGGCCATCACATTAAATTCCCTGAAAAAACTCTAAAACTAAGGTCTACCCGTATAGACCAACCCATATCAATTGCACTATACGCAGTGAAAAGTTAACCCATAATAGACATCAATCTCCCCGAGGAATACTTTACCACCTGCGCAACGCTGGACAATCTACCCGACATCAAACAAACCGGAACTCTCTCGAAGAACTTCATTGCTATGCTAGCGGTCACAACACCTTAAATTCACTTTCAGGTTTTGCTTATGTCAACCCCCCTTTTCGCGAAAAAACCCACCTACCAAATAGCGACCGCACTCCTTCTCACCGTCACTGCCCTAACCAGCTCGGCAGACACGACCCGTATCGCTATCGATACAAATAAAATGGCTCAACAACCAACGATTGTGCCGGAACTATTTGGCATCAACTCCCGCTGGATTGACGCGGGGGACGGCATCGTCAAATACGGGGAAATGATTCGCGACCGCTCCTTTCGTCTCCAGAATTCAAAAACTAAACAACGTTGGATCGAATCGCCCAATCCAGAAACATCAGGAAAAATTCGCTATAAGAAAAAAGGGGGCGACGACTCGCCCTGGGGAGGTAAGGGTTCCGAGGGGTTCATGGAACTATCACAGAAATCCCAGGGTTATACCTGCATCAGTCAACAAATCATCGGCACAGCGGTGGCGGGACAGCGATACGCACTAAATTTTTCCGCTACCGGACTAGATGGCCCGGCGGGAATCTCTGCATTTTTTGTTGATAACGCTTTTTTACCCGTTGAAAAACTGGATAACCTGGTCACTGTCGGGGACACCAACTGGGGAAACTACGAACTCACGCTCGAACCCGACCAAACCAATGAGAAAGGCCTGTTTCGTATCTGCCTGGTAACCGCCGGTCAAATCGGTATCGATGAAGTCCGCTTACACCAGCTGGGGGGCACGCCCCGCGTGTCACCCATCGCCCATCAACGGATCAAGGAATTAAAGGTAAAATCTTTACGCTGGCCATCTGGAAGTGACGCTGACCATTTTAATTGGCGTGGGTCTATTGGTCCGCTACGTTATCGGCAAGAAAGCGAGGGCATCTTTGCGGCTTTCCAGACTCCGTCATGGGGACTTCACGAGTTTCTCGACTATTGCGAAAAAAATGGACTGGAACCGTTAATCACCGTCAACGTTCTACAACCCCCTGAAGATTCTGCGGACCTGGTGGAATATATCCTTGCGCCGTCTTCAACCCCCATGGGGAAGCTAAGGGCCGACAACGGTCGTATGAAACCCTGGGATGTTACCCATTTTGAACTTGGCAACGAACCCACTACTGAGTACAAAGCAGACCGAATGTCATGGAATGCTGGCAAAGGCTATGTAACGCTTGCAAGAACAACGGCACAGGCCATGCGCGAAAAGGCTCTGGACATTGATAAAGCAATCGAATTGAAAGGGGTATTGGAAACCACGTTTGCATTGGCCAGTTGGGTAAAAATAGTGCCCACGCTGTCTCGCTGGAACCCGGCGGTAACCGATCAAAAAGAGGGGCTGTTATCCCACATCGACCAGGTGAAAGGGCACTTTTACAGCGCCTTCACATGGCGCAACAAAGATCCGGCGCTGTTTGCAGAAGTCATGGCCGGGGGCACGACAATAACCACGCTAGTAGACAACCTCCGCACACAGACCCCAACGCTACCGGCATTCTGGCTCACCGAATACTCCCTCATGATTGAGAAAAAGAATCCCAGCCGCATTCAAATCGACCGACTAAACGATTACCAGTCAGGGTTAGCAGTCGCCGACCTGTTAATGTCTGCCATCAACGCGAAGTTTGGCGGGGCTTACCTTTTCAATTTGGCGGAACACGGTACCTGGGGCGTGCTAGCTAATAACAATGATTTTAGATTACGCCCAGCAGGGATCGTGTTCTCGCTCCTCGCCGACCTTAGTCAACAACATCAATTGCCGGTCAGCATAGCCAACAACTGGGAAATCACCGTAGAGGGCGGCGACGGCAATACCCCGTCAAATTTTAGCTACCCAGGACTTGAGGTCATCGCCAGTTACCGCGACAACCAGGTTTTCGTTTACCTGCTCAACCGAAGCCACGACCAGCAGCAAAATATCGCCATTGATTTCGCAACACCCGGTTACGAATCCGTGCTCATGGAGCGGATCGGTCCGGCTGCTCTCAGAGCGACTAACGAAATCGACGCAAACAACATCGCCATCGAAAAACAGCCAGCTCCCGTGGCGAACAAGCCATTTCCCCTACCACCGCGGTCACTAACACGATTGGTTTACCGCCAATAAACACCGGTTAAGTAACCTTAACCCTAACACCTGAACCGCACTGTCTGAACGCGCGAACCGGCTGCGTTTCCTAGTCCTGATAGGTCAATGCTACGTGATCCTGATCGCGCAGTAGTTCAGCAATCCTTAATGCATCCTCGGCATGATTAGCGTTGACGTAAACGCCATTGAGTTCGACCGCTTGCAAGTCAATACCCTGTTCGATCATGGCAATTAAAACTTCCGTGATTCCTAGCTCGCCAGAGTTACATCGGTCATCCACCTGCTGGATATAACTAAAAACATCGGGTTGAAAAAAATAGAACCCCGTTCCACACAGGTCATTAGGGGCTCTCAACGGCTTTTCAACTAACGCATGGATCGAATTACCCGTTACTTCAACGGAATAATTGTTTTGTATTTGAGCCTCTTGGGCACCGGCAATAACGCCCACCCCCGACCTAAAATCCGGCGGAAAATTGAACACACCACGACAGTAACAGTCACCGAGCACAACAATAAACGGACCGTCAATCAGGGGTTGTGCATAGCGAAGACCATCCGCAATACCGCGAAGCTCCTCCGGCTCTACGAAGGCTGAATCAATCGGCAGCGTAGCCACATAGTCAATCAGTGATTGCTTGCCGTGCTTCACAACGAATATAAATTCATCCGTAAACGCTCGCCAATGGCTAATAACATGCCCTAGCAGCGGCATCCCTTCGACCGGAGCCATACTCTTATGCTCCAGACCGGCACCAAATCGAGTCCCTTTTCCACCACACATCACAACACACTTTGGCTTTATTCCAGGCCACGGGGATTGTGGAACATTCACTCATTTTCTCCATTATTCCGGGCAATCGCCCGTTCATACAGGGTGTTCATTTTCATGTTAACCACCCCGACACCGAACAAACTTAATGCTCGCCGTCGTGCCGCATGACGCATATCAGCCAACTCACTAGGATGATCAAACGCCCATGACATTTTCTCAGCGAAGCTAGCAGGGCTTAACCGATCCGCAAGCAGGCCATCTTGATAATCATTGACGAAGTGTTTAATACCACCGATACGCGACGCCAATACAGCGCAGCCAGCCGCAAGGGCCTCCGTTAAAATAACCGGTGACATATTTTCCCACTGCTCAGGGACAACCACTAACTGTGAACTTTGTAGTGCCGATAAAAGTTGCTCTCTAGGTAAGCGTCCTCGGAATTTAACCCGATCAGCGAGTCCGTTTTCGTCGATAAATTTTTCGACCTGCCGTTGGTAGTCTTGGTCTGCAGGCAATCCCAGCACTTCCAGGTGTGCTTCTGGATAGGTTGCTGCGATTTTAGCTAATGCCGCGACAACAACATGCAACCCTTTGCGACGCTCAACCCAGCCTACATAGGTCATTCGCCCGGGAACCGGACTATCATTGACCGAACTTTCTGCGCCTTCCTCCCAAATATATTGCGGTATCACTTCAATTCGCTGGCCCGTGACCCCACGATCAATCATTAGCTGTTTCGACGCCTCAGAAAGTGCAATCAAGTGGTCCGGCATCGTTGCAAACCGCTCGAACACACCAACACGCGATTGGAAGAAGCTTTTTTTTAACCCCCGCAGCCAGGGCAGCCGCTTTGAGCCAACACAATCAACACAATGGCCGCCATGCCCCCGGTCACATAAAAAATCCCCGGAGGCCAGCAACATAAAAGACGGACAGAAGAGCCAGTAATCATAAATTGACAACACACTTGGAATTGATACCGCCCTGCTGCACTCCAACACTGATAGACCCGAGAAATGCAGATTGTGATAATGAACAAGGTCAGGCTGGCTCTCTTCTATCGCCTTGCGGACCCCTCTGGCTGAAAGAGGGTCGATGGGGAGGTACAGCTGTTTAACTGCGTAAGCCAGCTTTGCAGACAGCCGGTCCAAGTTTGAAAAGTGATAGGCCCTGGTCCACGGCGGCCTCTGCACGGACTTTTCTGGCAGCAGGGTGGCGATGTGAACATCGACACCCTGTTTCGCCTGTTCGTGAATTATCCGTTGCGCAACAAATTCTGCTCCGCCAACGGCTGAATGCAATTCCGGAAGATAGTCAAGGACATGTAGAATTCTCACTGAGTATCTAGCTCTTACGACTGAAATTGAATAACTGGGTGGTTAGGAACATCGACCCAAACCGCTGACGCTCAGCGGGTTAAGCGGGTAATAAACGCTACCCATATAATCCAGACCTTAATTAATGGCTAAAATATTACCGCCATTGGTAACAAAGGTAGTGCTTTACCTCAAAAAACCACCCACTGGTTCAACTATTCTACCTAGGCTTTCGGAGTGCCATTGATGCAGGACGATTTATTTATATCCCGGCGTGAAATTCTGTCCATCCTCTTCAGGCGGAAAAAAAGCATGGCCTGGATCATTATCTTGACGGTCTCCTTAGCGGCTTTTTCCGTCTATTACCTAATCTCTCCGTCTTATGGCACTGGGGCAGTGGTGTTACTGAACAACAGTTTTTTAACCCAGCCACTGCGGGATGCGCCCCCGCCCAGTGATTTCGAAAAACTGGTGTCCTTTCATACCCAACGTGACATCCTCGAAAGCACCCGACTCGCGACTGAAGCAGTCAGACGCATCAACCTTGCTGAAACCCGAGTAATCGGCCGTGTTGAACGGATAAAAATCGCTTTAGGTAACGTCAAGCGTAAAATTGGACACCTGCTGGGTATTAAGCGCTGGCAAACCCCCTGGAGCGCCGAATCGGCTGCAATTTCGGCGGTAGACAATTGGCTTCGCACGGCAGCAGTGCCGGATAGCAATGCGATTGAAGTAAGCTATCGGGCAAAAAATCCGGTTGAAGCAGTCAAGGTAGTCAACGCCATTCTCGAAATTCATAGCGAGTATTTCAACGCCTCAGTTCGAAAAAAGGCAACCGGAGTCATCAGCTTTCTAGAAGAGGAATTCGAACAGAACAAAAACAACCTGCAACGGATTGAACAGGAGCTACTTGAGTTCCGCCTTAATGATCAATTCTCGCTTGATTCAGCTCCGTTAGGTCAGGAAAAACTCCCCAGTTTTATTGGTATCGCAGACAATACGAAAGTACAGGAAGAACTAAAACTTTACGTTTTAAAAATGGAAGAAGAAATTCGCATCGCTTCTCAACTGGATAACAACAACAAACGCCAGCGCATTATCAACGATCTAAAATCAAGAATGGCCCGGTACCTGGAAGTGATCAACGCCATCCCCAAGCGGGAACTTCAACTGGTACGCCTGCGCAGGGAGTTTGAACACGCACAGGATGATTTCTCACTGTTACAGCGCAACCTTACTCGCGCTCGTCTGGTCGCCACTGGCCAAACCGAAGTAATGAACCTCGTAGATGTGTTCGAACCTCCGGAAGTCAAAACATCACCCATTGCGCCGAAAAAAAGAATTATCGTTATTCTCTCTTTGTTTATGGGGATAGTCCTTTCTCTAACCTGGGCATTCGTTGCTGACTATTTTGACCATCGGTTAAGAAACGCGGAAGAACTAAAACGATACCTGGGCCTTCGCCTGATAGCGTCTCTACCAGATTTCAGCCGCTAAATGGACGATCCCAAGGAAAGCTCAACCATGAAACCCCAACAACCCCACCAGAGCATTCAAGCTTTTATCGATCAATCAATTAAACCCGAGCACCGAGACCAACTAACCGGGGTACTGTGCCAGGCGGCCGCTTACGAAACTTACAAGTCACTCGAAAATGAACTGTTTCTCCACGGCACAGGGCCCACTGTACTCATCAATAGCGCCCAACACGGCGATGGACGGTCAACCATTGCCCTCATTCTCAGCGCATTCATCAGCCAGATGAATCCTGACAAAAAGGTTCTACTGGTCGATGCAGACATAGAAAATGCAGGATTAACCAGCTGGTTTCTCAACAGTGCTGACGCGCCAGGAATCGCCGATTACTACCGGGGCGAGGCCAGTTTTGATGACTGTATTCAGCCGACAAGCAATCAGGGCCTGTCCTTTGTTCCTGCCTGCCGCGATAACTCACCGGTTAGCCGCTTATCACCCACCAAGCTCAAAGCCTTTGCCGAACAGGCTTCAACAAACTATGACCTGGTAGTGTTTGATTCCCCCGCCGGTGGCTCTAATAACGATTTATCAGTCATGGCAGAAATCATTCAGCAGTTATTCCTCGTGGTTCGTTACGAAGGTGCCACCCGCGAACAAATAGGCGTAATGCTTAAAGAAATCCAGCGCGCCGATGTCAATATTTTAGGCGCCGTGCTAAATCGTCGGCGTTTTGTAATTCCCAACCTCTTTTATGGCCGTGAACGCTAATCCAGCCGGCCATTTCTGGCCAGGTAATCTGCTAACAAACGGTTCAATAGCTCTCCTGATAAGCCTGGTTGGCGCCGCCATTGTCGTCGGCGGTGTCTATTTCAGCTGGGCTATACCGGTTGCGGCAATGATCGCCATACCCGTTATAACAATCATCATGATCCGACCGCGGTGGGGTGTAGTACTAACCGTTTTCCTCCTCTGCTTTATTGAAGAATTTCAAGGTGGAATTAGCACCGACATGGTGGCTCGCTCCGCTCGAACCGGGTTTTATGCGAAAACTCTGGGCATTCCCACGCTCTACGCACCAGACGTGCTCATCGGTGGATTACTTTTGTTATACGCCTTACGGGAACTGCTCTGGCGAGAGGGGTTAAGGTTAAAGCTAGACAAAATTGGCATTGCGTTATTGCTACTTATGGCTAGTGTTTTGCTGTCGCTTGCTTTCTCGTTCACTCTCCCCGACCCGTTCGGTCCACCACTACTGGATTTAAGCCTGGTCGGCAGCATTGAATTGCCGGATAAAGTCGCTCGACTGATCGCCGTATTACAGATCAAAATTTTCGTGATAATCATCCCCGCCTACCTGCTTGGTCTTGTCTATTTCAGGACTGAACGGGACATCAACCACATGCTTATCGCTTTCGTTTGCGCGATGGCAGGCACGGTGCTATTAGCTAGTTTTAGACTCGTAGGCGACCCCTCGCTAGTGACATCCATGGTTGCGGTGATATACGACACCGCCAGTGTCTGGTTAATGGCGATGATGGTTTTTTACACTGTCGGGATGTGGAGTCTCGGTCACTACCGCGGGCCAAGAATCACCTTACAGGGAGCTTTTTGTCTTCTATTGATGCTTTTCATCCTGCTCTCTTTCCGTCGAACACTTTGGGGTGCCATTGCGCTGGCCACTCTTTTTTTCCCATTTGTGCTACCCCGCCGAGCTTACCCCAGACTACTGCTGCTGGTGGTAATTGGGGTAATCGTAGCAGCAGTGGTTCTCGCCGGTACTTCACCAGGACGGTCTATTCTGGCCTCTATTGTGGGGCGACTGGGTGAAACCAATTTCAATGAAGCATCAACTCTGTACCGCTTTGCTCTATTGGTCTGGGTCATTGAACGCGGCGCCGATCTACCATTTTTTGGTTATGGCCTAATGCCATTATGGAACGAACAGATCCGACTACGCTTTTTCGTTACTCACATGGAAAACGTCCACAGCCTGTATTTCTGGATACTTCTAAGACTTGGGGTTTTTGGCCTGTTTGTATGCTCAGTGTCATTAGGGCTTATTTTTTCGCGGATGAAGAACGTTTACCAACAACTCTCTGAAGAACGATACAAATTACTGGTAGGCGTCTTGTTTCTGGGCATTATTATGGTGTTATTCAGCGGGATTTTTAATCCGGTTTATGGACGGGTCAGGTTTCTCGTGCCGCTTGGGTTCGCGCTAGCTCTGGTCACACGCCTACCTGATATTGAACGAGAACGTAGCCATCCTTCAGGCCATTAAACCCTTCCTGCTCCAGATCGCACGTAGGCTGCGCCTGCTAGGCTTCGCCGACACTGCAAATTATTGGAGACACCGCCTAACAAGTGGATTTAGTAATCGCCAATTCGTCCGCAGTAACCCCAAATTTCCCGTACCACCAGCCAGATTAGCTTTTGAGGCTTATGGTCACCTCAACTGGCAAGAATACGCGACGGGAGGCAGCCTGCATGCCCAGTTCTTTAGCCAGCAGATAACGCAACACTTACCGCATACAGCCCATCACGCACCAAGAATTCTAGAATGGGGATGCGGCGCTGCGCGCATAAGCCGCCATTTACCAAGACAGCTACGGGCCAACGCAACGCTTGTCGCGACTGATATTGACAATGACGCAATCGCCTGGTGTCGCGCCAATATTCCTAGAATCGAATTTTCTGTGTCGAAACCTAATCCGCCCCTACCTTTTACCTCCAACACATTTGACGCGGCATGCCACTACTCTGTCTGGACCCACATGTCGGACAGAGCGATAAAACAATGGATCGCCGAACTATGGCGAGTGCTCGCCCCCGGCGGTGTACTCATCGGTACAAGCCACGGCGATTACTATCAACGCATACTGCTCCCACACGAGCGCAGAATTTACTCTGCAGGTCAGCCTGTATTCAGGAGTCGCTACACAGAAGGCCGAAAACTTTTTTTGAGCTTTTTACCGTCCATTTATCTTAAGTCTCTGCTCAAGGATAAGTTCTCCCGCGTCCAGCATCTGCCAGGGAACGATCTCACGGAATTCCCTCAGGATACCTGGATAGCAATCAAATGAAGCACCAGAGCATCAACTTCAAGGAGAGCATGCGACGATTCTCCATCGACCGCCGACGCCTGTTGGTGATCATGAGGAATCGACAGTTACTAACGGGGCCATTGATTTGGCCACCCGGATTAACCCCCGTGTTTTTATATCGCTTAAGCCGGTTTTGCTACGAACGACAATGGGGAATTGCGGCGCGCCTAATCTGGCAATTCAATTTATTTGTAACGGGCGCGGATATCAGCCCCATTAGTGATATCGGCGAAGGTTTCGTGATCATCCACCCTGTTTCGGTGACGGTAGCCGGTAGCGCTGGCCAGAACTTCACAGTGGAAGGTTTGGGCGGCTTAGGAGGAGGCATTTCGCTTGAAGATATCGGGGCTGGCCCAGGTCTACCGTTATTAGGCGACAACATTACATTACATCGCGGCGCCATGGTGTTAGGCGCTGTCACCCTGGGCGATAACGTAGTGGTCGGCCCAGGCTGCACCGTCACTCAGTGCTTACCAGCCAACACTCAAACACGACCCCAGAAGTTCCGTAGCCGACTCTTGCAGGAAACCACAGCAACAAGCACACCAGTTAAATGAGCCCTTACTCCATCACACAACTAAACGACGACATCAAAGCAGATCTAGCTGCTTATCAGGCCTTCGCAGCTCACTATAGCCCTTCCCGACGATCATGGCTAAAAACTGCCAGCAGCCTCCTGATGCCATCACTAATCGCATGCATTTTTTATCGGCTGTCTCATTTTTTGTATTGTCACCGCCTGAAGCCGCTCGCCGTTCTCGCGGCTAGAATCAACCAGTCTTTCACGGGTGTAAGCATCACACCCGCCAGCTTGATAGGAGGCGGTCTCTATATTCCTCACCCGGGTACCGGCATCGTCTTTCAAGGAATCGCCGGTGAATCGCTTAGATTGTATGCGGGTGCGGCCGTTTATGCCGGGCTTACGCCTTTGACGGGAGCTGACACCGCCAACACACCAACCATCGGACACCGCGTATCACTCGGTGCTAAAACCCAGGTCATCGGCAACGTCACTGTCGGGAACGACGTCACCGCCGGCTTCAATTGCATCATCTCCACGGACGTACCGAATAATTCCAAGTTAATATCCGCGCATGTCCGCAACCAAAAGGAACCCATTGTTTCTGTTGATTAAAGCCTGCCGACAAGCTGACGATCATTAACCCTTCCCGGCCGTCTCTGCGAGCACCTCTCGACAAGCATCCATTACTTCTCCCGGGTAAATTTGCCGCATACACAAATTGTCATGCGGGCAATCCGCCAGAAAACAGGGGCCACAGTCAACTTTTCGCTGCAGGACCCGGGACTGACTTTGCACCGGCTTCCAAACATCCGCATGGTTTTTAGCCGAGAACAGCGCCACGATCGGAACCTTCTGAGCATCGGCAATGTGCATTGGACCACTATCCGTGCTGATCACCAGGCTACACCTCGCCATCAAGGCCGCTGTCTGATTTAAGTCAGCGAGCCCGACAAGGTCAAATATTTGCAGTTTCCGTTCCGCATTGACTGAGTCCATTAGTCGTGTAGCTAACCACTTCTGCTCGGGACCACCAATCAATAAAATTTCTGTCTCCGCAGATTCCTCAAACACCCGGTTGACGAGCTCCTGGGCGTACTCCTCCGGCCACACATCGGCGCTTTGGCGAGACCCGAAGAACATAGCGATACGCACCTTTCCACTAGCTGGAAACCGCAGCTCTGCCCAGTTCCGGTTCACCTCGTTAACGGGGATAAATTTAACCAGACTGTCGTCGCCTTGCCGTTTCATCAGCGCCAGCGTGGTGTCGACAATATTAGTAGTACTCATGGCCTGTTCATCGACAAGCCCCACTCGATGGGTCAACTGAGGCCGCAACTGTTCCACCTCATACGCGAGCCGATACCGGGCACCCGCGCTTTGCATCAACATTCGATTGCGAAAAAAATCCCGCCCGTTGTTAGAAACCGTATTGAAGGTCGGGACGTGCAAATCCACCCATAAATCAAATTTCTGCTGTCGCACCACACGCAGAAAAATCAGACGTTTCCACACCCGCGAAGTGTCATAAAAAATAAGATCATCAACGTAGGGATTATCACGGAGTAGAGAGCGTAGATGCGGCCTCACAATAACGGACAATTTAGCCTGGGGATAAGCTTCCTTGATCGCCTGAATCGTCGGCGTGACACATAGAATATCTCCGATTCCGTTAAGCATTAAACAGGCAATCCGCCTTACCGACTTCGGATCAGGCAAATCGTTTGGTTCGTTTACTAGATTGGACATGATGCTCGTTCGTCAATTCGCTAAAAATTAGGTGGATACGGGTTAACTATTACCGGAGTCGAGATCAATCCCGCCGGCACAACTCATTACCAACGGGTGATTTGGCTTTATAAACTTAACCGAATATGGGTGAAAGAAATTCAACAGGGTTGATAGGCTGCTAATACCTGACTAACGAATAATTCACCCCATTTTTGACCGGAACCAGGCCCGACGATTTGATCGACCCCGGGCTATAAACAACGCCAGTAAACAAAGCGTTGACAAAACCAACCCCCCTGGCCCATTTAGTGTGTCCCTTTAAAAACAAGAACCGAGACAGCCGATCGACTCTAAGACCATAGACCTGGCGTCGAACCAGCTCGCCCTGGGTTGATTCAGGACTTCGCAAATACCGCGTCGTGGCCCTTGAATCCGCAACGATATTATCAACCAGCGAAGCAATATCCGTCACATCCGCAGCATTTTTAGGCTTCCAGTAAAACCGCAAAAGCCTCATTGGATGGACCAATCCCAGCAAAATCGCAACCACCGGTACTAATAAAGCCACCATGACGAATAACACAACCTTCATAGCCAAGCCATAGCCAGTCATTGAAAAAGGTAATAAAACAATCAACAACACCAACACACTTAACTTGAACAGCGCCCATCCATCCAGGACCCGTCCGACGCTACTCGAAACAAAAACAAACTTGGCAGTTGTCTGCACCAACCCCGCTAACAACTTCGCCAAAAACGCGCCGTAAATACCGTACACCGGAACGAGGAACAACAGCAGAGCCAACGTAACAACCGCTCCCAATACATTGGCTTTAAGGTCTAACTTCTGTCGATCTGACGCCATCAAAACCCCGCCGACAACAAAATCAAGACCGAAAACAAGAAGGCCACCAACAAACAATTGGCTTATCAAAACTGGATACGGGTACTGTTTATTAAAAAGAATTAAAACATAGTACTCAACAAACAAAACCCCAATAAAGCATGCAATCGATAGAACCAATGTAAAGCCAACGATAATGGCATTAATCGTTACCCGATAATGGCCCTTAGCCCCAACAAACTTTTTTGATATCAACGGGAAAAGGGCCATGAGAAGAGCTGAAATTATTATTACACTAATCTCTAACACCCGATATCCGATCGCGTAATAACCAATCACCTCGACACTTTCCATTATAGAAAGCACCACAAAGTCCACTCTATTAACAATTATAAAGAGACATGCCCCCGCCAAAAATGCCGGAAGAACGCCAAGTGTTTTCTTTAAAATTGACCGACTGAGCACCCCATATTCTTCAACTACTTCATCTCGTTTCATCACGTAAAGATAGGCAACCAAACTCAGCACTCGGGTAAATAGCAATACACTGATTAATGCCACCAAACCTCCGCCGAGCGTCAACGCGATAATGCTGATCAACACTTTAAAGCCATTTTCCACCAGCGCAATCATCGCGATAGGCTTGGTATGGTGTAGGCTCATCAAAATAATTTCAGCGAGAAAAAGCATAATTCCAGGAAAGATCAACAACCCAGCGATCGCGGTTGCCTGTTTTACTTCTTCAGGGTATTCAAAAAACTGGAAATAGGCATAAGCAAGCACATCGACGGCAACACAACCAATCAAGCTCATAAAACCGACATTATTAAAATAGGCGCCGGCCAGTTCCGGCGCCCTGGCGACCTCTCGCATAACAAAGGTGGTCAACCCCAGCAAAGGCAACATTTGCATAATAAAGTAGAAGGTCATTACCAGGGCATAACTACCCAGCAAACTATCGGAATGCCGCCCAATCACCACCAACAGTGCAAATGCACACACTGGAGCAGCCAATCGATTTATTAGCACATAACGGGTATGGTTTATAAATTTTTGTTTAACCATTCAAAGCATTTATCTTTTAATAATTAACGGCATTAAATAGAGTTCATTTATCATTAACTAAAGGGCTGATTACGCCTAAAAAACCTTCGTATCACGGTGCTTAATCCACCTCGAATCAGGTACGGAATTGAGCCCTTAGTGATTAGCAATTTGATCGCCGCCAGTTGATTACGACCCGTGCGCAGCTGCTCAATGGCAATAAGTGTTTGATATTCCCACACACGTCTCTTAAAAGAACGGGCATCCAGGGCCCTGCCCCAATGACGCATGACTTCGAGCGCTTCTGTATGCGAGCTCAGCTTATTAGTCGCCGTTGCGCTTTGGCCATGGACACGATAGCGGGCAATAGTCGTTTGCACACACACCACTCGAAAGCGCTCTGCAATCGCTACAAAGAGCCAATAATCTTCTGCAAACGTCAGGTGAGAAGGAATCGGTCGAACCTGCTGCCACGCTGCTTTTGAAATCAGTACGGAGACAATCGGGAAGAGGTTCCCCTGTTGAAGAAGTGCTTTAACGACTCTTCCCTCGGGCAAGGGCTTGCCCTGATATTGCCAGACCGTTTCACCTTCCGATCCACGCACCGAAAAGGATTCTGTACGCCCATAGACAAGACCGATATCGAGCGCATCCCCGTCGTTAATTCGGGCCACCTGAAGCGCCAGCTTGTCCGGTAGCCAAAGATCATCACAGTCTAGAAACCCTATCCATTCGCCTTCAGCAAGTTCAATTGCCTTGTTGCGCCCTTCAGCAAGCGGGATTTGATTGTCAGCACGGTAAAACCGAATTCTTGAATCGTTAAAACCTTCAACCACAGAACGAGTGTTATCCGTTGAGCAGTTATCCCAGAAAATCAACTCCCAGTTAACATAAGTCTGTTGAAGCAGACTCGTAATCGCCTCTTCGAGGTAACGGTCACTGTTAAAGCCATTCATCACAACGCTGATCAGGGGTTGATCAAACCGCATATGCTCAGACAATGCAGCCCCCGCATTGCCGGCGAACTGCTCTCGTTGCTGACGACTTATTCAACGACGGAACGGATAATTTGTGAAATTTCCAGGCAGTGTGACTCGTCTATTTCCAGACTTGAAGGCAGCGTGACCAACTGACGGTAGAGTTCTTCAGCAACGGGACGTTTAGCTCCATCACTGAATATCGGTTGCAGGTGATTCGGACGGTAGTGCACTCGGCTATCAAACCCAGCCAACGCGAGGGCGTCGCGTACCGCGTCCCGTCTACCGCCCAATATTTTGATGACATTGATGTGCGCAACAGAAGTACTACTTGATTCAAGCAATTCGATGTTGGAAATATCAGCCAGGGCCTTACGGTAACTTGCTGTAATTGCTTGCCTCTTGGGCTTTAGCTCCTGGTCAAACCGGGCCAACTGAACACGACCAATCGCAGCCATCATATCTGGCATATGATATCGCCAGCCGGGCCCCGTTACGTTGCCATTAAAATCGCTACCACCGGAGTCAATCCCCAAATTACTCATCCTGCGGACCGAGTCGTATACATTGGGGTCCGATGATACAACGGCCCCTCCCTCTCCACTGGTGATGTTTTTTATCGGATCGAAACTAAAACATCCTATATCCCCACTAGCACCCACGAATTTGCCATATGCGCTCGAACCAAATGCATGAGCTGCGTCTTCAATTACTCGCAAATCATAAGCATTCGCAAAGTCATAGAGCCGTTTCGAATCGCCTGAATACCCAGCGTAGTGAACGGGCATGATTGCTCTGGTTCGAGCCGTTAACCGCCGCTCTGCGTCATCCAGATCAATTAACCCATTATTTGGGAGCACGTCACAAGCCTGCGGTATAGCGCCAGATACTAAAACGGCCTGAAAACTTGCGACATAAGTTAACGTTGGCACTAGCACCTCGTCGCCCTTTTTTAGACCAATTGCCATCAAGGCCAGGTGCAAGGCAGCGGTACCAGAACTAACACAACAGACGTCTTCAACGTTGAGATAAGTGGCAAGTTCCTGCTCAAACAACCGAGTCTCCTGCCCTCTGCCCAGAAAGCCTGAATCAAGCACCCGCAAAATCGCTTCTTTCTCCAGCGCCCCCAGGCTGGGAGCGCTGGTTCTCAACAGTGTTTCTCTTTCTGTACTCATCAGCTAACTTTCTCGGCTCCGCGATTATTTTTGTAGTGATTAACCGTCATCGCCAACACGTCCGCCCTGGACAAATCAGTCGCCAGAGCAAATCGCTGTCTAACCGCTGTCGCATCCACTTCGAGATCACAGACAAGACTCCGTATCGCATCCCCTTTCCCGACCAATCTCAGCAGGTTTACAAGCAGCCCCCGGGGAACAAAAATTTGTCTTGGAGTTACCTTTAGCACCGACGCAATAACAGCAACCATCTCCACAATCGACCAGGGCTTATCGTCCGCTAGCACCCAGGTCGCGCTCTCAATATCAGGCAACGTGACTAACCTCTGAATCAGTTGCAACAAATCAGGCAACGCAAGCATATGACGTCGATTGTCTATACTCGCAAACGGCAGTGGCACCCCACTTTCAACAAGGTTGATTAATTTCGACAAATTGTGGCGCGGTTCACCACCGTAGACCAATGGCACCCGTAGAATCACTAACCGAGTCGCGGTTCCCTCGACAATTTCCCGGAGGACTTGCTCGGCTTTAAATTTACTTTTGGCATAATCCGTTGACGGCCAGCAGGGAGATCGCAGATCAAATGGATGGCCCATGGTGAACTCTCCATTAACCTTGATCGTACTAAGAAAAATTAGCCGCCTGACGCCCTGAGCGACCGCTGCCAACGCTAGTTGTCGGGTAGCTTCAACATTTACAGCGTAAAGATTAGTAAGCTCCTCAGCCGTTTTTGCCCGACGAAAATCCGCGTACGCAGCCAGATGTACAACGTCACGAACCTCTGTTAACAAGCTAGGCCAGTTTTCATATTCTTCTATCGGCCCGGTCGCGACAAAATCCATTTTCAGCGCAGCCGGCTGCGATTGAGTCGCCCGAATTTGCCCAATAACGGAAAGTCCAGCCCCACTTAAGTGGCGACACAATGCTCGACCAATCATGCCCCCGGCGCCGGTCACTAACGTCGTAGATCGTTCACTGTGTATTTTTCTCACGGCGTGCCCGACGGTTAACCCCATAACAAAAATCAATACGACAAACGATTATCGAACCCTAAAACTTTCTATATTGGCATCAAGATCGAAAATTTCTTAACCTCAATTATCGATCAGCCGAACTAGCCAACGGCCGCGCCGAAGGGAGAACACTAATATACCGTGGATCGGTTAAAATGGCCTCTCGCTTGCCCGCTGGACTAGCCTTGAACCACCGCAGACAGCGTCATTTTACTGGCTTGGTCGCAGTCTCGAGTAATAGAAAAATAGTTGTTATCGAATCTGTCTAATGCCGAAACAAAACAATCCGAAGCCAGCAGTAGTTATCTGTTTCGACCTAATAATTTTTTAACCACCTAAGATCAAGGACATCTAATCAGGTGCGACATTTTTTGCCGATAAAAAAACGAGCTTTCGACCTAACCATCACATTTCTATCGGCAATGCTATGGGTTCCCGCAATTATTGTTTGTGCACTATTGATCCTTGTAACCGAAGGCAAACCCATATTTTATGTTTCCAAGCGACGACTTGCCGCAGGGGTCGATGATGTTCCTAAATTTCGCACCATGATCAAAAATGCCGATCTCACCTTCAATCGCGATACGGTCCCTGTGTCAAACAATATCCGCTTTCTTAACACCCCAATCGATTCACCGCTATACACGCCTGTTGGCCGATTAATTGAACGATGCGCACTCACCGAGCTTCCTCAACTCGTACTGGTGATCCGCGGAAAAATGAGCTTAGTAGGTAACCGACCTTTACCCACCAATGTAATAAGCTCTCTGGCAGAGATTTTCCCGGCCATCGACGACCGTTTTCTAATGCCGGCGGGGTTAACGGGACCCGTTCAGCTCATTGGCAGAACAGAAATTTCTGACGTGGCTCGACTGGAACTGGAAGCCACCTATTGTCGAGCCACTCTCCACCATTACAGCCTTCGACTGGACTTCCTTATTTTGCTTTACACGGTCCTCGTAGCTTCCGGCGTTAAATCCAGCTTCACTGAATCTCAGGTTCACGATCTAATCGGACAATATACGCGCACCAATACTTCTTAATCCTAGTCGACCATACAATCAAACTAGCATTGAGCTACGGACACCAACAAACCCGTGAACTAATGTCCTAAACCCGGTGAAAAGCCCTCATAACACTAATTTAGTTCTCTGGATGCTGCGTTCCCCCAGGCAGCCCGTGTCGGCTCAGTCGCCCGTAGCCGGGCGACACCCTATATCGATTTTGACCATTTGAGGCAGGCGGCACATTGGCTAGTCAGTTTCAGATCTCCGCCACCCGCACCCGGCAAATGAACCCATAAAGCTATCCTTGGCTCACCCCGATCATATGAGGGTCGACAATGAGCATTCACCCAACCCTCTAGGGATCGGCCTCTACTAGCGACAGAACGCATGCGCCGAGTGGCGCCAGAGCTGCTGTGGGGTTAACAATTGAAGGATGAGTTATCCTGCACGAATAGTCCTAAGCGGGTCACCCGTAACAAACTACCTGGTTAGACCGGATTCGACAGAGGCACGCTCGCGAGGCGGAGCTCATTGGAAGACTTTAAGCAGCACCGATTACTGCAACCCATCGACCCTCTGCTCGAACCGCGTTCAAAACGACCCAGTATCAACACAGCTAGCCACGGCTTATCGCTTTCACGCCAATAAAATGGCTCGGATACCACAGGGAAAATCGTATAGCAGGGCAGGCAGACCAACAAAAAGTGTAAAATAGATTAACTATTTATGGATTATTTCACACTTTCTGGTGCCTCAGACTCGGACAAAAAGCTTCATTCCTTGTCAGTTTCTGTCGACAACCTGAAAACGTCTCGCCGCCACACCAGCCAGGCCAATGGCCAGCATTGGAAACAGCCATGGCTCTGGCACAGCATAAATATCGGTGATTACATGCAGTGATATCGGCTCGTTATTTTCTGTCCAGAACACCAACGTCGACGTGCTATCAAACAATGAGCTATAACTTGAAAACCGATCGCCAGTCAGTCCATTGAGTGCCGCATCAGAATAGAGAATCGTCGAAACGCTAGCATCAAGAATATTCAGGTAGAAACCAAACGTCGTTATTGGCGTGAAATTATTCTGGACAACACCCTCCTCGACATCATGAATAAACCCGCCCGCAAAGTCTATGATTGCTGCATCACCACTGTTATCGCTGGCCTCAAATATCGGTATAAAAACGGCAGAATCATCCTGCGCATAGATCCCAAACTCAATCTCCACCAGTCCCAAATCAAAAAAACCTAGTCCGATTGAAGCAGTGCCTGCGGCTTCAAAATAACCGCTACCATCGGTATCATCATGAAAAATTGAAGGATCCGGATTGATGAATGGGGTCGCCTGCAGAGTGAAGGGCACGAGCAGCGTAGCCATCAACCAAAAACCAAATTTACCGGTTATTCCGACCACCTTACCAGTACAACTAGACATAATAGAATCACCCTGTTTATCAACACGGAGTCAGGTCATCTGAACCAAACCACTCCGACCAAGTCACCTATGACAAGCAACTACTCAACAATAAAAGCAATTTTTGCGCCAAAAATCACAGCGGCAATGCTGGCCTAACAATCTATTTACAATCTATCAGGTAAGGTAATTTCCCTCGCTACACCCCCTCCAACCTGTTGGTTTTTCGCCATCCGGTTCGTTATATTTGCGGAAATATCCACAAAAACAGCCCTGGGATGCTGCTTGGCCCACCAACACCAATTATTGGGGCAACTCAGCTCACCGACTTGATGACATCATCCGTAACGTCCGTAACAATGTCAATTCTGCATCCTTAAAAATACATTTCGCTCAACACCCAGGTCAAAGTGACCCACATCAGCAGGGTGAGCGGTACACCGACCTTAACAAACTCGGCGAAGGTGTAATTTCCCGCGCTCATCACCAGCAGATTAGTTTTGTACGCCATGGGGGTGGCGTAGCTCATGTTTGCACCGAATAACACCGCCAGTACAAAAGGCTCAGCCGGCAACTGCAGGCTAGCCGCAATACCTACCGCAATGGGCGTTCCAATGACGGCCGCTGCATTGTTAGAAATCACATTGGTCAAAATCGCCAGCAACAGCATCAGCGCAGACAGTACCGCCGTTGGCGAAAAACTTGCCGTCACCGCAAGAAAGACCTCGGTGATATAGGTCGTTGCACCGGTCGCCTGAAGCGCCGTCCCCAGTGCCAAACTGGCGACAACAATAAAATAGACCGACGGACTGATGGCGCGAATCGCCGCACCCATCCCCAGACAGCGCGTCACCAGCATCAAACACACACCTGCCAGCGCCGAGATGGCAATGGGCAACACACCCGTTGCCGCCAGCACCACCACTGCCGACAGAATGAATAACGCCGTGTTTGCCTTGTCGTTACTGGGTAAGTCGATGGTGCCGTCCAGCACCACCAGTTCGGTCGATTGCTTGGTTTTGGCAACCTGTTCGCGGGCACCCTGCACCAACAGCACATCACCGGCCTGTAGCGTCACCTTTTGAATATCCTCATCGGGTTTCCAGATATCCTTACCCGCCCGGTGTAGCGCCAGTACCGCCAGCTGATAGCGGTCCAGAAACCGATTGAACGCCAGGTCTTCACGGTCCAGACTGGACCCGGGTACCACGGCGATCTCCGCCAGCGTCTGATTGTCCGCGGCCAGCGGGTGGTTATCGTCTACCCGTTGATCCTCGGAGTAGAGCTCTGCTTTGAGGTCCTCCTCCATGGCTTTAAGTTTCTGCGGGGTGTTGCGCACCCGTAACTGATCGCCGGGCTTTAAGATCACATCCGGTAGTGGCGAAATAAAGGTCCCGGCACGGCGGATCCGCGTCACCTGCGTTTTCCCGCCGGTCAGGGCAATGGCATCCGCAAGGCTTTTTCCGCACGCCGGGGAGCCTTCCGGCAGTAGCAGTCGAGCTTCAAACAGCCGCGGCGAGCCGTCCACCAGATCCATTTTACGTTCCGGCAACAGGTGTGGCGCAATCAGCCACAGATAGACAGTCGCCACTGCAGCGGCAATAGCAGCCGGCGCGGCGAAATCAAACATTCCAAACTTCTCCAGACCCAGATCGGCCGCCACACTGACGACCAGCAGATTGGTCGAGGTGCCAATGGTTGTCGCCATGCCACCGACCAGCGTGGCTAAACCCATCGGCATCAACACGGCGGCCGGTGAACTACCACTGCGGATGCAGACACTGATCAGTATCGGTAGCAGCAGAACAACCACCGGGGTATTGTTAACAAAAGCCGACAGGACCGCCGCCACCACCAGCACCGCGAGAAAAGTCAGCATCGGCGCCCGTCCCCATAACTTACCCAGCAACTTGCCTACCGGTTCCAGGCCACCGGTTCGAACCAGTCCCTGGCCCAGCACCATCAAACCGCAGACGGCAATGAGCGCCTCATTAGCAAACCCCGCAAACAGCGAAGTCGGCTCAAAATCACCGTAGGGAAACAGCGCAAAGCCGGTGGTCATCACCGCCAACAACCCCAGCGAACTTAACTCCAGCGGCAGCCAGTCGCGGGAGAATAAATAAAGCGCCACCACCGTCAGCAACATGGTGGCAATCGCGTGATAGTTAGGTAAAGCAGGAAAAGCCGTGAAAAATTCCATAGACAACCCAATTAGCCAGTAATGGTCGTTAAAGCGTGTTGAAGCACAGTCGTTTATCCAAGATTAACCGATAACCCGCCGGTGTCAGTGACCGGACGCTCACGATTCAGGTTGGTAATTGTTCAAAAATTTCTCTGATCACCGCGACAGTCTGGTGACTACACTTAATCAATCAATCCGGAAAGCGCAGGCTACCACCCTGCTAAAAGCAGATCCGAGCAGGCCGAGTATCCGATGCGTGACCAGCCGCCGGGGACCCCGGGGCTTTTTCAGGTTGCAGCGTTTCCGCACTCTAAACTAAGCTCACCGACAAAGGCGAAATTCACGGAGAAATTCAATGCAATCCCCTCTCGTCACGACAGCCTGGCTGGCGGACCACCTTAACGACAGTGACTTACGTGTTTTTGATACCACTATCACCCTGAAACCCAACCCTGATGGCTTTGGCTACCTGCCGGAAAACGGCTACAGCGAATGGCAGGCCGCGCACATTCCAGGGGCTAGCTTTATTGATGTGATCGCCGAACTATCCGACCCCGACCACCCGATTCCCTTCATGATGCCACCGGCGGAGACCTTCGCCGCCACCATGGCCGCCAAAGGCATCGATGACAGCAGCACAGTAATCCTCTACAACAGCGGCCTGCCAATGTGGTCAACCCGGGTCTGGTGGATGTTACGCTCCATCGGCTTTGACAAGGTCGCGGTGCTCGATGGCGGCTGGAAAAAGTGGCAGCGGGAAAATCGACCGGTCGATAACCAGATACCAAACCACCCGCCCGGCCGGCTCACTGCCTCTCCGCGACCGGCCATGTGGGCCAATAAAGAGACCATGCTGGCCATGATCGAATCTGGCGAACCGGTGG
>Ga0070727_10000417_pt1 | contig 52583 bp, 56 predicted proteins | sample tdAd472_FD_66722 | JGI IMG/M metagenome (GOLD analysis project Ga0070727, IMG submission 66722) | Marine sediment microbial communities from the Atlantic coast under amendment with organic carbon and nitrate - tdAd47.2 | ecosystem: Environmental > Aquatic > Marine > Coastal > Sediment | place... | reverse complement strand
ATCCACTGGTGAAACAGCTAAAACAGTCGTTGGATCAGCAAACGAACGAACTGGATACGGCGACATTATTAGCGTTACGGCAAGCCCGCGCCCGCTCACTGAATGCGTTAGAAAACAAACCACAATGGTTTAAGCCAAATACCATTTGGGTTGGCGGTTTAGCGACTGCGGCAACGCTGTTGATAGCACTGTTACTGGTCTGGCCCGGCGAGAATGATATCTCACCGGAAATGGTGCAAGACGTCGCTGATATTGATCTGCTGTTCGATGATGACAGTATCGAGTTTTATCAAGACCTGGATTTTTATCTCTGGTTGGAGCAGCAGGAACCGAGCGTCAATGAGGCATAACCTCTGGCCTTGCGCCTTGCTCCTGTTTGGCGGTATTACGCTGGCAAAGGAGGATACAGACTTTATGCAGGACGTGGATTTTATTGAATTTATGGGCGGCTGGGAAACCTCAGATGGCGACTGGCTACCCCCAGATGAGATTGAGAAAATAAAGATTCCCAAAGAGGATATGAGTGAAACTCAAAATCCAGACGAGGCGGATTTCAATGAATAAACTGATAGGTTTGTTAGCACTTCTGCTGCTGAGCAGTAGTTGCTTGCATGCCAATACCGGGGTTACTTGGGAGCAATTATCCAAACAAGAACAGCGCTTACTGCAAAGATTCTCTGAAGACTGGGCGCAATTACCGACAGAAAAACAGGAACGTCTGCAAAAAGGTGCAAAACGCCTGGCCTCAATGCCAGCCGCCAAACGTAAAGCTGCCTATCAGCGCTTCAAACGCTGGCAGTCGCTACCGGAGGAAAAGCGGGAACAGATTCGCAAACGCTACCAACAGTTCAAGAAACTGACACCACAGCAGCAGCGTCGCGTAATCAAAGCGCGTGAACGCTTTAAACAGCTCGACCAAAAACAGCGCGAACAGTTACAAAAAAAATGGCGCACCATGACGCCACAGCAAAAACGAAAAGTGATTTCCAGAGATCCGTTGAGAGCGCGTTGATTGCTTGCAGCGAAGCCACGATAGTGCAGGCGCTGCTTGTTACGATGGCTCTTGAAGCGCCTGGTTTGCAGTCGTTTCAATAAAGACAAGGTATTACCTTTTAGCTCACCACAGTCCACTTTTACTCTTTATCTGAAGATATTCAGCACCAATATCGTCAACTGCCCTATTTATTTTATTAAAAAAGTTATTATCGTAGTAATATGTAGCTTCCATTTAAATAGGGTAGTAAGAAATGAGTAAAGGTACAGTGAAGTGGTTCAATGCAGACAAGGGTTACGGGTTCATCACGCCAGCGGATGGAGGTAAAGATCTTTTTGTACACCATTCAGAAATTAAAAGTGGTGGCGGCTATGCGACCCTGAATGACGGTCAAGAAGTTGAGTTTGAAATTGGCCAAGGCCAGAAAGGGCCATGTGCAAATAATGTGGTTCCGGTATAGTCGTATTTAAGATTGGTGCGATTGATCGTCCCCAAATAACAAACAAAGAAACCGAAACTAATAAGGAAGGCAGACCTTCCAGAGCAAAATAGTACGGTTTCTTTGGGCGTTACGGCGTTATTTCTGAATTAATGCCTTTTCTGGAAAAATTGATAGATTGATTTAGCGGGTGTTGACGCCCACACCTATTTCCCATCTTTTGGCCCCAGTGACAGCTTTTTCCTACATAGCAAAGGGTTGTACTCTCTGTGGTTGAATTTTATAGATTACTCGAACTTCACCGTCCGAGCGGAACGGATAAGGGCGTTGTCCCAGATAGAGTTCCGTAAGATCATCGATATGCGCGTCAGCGCCCTCCTGGGTAATCTCCACAACTGCGCCCCGCACTTCCAGCCAGCGGTAGGGATTGCTCGGGTCACCCGCAAAAACAGTAACCTTGGGGTTGGCCTGCATATTTTTGTCTTTGACTCTGCCAAGCGCCGAATTGATTAAAATATGCTCGCCATCGTAGCTACACCAGACCGGATTGACCTGTATCGAGCCATCCTTCATATGAGTCGCTAATTGCACGTATATTGGACCTTCCAGTAAATCCAGATGTGACTTAGGTATTGAAGTGCTCATTATTTCCCCTCGCTTCTCTTTGATTACTTGAGAGGCTAGTTTGCCAAAAACTAAGGCGCTGTTGATTGATGCTAATTTTCTGCTTCATCTCCCTCAGCGCCTAATTCCTACTATGACTTAAAATACGACTCTAAATCATCGGCACTGCCAATTAGTTTACCGCCGATAAATACCTGAGGGGTTGTTGCATTTCCAGATATCGCGCGCAGACTGCGGGTGGTTATACCGTTACCTAGTTTTACCTCTTCATAGTCCATGCCATGCGCTTGTAACAGCTGCTTGGCGCGAGTGCAGTGACCGCAACCCTCCTTAGTGAAAAGCGTAACAAACTCTGGTTTCTCTGCATTACAATTTATGTAGTTAAGCATAGTGTCGGCGTCGGAAACCTCAAAGGGGTCACCAGGCTTTTCCGGCTCAATGAACATTTTTTCAATGACACCATCTTTGACCAGCATGGAATAGCGCCAGGAACGTTTGCCGAAACCAAGATCATTTTTATCAACCAACATACCCATACCGTCGGTAAATTCTCCGTTACCATCGGGTATGATTTTAACGTTTTCTGCGTGTTGATCCTTTTGCCAGGCTTCCATCACGAAACCATCGTTGACCGATACACAAACAATATCATCGACGCCATTTGCATAGAACGTTTTCGCCAGTTCGTTATATCTGGGTAAATGTGTCGATGAGCAGGTAGGCGTGAATGCACCTGGTAATGAAAACACGACAACGGTTTTACCCGCAAACAGCTCATCGCTGGTGATATTCACCCAGTCATCATTGACACGGGTGCGAAAGGTAACTTTAGGTACATTTTGACCTTCTTTGTTAGCAAGCATCTTATAATCTCCGAGAGTTAAAAACTTTGAAAGTTTACTATGACAGGTCTTATTGGCTAATTAAAATTAATGATTTTTATGTATGCGATTGGTAAATACAATCGTATAGGCGTGATTCTCAGACTCTCTGCTGTTTGCGTTTACTTAACCAGCGCCAAAGCAAGCCGTCAGGGCCTTCCTTACCGGTTTTAATGTAGCGCAGCGTATTGTGATTCGAGACGCTCCACTCCATAAAGGCCTTGGCTTGCTTTTGACCGCAGAAGAGAATTTGATCATCCAGCTGCAACGGGGTACCGGGGTCAGGAAGCATCATTCGCTCAACGCCACGTTTTATAAGTAACGGAATGGTCGCCAGCGACTCATCGCGATCACGCGGGTCGCGACATAGATAGGAAAGCTTTACTGTCTCATTTTGCGCTAATGAAGCATAGACTGCTGGACTTCCATTCTGGTTAGCATGAAAAGTCCAGGCGCTCATCAACTGTCCATTCAAGGTATTGGTAATGCGTAAAAACAACGCACGAGCCCAGTCTTCGTCATATTCGCGCACCAATTCAAAAAAATCAACCAGGAGTGGCGTGCGTATGAGCATGAAAATTTCATTGGCGATAATATGCCCTGACTCCATGATCATATTGACTTCTGCCGCCCTGAAAATTGGTTTGTTGGCACCACTATTTTGTCGTACCACCGTAATCAGGTCAGGTTTAATATCGCGGGCGGTAATAATGATGGATAGATTATTGGCATCATCCGGCGTACCGGCAATGATGCCTATAGCGGTGTCAATCCCCGCCTCGCGTAACGTATCCGCCTCGGTGCCAAGACCGAGGATGGTTCCCTCCGGGGCATTACGTTGATCCAAGTTCACATCAATAAAAGTCATCTCGATCTCATGTTTTTTAAACTCTTCCTCGAGCGCTTGACCAAAGCGACCATATCCGCAAATTACCCAGCGTCCCAAAGTATTTTGATCCGGTACCGCCAATGCACGATGATGCGGGTTAACAATGAGGTCATGAATTAAATGCGTGTATGGCGTTTGTAACGTAAGTAACAGATGATCGGCAAAAATGGTGAAAGGGTCGATTATGTGGTCGGTGCCGAAGGAACTCAGATTCGCCGTAGTTTCTTTCGATTGAGTTCGACTAATCACCACGCGCTGGGGGCTAAAAAGTTTACTATCGATGGCGATTTGTAGATTGGCATGATCGTCATTGGTCAGCGCCAACACACCAATACATAGTGGGTTTTGTATCCCGGCCAAATTCAACACATTAGGGTCGGAAGCATCAGCACAAAGTGCTGGCACCGAGAGCGCTATTTTGTCTGCTTCCAGCTCATCGATCAGACGTTGATTGATATCAATGACAACAGTCCTGATCCCTAGCGAATCCAGTTGGTGTATCAATCGGTTACCCGTGATGCCATAACCACAGACTAAATAAAAAGGTTCATAGATTCGAGCAACCCGGCGGGCGAAGCTGGTACGCTTAATGAGACGCTGATAGTTACCGTCCTGGAATAGCGTAAAGATAGTGCCAATACCATAAAGCCAGGAGATAACACAGGCATAGATCGTAGCAATGGTCCAAGCCCTTTGTCCCGCAGTAAAAGGAAAAGGAATTTCACCAAAACCAATGGTTGACCCCATGAAACTAACGAAATAAAAAGCATGGAAAAAGTCCATGCGCCAGGGATTGCCTTGATCGTCCTGCCCCGGAATTAACGTAAAGCCGAGAACGGATATCGCGTACACCACAATAATAGTGATGATAGGCGTTCGCAGCCGCCGCAGGAGAAGGTAATAAACGTGCTGCATGGACTTAGCCAGCCTAATGACGAACCATAATAGTTTCCAGAATCAACAGAATCACAGAGGTAATATTGGCAAGAAGAGCGCCCGCTGAAAGCGAGACAATGCTGGCCATCATGTGAGAGCTGAGCCCTATATCCTCCATGTTAGTGGCTACCGCCCAAACAATTGCACCAGCAACTAGCTGTAAATCAGCGACGAAGCTAGTAGCCAGCAGTACGGCACCGACATGCGTACGATCGCCGAATTTCATAATGGTGGCAATAATGCTGACGACAATTGCCGCATAAAGCTCATAGACATTGTGATGATCAGGGTTATCAATGTCGCCCAAAAAGAAGCCGAAGTTGAGGGTTAGGGCTAACACAATAAAGAAGGCAAATACGACTTTTTCGCTATTCATCCGGGACTCCACCTTATATTTTTATTGTTGCGCCAGCCATTATGAAGAAAACCAGCCACTATTCAATGGTTGTTCTGGCAATACACCACAATTCTATGTATTCGACGCCCGCTTGTAATAATTCACGGCTCATTTCACGCATGCTGCTACCAGTGGTCATAACGTCATCGACAATGGCGACAGAGCGACATTCAAAGGTTTCATCGATACGAAAAGCGTTACGCAAATTACGTCGTCTGGTCTTAGCATCCAGACCAAGTTGAGGGGGCGTATCTTTAACTCGATGGCACGCTCCATGTAGTAATGGAATATTCAGTTTTTTGGCGCAGATTGCGGCAATTTCGTAAGCTTGATTAAACCCGCGCTGGCGCAAGCGCCGCTGATGCAGTGGCATTGGGATAATCGCTTCCGGTAATGCCTCTAAACGATTCTGTGCGCAAATAAACTCCGCCATCAATTGCCCGAGTAATTTACCAATCGCCAACTGTTGGTTGAATTTTAATTGGCTTATCAGCTGATCAACCGGATAACCATAGCGGAATAGGCAATAGCTATGCTGAAAAGGTGGTGGTGATAGTTGGCAGTGTCCGCAGATAGCGGCTCTTGTCTGTACGTCACTGATAGGAATACTGCAATAGAGACAACCCTGGCCAAGCCAGGGTAATTGTTCCTGGCAGGCTTGGCAGAGCGATTTGTTTGTATTGACAATTTTCTCACCACAAAGGCTGCAATGATTTGGCAAAAGACGGAACAGATTAGTTGGTAATGAGTGTTTCATGGTGCCGCTCCTTGGCATTTGGTCGAAACTCCAATGGTAATTCGCCGTAGCGCATTATATCCCGGTCTCGGATAAAAATAACTCACCTTGGGCCTCGATTTAACCAGCCGACGGTAACCTGTTTGACATACTGGGTGCTTACTAGGAGCAGGCGACGGTTTATATGGTCTTTGGTTGCACGAAATCAACGGGGCGCATCATACGACATTAAAATAGGTCAAATAATAAACACTAGTCAACCCAAGAAAAAATCCTGGTTGACAGAAATATACCGACTGCTAGTATTGTTCTTCTTTGCCAAACCACACTGCAATTGACAGGACAGTGCAATGATTTTACCCGCCCAAGTCGCGCCCCGCCATGATTGGACAACAGCAGAAATTGGCGCACTTTTCACCCTACCCTTTAATGATTTAATGTTTCAGGCACAATGGGTACATCGCCAGCATTTCAACCCCAATCAGGTTCAGGTAAGTACGCTGTTATCGATTAAGACCGGAGCCTGTCCAGAAGACTGTAAATACTGCCCACAGAGCGGTCATTACAATACTGGTCTGGACAAGGAAAAGCTGCTTGAGGTTGAAAAAGTTATCGCGGAAGCGCGTGCCGCCAAGGCAAAGGGTGCTAGCCGTTTTTGCATGGGTGCCGCATGGCGCTCGCCCACCCAAAAGGATATGCCTTACGTCACGGAAATGATCAAACAGGTGAAATCTTTGGGTATGGAAACCTGCATGACCCTGGGGATGCTCAGTGGTGATCAAGCGCAGGAGCTTTCCGCTGCCGGACTGGATTACTACAACCATAACCTGGATACCTCACCGGAATTCTACGGTGATATCGTTTCCACTAGAAGCTACAAAGATCGGTTAGATACGCTTGAGAATGTGCGCAGTGCTGGGATGAAGGTTTGTTGTGGCGGAATTATGGGAATGGGCGAAGAGCTAAAAGATCGCGTTGGCCTGTTGCAACAGCTGGCGAATATGCCGCAGCACCCGGAAAGCGTGCCAATCAACCTGTTGGTGAAAGTTGAAGGTACACCATTGGACCAGGTTGATGATTTGGAGCCTTTTGATTTTGTTCGCACCATTGCAGTTGCCCGCATCTTGATGCCGGCTTCGCACGTTCGTCTATCGGCGGGCCGTGAAAATATGAATGAACAAATGCAGGCGCTATGCTTTTTGGCCGGGGCTAATTCCATTTTTTATGGCGATAAACTGCTCACCACCGCAAACCCGGAAGCGGATAAAGATAGCGCTTTATTTAACAAACTTGGTATTGAACCCGAACAGTTGCAACAGTCCCATGAGGAAGGCGCTGAAGGTGCGGCGATATTAAGCGCATTGCAGGCCTCGCAGGCGCATGAACTGTTTTATGATGCGACGCGCTAGCCTAGGCCACCTAAACTATGAAAGGTTTTGCCACGCTCGCGGCTGATTTGGCGCGCAGAAAGCAAGAGCACCTCTACCGCACACGCTTGGTCATGCAAAGCCCGCAGGGGGCGGAAATTGTTATTGCCGGCAAAAAGTACCTGAATTTTTGCAGTAATGATTATTTGGGTTTGGCAAACCACCCTGATGTTATTAGTGCTTTCCAGCAAGCCGCTCAGGAATATGGTGTCGGTAGCGGTGCATCCCATCTGGTCAATGGCCACAGCCATTACCATCATCAGCTTGAAAAAGCATTAGCTGAGTTTACTGGACGCCCGCGAGCACTGCTATTTTCAACTGGCTATATGGCAAACCTGGGCGCCGTCACCGCGCTGTTAGGTAAGGGCGACGGAGCTTTCGAAGACCGCTTGAATCATGCTTCATTATTAGATGCGGGCATACTCAGCCGAGCTAATTTCCAGCGTTATCGTCACGGCGATATGGAAGACCTTTCCAGCAGGCTTGAGAAGTCTGATGCCAACCGCAAACTGATTATTAGCGATGGCGTGTTCAGCATGGACGGCGATCTGGCTCCGTTGCCGCAGTTGATCGCAACAGCGAAAAAACAAAATACCTGGTTGATGATCGATGATGCCCATGGTTTGGGCTGTGTTGGAACAACAGGTAGAGGCGTCTGTGAGCACTTTGGCGTTAACCAGGAAGATATTCAGGTGTTAGTCGGCACGCTCGGCAAAGGTTTTGGCACGGCAGGCGCTTTTGTCGCTGGGAGCGAAGTCTTAATAGAAACATTGATACAGCAAGCGCGTACTTATATCTACACCACCGCACTACCTCCGGCAGTTGCGGCGGCGACGCTGGTGAGTCTTAAATTGGCAGAACAGGAAAGCTGGCGGCGCGAGCGTTTGGTGCAGTTGATTACTATGTTTCGCAGTGGAGCGCAAGAAAGAGGCTTGACCTTGATGGCTTCGCAATCGCCCATTCAGCCAGTATTGGTAGAATCTTCCGTAGAGGCGCTGGCAATGAGTGAAGCACTCAAGGCGTTGGGCGTGCTGGTGACGGCGATTAGGCCGCCAACGGTCCCTACAGGCACAGCGCGATTGCGAGTAACCTTGAGTGCGGCACACAGTAGCGACCAGGTTGAGCAACTGCTCGACGCGCTAGGTAAGGCGAAGCTGAATCGTGAGTGACCAGGTAATTACTCGGAATATCACTATTCGCCAGCTGGGTAACCAGAAACTTCCGGCGTTGGTGTTGGTGCATGGCTGGGGATTTGGTTCAGATGTCTGGCTGCCGTTGCTGGAACCGCTGCAACAATCTTTTCATCTCCATCTTATCGATTTACCGGGGTATGGCCGGGCTAAGACAGCGGAAAGCGGGGCATGGGATTTAAATGCTCTGATGGCGGAATTTGTTATGGAAGTCAGTGAATCGGCAATCTGGTGTGGTTGGTCGCTGGGCGGAATGTTGGCGGCGCACTATGCTAAATTCCAACCCGAACGGGTAGAAGCTGTGCTGACTATTGCAAGTAATCCTGTTTTTGTCGCCAATCAAGATTGGCCAAACGCCATGCCTCATCAGGTGTTCGCAGATTTCGTCAAGGCATTGTCTGATCATCCACAAACAACGCTAAACCGTTTTGCGGGGCTGGTAACGCAAGGCGCAGCTTCATCACGGGCGGATTTGCGTTTACTTAAGCCGCTACTACAAAATGCGCCCACGCCAGAGCACTTAATGGCAAGCCTGTTGTTACTGAGCAAGATGGATTTACGCAGGGTAATAGCAGAAATTAAAGTACCGCAATGCCATATTTTTGGTGAGAAAGATGCCCTGATTCCCATCGCGGCAGCCCATGCGAGTCAAGGTTTAAACCCTCAAGCTGCAATTAAGATTATAGCGGGGGCATCGCATATCCCCTGGATATCTGATGCGAGTCATTTATTAACAATGATCAACGAGTTCTCAATCTCTGGTGAGCTCAGTGAATAGTTTTGATACGGCCACTAAACTGGATATCGCACATTCCTTTAGTCAAGCCGCAACCAGTTACGATGCCGTAGCGGGGCTGCAACGCCGCATCGGGCATAGATTGCTTGGGTTAGTACCTGAGAGAAGCCGCCGCACAGTGTTGGACCTAGGTTGCGGTACGGGTTATTTTGCGCCTCATTTACAGGACATGTTTCAGGCGGAGCAGATTCTTGGTCTGGATATGGCGCAGGGTATGATTGATTATGCCAAGCGGCAAAGTGATTTGCCGAATATGGGGTGGTGTTGTGCGGATGCGGAATCTTTGCCATTGCACGATGGCAGTCTAAGCATGATTTTTTCAAACCTCGCATTACAATGGTGCAGCGATCTATCAAAAATAATGGCGGAAGCCATGCGGGTATTGCAGCCAGGCGGTTGTTTGGCCTTTTCAACCCTAGGGCCGCAAACGCTATGCGAGCTGAAAACCGCCTGGCAGCAGGTTGATGACTATGTACATGTAAACCATTTTTTAGACTTGCAGGAAATTCAATCCGCGATCAATGCGGTGGGTTTTATCGGCACCGCGCAGGAAGAGCAAATAATCGCTCAATATCAGCAATTAAGGGGTTTGACCGGCGAACTCAAATCCTTAGGTGCGCATAATCTCAATCGTGGCAGACCTGTCGGATTAACCGGCAGAAACAGCATCCAAAAATTACTGCAAGCCTATGAAGGCTATCGTGACGATCAAGGTATGCTGCCAGCGACCTACCAGATCTACTATTTTGTTCTTAACAAAAACGCCAAATAACGAAGAGGAAAGCCAATGGGCCTGTTTAGCAAAAAGAAAAAGATTACTCGGACTTATTTTATCACTGGCACTGATACCGGTGTTGGTAAAACCTTGGTTTGCTCAGCACTATTAGAGGCGGTGAATAAAGCGAACCTAACCAGCGTTGCGCTGAAACCGGTTGCTGCTGGCTGCGAAATGACCGACCTAGGCCTCATCAACGAAGATGCGCTGGAACTACAGAGCCATATGTCGGTAGAGTTGAGTTATGAGGATGTCAACCCGATCGCCTTGGAGCCCGCCATTGCCCCGCATATTGCAGCGGCGGAAATTGATCTCAATATCGACATTGATGAATTGGCGCAACACTGCCAAGCCATGACCAGTGATGCGGACGTCATGTTGATCGAAGGTGCCGGTGGTTGGCGGGTGCCGTTGAATGAAGAGCAATACATGTCCGATTTAGTTAAGGCGCTAAATGTGCCGGTTATCATTGTGGTGGCGATGCGCTTGGGCTGTATAAACCATGCTCTTTTAACGGCAGAGGCAATTCGTGCCGATGGCCTGCAAGTGGCGGGCTGGGTTGCTAACTGCACAGTAGCTGAGAGCATGCCCAGTATGGGCGATAACCTGCTGGCGTTAAGAGATAGAATGGAAGCACCTTTCTTGGGTTATTTACCCTATTTTGAGGATCCTGATCCGAGCCAAATCGCACCCTATTTAGAAATTAGTTATCTCTGAAATCCAGTAATATATTTTGTATTTAAAATTGCGAATCCTAAAATTTGTCCTAGACTTATCTTTACGCCAAGACAAATTTTCGTAAAAAGCGGGTTGTTATGAACCTTATGTCACCGATTCAGATAGGCCTTTCAGGCATTAGCCGCGGCCTTGAAAATATGCAAGAAATTGCCAGTGACATTGCACAGGTAGGAACCGTGCAGCCAGAAAATCTGGATACTACTATCGATTTAACGCAATCCATGGTGGATCTTAAGGCGCAAGAGTTAGCCACGCTAGCAGCAACTAAGGTTATAGCAACCGCAGACGAAGTCTTAGGAACCTTAATTGATGTGCGAGTTTAACTGGTAAGTTTGACTAATTTTTCCTCCCTCCTCGAAACTTACGATCGGCCTGACCGATCGTTTTTTTTGGCGAAACATCTATAAAAACGGAGTCTTAGGACTCCGTTTTTATTCCGGGCATTCAGCAATTAAAAGCTAAATTTCACACCAATAATGGCAGTCCGAGGTTTGTTCGGACGAGCCCCGCCAGGGCTGCGTGCAACAATATCTTGATCATCCAACAGGTTATCTATTTTTAAGTAAAGATTTGTCGCATTATTTAATGGATACTGCGTGACCAGATCGAAAACCAGCAGGTCGTCTGTCTTTAACAGATTATCGTCCACCCCCGCGCGGTCGCAGCTGTTGTTGTGGCACATTTCGTCAGTATAGCTAGCATTCAAATAAGTGCTCCAGCCAGAATTAAATTCCAGACCTAATTGAGCATTGAGTACGGTTTCCGGTACATAACGCAAGACATCGCCGTCTTGGAGGGAGCCATTGTCGTCTGCATCAGTAATTTCGGCGTCAGTGTAGGTATAACTGATCATCAGCGGTACGCTGAAGCTTGTGCTTGTATAAAGTGTGGTATTCAGCATTAGCTCAAAGCCTTTGATTTCTGATTTGCCAAGGCTTTGTGACCCGCTCGTTTGCACGCCGCAGGGGTATGCTGCGGTACAGTTGAGCACCGTGCTTTCGTAATCACTGTAGAAGGCGATGGCCGAAGCACTCAGCCTTTCGCCTTGATAACGCGTACCCGCTTCATAGTTAGTGCTCTTCTCCGGATCAACATTCTCATTGGAGTCGGCGGACGCAGGAGCAAAGCCAGAGTGGGCGCCGGCCAATAACTGCCATTGATCGTTCAGGTCGTAGGTGGCGCCAAAACTCCAGAGCGTTTCTTCAAAATCGTTACTTGCCGTAATGCTGCTAGCACTACGTTGTACATCAGCGTAGCGCTTTTGCTGCGTTTCAATATTTTCATGACGCAATCCCAATGTTAGCGCCAGTGCGTCAGTGATATGCCAAACATCCATAAGATGCAGCGCAACAGCCTCGGCCGACTCAACCCGGTTATTGCTAGAACTAGGGTTATTAATACTGCTAAATATCAGCTTGCCATTGGTTTGATTAAACACTTCTGTCGGCTGGAAGCGATCTACATCGTCTTCATGGTAACGAATACCGGCTTCTAGCTGGTGCTGCAAAATAGTCCAGTTAGCAACAAACTGTACGCCTTTGCTCAAGTACTCCCGGTTGTTATGTTTGATGTCTACACGGGTATCGGTCAGCCCCTCGAGGATCGACTGTGCAGCCAGATCACCACTATTCGCCGAGCCAATAAGACTATCGAAGCTGCCGCCATCCACTTTGTCGACTTTAAACCAGTTGCGCTTAAAGCGATTGTAATAGGCTGTGGTGGTAAGGCTGAGGTTATCGTTAAATTTCAGCATATAACGCAGATTAGCCCCGGAATGGCGGGTTTTCATTTCATCTAACTCGGTAAGAGCGTAGCGACGATTTTCGTCGGCATTGAAATCGGCATCCGTTAGGCCGACATAAGTTTCATCAGAGGTTTCTTCCGAATATTGGTATTTGAAATCCAGCTGCTGATATACCGCCGCATCGTTATCGCTGTTAATGCGGGCCTTAACAACATAATCCTCAATCTCGAAACCGCTGTCTTTGCTGCTGTTATCAATGTCTTTAAAACCATCACTTTCCTGTTGGTGCGTTTCTACCAACCAGCCCCAACGTTCACTGCTGCTACCGTAATGGGCGCTAACACGGTTACTTCCGTATTCGCCCGCTTCCAGGTTGATTTCACCGACGGATTCACTAGGGATTCGTGTGGAGATGAGGTTGACGATACCGCCTACCGTTGAAGGTCCCTGGTGTAAAATGCTGGCACCTTTGAGTACTTCGACGCTGCTCATACGGCCAGCGGTGGGGAAGTAGTAAGCGGAAGGAGCCGAGTAAGGAGCAGGTGCGATTAATACACCATCTTCCAGCAAAGTGATTTTGTCGGAACGTTCTGACCCCGTGCCACGAATGCCAATATTGGGGCGTAGCCCAAAACCGTCCTCTTCCTGCAGGTAAACCCCTGGAATCTGTCGAACCATACGGTTAATATCCGTGTATTCAAATTTTTGTAATTCAGTCTCGCTGACAACATAAGCAGACCCAGGCAATTCCTGTGCATCAGCCTGGCTGCCGATGATGGTGACTTCTTCGAGTCGAACTTCATCGGCAAACGATAAATTGGCCAATAATACGGCACAGGTGAAGGTGGTTAGCTTGATCATCTATTCATTACTCCAAATACATATACTAAAAAGCACGTAGCTGAAACGCTTTACTGTTAGGTTTAAAAGATGCAGGAATAGTAAACCAAATGATAATAATTATCAAAAGCATTATCATTTAAGCAAGATGAATCTTGTGACTCAGATCAATAAAACTAAGAATGAAGATAGAACGTGCGGTATTTTTCTTAATCGGTGTCTTTTGGGAAAAGACTAAACCCAGAATTTAAATGCTTTGCGGAAATTCTAGGCGGAGTAATCTGCCGCAACCGGAGCGGATTTCGATCCAGTCGGTTATTGCCAGCTCTATCTGAACGATTGCGCAAGGGGGTAAACTATTTAGAGATGAGCCGGTGAGCTCGCTGAGCAACAGGGTTAGCGCGGGGTTATGGCCCACTATAACGACGCTATCAAAACGTTCATCGAGTGTCTCAATAAAACGTAATAGCGCGTCATCATCGAAAGTGTATAACCTGGGGTCGACTGCGATTTCATCTTCGGAAAAGTTAATTGCGTTGCAAATCAATTTGGCAGTGCTCAATGCACGTTTGGCTGGGCTGGAAAAAAGCCGATCAAAAATAATCGGTTGTTTACATAAAATTACGCCCATAGCGTTGGCGGTGAGTTCACCCTGAATATTCAACGGGCGCTCAAAATCGCTGAGACCAATGTGCTGGTCAGAATTTGCGTGTCGAATAAGCGTGAGTTGTTTCACCCTGGCATGCCATCATCGCTATTATTATTGGAATTAATAGCGAATATTGTTACACATCCTGTTATTCCATGCTTGATCAATTAGGTTGGGCTGATGCTCTATATAGGCGCAGTGAAAACTGCGCCTATATATGCCAATCTAAAATCGACGCTTTCTTTTTTGCATGCGCTGCTTTACATCCTCTCTTTGTGCAGGTGTTAGTTTCGCAAAGATATCAGCTTTTAATTGAGCACTTGCCAGCATCATTTTCTTCATTAATTGCGCTTGGCTATCCGCTGCGGCACCAATTGCGTCAGGATTGAAGTCATCCTGAAGTGTTAGCTCGTGCATGGCGGTTTTTTGATTTTTCATTTCAGTCATCAGGTCGCGGAAGCCGGGGGTGGCGTTGTCGATGATAGATTTGATTTCTTCATGCTGCTTATCGGATAGCTCAAGACGATTAAGCATATGCTTGAAGTGACCGATTGGTCCGCCATCATGGCGCTTACCCTTAAACCAGCCTCTTTCATGCCCACAATCCGGTTTCCCATCCATATTGCCTTGGGCGAAGATAGGACTGCTAAAGCATAAAATTGCGGCAAGCAGTGACATGCTGTATAGATGTCGTGTGTGTTTCATGGTTATTATCTCCGTAGTTAAATTATCACTGAACTGTCTAATGCGACAGTTGAGAGATTACAGGATGTTCTGCAAAGTTGGGTCAAGGCAGTGTAAAGTTGTGTAAATAGTCTGTTACTCACAAGCTAGAGAAGCTTAAATCACAGAATGATTAAACGTTGAGCAAGACTATGGCGCGAATTTTATTAGCCGATGATGACGTTGAGCTGTGCGAACTGCTCAGTGAATACCTTGTTTCAGAAGGCTTTGTCGTCGAAGCGGTACACGATGGCGAAGCGGCTGTTGCGCGTATTTTGCAGGAACCATTTCAGTTGGTGATTTTAGATGTCATGATGCCAAAAATGAGTGGCTTCGAAGCACTCAGGGAAGTAAGGCAACATGGGCAAACACCGATCTTGATGTTGACAGCAAGAGGGGACGATATAGATCGCATTGTTGGCCTGGAAATGGGGGCGGATGATTATTTATCGAAACCCTGTAACCCGCGGGAGCTGGTTGCGCGTATTCGCGCAATTCTACGCCGTGCCACGCCGGCCATTACGGATCAAGGCATGGATTCGGTGCTAAAAGTAGGTGATATTGAATTATTCCCCGCTTCACGCAAAGCACTGTGTCAGAACCGCGACCTTGGTTTGACCAGCACTGAGTTTAACCTGTTAAAGGAAATGCTGGAGCACCGGGGAGAAGTCATCAGCAAAAAGCAATTAACCGAAGCCGTACTGGAGCGAAAGTTGACTCAGTATGATCGCAGCATCGACATGCATGTCAGCAACATCCGTAGAAAACTTGGGCCCTACTCAAATGGAGAGCCACGTATTCAATCGGTACGAGGTGTTGGTTATATCTTCGTGTTACCGCTTAAGCCGCTTGATTCAAATGAAACTTGAACGCGAACTATGCCGCATAAATTAAAACTCAATACAATTTTCTGGAAAATTTTTCTTTCTATCTGGGCGGCGATGATTCTGATTATGGTCGCCACTACCTTTACCGTCAGCCTGCTTTTAGATCGCGATCATGTCAATGTAAGGCGTGAACTGAGCGATAAACATCAAGCGGCCGTGGCGGTAACCCTGTTTGAAACCCAGGGAACTGAGGGATTTCGGGGCTGGTTGATGCAGCACCACAATCGACATATCAATTCAACCTTCCTAATCAACGCCCATCGACAGGATGTTTTAGGGCGTGTATTGCCACAACAAATCGAGTCTGAATTGAACGATCAGCAGGGGCGCTTCGAACTTGTAATGGGGCGCCATCGCGCAGTCGTACAGCCAGTTTCCGGGAATAATGGTGCGCAATTTTGGTTCGTTCGGATAGTCCGTAACTATGAACCCGGCTTTCGATCGGGCATTTGGCGCTTTGGCCCCCCTCCCTTTAGCGGAGTTCTACTAGCCGTATCGCTGGCTGTCACTGGACTGATTAGCTTGTGGATGGCGAGAAACATCACTTCTCCCATCCGTCAGCTTCAAACCGCAACACAGCAGATAGCAAAAGGAGATCTTAGCGCACGGGTTGAACCAAAGGTCGTGGTAAGACGTGATGAGTTGGGCGATCTTGGTCGAGAATTTGACCGTATGGCGGAACATATTGAAGAGCTGGTTTCAGCACAAAAACGAATGTTAAGGGATGTTTCTCATGAACTACGTTCACCGCTGGCGAGATTACTGGTGGCGCTTGAGCTGGCAAGAAAATCCGACGGAGATCAGGGCAAGCTAGACCATGATCGTATTGAAAAAGAAGCAAATCGGCTGGATGAACTTATTGGCCAGGTTCTCTCGCTGGTACGCTTGACCACGAATGGCGCTAGCGTTAGCAAAGAGCGTGTTGATATTCAAGGCTTGGTGCAGCAGGTGGTAGAGGACGCCAATTATGAGGCAGAGCCCCAAAACAAGGGCGTGGTTCTTGCTGCCAGCGTCCCATTTACTATGGTTGCCAATGCTGAATTAATCCATAGCGCATTAGAAAACATTGTCCGCAATGCCCTGCGTTATTCGCCGGAAGCATCCAACGTTGAAGTAACATCAGAGGCTCAAGGAAAGGATTTAAAAATAAGTGTACGTGATTTCGGTGCAGGTGTATCCAAGTCGGCATTACTGCAAATTTTTGAGCCCTTCTACCGTGAAGCCGAAGCACGTGACCGTGCCAGTGGCGGGTATGGATTAGGCCTAGCCATTGCACAACGGGCGATTAAATTGCACGGTGGTGAGGTTTTCGCGCACAACGCACCAGAGGGCGGGTTAATTATGGAAATTATACTGCCAGAGGGAAATAATACTTTACAATCTTAATAGTAATCATTATCATTCTCTTTATTATTTAAAGCCAGAGACTACTAAAGGGATTGGATAATGTACGTTTGTCTATGCAAGGGTATTACTGATCGCGACATAATAGCTGAGATGGATCAGGGTGCTCGAAATTTACGAGATATTAGCAAAAGCCTTGGCGTTGGCTCCCAATGCGGCCGCTGCTGTCAGTCTGCGAAGGAAGTTATTCAAGAGTATAAAGCTGAATCCAGAGCAATGTCCTTGGCCTACTCCGCCGCCTAATTTTTCCCTTTATCGATCCAGTTCCAACAAGCTAGATATTTGCCCATTCTCATTAATGCACTCCTAAATACTGTCTTTTTCACGGCTGCTGCATCAGCTCAGCTCCTAAGTGATACTTCATTTGCACTCGTAAAAACCTGAATTTTTAGGGGCGCACTTAATTCCTGAATTCAAAATCTTCAAACGACAGGTTACACTGTCAACAATGCGACTATTGTCACTTGATTGAAAGGAGCCTCCGATGAAAGGAGATAAGAAAGTTATTCAATATTTAAATAAAGCGCTTAAAAACGAATTAACCGCAATCAATCAGTATTTTTTGCATGCCCGCATGTACAAAGATTGGGGGCTGGAAAAACTTAATGAGAAGGAATATCACGAGTCTATCGACGAGATGAAGCATGCAGATCAGTTGATATCGAGAATTCTCTTTCTTGAAGGACTGCCTAATCTGCAGGATTTAGGCAAGCTGTATATTGGACAAAATACCCATGAAATGTTGAAGTGCGATTTAAAGTTGGAAATGGAAGCGGTGCCCCTGTTACGCGAAGCCGTCGCTTATTGCGAATCGAATACCGATTATGTTTCGCGCGATCTATTTCAGGATATTTTGGAAAGTGAAGAAGAGCATATCGACTGGTTAGAGACTCAGTTGGGGCTCATTGAAAAAGTGGGCCTGGAAAACTACCAACAATCGATGATTTAACAGACTGATCTACTACAAAATTGAGCGATCTATAACTACTGCTGGCTACTTGAAAATCCAGCATAGCTGGGGTAACGTTCGCCATCTTTTACCATGAAGAGGTGTTCCCCGATGTTGAAACCATTTGTCGCCATTTTAATGGGGTCAGATTCTGATCTACCAGTGATGCAGGCAGCTATCGATGTTTTAAAGAAACTCGAACTCTGTTTCGAGGTGAAGATCACTTCAGCGCATCGTACGCCCGAAGCAACTCAAGCCTATGTGAAAGACGCAGACACGCGCGGCTGTGTGGCTTTTATCGCGGCAGCAGGTATGGCGGCACATTTAGCCGGTGCGGTTGCGGCAAACACCCTTAAACCCGTGATTGGTGTTCCTATCGAATCCGGTGGACTAGGCGGAATGGACGCATTGTTGTCAACAGTACAAATGCCTGGCGGCATTCCTGTTGCCAGCGTGGCTATTGGCAAAGCGGGCGCGAAAAATGCGGCCTATTTAGCAGCGCAAATTTGGGCGACCGCCGATCAAAATCTGGCGCAGCGTTTAAAAGATGAGCGACAGGCAAATGCCTTAGCAGTACAAGCGAAGGATGCCGCCCTACAACAGCAGCTCAAGGGCTAGCTCAAAAATTTCTCTGCAATAAATCCATGTGAGAGGGCTGAAACATTGACCCCTCTTCAGTTCGGGTCAATACCCATGCGAAGCTGGCCAATTCAATTTGCTGCTGAAATAATGCGCGCTGGCGGCGTCATCGCCTATCCGACCGAAGCGGTCTGGGGTTTAGGCTGCGATCCCTTTAATGAGCTGGCGGTACAGCAACTTCTTCAGATGAAAAACCGGCCCTTGGCTAAAGGTCTTATCCTCATTAGCGGCGATATTGCAGATTTTCAGATTTGGCTCGCACAAATTAGCCCGGCCCAACGCGAAATGTTGCAACAGCAATGGCCTGGGTTTAAAACCTGGGTCTTGCCAGATGCCGGTTTCGCGCCACCCTGGATTAAAGGTAATAATAGCGGAGTTGCAATTCGGGTGAGCGCTCACCCGCTGGTTCAAGAATTATGCCGCGCATTTGGTGGTCCCATCGTCTCGACATCCGCCAATATTACCGGACGCGCCTCTGCGCGTTATCGTTGGCAGGTCGAGCGATATTTTCATGGTCAATTGGATTATGTGCTAGCCGGCCCGCTGGGAGGAGCAACACAAGTGTCCGTCATTAAAGACGTCATGAGCGGAAAAGCCTTGCGCGGTAGTTAAATAACACTCTCTGAATACTCTCGCTTATAATAATCTGCGTACATTTGGTTTCAACGAAAGGACTGACTCTTGTCACAACCCAGCATCGAAGCAGTGAAAGAATATTTACTCAGGTTACAGGATAAAATCTGTGAGTCGCTCGAACAGGAAGACGGCAAGGCTACTTTCAAAGAGGAGAACTGGCAGCGCGAACAGGACGGCGGTGGCCGTACCCGGGTGATAGAAAATGGTGGCGTCATCGAAAAGGGCGGCGTCAATTTCTCTCATGTTTTTGGCGGCCAATTGCCGCAGTCGGCAACAGCCTCAAGACCAGAGTTAGCCGGTTGCAGTTTTCAAGCACTGGGCGTTTCACTGGTTATTCACCCGCAGAACCCTTATGCGCCGACATCACATGCCAACTTCCGTTTTTTTATCGCGGAAAAAGAGGGCCAGGAGCCAGTCTGGTGGTTTGGTGGCGGTTTTGATCTCACCCCCTATTATGGCTTCGAGGCAGATTGCCAACACTGGCATGAAACCGCAAAGCAGGCATGCGAACCTTTCGGAGAACAGGTCTACCAGAATTACGCTAAATGGTGTGATGAATACTTTTACTTAAAACATCGCCAGGAGCCCCGTGGTGTTGGCGGTTTGTTTTTTGATGATCTCAACGCGTGGGGGTTTGAGCGCTGCTTTGAATTTGTACGCAGCGTGGGGAATAGCTACATAGAAGCGTATCGACCTATCCTGGCTAAGCGTAAAAATACCTCTTTTGGTGAGCGCGAGCGCAAATTCCAATGCTATCGCCGCGGGCGCTATGTGGAGTTTAATCTGGTCTGGGATCGCGGCACCTTGTTTGGCCTGCAAAGTGGCGGACGCACCGAATCCATTCTGATGTCGCTGCCCCCTGTCGTACACTGGGATTACAACTGGCAGCCCGAACCTGATAGCCCAGAAGCTGAATTGTATACAAAATATTTACAGTCCAATCGCTGGATTCTTTAGGTGAAATTATGACCGATCAATACGCGGTAATGGGTAATCCCATTGCGCAAAGCAAATCGCCGGAAATACATCGAGTCTTCGCCCAGCAAACCGGGCAGGATCTGGATTACACCAAGCTGCTAGTGCCCATCGATCAGTTTAAAACTGAGGTTAAAAAGTTTTTTGCGGCCGGGGGCAAAGGCCTCAATATCACCGTACCGTTTAAACTTCAGGCTTGGCAACTGGCGCAAGTACGCAGCGAAAGGGCCGAGCAGGCTGGTTCTGCTAATACGCTGTTGCTGGGCAGAGAAGGACGGTTATATGCGGATAACACCGATGGCGTTGGCTTAGTGCGTGATATTGTAAATAACCAGCACGGAAGCCTCGCAGGTAAACGGGTATTGATTTTGGGAGCTGGCGGCGCAGTGCGAGGCGTTTTAGGTACTTTGTTAGCAGAAAAGCCCAAGCAACTAGTGATTGCTAATCGCACCCTAAGCAAGGCAAAACAACTAACTCAAATTTTTTCTAAACAAGGCCGCCTCCTAGCTGTAGGGTATGATCAGTTGAGGGGGAAGCCCTTTGACTGGGTTATTAACGGCACCGCTGCCAGTCTGCAAGGTGAGCTGCCGCCATTACCGGATGGGCTTTTAAACACTGATGCCTGGTGCTATGACATGATGTACGGCGCGCAGGACACTGTTTTTATGCAGTGGGCCAAACAACAGGGCGCAGCTAAGGTGATGGATGGCTTGGGTATGTTGGTAGAACAAGCCGCCGAAGCTTTTTTTATCTGGCGGCAGGTGCGCCCAAAAACCCAGCCAGTGGTTGAACAGATGAGAGAACAGCTAGCATGAAAGTGATGATTGATTTATGTGTAATCCCGCTTGGCGTGGGTGTTTCCGTTTCCGAGTATGTCGCCGCTTGTCAAAAGATCCTGCAAGAGTCCGGCCTCTCCTATCAGATGCACGCCTACGGCACTAACGTCGAAGGAGATTGGGATGTGGTATTCGCAACCGTAAAACAATGCCATGAAAAAGTGCATGCCATGGGTGCCCCGCGAATTTCCACCAGTCTAAAGGTCGGCACCCGTATTGATCGCGAGCAGAGTATGCAGGATAAAATTGAGAGTGTTGAGACTAAGCTAAACTCTTAGAGTAGTTAGTAATGTAGACGGAAGGGGCTCGTTCCTTCCTATAAATAAGGCCCGTATTCGAGGTTTTTATAGAGCTCCACCGACCACATCAGCTGCTTGTCAGCTGCCTGCGATTGTTAAATTTTTTACCACCGCCACCAATTTCTTTGAGAAAGCGGGTTAGAAGCATGTGGCAGTGTAATTGGTGGGCTACCATGCTGTATGTTTCCAATGCTCCGAAGGCTTTAATAGTTGTACAGCAGACTCCTTTTGCTGCATCAAATTCAGATCGGGTTTATCAGGCTGGGAGGTTAGTCTGAGCTAAGACAAATACTTCTTCAACACTTCGCCCCCATTAAACTCCGCCTCTAGCGTTTTAACGAAACTATACACCCCCATTAATTTTCTATTCATAAACATGAATTCTTTAGGCGGTAAAGCGAAGTATTTTGATAGCGATGCCTGTGACGCTTTTTTCGCCACCCTTCTGGGCAGCTTGCTCTCGGCCCAGCGGTATTCACCCTTTGGGTTGAGAGCAAAGTCTGGGACATTGTGGTAGTTGGCAGCGAGTGGTTCGATAATTCCCATCGCGACATCTGCAAAGTTTTGCAATACCTCCTCTGGATAATCGGCGCGCATAAATTCCAATGCGATGGCACTTTTCAGGAACTCATCGCGGCGTTCATGGTGTGCGGCACTGATCATGCTACGGAAGGGGTTGAGAAAACCCGGCGGGAATTTCTTCATAGCACCAAAGTCTAGCAATACCAATTGATCCGCTTGCTTTCCGTTACCCCGACGAATGCGATAGTTACCAAAGTTAGGGTCGGTTTGTATTTCACCCCAAACGAACAGTTCGGTAAGAAACAAATCTAAAGAGGCTTTGGCTAGGTGATTACGCCTTCGCAAAGGTAACTTTTTCACCTGTTCATCGGTGACCACGAGCCCTGCTTCATAGCTAGTGGTGAGGATTTTTTTGCTAGAAAACTCACGAAAAACCTGCGGCACAATGTAGCGTTTATCGGCTGCCAGCATTTGCGCGGCAAACTCTGTATTATGTGCTTCCTGCAGATAATCCACTTCCTGGTGCAACATCGCTCTGGCTTCACGGAACCATTGTTCGAAGGCACGCTTGGAGGTGATCATTTGACTGAAGGTTAAAAGTTGAATAATCGCGTTGAAATCGGAATCGATGGATTTGGCAACGCCAGGATACTGTACTTTAATGCAAAGCTCCTGACCGTCTTCTATGTGGCGGGCGCGATGTACTTGGCCGAGAGATGCCGCCGCTAGCGGCGTTTCATCAATCTCTAATTTCGCCAGTTTAGCTGCCCCGAGTTCTTCGCGCAGCTGTGTTTCAATGGCAGACCACTCTAGCTCAGCGGTACTCTCCTCCAGCGTATGCAGCGCATCGGTGATTTCTTTCGGCAAAAAATATTCACCGTAAAGAGCCATCATTTGGCCAATTTTTACTACGCTGCCTTTGAGCTTGCCCATCTCCGAGGCCATAAATTCTGCCTGCTCAGACATTAACTTTTTATTGCTGCGTTCTTTTTCTTCCGGGCTTGCCCAAAAGTGGGTGGCACTGTGCGTGAGTATTTTAGAACCGCTGATAAAGCCAGCTTTGGCCATCTCCATACGACGCTCGAAAAAGCCAGTCTTGATACGTTTAATGCGCTTCTCTGGGGGTGACGTCATGTAAAACCAGGTGGGTATCAGTGAAAATAATAGATTGGCATTGTACCATCTAACACCTGAATGTTTATTGGTGAGACACAATGTGGCAGCAAAAACTATTAATATTGAAACCGCGATCCCGAGGTTTTCATCTGGTGACTGACGAGATCGTTGCGCAGTTGCCGGAGTTAAAATCATTTAATGTGGGACTAGCGCACTTTTTTATTCAACATACGTCGGCGTCTTTAAGCATTAACGAAAATGCCGATCCCGATGTCCGTGTAGATATGGAATCGCATATTAACCGAATGGTGCCGGAGAATGCGCCTTATTACCGCCATACACTGGAAGGCTCTGATGATATGCCTGCCCATATTAAAGCTGCTTTATTTGGCGTAACGGTCAGCCTGCCGATCAGCAGTGGCAGGCTGGCCCTGGGAACTTGGCAGGGAATTTATCTGGGAGAGCACCGCGACCATGCCGGCAGTCGACGCTTGCTAGTGACATTGCAGGGCGAATAAACGTTACTGAACGTAGTTTTCAAGTAGGTAGTTGTTTTTCAACCCCACATAGCTATTTGAACTGTAAGTAAAAAAACTGATTTCCTTTTCGCTTAAAGCACGCACTTTCTTTGCCGGGCTACCGACATACAGAAACCCACTGTCCAGCACCTTTCCTGGCGTGACCATACTACCTGCACCAATCACCACGTTATCAGGCACCACCGCCGCATCCATAACCGTCGCGCCCATACCAATGAGAATTCTGTCACCCAGAGTGCAGCCATGCAGCATGGCTTGATGGCCCACAGTGATATCGTTACCCAAAATAAGTGGGTAGCCGTCGGCGGTAAATTTCCCAGCATGAGTTACGTGCAATACTGAACCATCTTGAATATTGCAACGATCGCCGATGCGGATACGATGGACATCACCACGAATGATGGTGCCAGGCCAGACCGAGCAGTCATCACCCAGCTGGACATCGCCCAGCACCAGCGCCAGCGGATCAACATAAACATCCTTGCCTAAGATTGGATTGATACCTTGAAATGCTCTTACCGTCATGAATATTCCTATCAAGTCTTGAAAAATAAAAGTTTGGCGCAACAATCTTAGAGGTCAGTCATCTTAAAAGTCCGTCAAATCTTGCTTAAGCACAACAGTGGACTTGCCTACCCATAAAGAGAAAATAATGACCAACGTCCTTTTGCTAAATCATGAACTCCCGCCTTTCCAACAAATTACTCCTGATCAGGTGCAGCCCGCCATTGCTCAGATTATTGCTGAAAATAAGCAACAAATAAACGAATTGTTAGATGCGCTGGACTCCCCAAGCTGGAATAACCTGGTGATGCCGTTGGACGAGTTGAATGACCGGCTGAATCAAGCGTGGTCACCCGTGCAGCACATGAATTCAGTGGTTAACAACGATCAACTGCGCGATGCATATAATGCCTGTCTGCCCTTGCTATCGGAATACAGCACGGAATTAGGGCAAAGTCCAGAGCTGCATCAGGCATTTAAAGCACTCGCAAACAGCGAAGAATATGCAAAGCTCTCGCAAGCGCAACGTAAGCACATTGATAATACCTTGCGAGATTTTCATTTGGCAGGCGTGGATTTGCCAAAGGCAAAAAAACAACGTTATGCGGAAATTAAAAAACGTCTCTCTGAATTAAGCAGCAAATTCTCCGAAAATGTATTGGATGCCACTCAGGCTTGGAGCAAGCTGATTGAGGATGTGACAGAGCTGGCGGGGTTGCCAGAATCTGCGTTAGCGGCGATGCAGCAGGCCGCCAAAGCGAAAGGAAAAAGCGGATACCTGATAACATTGGAGTTCCCATCCTACTTCCCTCTCATTACCTACGGTGAAAATGCAGCCTTGCGAGAAGAGGTCTATCGTGCCTATGTCACACGTGCCTCTGAGGCTGGCCCAAATGCAGGCACTTGGGATAATTCGGCGTTAATTGATGAAACACTGGCACTGCGCCACGAGCTTGCCGAGCTGCTCGGTTTTGAAAACTACGCAGCCTATTCGTTAGCGACAAAAATGGCTGAGTCGCCACAGCAGGTAATGGCGTTTTTAACAGATTTGGCGCAACGGGTAACGCCGCTGGCAAAAAAAGAATATGCCGCTTTACAGGAATATGCCAAAGCAGCGTTTGGGGTGACGCAACTGAACCCCTGGGATGTAGGCTTTTATTCAGAAAAATTCAGACAGCACCACTTTGCCATCTCCCAAGAGGAGTTGCGCCCCTATTTCCCGGCAGATCATGTCATTAGTGGCATGTTTGAGGTCGTCAGCAAACTGTTTGCTATCGATATTAAGCAGATCAAAGAAGTAGATTGCTGGCACCCCGATGTGCGCTTCTACCATATTCACAAAGACGAGCAGCTGATCGGCAAGTTCTATCTAGACATTTATGCCCGAGAAAACAAACGTGGAGGAGCTTGGATGGATGACTGCCGCGTCAGACGGCGGTTAGCAGATGGTGGGCTACAACTACCCGTGGCCTACCTCACCTGTAACTTTAATGGCCCGGTGGGTAATGACCCGGCACTATTAACCCACAATGAAGTAACCACGCTATTTCATGAATTCGGACACGGCCTACATCACCTGCTAACCCAGATTGAGGTGGCGGGTGTTTCTGGCATCAATGGTGTGCCCTGGGACGCCGTGGAATTGCCCAGCCAATTTATGGAAAACTGGTGCTGGCAGCCACAGGGAATAGCGCTTATCTCCCAGCATTACCAAAGTGGTGAACCATTACCGGACAGCCTCTTACAAAAAATGCTGGCAGCAAAGAATTTTCAGACAGCGATGCAAACCGTGCGGCAGTTAGAGTTTTCGCTTTTCGATTTCAAGCTTCACCTGGAATATCAATCAGCCTCACCACGGCCAGTGCAAGCGCTGCTGGATGAGGTCCGCAAACAGGTGGCGGTGGTTCCGGCAATTAAAGAAAACCGCTTTCAACATGGCTTTAGTCACATCTTTGCTGGTGGGTACTCAGCAGGCTACTACAGCTATAAGTGGGCAGAAGTACTTTCTGCTGATGCCTTTTCTCGATTTGAAGATGAAGGGATTTTCAATCCGCAAACGGGCAAGAGCTTCTTAACCACTATTCTTGAGCGGGGAGGCTCGGACGAGCCTATGCGCCTCTTTGTTAATTTCCGTGGCAGAGAACCTAAGGTGGATGCTTTGTTAAAACAGGATGGCCTAAGCGTCAACACATTGACCACTACTGAATAAGCTAGCACCCATACGGAATGGTCGGAGCGGACACCATATCTCTGTTTACTCCCGGTACGTTCTTAGATCGCCAGCCTCAGCGCCGCTCCGTTTTCGTTGCGCTCGTATCCACAGCACGGCAATGAACCGTAGCAGGGTGTCAGCTCCGCACCAACTCAGGCGCGAGGGCAGCGGGCCTTTTTTGTACAGCTCATTCACGTCTCGCGGCATAGCCTCCAAACCCTGTCGCATTAACAGCAGTATAAGCATTTGATGTTGCAGCCCGCGCAAGGTGTAACGCCATTTACGACGCAGATAGGTTCGACAGTCGGTTAGCGACCAGGGGGATAAAGAACGGAAAGCGAACTCGGCCTCTTTGTGGAAAATACAACGGACGTCCTCCTCATTCGTCAACTTTTTACGCCAGACATTACTCGCCACTAACCAGGATACAAAAAAGTCTTCACCAATCAGGCCGACTGGCATCCTGACCGGTCGTTCCTTAATCTGTTGAATAAAGCTACTACGCAAAGCATAACAATTACCAGCGAGCATGCCGCTCATCGGCATTCGTTGGCGCCAGACATCCTTGTTTCTACCTGTCGCCGGCATGGCCCCGGCGGCTTCAGCACTGGGAACCTGTTCCAGCGCCACCGCCAAAAATTCTAATGCATCAACGGCAAGGGTGACATCACCATCCATAAAGAAGCAGACATCTAACCCTGCCAGCCGGTCGTTTGATAAAACCTCATGCACAAAGAGGTTCCAGGCACTGGCTTTATCGGCGACCTTAGATTCCAACAGCCAGAGATTATTGATTTTGGCCGCGCTCTGATGAACCCTCTCTATCGTCGTATCAGTACAACCGTTGGCGAGCACGTAGATCGAAATCTCCTGATTACCGACCGCCGTACCGATACTTTCCAACGCCCGCTGAATTGTCTTTGCTTCGTTATGAGCAAATACCGCTATGGCCCAGGGAGAGTCAGCCGGCCCAAACGAAAGCTGAGACAATTTAAAGTCACCGGTCATTAGGTTGCCTTCACTCATCTTGGGTCTCGATTGAAAATAAACATTCCACCTAGAAGCAACAAGGTTCAATAACTTTTAGTGTATTGCCGTTTTCCATAATATCCCAGCTATATTGCCACCTTTGTGCTCCGGACAATCGTTAGGAACCTCTGCTGATAGACAGATTGCCTCAGCATGCAAATTAAGATCATAGAATAAACGCAGGTCAATCAATGCTTGCCTCATACAAAAAGGCTGTCTATCCTCATTATAATCAACGCTGATGATCGAAAATTTTAAAGCCGAAAACCCTAAAGTCGAAAATAAAATTATGGCCGAAATCCATGCCTGAGGATTCGTCTTCAAACCCCGCTCAGAACCAACAGTCTTCTCCGCCTCTGCTGAGTATTGGTTTACCTGTTTACAATGGTGCGAAGTGGATTGAAGATGCCATTGAATCTGCCCTTGAGCAGAGCCTTAGGGAGTTCGAACTGATTATCTCCGATAATGCCTCTACCGATCAGACTGAGGCGATATGCCGCAGAGCCGCTGCGCGTGATAAACGCATCCGATACCATCGCAACACGACCAACATCGGGCTCTACAGAAACTTCGACCTGGTTTTTGAGATGGCGACAGGGAAATACTTCAAGTGGGCGGCAGACAGTGATTTCTGTTTAGAAGGCTTCTTCGAGAAGTGTGTAGCCGTACTCGAAGCCAGAGAAGACGTAGTACTCGCCTACCCCAGAGCCTATTTGCTCCTTTGCGACCCGGATGGAAAGGAAGTTGCCCTGGAGTATTATGATAATTTCAATCTCGAAGATGAGCGGCCTTCCACTCGATTCAGCCAGTATTTGGAGCGTGAACAGATTAACAACATCATGCATGGCGTTATTAGAGCGTCCGCCTTACGAAGAACCAGCCTTATCAAGCCAATGCCGGGCTCCGACATCAGCATGGTTGCGGAACTATCGCTTTTAGGGAAATTTGTGGAAATCCCAGAGCGGTTATTTGTGCGACGCTTCGATGCCGAAACATCCAGTATGTTGATGAATTCCGCGACCGCCGCCAAGCGTGACGTTCCGCTAGGACGTACGTTCAGTCAACGCCTGAGGTTGCATGCCTATCGATTCATCACGACCTGGAAATCGCCAATCAGCCTGTCGGAGAAGTTGCGCGTCTGGCTTTTTCTCTTGCGGCGTGTGGCCGCATTGCGCCACCAGGTTATTCGCCGACTAGCTCGAATCGTAATTCCAGGCCGATGAACACCCTTCTATCCGGAGCAACGTATCGACTCAACCAGAGTAGGCACATCAAGGCCTGCGCCAATAATTGCCGGAGCGCCTCAATTGCCTGAAAAATCACAGAGATTGGCTGAAGTTTATATGAAGAGCCACCCCGTCTTTTCTCATTCGGGGAACAGCCCTTTCAATGGGGGTGCATGATGGTAAATTCCGATACATATTACCGCGAGACTTCGGTCTTGATCACTGGTGCCAGCGGCTTCATCGGCACTCATTTATGTCGACGCCTGAGCCAACTGGGCGCACAGGTCACGGGTATTTATTTAAACAACAGGCCCAGTGAAAATTATGCCGAGTGGGTATGTCTTGACTTGACTGACCTAGCAGCGGTTCGAAACTTAATGAACAAAATCCGGCCAGATTTCGTCTTTCATCTCGCAAGTCATGTCGATGGACGGCGTGAACTTGAAGCGGTACTGCCGACCTTTGAGAACAACCTTAAAAGCACCATTAGCGTGCTGACCGCTGCCCAGCAGAGTGGCTGCTGTAAACGGCTGGTCATCTCGAATTCACAGGAAGAGCCGGACCGGAGCGATGTCAATCCCGTGCCATCATCACCCTATGCTGCAGCTAAGTTCGCGGCCAGTGCTTATGCCCGGATGTTTCACGCACTCTACGGCCTGCCGGTCGTGATTGCCCGCGTCTTCATGGTGTATGGCCCTGAACAGAAAGATCGCCGCAAACTCATTCCTTACTGCATCCTCAAAGCCTTGAAGGGGGAAGCACCCGAACTATCGAGCGGACAACGTTGTGTTGATTGGATATATATCAATGACCTGGTAGATGGGCTCATTCAGCTGGGTTGCCGAGCGGGAATAGACGGAGAAACCATTGATCTCGGCTCCGGACGCTCCCATACTATCAAAGCAGTAGTGGAGGCAATTCTGCAACAGATAGACCCGAACATCCAGGTACGATTTGGCGTAATCGCTGACCGCCTCATGGAGCAGGAGCGTCGCGCTAACCAGAGCGAAACAAAGCGCAAACTGGGCTGGCAAGCGCAAGTTGCACTGGAAGAAGGCTTGGCCCGAACCATCGAGTGGTACCGAGAGCATTGAATTGATTGAACTACCCAAGAACATGACCGCAGATCAAAGCTTATGAAAAACAGATACGTTTTCAGTCTCCCTCAACGCAGTCAGGTTAAAACCCAGGATGGACAAGCCTCAAATGACCAATGATCCTCACCGTCTCGCTATTAGCGAGGAGGATCTCGGAAAACAGCTTTACGATCTAATTGCGGAGCTGTTCCCAATCTGCCGCAGCATCACTGGCGACGGCGTGCGTGAAACACTGTCACGTCTGAGCACGGTTACGCCAATACAAATTCGCGAAGTCCCCAGCGGCACCGAAGTCTTTGATTGGGTAGTCCCTAACGAATGGAATATTCGTGATGCCTACGTCAAAAATGCCAAGGGATCACGTGTTATCGATTTTCAACGCTCCAGCCTTCACGTTGTGAATTACAGTATTCCCGTCAATGTCAGGTTATCGCTTGAAGAACTCCGTCCTCATCTCTACACCTTACCGGATCAACCCGATTTAATTCCCTATCGTACCTCCTACTATGAGGAAAACTGGGGTTTCTGCTTAAGCCAAAACCAGCTGGACGCTCTACCCGACGGCGAGTACGACGTTTGTATCGACGCCACCCTGCAACCAGGATCACTAAGCTACGGTGAAATCTATATTCCCGGCGAATCGGACAACGAAGTACTCGTTTCCTGCCATATCTGTCATCCTTCGCTTGCCAACGATAACCTTTCAGGCCTGGTAATCGCTGCATACCTGGCCAAACACCTCAAATCACTACCCCTTCGCTTTTCGTACCGGTTTTTATTTATTCCCGCTACGATTGGCTCGCTCACCTGGCTTGCCTGCAACGAGCCCATCATACCGAGAATTAAGCACGGTCTGGTTTTGGCGGGCCTCGGCGACCCGGGGTCGCTAAGCTACAAATCAAGCCGCCGCGGTGACGCAGCCATTGATCGGGCCGCAATCCATATCTTGAAACAACAGACAGAACATGACTTGTTCAAATTTTCACCTTACGGCTATGACGAGCGCCAATATTGTTCGCCCGGATTTAATTTGCCGGTTGGCAGATTATCAAGAACGCCTCATGGCGGTTACCCGCAGTACCATACCTCGGCTGATGACCTGAGTTTTGTCCAACCTGAGCAGCTCGCTAAATCCTACACCGCTTGCCTCGACATTTTCGACATCATCGAAAATGACCGGCTTTACCTGAACATGAAACCTAAAGGCGAACCCCGACTATCGAAATACGGTCTCTACTCCAGCATTGGTGGCATAAAGGCATCACCGGATACGCAGATGGCGTTACTTTGGGTACTCAATTTATCCGATGGCGAGCATAGCCTACTGGATATCGCGGAACGCTCCGGCCTCCGGTTCAGGGAAATCATGCTCGCTGCGCAAGCACTCCGCGCGCATGACTTGCTAATGGAGGTAACGTCGTGACCAGAATAAAAATATTACCGCAAGCAAAAATCAACTGGGAATAAACCTTAAGGAATGGAGCCAATGAAAGTAGTGTTTTTCTGCGGAGGATTGGGGACGCGATTACGCGAATATACGGATACGATCCCAAAGCCGATGGTGAATATTGGCGACCAACCTATTCTTTGGCATTTAATGAAATACTATGCCCATTTCGGTCACAACGAGTTCATTCTTTGTCTTGGTTACAAGGGTGATCTGATTAAGCAGCACTTCATGAACCTTCCGCCTTCTGCCTCAAACAACTTAAAACTATCTGGGTTGGCAGACGTAATACATGTTGTTAATGACGATGATACTGAATGGAAGATTACCTTCGCGGACACCGGAGCGAATACGAATATCGGCCAGCGTCTGCTGGCGGTCAGAGACCATCTTGGCGATGACGACACCTTTCTGGCTAACTACAGTGATGGACTATCCGACCTCCCGCTAGGAGACTACCTGGAACATTTTCATTCGGAAAATAAGATCGCCAGTTTTGTTTGTGTACGTCCAAAGCACAGCTTCCATACTGTGGCGGTAGGAAGTGACGGCCTGGTGCAGGACATTCGTCAGGCCAGCCAATCAGATTTTTGGATTAATGGTGGTTTCTTTGCCTTTAAACGAGAGATTTTTGATTATCTGCAAGAAGGTGAAGAGCTTGTTGAAGAGCCCTTCCAACGACTGATTGCCGAAAAGCAGCTGCTGGCCTATACGCACAAGGGGTTTTGGGCGTGCATGGATACCCTCAAAGACAAGAAAGCATTCGACGATATGGATCAGCAGGGGGAAAGGCCTTGGCAGCTTTGGCGGCCGTCATAAAGCCCACAGCCGTGATCCTAATATCCTCACCAGAGTATTTTCCTAGCGTAGAAAGCCTCAGCGTAATCAGCATTGCTCTCCACACCGCGAACACGCATCAATGCCAGGAAGTTTTCTTTTTTAAACCAGCCCCGTGATTGCTGAGTCACGTATGCGTTATAAATCGCCGCCACTTTCTCTTGGCATAACGCTTCGTCAAGCGACACAAAGACATTCGGTTGTCCAAGGTCGCCATCCCACTTAAGAATTTCATACTCCAAAATGCCATGCTCTCGCCAAGTGTTCCATGTCAGCTCTGATATTAGCCGATGATCCTGGTGGCGATCTTTGCCATAGTGAGTAAAGATGAGGTCCGGCGCGAAGTCGTGCTTAAGCGCTTCAAAAATATTCTTTATCTGTTCGCCCTGCCAGGGTAGAAACGCATCTTTAAATTCATGTATTTCTACACAGGCATCAGCTGCTCCGGCTGTAAATATTGTCGCGGCTTGCCTTGCTTCTTCAGCGCGCGGAGTATCGCCACCAGTCAAGACAACCCATCGAATACGCAAGCCCGGATTCTGCTTTATCAACCGCATTATGGTTCCACCCGCCCCGAGCTCAATATCGTCAGGGTGCGCACCAATACAGAGAAGATTCTTTACCTTGTGCATATCAATGAGTGCAATCATCGGTGATTTACTTCCCCTAATCCTGGTTAGCTAAACTGGCGTTATTCGCAGCGTTAAGCGCCTGAAAATAACGCTGGCTGTAATCGGTTTTATTAAAGTTCGGATAGTCGCGATCTCGATCCAAAATGCAGCTGACAGGTAATGGCCAATCTATTTCGAATTGAGGATCGTTGTAATGTAAACCATCAGCGAGTTCTGGACGAAAGGCAGTCGACATCATATAGGTAATATCGCTATTAGCTTCCAATGTTTGGAAGCCGTGCGCAAAACCTGGTGGGACATACAAGGCATTGTGTTTTCGGCTATCAAGCTCGACGGCGACAAAGCAGGTAAAAGTAGCAGAGTCCGGTCGTAAATCGACTATCACGTCATAAACGCGGCCCTGTTGACAACGAACCAGTTTAGCTTCTAGCGAAGGAGGCCACTGGAAATGCAAGCCACGGAGCGTCCCCACTAGCGCATTATGCGAAACGCTCATTTGTACAGGATTCATGTCAATACCTTGCTGCTGAAATTCTTCCTGGCACCAGGTTCGGGCAAAAAAACCTCGAGAGTCCTCCAAGGCTTCAATCTCGATGATATAGGCCCCTTGAAGATGAGTCGGTATAAACTTCACCGCACACTCCAATACAAATTCTGATCGAGTTGACCGGTTCGCTGCAGATAGGTCAATTGTTTTAGCCGGGTAAAGGCGCGAAATTCATACAAGCTCTGGGGCATTTGAATACGTTCAAACAGCTGCTTCAATTCGATAGCACCCTCTTTTGCGGTCCATCTTGCTTTGAACCCGGGCAGGCACGTAGCAATCTTATCAAAGCAGACACGATAGCTACGATTGTCTCCGCTGGGCAGCCCGGTGGTTACTTCACAGCCGGAAAACACGGAGGCAATAATCTCTGCAATCTCTCGAATTCGGTAATTCTCCGAACTATTCCCCACATTATAGACTTCACCGTTCACTGTATTCGACGGTGCTTCAAGGGCGCAGCGCAGCGCCTCACAGATATCCTCTATGTGAACGATTGGTCGCCACGGACTACCGTCACTAATCATCGAGATTTTCTGTTGCGTCCAGGCAAGGGCACAGAGATCGTTAAGGACAATATCAAACCGCATTCTGGGCGAGGGACCGTAGGCGGTTGCATTGCGTAAAAAAACAACGGTGAAACTCTCATCAGCCATCGCCTTGAGATCCCGTTCGACCAACGTTTTGCACTGGGCATAGGCGGTTTGTGGATTGACCGGTGACGTCTCATCGACAAAATCAGTGACTGCCGCACCATAGACACTGCACGAGGAGGCATAAACTAAGCGCTTTACGCCAGCCTCGCGCGCCGCCTTGGCGATGCGTAGCGTACCCTGATGATTAATCTCGAAGGTGACATCCGGACAATGTTCTCCCAGCGGGTCATTGGACAGTTCGGCCAAGTGAATAACCGCTTCGAACCCCTCGAAATCAGCGGGCGTGACGGTGCGTAAATCCTTATAAAGGGTACGCGGTAACTCTGGCAGACCGATAGGATCAAGGTACAGCGTACCATCACGATAGTAGCCTGAATCTAAACCAGTTACCCTATGACCACGCGCAGTCAACCAGGGGGCAAGCCGCATGCCGATATAACCTTCACTACCGGTCACCAGGATATTCATCACAGCACCTTCACTTCAGGGATTGGCACTACGAACTGCCCTCCCCAATCTTTAATCGCCGCCATCTGCTGGGTGATTTCCTCAGTTAGATTCCAAGGCAGTATCAGCACATAATCCGGGCGTGTTTGGAAAATTTGATCCGGGTGCAGAATAGGGATATGGGTTCCGGGCGTAAAGTGGCCTTGTTTGTGCGGGCTTCTGTCGACAGTGTAATCAATAAAATCGGTGCGGATACCACAGTAATTTAACAAAGTATTGCCTTTCCCCGGTGCGCCGTAGCCTACCACCTGCTTGCCTGCACGTTTGGCGGCAATTAAGAATTCGAGTAATTTACGTTTAGATTCGAACACCCCCTGCTCAAATTCTACGTAGGTTTCCAGCTTATCGATACCAAATATCAACTCCTGTTGCCTGAGTTGGCCTACGCCATCCTCTACCGCAAGCGCGGCATTCTCAGTGTGTCGCGCAAAAATGCGTAGCGAGCCACCGTGCGTAGAAAGCACTTCCACATCAAAGATCGTCAGTCCGTGACGGGCAAATGCTCGCTCAGCAACTAGAAAAGAGAGGTAGGAAAAATGCTCATGGTAAATAGTATCGAACTGCTTTTCTTGCATCAATCGCAGCAGATGGGGGAATTCCATCGTAATGACACCACTGGGCTTAAGCAGTATTTTCATACCCGCGATAAAATCGTTCAGGTCCGGAACATGCGCGAGGACATTGTTGCCGATTAACAGATCCGGCTTTGGGAATTGCTCTACAAGTTCGTTTGCCAGCGCCTTTCCAAAGAACCGACTGACCGTTTCTATACCACGCTCAATCGCCACTTTGGCAACATTTGTGGCGGGCTCAATACCCAAGCAGGGGATGTTCTGTTTTACAAAGTGCTGGAGCAAATAACCGTCGTTGCTGGCAACCTCCATCACCAACGAATCAGGCCTCAAGCCAAAACGATCCAACATTGAATCGCAGTACCGTCTGGCATGCTCGGTCCAGCTATCGGAGTAAGACGAAAAGTATGGGTAGTCATCGTAAATATGTTCTGGAGCGACGCACTCTGGCACCTGTACCAAGAAGCAATGTTCGCAGACAAAGGCCTTTAATGGATAGAAAATCTCTGCTTGATCAAGCTGATGAGGCTCGATATAAGTCTCACACAGGGGCGACATCCCGAGATCTATAAAGCTGTGGCGCAATGACGTCAAGCATAATTGGCATACAGGATCAGACATCGCAGCCCCAGAGGCACTGCCCCAATTCAACTGATTGTCCGCACCCGACAGGTTTGAGCTTCAATTTTTTTGATCCTGTTTTTGCATTCGCTAAGGGTATACGTAACTTTCTGGCTTTGGAAGAACGAAATTATGAGGCGTTATTTTGGCTTTTTAGACAGCGATAAGGAAGCCCACTCCAGGAAGTGGACATAATGGCAAGTGGTGCGGGCTATTTGTTACGGTTTTATTGGCGCCCCCGGAGAGATTCGAACTCCCGACCAACCGGTTCGAAGCCGGTTACTCTATCCAACTGAGCTACGGAGGCGCATAAGAGAGCGGCTATTCTACCAGCGTATTACCAACAGCTCTATAGGCTGGCAATATCATTTTTATGCTTATTTCTATTAGCGAATTATTTATCTCCGTATTCGCCCACGCATTGCCTTTTTGCGAATGACAGCACATTTTCCTCGTGCGGTGCGCCTGCCAATAAGCACTAATACAATTCCTTAATAAGTGTTTCACCTCTCTGTTTTGCCTTGAGCGCAAACCGCAAAGCATGCACTGGGCTTGATCTCCCTCAATCTCCGAGGCGCTTATCAAGCCTTTCTCGATTATCTGTTTTCCCGCCTGCAATTAATCGTTATAATTGCCCGCTAAAAACATAGTCAGTTTTGATTAACATTAATTGCGCGCTAAAGGGGTAGTTGTAGTGATTGGCCATAACAACAAAATGATGCACAGAGGTTTATTTCTTTTTCTTTCATTCACCACAGCACTTTTTGCAACTACTTCAGTCCGTTCTGCCAGCGACGCAGAAACCGAGATCATCGCACGCATCAAACCGGCTGGTGTCGTCTGTGTCGCCGGTGAACCGTGCGAACAAGCTGCACCTGCCGTTGCTGCTGCAGCTCCTGCAAACGCTGCACCCAGCGCCGCACCGGCAGCCGGACGTTCTGGCGAAGAGGTTTATAATAGTTCCTGCGCATTATGTCACGGAGCGGGCGTCGCTGGGGCACCAATAGTCGGCGATAAAGCCGCTTGGGCGGGACGTATCGCTAAAGGTATGGATGCTTTGGTCAATAGCGCTATTAATGGTATCAACGCAATGCCTCCCCGCGGCACTTGTATGAGTTGTTCAGATCAGGAACTGCAAGCAAGCGTCCAACACATGGTTGATAGCAGCAAATAATTAGAACACTAGGCTGACGTTAACTGAGTCTAAAGAGGTGTGCGCAAAAGCAGATGAGTTGGCATAGTCTGCCAGCGCGTACTTTATTTCGGTTAATTCGATCCATAATGCTGATCTAAATGGGCTATGAATATATTAGAACAAAGCATACGGAGTGAGCTGGTACGCATTCTGCTGGTCAATGACCAGCACACAGAGCGTTTGTTTTTAGACTATGTATTGCAGCAAATCGAAGGCTTAAATTACGAATTAACCTGGTGCTGCACGGTGGGAAAAGCACTGCGAGTGCTTGCCAATGAAAGCTTCGATATTATTTTTACCGAGTACCTCTTCAGCAACGAAACCGGCAACGAGTTTCTCAGCGAAGCCAAATCCCTTAATCCATCCGCACAAATAATTGTTGTTAGCGCAGAGATGGACAGCACTCTGGGCACCTCGCTGATCAAAGCGGGCGCAACAGATTATTTGGCAAAGGGAGAGACCAATGTCTTTTCCCTGGAACGTTCAATGCGCTACGTGTTACAACTAAGAAAAGCGCACCAACAACTCTCCTATCACGACCATTACGATGGCCTGACCGGCCTAGTCAATCGTACGCTTTTTAATGACCGCCTGAGCCATGCTATTCAGCGCGCCGAAAGGTCTCGGCAAAAAGTGGTATTGCTGGTGATTAATCTGGATAATTTTAAAAATATCAACGTCTCCTATAGCCGTGAAGCGGGCGATATGGTGATCCAGGCTGTGGCGAACCGGTTACAATCTTGTGTTCGTAAAAGCGATAGCTTAGCGCGCAGTAGCGGCGATGAATTTGCGGTAATCCTAGAGGGTGTGACTGCAGATTCTGACGTTTTGCGCATGGTCCACCAAATCATTGATGAACTGAGTAAGCCATACAGCGTCCCCGGCGATCAAACACACATGAGTTGTAGTGTCGGTATCTCCTTCTACCCTGCTGCAGGTATTAATGCCGAGTCGCTGCTCCGCGCCGCCAATCTAGCCATGAGCCAAGCAAAAACAGAACGCGGCTGTAGCTATTGTTTCTACACCAGGGAGTTAAGCACCAAGGCTTCCAATCAGCTAGTGATGGAAGCCGAATTCAGGCGCGCGCTGCGACGCAATGAATTTCGTTTACTGTTTCAACCACGCATCGATATCGCTACCGGAGAAATCGTTGGCATGGAAGGCCTCATTCGCTGGCAACATCCGACGCGCGGTTTGTTGTCCCCCGATGAATTTATCCCACTCGCCGAGGAAACTGGGCTAATTGTCACTATGGGTTATTGGGTGATCCATCAGGCTTGTCTTTCACTAAAGTTGTTACAGGAGCAAGGCTCCAAAGTTAACATTGCGGTGAACCTTTCTTTCCGTCAGTTTCAGGATAAGAACCTGAAAGAAACTGTTGCCAAGATTATTCGTAAAACACAGGTCGATGCACGGTTCCTCGAGTTTGAACTGACCGAAACGGCGGTCATGGCCAACGAAGATGAAACCCGCCGCTGCATGGATGGCCTCAGCAAACTAGGCGTACACTTCTCGCTGGATGATTTCGGCACCGGCTACTCCTCATTCGCCCATATTCAAGGCCTACCAATAACCTCGCTAAAGGTTGATAAGAGCTTTGTCCAAAACGCCGTCAACAATAAAGGCGATGCTGTTATTGTAAAGGCCATTATTAATTTAGCGCACAATCTCGGTATGGAAGTCATTGCCGAAGGCGTTGAAAGTTTTGATCAGCTCGCCTTATTACGTGATTTCAAATGTGATCAGGTGCAGGGTTATTTTTATAACAAAGCAATTTCATTTGATAATATCTGCAACAGCCTCCTGCAACAGGCTGACAAGCTTGGCGAGGAAGTTGTAGCGTCAGTCGTCGTTTGAAGCTAGCGATTTGAGGATCAGTTTAAAAATCTATTTCTGGAAAGTAACCCTAATAACGTATGGTTGTACAATCAATCGCACTTAGCCCTTATCATTCTATTGATGCTTTTCCTTAATAACCAACCAAGCCATTCAAGCCTAAATAAATCCCATTAATAACAAAAATAATTTTGACGGTTATCTATAATATAACCAAAAACAGGGCTATTTTAGAGAAAATCAGCTAATTAAACTCTATTTAACCCCATTAATAATTGATTTATTCGATATTGATTGATAAGGTTTAACGCCTTCTTCTCATAAAAACTGCTCATGCATCAAGACCGCAATAACCGCATCGACCGCGATGATTGGCGCACAATTGTTGCCAGCATCCTCTTTTCTAAGACGGCCGTTGCCCCCTTTGCGATAGCACCTTTTCTGATCGGTGGCTATATAGACCACCTTGGCCTTAGCACTGCACAGGCGAGCCAGACCTTGTCGGTGGAGATTTTTGCACTGGCCATATCTAATGCGCTGGCCTTTTTCTGGATCAGTCGTGCCGCTTGTCGGATCTGGGCTCAACGGCTGTTATTTACACTGGTTGCACTTAATATTTCCTGTATCTACGCACCTGGGTTTGAGGTGCTTCTAGTGCAACGGGCTTTAGTTGGGGCAACCGAAGGCTCATTGTTAGCCTTGGGTTTTGGCCTGCTGGGGAACACTCGACGACCTAACCGTAATTTCGGCTTATACTTTGCTGTCTCGCTATCGGTCGGCGCTGTTAATATTCGGATCCTTCCTCTATTTTTAGATACCGCTGGAGTAACCGGGCTGTTTATCAACCTTTCCCTCTACGCGGTAATTGGTCTGGCAGGGTCCGTTTGGGCGCAGAAAGTCAGTATCAGCGAAATGAATCTTGCCGAAGAGGGCGCTAAGCCGGTTACAACTGCGTCTGCCGGGATAAACTTTCCATTGTTGCCATTAGGATTTTTATTGCTGGCAAACTATGTTTACTTTGTTGGCCAGGGCGGCGTCTGGTCCTTTCTCGAACGGTTAGGGCTACAGCAGCAACTCGAGCTAACGGGAATTGCCAATGCGCTGGCTATATCTCTATTTGCGGGAGTTGCTGGCGGCTTTACCGCTAGTTGGCTGGATTTAAAGCTAGGTCGTATCATTCCGTTATTGCTGGCAATCGCTTTTGCGGTCGCCTCTATTTTCATCCTTTGGCGGGCACAGGGGGTCGTTGCTTTTACCGTTGCCGCTTGTCTATTCAATTACGGCAACAATTTCGGACACCCCTATGTCTTAGGTTTCGCGGCTAAGATTGATAAGAGTGCCCGTTTAACCGTATTGAGCGGTGCTCTGCATACCGGCGGGCAGGCAACCGGCCCATTAGTTGCGGGAATGTTAGTGGTTAGCCCAGACTTTACCAATGTTCTCTGGCTGGGATTGGGAGCATTCCTGATGACGGTCATTCTGTTTGTCCCGGTAGCGGCGCTAGCGCGCAAGTAACGATATGGAAGAGCGGCTAAAAATCCTTGTTATCGGCGCAGGCATTATCGGTATCCATTGCGCCCTGCAACAGCAGAAACGTAGGCCTGATGCGGCTATTTTGGTGATTGATCGCAGCCCTTTCTCCTACGATGGAGCCTCATCCGGCAATATGGCCGGCTTTGCCACCTGCGAAGTACAGCCGTTGGCAACCTTGGCCAATGTGGCACGCGGGGTCAGCTGGATGATGAACCCATTGGCTCCCTTCACCTTGCGGCCATCCTCTCTACCGATACTAATACCCTGGCTCAGAGGATTTGTGAAAGCGGCTATGACACCGGGCCACTTTGCCCATGTAGTGGCTGCACAGGAATCTCTGATGTCACGGGCCTATGATGCGCATATTGACGTCATAGGAGATACCCCGCTACGCACATTAATTAGCACGCAAGGAGCGCTGGCTCTGTATAAAAGCCCGCAGCGATTACAGCGGGATTGGAATAACCGCTGGCGACTATTTCGTGCTCGTGGCGAAGCCTGCCACAAACTGGGGGGAGCGGAGTTAAAGCAAAAACTCCCAGATCTAGATTCGCGCATTGAATATGCCATCCACATTCCGTCCATCCGTTATTGGACCGACCCGGCAATATTGTTAGCGGGTTTGCATGATCTTGCGCGTCGGCGTGGCATCGATATTCGTATCGGTGATATTTCAAAAATTGAATTACAGGAAGACAATAGTTCCAGTGTGTGGCTCAACGAGGGTGAGTCAATCGGATTCGATAAGCTTGTCATCGCTGCGGGTGCCTGGTCTAAATCACTTTGTCAATTTATCGGCGATAAGGTGCCACTAGACACAGAAAGGGGTTATGCGACAACGCTTTCTGCGGCAGGGGTTTCAATTCACCATCTGCTGCTATTCCCGGATGACGAGTTTGTTGCAACTCCGTTAACGGCGGGCCTGCGTTTAGGTGGCACCGTGGAACTGGCTGGGCTGGAAGCACCACCTAACTATCAGAGAACAGACCTGCTGGCCCGTAAGATTAAGGACTATTTTCCCAGCATCAACACCTCGGTACGCAAATCCTGGATGGGGCATCGGCCTTCAACACCAGATGGTCTGCCAGTCATTGGGGTAAGCCCTCGTGCGTCAAATGTCTTTTACGCTTTCGGGCATGGACATGTCGGCATGACGCAATCGGCAATTACCGGCAAATTAATTGCCCAGATGCTGTGCAAAGAGCCGCCAGAGGTAGATATTGCCCCCTTTAATATCGGGCGCTTCGATTAATTCACCGCAAAATGGTACCAAAAAAGTAATGCATTTTACGGTATCCTTATTTTGGATAAATGCAGTCGATGTAATATAAAGCAGATGAATCTGCTATCCAGCATTTCTCCCCATCACCTGATCAAACTTGCGATAACCTAAAGCTTCCATCAAATGAGGTGACTGAATCCCTTCACTTTTATCTAGGTCAGCAATAGTGCGAGCTACTTTAAGAATACGGTGGTAAGCGCGTGCAGAAAGATTGAGCCGTTCAATGGCATGCGAAATGAGTTCTTTATCCTCTTTTCTCAGGACGCAGTAATTTTCTACTTCCGGGGCAGCTAATTCCTTGTTCAATTTATGCTGACGTTGTTGCTGAATGTTCCTGGCAGCGATGACGCGTTTTTTAATGGTGACACTGCTTTCCCCCGCTGCTGAGGACTGGTTTAGTAGCTCCTGCGTATTAATAGCCACTTCTACCTGCATATCAATGCGGTCCAGTAAAGGGCCTGAAATTCTGCGGCTATAACGATTGAGTTGATCGGGCGTACAGCGACAATTGCCTGTTGATGACCCTTTGTAACCACAGTGACAGGGGTTCATCGCCGCAACAAGCTGAAATTTTGCCGGAAAGCAGACCTGTTGACTGGCTCTAGAGATGACGATTTCACCAGACTCTAAAGGCTCGCGTAAAACCTCCAATACGCGCCGATCAAATTCTGGCAGTTCATCCATAAAAAGAACACCTCGATGCGCCAGAGAAATCTCTCCGGGCTTTGGATTGCTACCACCGCCCACAAGCGCCACAGCAGATGCGGTATGGTGGGGCGCTCGAAAGGGTGGTCGCCGCCAACTCAACGGGTCAAAGTGCTGATTGGAGATGGATTGAATAGCGGCAACTTCCATCGCCTCCTTTTCAGGCAATTCCGGCAAGAGAGTGGGCAATCGACTGGCCAGCATACTTTTGCCCGTACCGGGAGGGCCAACAAACAATAAATTATGGCCTCCAGCGGCGGCTATCTCTAACACACGTTTGGCTTGATACTGCCCTTTAACATCCATTAGATCTACATTTGATGGCGCTTCACTTGTAAAGGGCTCAGCCTGGTAATAGTCAAGCGTTTGCTGGCCTCTTAGGTGGGTGCTAATTTCCAATAGATGGTTAGCCGCTATGGTTTGGCATTGTTCGGGCAAGGCCGCTTCCGCCGCATTCTCAGCCGGCACAACCAATGAGCGCCGCTGTTTGGCGCATTGCAACGCAGCGGGAAGGGCACCATGAATTGGTCGCAGCTGACCGGTTAGTGCGAGCTCACCGAGAAATTCATAGTCGGCTATTACCTGCTTCGGAATTTGTCCCGACGCCACGAGAATGCTCAATGCAATGGCCAAGTCAAAACGGCCACCCTCTTTCGGCAAGTCAGCGGGTGCTAGGTTAATGGTGATACGACGGGTTGGAAACTCAAACTGGGAATTGATAATGGCGCTACGGACACGATCTTTGCTTTCTTTAACGGCCGTTTCCGGCAAGCCGACAATCGATAGGCTGGGCAAACCATTAGAAAGATGGGTTTCAACAGTAACAAGTGGTGCTTCAATGCCTAAATTGGCGCGCGAATAGGTAATCGCTAAACTCATGCTTCCTTCCTTGGATACAGTCGATTTAAAAGTTGTTTGGGCGATTCAGGGCTTTGCCTCGGCTGGCTTTTTGGTGCTTGATTTTTTTCGCGTTGTCTTTTTCTGAGCGATCTCTTGCTCTAATTTTGACAAGGTCAGCTCCATTTGCTCGAGCTTTTCGCGGGTGCGCTTCAGCACAACCAATTGAGCGTCAAATTCATCTCGGCTCACCAGGTCAAGTTTGTTAATTGTGGCCTGCAGGATAGCACGCACATTTTTTTCAATTTCCTGTTGCGTATCCTTTGCGGTTTGTGGCAAAGCAGTCGCTATTTGTCGGCCAATTTGGGCGATGATCTCTGGCGTAATCATTTCTCTCTTCGTTTTATTAACACACTCAGCATTTTAGCATGGATTGAAAACCATGGATTGAAAACAATGTTCCTTCGTCCATTTTGTCTTGTTTGTGAACCTATTTAAACGTCGGCAAGTAAGTATTTTCGCACTAAATAAGACAAATGACCTTCTCTTTATGCACCAAACTAGGGCGCTTATAAAAACGAATTCCTCGAGATATACTTATAAATACTTGATAAATAAAAATATTTTATAGTTGGCATACTCTGTGCTCTTAGTCATGTATTAAATTCTCACTATACAACGACCATTCCTTTTTAGGAGATCATGAAAATGAAACCAGCACTTCGATTATTACCTGCCACGCTACTTGTTGCCTCATCCTTGGTGATGGCGGAGGACAGCACTGAAGCTGAAACCGTAGCAGGCTTTTCACTCTCTGGAAATATTACCTTAACAACCGATTATCTCTATCGAGGGCTTTCCCAAACTACCGGTGACCCGGCACTTCAAGGCGGTTTCGACCTAACTCATGACAGCGGTCTTTATCTCGGAATTTGGGGCTCCAATGTTGACTTCGCAGATAGTCTAGAGCTGGAATATTACGCCGGTTATAGCGCTGCAATTAACGAGGACTTCAGCTACGATGTCGGCGCCCTTTATTACGACTACCCCTCAGACCCTACCGACCCCAAGGGCGATTTTTTAGAGTATTACGCCAGCGTTAACTGGAAGAGCCTGACACTTGGGTTCAACTATTCCGATGACTTCTTCGCTGAAACGGGTAACGCGCTGTATTACTACGGCAGCTATGATGTTGATCTGCCTAAGGGATTTGGCCTGACGCTCTATTTAGCTAAGCAAGACCTTGATGAAGCGACATTCGGTAATGATGACAGTTATACCCATTACAGCCTAAGTCTTTCAAAAGAAGTGCTGGGTATCGAACTTGGATTGAGCTGGAGCGATACCGATATCTCGAAGGCTGACTGTGCCGGTGCAGGTTTCTCTCGTAACGACTGCGCATCTACTGTCGTTTTTTCAATGTCAAAATCAATGTAGATTTTCATCACACTAAATCTATCAAATATTTTCAGGAGGCCAAGTGGAAAACCAAATTTTTGAACTCCAATACGCGTTGGATACCTTTTATTTTCTGGTATGTGGCGCATTGGTGATGTGGATGGCGGCGGGATTTTCGATGCTGGAGGCGGGGCTTGTTCGCTCTAAGAATACTACGGAAATACTGACCAAAAACGTCGCCCTCTACGCAGTTTCCTGCATCATGTATTTGATTTGCGGGTACGCTATCATGTACGACGGCAGCATTTTCCTGAAAGGAATTGATGGCGGCACAACTCTGGTCACAGATGCGTTGGCGGCCTCGGCGGAAAATGGCTTTGGGGGTGATGCGGTGTATTCAGGGGCGTCTGACTTCTTTTTCCAAGTTGTCTTTGTGGCCACCGCTATGTCAATTATTTCCGGCGCTGTCGCAGAGCGTATGAAACTCTGGGCTTTTTTGATATTTGCGCTCGTGATGACCGGTTTCATTTACCCCATGGAAGGTAGCTGGACTTGGGGCTCAAAACAAGTTTTCGGCCTCTTCAGTCTGGGCGAACTGGGGTTTTCAGACTTTGCGGGCTCAGGCATTGTACATATGGCAGGAGCGGCTGCGGCCTTAGCGGGAGTGCTATTATTGGGCCCACGTAAAGGCAAGTACGGCAATGCCGGACAAATCAACGCCATACCCGGTGCAAACTTACCTTTAGCGACGCTCGGAACCTTCATTCTTTGGATGGGATGGTTCGGATTTAACGGTGGCTCGGTGTTAAAGCTTGGCGATATTTCTAACGCAAACGCCGTCGCCATGGTATTTCTTAACACTAATGCTGCGGCTGCGGGTGGTTTAGTTGCGGCCTTGGCTGTAGCAAGACTGATGTTTGGTAAGGCCGATTTAACGATGGCGCTGAATGGTGCACTGGCGGGACTTGTTGCCATTACAGCAGAGCCATCAACACCTTCCCCCCTAGCAGCAACGCTAATTGGCTCCGTCGGCGGCATCTTAGTAATGTTTTCTATTCTAGCTCTTGATAAGCTCAGAATAGATGATCCTGTCGGGGCAATTTCGGTACATGGCGCCGTCGGCATCTGGGGACTGTTAGCGGTACCGCTCACAAATAACGAGGCAACTTTTTTAGGGCAATTAGCTGGCCTAGCCACAATTTTCGTATGGGTATTTTTGACCAGCTTATTAGTTTGGTTTGTACTGAAGCTTACTCTCGGTATCCGAGTAAGCGCGGAAGAAGAGTATGAAGGTGTGGATATATCTGAGTGCGGAATGGAAGCATATCCGGAATTTACCAATAAGTGAGTCCTGTCATTACGCAGTAATTGGATCGTGTTACAATAACGACCCAATGTAGGGCAGGTGGGTTAATTTTTTTTTGCTGGAGAATATGAATGAAACTGGTCAATGCCATCATTAAACCTTTTAAGTTAGACGATGTTCGCGAGGCATTATCGGAGATTGGCGTAACAGGGATCACTGTGACAGAAGTGAAGGGGTTTGGTCGACAAAAAGGCCACACTGAACTCTACCGTGGTGCCGAATACGTGGTTGACTTTCTCCCGAAAGTTAAATTAGAAATTGCAATTGTTGACGAGCTGGTTGACCAGGTTATCGAAGCGGTAACCAAAGCGGCTAATACCGGCAAAATCGGTGACGGGAAAATTTTTGTGTTTGATCTCGAGCAAGCGATTCGAATTAGAACCGGAGAAACGGGCGCCAGCGCAATTTAGCCAGACAAACAACGTAGATAAAAAAAGGGGGGAATAAATCCCCCCTTTTTTGTTGCGCTTAGGCGGGAAAAGCATAGCCACTACTTTTAACTATAGATTTTAACTGTAACCTTAAAGATGATAGACCTGAACTCTTTTGCGAATGCTATCCTATCGGTATAAGCCTTTTGCGCTATTGACTTGCATTTCTGTAGCGCTAGAATGATTGATCCTCGTAACTATTTTTTTCGATCATTTAATACTGTAGATGATTATCACCGGGGGGAGAAATGTCGAAGAACGGATTATTGATTAGGCTATTGGTTTGCATCCTAAGTATTTCTATCTTGCCCGGATTCGGGTTATTCAAAAACAAAACACAAAAAGGTGAAGGCGGGTCTGAAATTTCTGGATCCGGTGGCGCAGCAGGCACGCAGGGACAGGCAAGCGATTTAATTCGTTGCGCTAAGCCGATCGGAACCGCTGCATTGCTAGAACCAGAACATTCGATGTATGCCCGCTATGGCCTCACCAGTCCAGTACCTTTGGTTAAGTTGCTAATGGCACAAAGTGGATGCTTCCAAGTGGTCGATCGTGGTGCCGCCTCCGCCGCTCTTAAACGAGAACGAGCATTAGCTGGCGAGGGTGAACTACAAAAGGGTAGTAATATGGGCGGTGGCCAGATGGCTGCGGCTGACTATATTATTACCCCCGCAATAGTGCATAAAGACGCAGATTCAGGTGGTGGTGCTGGCGGATTAGGTGGCTTACTGCCAGGCAAATTAGGTGCAATTGCTGGTGGTTTAAAGATTAAAAAGCTGGAGTCACAGGTGATGCTTAGTGTTACCAATGTTAGAACCAGCGTCCAGGAAGCCATTGCCACTGGAAGCGCGAAAAAGTCAGATATAGGCTTTGGCGGCTTAGGTTGGATTGGTGGCGTCGCTGGCGGTGCAGGGGCCTATGAAAGTACGGATATCGGGAAAATTACTGCCGCTGCTTTTCTGGATGCGCATAACAAGCTGGTTACTCAACTCGGGGCCATTCCTGCTGGTTCGGCAAATACTGATAATGCGGGTTACGTCACCTCCACCCAAGTAAATTTTCGTTCCGGCCCTTCGCCAAAAGCCCCGGTCATTGCACCGCTCTATGAAGGTACCAGTATTATTCCTACCGGCATAAAAAATGGGCAATGGTGGGAAGTTGAGGCGCTGGGTAAGACCGGCTGGGTACACGCCGACTTTATCACTCGGTAACTATCATTTCGTCACCTAAATTTAGTAGTTGAGCGACGGACGATTATTAGTCGTTTTGAGGATGTGCAATGAAAACAGTCATCTTGTTCTCAGATAATAATGTACGACATATTTTCGGCTAGCTGGTCATTTTTTACTTGAAACTGCGCGGAGCTAAACTGAGTGGTTTTAGAATTAACGTTAAAGGGATAACTACTTGAGCAAGATTGTTGCGTTAGAAAGTGCAAGGGGCAAAGGGCGAACAGGGGATGCTTTAGCGCCTCCTTATCGCACCAATCGTTTTGTTCAGGATGGCGGTGCCTGGTATTACCGGACGCGTGAAAATAAATCTGTCGGGCCTTATAACGATCGAACAAAAGCAGAGAAATCCGCCAGGGCATTTGCGGAACTTGCAAAATCATTGAATAGCAATAATTTAGACGAGCTTATCCGCTCCCACCTCGATGGCTTAGTCGCACAGCATGTGCAGCATTCAGATCAATCGTTGCGGGCTGGCGAATGGGAAGTACCAGAATATAGGTCTGCACGTTTTTATCAGAGAAACGGGCAATGGTATTTCCATACGCGAGAAGGAGAGCCCGTTGGCCCCTATAAGCGTTATCAGGAGGTAGAGTCCTCCGCAAAATTATTCACAGATTTCACACAGGCCATCAAGCCCCACTTCGTTCGAGGACTCATTTCAGCAATGAACGAAAATGAATAGTCTCAAAACCTAGGGGACAAATCTGTCCGTCCGTTCAAACGTCCAATTGTCAATTCATGCACTTTTTGCCACACCTTCGCTAGTCCCAGCTAGTTAAACTGCTTTATTATGTATTGCTGTAAGCAAGAAAACGCCACTTATCAGGAACATATAATGAGCGAAGCACGAAATAAACTCTATGAGATGCAGTTTCCTAGTCGCTGGGGTGACATGGATGTTCTAGGACACGTAAATAACACTATGTATTTCCGTTATTTCGAAAACGTACGTACCGAATGGCTAAGGGAACAAGGCTACTCGATTACGCTCGAAGGTAGCGCTGAAGGCCCTGTTATCGTCGATGCCTGTTGCCAATTTCTCATTCCTGCCGTGTATCCGGTTAAACTGCAAGCCCTTATGTTTGGCGGCGCTCCCGGACGCTCCAGCTTTAATAGCTACTACGAACTGCGTGACGCTGAGCAACCGGACATTATTTTTTGTACCGGCAGCTCCCGCATCGTTTGGATTGACTATGCGAAGGGGAAGTCAATCGCTCTACCTGAATCCATACGCCTGCTACTCCCCAACTCTTTACAGACAAATAAGTAGGGACTCATAAAATATATTGACCTTATAATAAGTATCACATACTATATGTGCCTTTATTTAATACTCTTTTTGGATCTAGATGATTGCTCATTTTCAATACTGAAAGCTGCTAAGAGGTAAAACTCATGACAATTTGTAAGACTTATGACTTTGCAGTCGGTGATATCCTAATGTACCAAGGCGATAGCTATCAGGTGCACGAAAACCTAGGAACGCACGGCAAAGTATCACTTTTCCCATCAGTCGATGTTGTATTAGAAGAAGCCACCTGGAACGAGGAATATCAGAAAATTGGGAAAGCGGCATTGCCAGCACCAACTCCCTGCTCAACCGGAAGTTGTTCAAAATAATATTTGCGTCGATACGAGAGTGTAGCGGATAGTCAAGTGACGGAAGACTTATCTGCGACACCTACAAAATTTAGGGCGACTACTCGTCGACTTCTCAATCAAATCACATAGGAAAAAGGATTATGACAAATATTGACCTTCGTTCCCTCCGACCAGAGGATCTCGACAAAGTTGTCACTATCGATGCTGAAAATAGCGGTCGAGTTCGCCGAAGCTTTTATGACAAGCGCTTAGAAATTGCATTGGCTGCGCCTGAATCACTGATCACCTGTGCTGCTACCGTTGAGGGAGAACTGATCGGTTTCAGTTTCGTAAGAATTGAGGATGGTGCATTTGGTATCAATGAGCGCATCGCTGTAATAGATGTCATTGGCGTCGCTAAAGCTTACCGGGAAGGCGGTGTTGCTACCCTAATGATGGAAAAGCTCGAAAGACGCATGTTGAAACAGTCTATCAAGAATATAAGAACTATGATCGATTGGGGGGATACTGGTCTGACCGGTTATTTCTCTTCCGCTGGTTTCAAACTCTTGCCATCGATAGTCGTTAGCCGTGAATGTGAAGCTCAGCCTTCGTTTGATGGAGGTGACCCCGAGTCACCCCGTAATCAGGATGGTGCGAATAACGATTATGTCTCCTTGTTTAGAGACAGTATTCCTGTACGAACCATGAAAGAATCGGATTTGGATGGCGTTGTTCGCGTAGATAAAAAACTTACTGGCGAAGATCGTACCAATTTCTACAAAACCAAAATGTCAGAAGTATTAAATGATTCAGGTATTCGGGTGTCTTTGGTTGTTGAGCAGGATAACACCATTGTTGCTTTTGCGATGGTCCGTTTGGATTACGGTGAATTTGGTCAGATGGAACCCTCGGCCGTGTTGGATACCATTGGCGTTAACCCAGATTACCATCGAACGGGTGTGGGGCATGCTTTATTATCGCAATTAATGGTTAATTTATCAGGCCTGCAGGTAAACAATATCCAAACGCAAGTGCATTGGGAAAGTTTTGGGTTGTTGGAATTTTTAAGTGGTTGTGGCTTTAAAGCAACACAGAATTTGGTCTTAGAAAAGCTCTTGAGTTAAATGGGAGAAGTTAGTTATTGTCTCAAAGGGCTACTTAAGGTAGCCCTTTTTAGTTGCGGGGGTATGCGATATGTGCAGGGATCGTAAAAATAGTTACTAACTGGCACAATATTGAAACCACCATAAAAGATTTGTGCTTTTGCATGCTTTTATCAAAGGGGCGTGCAATTACATCGGCTCATTCAGGTTTGTTTCAGCAACGGTTAAGAAACCCTAACATGAAGAACTTTCAATTATTGCTGGGCCTCCTCCTGCCACTATTCATCTCAAACTGCAGTGTCGATCCGGCGATTAATAGGTCTTCCCTGGATACGCTGTATTCTTATCAATGGGTTCAACCCAAAAATCGTAATGCGGGAACGAGCACCACTGATATTGCACAGACATTGCGTGATTACGATGTTATCTTTTTTGGTGAACTCCACACTCATCCTGCTGTTCACCAGGCACAAATGGCGTTATTTCAAGCATTAGCCCGTTTAGGCAAGCCCCTGACTTTAAGCCTGGAACAATTTGAACGTGATACTCAAGAATTAATGGATGACTATCTTGCGGGGCGTATCGGTGAGCAATACCTCGTCGACAAGGGACGTGCCTGGAATAATTATGAAACATCGTATCGGCCGCTAGTCGAATACGCCAAGAGCCAAAATTTTCCTGTCATTGCCGCAAATGCGCCAAAATCAATAGTTGTCTGTGTGGGTAGGAAAGGGTTGCAGGCCCTGGATAACCTATCGGTGCAGGAACGCAAATATGTCGCCAAGGAGATCGATATTTCAGCCAGTGCATATCAACAGAAATTTATTAATTTTATGCAAACAGATTCGGTGCATGGCTACTCATCTAGCGAGCAAAGCGGAGCAATACAAAGGTTACAATTACGGGGTTATGCGGCACAGGCGACCCGCGACGATACGATGGCTGAGTCCATAGCTGAACATCTTAAACGCCAGCCACGACAAGTTTTCCACCTGAATGGAAATTTTCATTCGAGTGGGTTTCAGGGTACGGTTGAACGACTACTGAAAAGGATGCCCGATTTAAAGGTTGCGGTGATCCACACTTTGCCCTTACTTGGAAATCTTACCGAATTAGTCCAACAGGAGAAGGAAAAGGGCAGTGTTTTGCTGTTAGTGTCACCGCTGCCGAAAAAATTTATAAAAGAAGAAAACCGCCAACAATGGATGCGGAAACAAATGGAAAAGCGGATGGAGGATCGTGGAAATTGTCAATAATTCCTAACCGTTAGAAAGATTGCGTCTATCATGATGGAAAACTCAGGTAGGTGGTGTTTCCACAACTATTAAGTCAAAACCTTTATATCCGTGCAATCAACCGGAACAAACATCATTTCGGTTGATCTAATTAAACCCGATCTGTAAAAAGATCCGGTGTAATGGATTAACACCCCCCATGCTGGGCTGACCATTTCCCGGATTAAGGAGGTTACCATGAAACGCCTCTACTATTTGTCTCCAGATATAGATAGTGCGGAACATATTGCCAACGACATGCATCAGAAAGGGATTTCAGATGGGCATTTCCATGTGCTTAGCAAGGATCATGTCGGTCTCTACAGACACCATATTCATTCGGCCAACTATTTACATGAATTTGATGTGATACATAGCGCACTGAGAGGAACCATTGTCGGAGTGATTATTGGGTTAACCTTGTATATTACGGTTAATTTTACCGCCGGCTATCCTGCGTTGTCTTTACCGTTAGTCTTATTGATAGCTGCATTATTTGGAACTTGGCTAGGTGCATTAATTGGGTTAACCCATGAAAATTATAAAATCGCTCGTTTCCATAATGATATTGAAGCAGGCAAATACCTAATCATGGTGGATGTGCATAAGAATGAAGAAGTTAAAATCAAAAAGCTTATGGAGCGGTACTACCCTCAAGCGAAAATGTCTGGGGAGGACTCGACATTGATAAACCCGTTTAAAGGGCATATGGGCGCCGTCAGGGTGTAAGTGAAAGGCTTGGGGCCGGTGTTAGCTACCGGCCTTTGTGGATTTGTTGTTTTAATCTGAGCACAGCCTGTTTTTTTGGATGGGAGGGCGAGTGTCTGTAGCCCGTTCTTAATAAACCTGGAATTAACGGAGTCAAACAATCGTGGATAATCAATTTCACCCGATGACCGAACTATTTCTCCAGTTGGGGCTACCTAGCGGTAGCGACGAGATAGAGTCTTTTTTCAAACAGCATAAACTAGATAGTGGCGTGCCATTGATTGATGCTTCCTTTTTCACCTATGGCCAAAAGCAGTTTTTGAAAGAAGCCTTGGCCGCTGATTCCGATTGGGCTGAAATAGTCGATCAGATGGATGCCAGACTTCACAATTAAGGAGCGAGAGATCCGAAATTTTATTTGAATAAAACTTACGAATATAACGAAGTTGGAATATTGGCAACTATTTGCGAGAATAGTTTGTCCCGTCCAAAAATACGTTGACGGTTTTGATTAAGCCACTAACACCCTTAGATCTTCAAACGTTTTGCAGCGATAAAGTAAAAACTCCTGTTTTAAAATGCCGTTGACGCGTTCAGCCAATGCATTCTGATAACAATCATAACCATCCGTCATC
>Ga0070727_10000412_pt1 | contig 52749 bp, 35 predicted proteins | sample tdAd472_FD_66722 | JGI IMG/M metagenome (GOLD analysis project Ga0070727, IMG submission 66722) | Marine sediment microbial communities from the Atlantic coast under amendment with organic carbon and nitrate - tdAd47.2 | ecosystem: Environmental > Aquatic > Marine > Coastal > Sediment | place... | reverse complement strand
TCGTGATGGCAACGCGGAACGGGATCGTCAAGAAAACCGCGCTTTCGGAATACAGCCGACCCAGAACCGGCGGCCTGATTGCGATCAAGCTGAAAGAAGGCGATGAACTGGTCGACGTCGTTATTGTCGGCCCCGGCGACGACGTCCTGCTTGCCACGGCGACCGGTATGGCCATTCGCTTTCCGCACACGAAGGCTCGCGCGATGGGCCGAGCGGCTGCGGGCGTTCGCGGCGTCAAACTGACCAAGGGGGACGAGCTGGTCGGGATCGTTGTCGCCAAGCCGGACATGCAGCTGCTGTCTGCCTGCGAACATGGCTACGGCAAACGGACGCCGTTTGGACTCGGCGGCTCGGTTCCGGAAACCGACGACGTCAGTGACAGCGATGTCGACGACGCAAGTGCGGACGCCGTTGAAGCGGAAGCTGACGAGGGCGACAGCGAAGAAGGCAGCGAACGCAGCAACTTCTCATACCGCTCGCAGAACCGAGGCGGCAAGGGGCTCCGCGATATTCGGACCACCGCACGCAATGGCCGAGTCGTCGACATTCTCGCGGTCGAAGACGGTGACGAAGTGCTGATGGTCACGACCGGTGGCAAGATTCAACGGCTCCGCGTCACCGACATCAGCGTCGTCGGTCGCAACACACAGGGCGTCCGTATCATCCGATTGGACGATGACGACGCCCTCGCGTCGATGGCCCGAATTCCTGGCGAGATCATCGAAGACGAGCCGGAAGTTCCTGCCGCCGCTGAAGCGTCAGCAGAACAGCCGGCTGATGCATCTCAAGACTCCGAACCAGTGGACGATGCTGCTGGCGAATCAGAAGAGTCGCAGGAAACGGATTAGACGGCGTTTGTGGACGCCGTAGCTACGCTCGCCAGAGCGTGGAGCCCCGCCGTCTGGCGACGGCAGCTACGGTCACAGCACCTCAAGACTCCGAACCAGTGGACGATGCCGCTGGCGAATCAGAAGAGTCGCAGGAAACGGATTAAACGGCGTTTGCGGACACCGCTGCTACGCTCGCCAGAGCGTGGAGTCCCGCCGTCTGGCGACGGCAGCTACGACCAGGATCGAACATGTTCCCAAGCCCGCTCGAACACCGCGTCGAGCATCGGTTCGGTGAGCCGTTTCGTAAACGTGTTCTGCTGACTGGGATGGAAACTGCCGATGACGCGTCGACCGTCGGCCAGTTCGAGCTCGGCACCGTGGGCAAATTTCGGCAGACGGCCTTCGTACCAGCCTCGATCGCGAGCCAGATCGATGACCGCGCGCCAGCCGATCTGCCCCAGAGCGACGATCACTTTCACGGGCAGCGCATCAAACGTCCCGTCGAACCACTCGCGGCAATTCGCGAGTTCCTCGTTCGTCGGCTTGTTGTCCGGCGGAGCACAGTGGCAGGCCGCCGTGATGGCACAGTTTTGAAGAGCGAGTCCGTCATCACGAGAAGTCGCCGCGGCCTGGCTGGCGAATCCAGCTTTGTGCAGAGCCCGAAACAGCCAGTCGCCGCTGCGATCGCCCGTAAACATCCGCCCGGTCCGATTCGCACCGTGAGCCGCTGGTGCAAGGCCGACGATCAGTAACTCCGCCTGCGAATCTCCAAAGTTCGGCACCGGCCGGCCCCAGTAATCCTCGTCCTGATACGCCCGCCGTTTGGTCTCGGCGATGTTCTGACAATGTTCGATCAGGCGAGGACAGCGCTCACATCGAGTGATGCGCCGATTCAGGCCGTTCCAGGAAACTCGTCGTGCCACAGCAGTCTTTCAGGATGTCGCATCAGAATCGCAGTTCGACGCCGTTGATCCACGAGTGCAGGTCGGTTTTGCCGATGCTGAAGTAGTCGTAGCCGGTGAACAGGCCCCAGCCGTTGCGGGTGATGCCGATGGTGGCTCGACCGTGGAACAGGGACGCGTCGCCGATGCGGCCCCAGTCGATGTCTCCGGTGATGACGAATGGTTCCGCCGGGTACAGCTCGCCGCCGTAGGTGAAGTTGAAGCCGGCGTCGGACTGGCCCGCGCCGGCCAGCCAGTTGACGCCGAAGCCGGTCCGAAACTGTCCCAGGTCGCCCTTGGCAAAGGTGTAGACGATGTTGGCGTCGCCGGTCCACAACTGGTCGCTGCCGCCGACAGCCAGATCCTCGTGACGATAGAAGAACTCGGTGTCGACTCCGAATCGCGTCCAGTTGTCGAGCAGCAAACGGCCGGACGCGTGGCTCAGTCCGTCAAAGTCGTCGCCGTACTGGCCTCGCAGGACCGTCTGCCAGTCCGCCAGCTCGGCGTTGCCGAAGAGTTCGCCGAGCGGGCTGTGGCGACCGTCCGAATGCGGAAGCTCTGGAAATTCGATCGCGTCCAGATGGCGATCGGCGACGACAGCACGCGGGATGGTGAACGGCGACGAGAGCGCCATCAGCAGCAGCTGGCCGGAGAAATCACTGAAGCCGGTCGCGGCCACGTCGTCATCGTCATCACAGTGTCGGTGCGTGTCCCGCGAGGGCTTCTTCTCTGGTTTGTGAGTCGATGGTTCGCTCGTTGAGGAGCTGCTTCCGGCTGCGGCCGCTTTCATCGCGCCCAGCTTCTGCGCATGGGCGACCGAACTGACCGTCAGCAGGCAAACGACGGTCAGGGCGATTGTCAGTGGCTGTTGAAAACGGCGAGGCCGCATGGAGACTCCGAACGCGGGGACGGTCGGTCGAGCCGGCTGGCTCTGAAGTCGAGAGCGGGGATAGTCCGGGAACCTGAACAGGCGAGTCAAGAGGCCTTCCGGAGCGGCGGTACGACCGGGCAAGTCGGTGCGATCCTGCATTCTCGCGACGAACGCATCTGTGATCGCTGTTCCCGCAGTGAGGGGTCGGATGAAGTCGAGCGGCGGATTGGGTATATCTGGGCTGGAACCCGCGGCTTTGTTGCAGCCGGGGTGCGCCGTTGACTCAGCAGGAAACTCACACTCGCCATGTCGACTCTGACCACTGATCTCGTCGTTCTCGGGGGCGGTCCCGGAGGCTACCCCGCCGCTTTTGCCGCAGCCGATCACGGCATGGACGTCACGCTCGTTAACGAGGAATCCACGCCCGGCGGCGTCTGCCTGCACCGCGGCTGCATTCCGTCGAAGGCGCTGCTGCACGTCGCGAAGCTGATCAACGAAACACGCGAAGCCGAGCAGTGGGGCCTGACGTTCTCGAAGCCGAAGCTCGATCTCGACAAACTGCGCGACTTCAAGAACTCGGTCATCGGCGGCCTGACCGGCGGGATCGGACAGCTCGCGAAGGCGCGCGGCGTCAAGCTGGTGCAGGCGCGAGGCAGCTTCCTCGATTCGAACACGCTGGAACTCAAGCACGCTGACGGCTCGACCGGCACGCTGAAGTTCAACAAGGCGATCGTCGCGACGGGTTCGTCTCCGGCGATGCCCGGTTTCTTCAACATCGGCGATGAACGCGTGATGGACTCGACCGGAGCCCTCGCCCTGGCTGACGTCCCGAAGAAGCTGCTGGTTGTCGGCGGAGGTTACATCGGCCTGGAAATGGGCTCGGTGTACGCAGCCCTGGGATCGGAAGTCACCGTCGTCGAGATGCTCTCCGGACTGCTGCCTGGAGCCGACCGTGATCTCGTCCGTCCGCTGCAGAAGCGGCTGGCCGAACAGTTCAAAGCGATTCATCTCAACACGAAAGTCGCGAAGCTGACGGCGGCGAAGAAGGGCATCGTCGCGGACCTCGACGGTGAAGGCGTCGAGTCGCCGCAGACGTTCGACCGCGTGCTGATCTCAATCGGCCGCCGCCCGAACAGCAAAGGCTGCGGGCTTGAGAACACGAAGGTGCAGATCGACGACAAGGGTTTCATTGTCATCGACAAGAACCAGCGGACCGCCGATCCGAACCTGATGGCGATCGGCGATGTTGCCGGCGAACCGATGCTCGCGCATAAGGCGACGCGCGAAGCGAAGGTCGCGGTGGAAACGCTGCTGGGTGAGCCGGCCGAGTTCGACAACGTGGCCATTCCCGCCGTCGTCTTCACCGACCCGGAACTGGCCTGGGCCGGCATCACGGAGAACGAAGCCAAAGCGGAAGGCCGCGAGGTCAACGTCGTCCGCTTCCCGTGGGCGGCTTCCGGTCGGGCTCAGACGCTGTCTCGAACGGAAGGCCTCACGAAGCTGATCACCGAACCGAAGACCGAACGCGTGCTGGGTGTTGGCATGGTCGGCCCTGGCGCCGGCGAGATGATTGCGGAAGCCGTCATCGCGGTTGAAATGGGCCTCGTCGCCCGAGACCTCGCCGACAGCATCCACGCGCACCCGACGCTGTCGGAAACCCTGATGGAAGCCGCCGAAGCCGTCTTCGGCCAGGCAACACACAGCTACCGGCCGAAGAAGTAGCAAGACAGTCGGCCTTGCCGTTGTTTGACCCGAAGCCGCAGGCGACGGCGTTCTCCGATGCTGCAACCATCCAAAACGCCATCGCCTGCGGCATCGGGTTAAACGAAATCCCGCCCCGGAAGCCACTGACTCAGTTCGCTCGAATGTCACAATTCGGCAGTGCGGCTCGCAGTCGCGCCAGACCGTCCTCGCTGATCTTCGTGTTCGTGACGTCCAGAGTCGTCAGTGCCCGGAAACCGGAGAGTCGCTCAACACTTTCGTCGGTGATGGCGGTGTTCGACAGGTTCAGAAACTCGAGCGATTGCAGGTTGGCGAGCTGATCCACATCCGTGTCGGAGATCCGCGTGCCAATGGCGATCACACGTTTAAGGTGGTTAAGCCGCCCGATCGCGGCGAACCCATTCGGACCGATGCTGCGGCAGCCTCCGATCGAGACCGCGTCGAGATTCGGCAAGCCTTTAAGGACAGAAAGTCCTTCATCACCAATACGCGACTCGTCGAGCCCGAGCGAAGTCAGCTCGGGCAACGTGTCGACGATTTCAGCGAGCAAAGCGTCGTCCACGTTCGACTTTTTCAGTGTCAGATGTTGAAGCTGAGTAAGCCGCCCAAGTTCTTTGATCCCGGCAACTGACACCTGGACCTCGTGCAGATTCAGATCGTGAAGATTCTCCAGTGAGGAAATGCCCCGAAGTGCGTCATCGTCGAACGGGGAATCGTCTGTGGCTGTCAGTTGAAGCAGTTCAAGTGATGGCAGGTTCGACAGGAAACCAATCGCTGAGGCCGGGATCTCTGAAAACAACATTGAAAGATACTTCAATCGTTCGAGTTGCAGACGCGACAGGTCGGCGGGAGCAACCGGAATCCCAAGCATCTGCAGCTCTTCAAGCGATTTCAGTTTCGACAGGTCGGAAAAGCAGGCTGAGGTCACGGCAGAATTAGAAAGACGCAGCATTCTCAGATTTTGAAAGGCTGGAAGAATGCTGGCGACTTTGTTGTCGACCGCTGTGTCGTCCAGTTCAAGTTCGGCGATGTCCAGACCGCTGAGCTTTTCGATTCCTGAGGGTGTCACCGCAGTCCCGTTCAATCGAAGAGACAATCTCAGCGAGCTTCCCAGCCGGCCCAGCATCGCCAGCGCATCGTCCGTGACATCCGGCTGCCCTGAGAAATCGACCTTCAGATGTCGCGTGGCAATCGCCAGGTCAGTGACTGCTACTTCTTTCCAGCCACCGCCATCAGCCATCATCAACAGCCTGCCACCTCGATCGCTGCACCATTTCGCAAATCGCTGATCCCGGCCTTCCGGCCCCATTGCTTCCAGAATCTGTTCTTCACTGAAGTCGGAGCGAACCTCAAGTGTGGGACGTTTTACCAGGGCCGACGCGACCCCTTTCGACGTGACTGGGGTTCCGTAGACATCGATAAGCTGCAGCGTCGGAATCGCCGCGAGTTGTTCCAGGCCAGCATCCGTCAGCTTGACATGCTTGGCGTTTAACTGCCTCAGATTCGGAAGTGTCTGCAGACTTTTGACATGCCGGTCAGCGAAGCTGGTTGTCGTCACGTCGAGCTTTTCGAGGCTCGACAATTGAGCAATCTGCGCGAAGCCTTCGTCAGTCATCCGCTCACAGCTCGACAGTTTCAGCGTCGTGAAAGATTCGAGTGAACTGAGATGTCCAAGCGTCTCTCCCGTAATGAGCGACCCGTGCAGCTCGAGTCGTTCAAGCTGCGGATGCTGGCTCGTGATGATTGACAGAGCTGCGTCAGAGAGATTCGAGCCACCGAAATCCAGCGCTCGTAGTTGTGACAGTGATGCCAGTCCAATGAGTCCCTCATCCGTCACGCTCGTACGCCACACTTTAAGCTCCGTCAGACGCTTCAATGACGCTTCGATGTCCTGAAGCGTCTCGTTGTTGAACTGAAAGTCGAGACTTCCGCTCGCCGTGCCAAGGTGAAGCAGTTCAAGATTCGGCAGACCACTCCAGTCGTACCTGCCGCTTCCCGCTTCAGTCAGGCGTACATCGATCATGCTCAAATTGACGAGCGACGGGCTTCTGAGTGCTCTAATATCGCGTGGCGACACACTGCATCCGTTGAACCACAGATGTCTGAGCTGTGGAAGCGCCGAAAGAGCAGAGAAACAACCAGACGTCGCACCCGCGTCAGTGACTTCAAGATCAAGGTAAGTAATGCATTTCGGTATTATCTGGACGAGTTTATCGATGTCCTCATCTCGAACATGCTGACCCGACAATGAGATCTTTACCCCAGTCAACTCACGGCCATTTGCGAGGGGCACGCTCAGCCGCTGACCAAAGACCGACAGTTCTCCACCAAGGTCATCCACCCACTGAGCCAGTCGCTGCGAAGCGGCTGCGTCGTCAACGGAGAAGTCGCCGGGGAGGGAGCGGCGGTGGTTGAATTCGGAGGGGGTGAGCAGGTGGCGGTGGCCGGTTTCGTCTTCGATGACGTAGACGAACTCGCGTTCAAACAGCTCGCGGTTCCCACTCACAAGGTCACCCGACGCAGTGAATGCGACTGGCGGACTATCCGACATCACGATGGCGACGCGGTCTGGTACCAGCGTATCGGTGTTCCAGCGAATCAGAGTTCCGGCCTCGTCACCGGAAACGGCGACGGGCTTCTCAGGGTGTACTGCAAGGCTCGTCACCATGCCGAAATGCAGCTTTGCCGTTTTCTGAGTGATTAGTTGTTCATTGATCCTTGTGACTGTTCCATCGCGGTACGCCGCCAGCAGTGCGTTCCCCGCGGCGTCCCAGGCCAGCTGGTCAACGTACGTTGATTCGGGCCGCGTTCTCAGTTCTGTGCCGTCCTTGTTCCACAATCGAAGCTCGTGCGGTGCCGTGATCGCTCCGGCAAGTATGTCTCCATGCGGATTCCATTCGACGCGAGTTACTCTTCTTCCCTGTAACTTGAACTGATGGCCGCCACCTGCTGGCGAGGTAATCAACAAGGTCCCGTCGCGGCCACCGACGGCGAGTAGATCCTCGGCATGATGCCACGCGAGGCTGACCACGGGCTCAGCAAAGACTGCGAACTGGCTCACATGGTCCCGGCGAGCCAGCCAGACGCCATCGTGTTCCGTTCCGAAGGCGCACATCGCCCCTGTCGAATTCCACGCTGCAGCCTGAACAAAATCACCAGAAGGGAGTCGAAGGTTCGAACGCTTGAGGTTACGCGAATCGTAAATGTCGGATTGCCTGCTTGACGCGGCGATCACCATTCGATCACCCGTTGAGTTCAGGTCAATGCTCTTGACGTCTGCTTCGAGCCTTCCCAGTTCAGCCGCGCTTTCAAGCGTATTCTCCCAGCGCCAGACCGTCCCAGTTCGCTCTCCAGAGACAATCTGACCGGACCGCCGGTCCCAACTCAATGTGGTGATCGCTGGTTCGACACCATGGAGTGCTGGAAGCGGTCGGCCGTCAAGTGTCTGTCTTTCAACGCTCGGCCTGTCGTGAATAAAGATCTCGCTCCCATCAGGACTGTAACCGCCGCAATGGGGTACTCGTGTGGTCATCTCACGAACGATGCGAATCCTGTCACCCGACGCTGTCCACTCTGCAACGTGTCCGTCCGCCGTGACGGACAGGATACAGTCTTGGACAGGGTGCCAGTCGATGTCGGTGACAGTTGATCGCCCCGCCGTCCAGCTCGTGGAAGTCCCGTTTCCCATGTTCCAGACTTCAAGGCGATCATCGCCCAGACCGGTCGCCAGGTGGTTTCCGTCCGGGCTCCAGACCATGTCAGCACAACCTTTCGGGTGCGAACTCTCCAGGCGTTTGACCAAACTGCCGTTGAGATTCGAGATGCGCAGAATGCCTTTGAAATCGCTGGTCGCGATCCAGTCCTGTCGGGGATGCCAGCAAACGCAACGGTTGGAAACATAGCCATGGCGAATGACACGCTCGACTTCACCATCAAGCGTTGCAATCTGGATGCTCGCTCCGCCTACGATTGCAAATTGCCGGCCATCGGGGGAAAAGCTGACTCCATTGACTTCATTTTCAGTAGGTATCTCAGCGAGAAGTTCACCATCGCGGATCCAGAGCCGAACAACTCTTCCGCGATAACCAGCGACGAGGATTCTGGAATCACGGCTCCACTGCAGGCACTTGACCTGATCTTTGTTTGAGATCAGCAGATTCTGGAGGGCTCCGGTCGCCCTGTCACAAATCCGGATTTGACCATCAAATGTGCCGAACGCGATCAGTTGGTTGTCAGGACTGTAGGCGATCGACCGAATTGGTGTCCGGGGCGTCCGAGTGACCAGATTCCAGCGTTTGATTCCCGGAATTCGTGCGGGTCTTGGGATCAGTCCGGGGAGGATGTTTTCGGCGGGGCCGAGATTGATAGCGGTCTGTGGAGACTGCTTTTCAGTATCGCGTTGTGCGTCGACCACCGTGGCGTCGGGGTGCCGAGTTTCTGAACTGCCTTCGGGGCTGAGCTTCAGCTCGAAGGCTCGTTCGCCGTTGCGGGTGATCCAGAAGTGTTTGGTCTCCGACGAAAAACCGTCGCGGGAGACGATGAGTTCGCGGCGGCCGGCGGGGATGTTGGGGAGTTCGATGCGGTACTCGCCGTTTGCTCCGTCCATGACGCGAATCTCGTGTGGCTCGCCGTCGACCGAGACCTGGATGTCCTTGTGGTTGACTGTCAGTTCGACGCGTCCTTCGCCCGTGCCGACGAAGAAGATGATGCCCAGCAGCAGGATGCCGCCGAGACCGGCCAGTGCCTGCCGGAGCCGACGACGCGAGCCGTTGCCGCGACCGCCTCGGCGTCGGGCCAGGATCGGTTCCGGCTCGACCATGATGGTTGGAGCCTGACTGGCGGGGTCGATGATCGGGTGCGGGCCTCGTTGAGCGTCAGCCTCGGACGGAGATCGACGCGTTTCGGGGCTCAGGGTGTCTGACTGGGCGGAGGACACCGGGACGACCGTTGACTGCGGTGCCGAGTCGTCCGTCATCGATTGCGCGGCGTCTCGCCAGAGCTTGAGCAACGCCGGGAGTGCTGCATCGCTCGCAAATGGCTGCAGAGCCGCAGCGACTTCCGCCGGAGTCGCGTACCGCTCGGAGGGCTCCTTGGCGAGCAGGCGGTCGAGGATCGTCATCAGTTCGGGCGGGACGTCAGAGCGAACGTTGCTCAACGGCGGCACGGGCGTTTGAGCGTGAGCCATCATCTTTTTCAGGATCGTCGAGTACTGGCTGCCGCTGAACGGCGGCGACCCGGCCAGCAGGTGGTACAGCGTGCAACCGAGACTGTAGAGGTCGGCTCGAATATCGACGCCGTGCGTGTCGGACGCCTGTTCGGGAGCCATGTAGTCGAGCGTGCCCATAATCTGGCCGCTGCTGGTCAGCTCGTCCTGATCGGTTGGATTCTCGCGGAGCAGTGCCAGACCGAGATCGAGAATCTTCACGGCTGGGCTGCCGGTCGCCGAAGATGGTGACGGACGACCGTCTGAGAGCAGAAGATTCGACGGCTTGATGTCGCGGTGAACGAGGCCGTGTTCGTAAGCGTGCTGCAGACCCTCGGCCGCCTGACGCACCAGTTCGCACGCATCGGCAACCCGCAGCGGTCCGACCGTGCGGGCGATCTGCGAGAGATTCGGGCCGTCAACGAGTTCCATGACGAGGAAGTGGGTTCCGTCGTGATCGCCCGCGTCGGTGGCTCGTACGATGTTCGCGTGGTCGAGCTTGCCAACAGCTTCCATCTCGCGATTGAAACGCGCGATCGCGGAGTCATCCTGCAGACGATCCGTCAGCAGCAGCTTGATGGCGACCGGTCTCTTGAGGCGGACGTGCTCGGCACGATGAACGGCGCCCATGCCGCCGCGACCGATCTGCTCAAACAGCCGGTAGTCGCGAAGCATCGCGCCTTCGCCGATGAGTGCAGCGCCGGTCGAGGAGCTTCCGCCCACCGTGGCTGCGGGCGGTGATTGAGCAGAGATTCGCTGAACGACTCCGGAACACTCGGGTTCGGCCGCGAACGATGAAGACACCACGTTCTGCAGCCCACCGACCAGCTTGTCTGGCCCCGGATTGAGCGTGCTGATTGTTGCGTTGCAGATCGCACAGGTGTCGATGTGGTCCGAAAGGTGGTCCGACTTCTGTCGATCAAGCCTGCCGGAAAGGTACTCAAGCAGTAGCTTCTGGTCGGGGCAGTTTGCTTCGCTCATGGTGCTGTGTCCGTCTGAAGTTTGTCCCGTCGAGTGCGAAAAGTGTCAGCACCAGGTACATCGCTGAGGTGTGGACAGGATCCTGCGATTCTGCAGCGATTCAGACGGCAGGGTCGTCCGTAACTCATTTCAGAGCAGTGACTTATCGAAACCCGGAAAAGGGAGTTTGCGTAACGACCCCGGTCCGCTCCGGCACCTGCCGCCTGTGAGCGGAGACGCGTCAGCGTCCGGGCGGCAGCTTGTGAGCCGTGACGCCTCACGGCCTGCGGCTCATTCGTCGAGGAAGTCGGCCAGTTCTTCGCGGAGCCGCAGCAGGATTCGCTGGCGGGCTTTGTGTACAGCCGAGACCGTCACGCCCAGGTCCTCGGCGATCTGGCTGGGCGGCTCGCCTTCGACGGCGGATCTCCAGAAGGCCTGCCAGTTCCGCTTGTCAAACTCGCGACGGATGATCTCCAGTGCCCGGCGTTTGATCAGACTTGAGTCGAGCGTGCTGGTTTCGTCGGAAGTCGGCGGCGGCTCAGTCGGCAACTCGCGAAACTTCCGGAGAGCTTCCGTACCTCCGCTGGCCTGCTGTTGCTGCTCTTCCCGGCGGACGTGATCGACGAATCGATTCCGGGTCACCGTCCACAGCCAGCCCCGAAACGAATGGCTGTCCTCGGTCTGACGGTAGCGACCGATCGACGCCGAGACCGACCGAAAGACGTCTTGAGTGACGTCGGCGGCGTCGCTGGCCTGCAGACCGAACCGGCGACACCATTCGTAGACCAGTGGTCCGTAAATTTGCGAAAAGCGCGACCAGGCATCAGCGTCGCCCAGCTGCACGCGCTGAATCAGCGACAGAGACGTGGATTCGCTGATTGCTCCCGACATGACAGCCCTGCAGCCCGGTGGACAGATTCCTCACAGGCTGCAGAAATTAACCGGTTCGACATCCGTCGCGAAAGCTTGATCGTCTTCGTGCGTTCTCAAGCGGCGGATGGATGTCGATTGTGCGCAAACGACCAAAGTTTCGTGCTGAAACGCTGACGTGCTGAAACTCTGCGCGAGTTTCGCTACGGGTGTGCTTACGTGCCGGAACTCTGCGCGAGTTTCGCTACGAATGCGTCTCAAGGTTGCTCGCCATCAGGTTGGCGATCTGTTGAGAGCCAGCGTCGGGACGCAATTGCAGGCCAGCGATCACTCTTTGTTGACGCTCCGTCGAGTGGTTCTGGTTGAGCTTCCATTTGCCTGCGAGCTGCTCGATGTCAATCGTGAATCCGACGATGGCGTCGAGCAGACTGTCGATGAATGACGGTTCGGCGGAATTGAGCTGCCAGGGCGTTGGCATCGTCGCTTCGTAAACCTCGACCGACTGTCGCACGATGTCGAGCAATCGATCGCGATTGTGCTCACGTCGCAGCACTCCGCGAGCGTGAACGGCGAGGTAGTTCCACGTCGGGACGACGTTCTGCTCGGCGTACCAGCCTGGCGAGATGTAGGCATGCGGGCCGTGAAAGATGACGAGGACGCTGCGACCGTCGAGATTCTTCCAGTGCGGGTTGGCCTTCGCGAAGTGACCGATGAGTTGCCCGTGCTCGCCGGTGTTTCGGTCGAGCAGCAACGGCAGGTGGCTCGCGTTAACGCTTTCGCCATCGCTCGAAGCGAGGGTCGCGAAGCTGTGCGCCTCGATGAAATCGTGAAGCGCGGTTTGGTCGGAGACAGCGAACGCGGACGGCGTGTACATGGCGGTGTGCCCTCACAATGACAGAACGACGTGAGCCGTCCGACCGAGCCGTAATTGACGCATGGCTCATGGAACTGTCTGTGTGCCACCGGCATTACCGATGCCGAGTTCCAAAGACCTTCTCTATCGATGAAAGCACTGGCAGAGCCAGTGGCACACCTTTTCGATCTGGTGCAAGCCGCAGGAGGCACGGATTCACAATTCTGAGGCTGCGCTGCAACTAGACGCGGATTGACTTCCGGGGCTTCCTTCGCGGGCTCGGTCCGTTGTTACGCTAAACGGGAACGAGCGACAGTGCCGTCAGATCGTGATCCAGCGGTCGCGGGAGGCGATTTGCCAGGTGTCGACGATCTCACCATTCGAAACGACCCAGGCGGACTTGTGCAGAGCCGATGTCGGGCAGATGTGTCTCGGCACGGCGAGCAGGACGTCGCCTGGCTGAAACTCGCCAGCGCGGGACGACTCGATGACGAGATGTTCTTCGTTCTGCAGAACGATTCTCGCGTCGGGAAGTTCGGGGAACTCGGCGCGTTTTTCGACGGGCGGGTCGGAGGCGACGGCTTTGTAGCCAAGGTCCAGGGTGATGCGGTCTGCGGTCGGGCGACTGATGACTCGTGTGAGCAGCAGGGCGGCCGGCGGGAAAACCATGTCGGGAAACTTCTGTCCGTAACCGCAATCGTTGTAGACGCACGTACCGGGCGACATCTCGATGCTGGCGTCGTCCTTCTCGGCGTAGATCGGGAACGATGCCGTGCCGCCGCAGACGAGCTTCGGGACAGACAGACCGGCGGCTTCAAGTTCCTGACGAAAGGCGGCGACCTTGTTCCATTCGACATTGACGGCGTCGCGGCGTTCATCTCGGTCCGTCTGATGCTGGTGCCCGTCGTAGACGTGGAAACCGGCGGCGATCAGACCGTCGGAATCCGCGATCTGCTGGTAGAGCTGCCGGGCTGCGTCGCCGACGGGAATGCCGGTGCGGTGCTGGCCGGTATCGATGTCGAGCAGCACGCCGATCTGCCGGCCCGACTGCTGCATGGCCTCGGCGAGTTTTGAGACGTGCAGCGGATGATCGGCGGTCACCGCAAACGTGACGTCAGGAAAGGTCTCGACGAACTTGACCGCGCGCTGCACGTTCGGGCCGACGAGGCTGTAAGCCAGCACGATGTCTTTCGCACCGGTCGTCGCGCACATTTCGGCCTCGGCGAATGTCGCGCACTTGTGCCGCGTGATGCCGCGTTCGAGCTGCAGCTTGATGATCTCGGCGGTCTTGTGAGTTTTGCAGTGTGGACGCAGTCGGTCGGGGCTGCCGGCGATTGCGATCATGCGATCGAGATTCTGTTCGACCATGTCGCGAAAAATGACCAGTCCTGGCGAGATGATCGAAGAGGTGTCGGCGATCTGGTAGCAGGCATCCATCGGGCAGCTCCAAAGTGAGTCTCTGAGTTCGTCACGGCAGGCGATGGCTGGAGTTTCGGAATCGAGTTTCAGAATTGCAACGTCGTGCGAATGCGGTCCGCGGTGGACAGCCAGCCGTCGTCGAGTTCCTCCGTAACTCGAAGTTCAACAGTGCATCGGTCTGGAGCGTCATACCGCGGTTGCCTCGGAGTGACGACCGGAAATGAGACGGGGTGGTCGGCTCGCCTCGCGTGGGGGCCGAAAGGGCGAGGAATGAGTTTCTCTGTGTTGGTGCGAGTTTCGGAGAAACTCGCCTACATCTGTCGAATCGTTATTCCACGTTGAACGTGATCCGGAAGTCGGGGCTGGTGCCATGCTCGTCCGGCGGAAACTCGTCTTCTGTCGTATCCGTTAAGCGTGCTAACGTCCGGTTTGGTCGTGACCAGCGGCGGCTGCGGCCTGCGGACGGGACTCAGGTCGGAAAGGACCTCGACATGGCCGACAACCTGCAGACAGAGCAGCCTGAACGCGACAACTTCGTCGAAACCGCCCTGAAACTGAGCGGCAAGAGCGAGGAAGAAGCGCGTAAGACCGGAGCCATCGACCGCGCTGACGAGCAGGTCGAGGAACTCTTCGCCGAGAAGTATCGCACCGAAGGCAGCCCCGCTCACAAAGCCGTCTGGGGCGATGCGTTCCCACTCGAGCAGTTCGTCTCGAAAGAGTCCGCGACTCCGCCGGAATGCGATCAGGTCATGGAGAACTGCATCGGGCTCATCAAGTCGATGCACGCTTCCGGAACGGCCTACAACGACGAAGGCAAGATGTCGAACGCCCTGCTGTCGGCGCTGGGCGAGGCTGGCTACTGGGGCATGCTGGTTCCGAAAGAATATGGCGGCAGCGGTGCGCCATTCTCGACGTTTGCAAAGTTCCTGACGCGCGTCGCGACGATCGATCCGACCGTTGCCGGGACCGCGTCAGTGCATGGCTGCATTGGAGCCGTCGATCCGCTGCTCGCGTTTGGTTCTCCGGAACAGAAGCAGGAGTTCCTGCCGAAGCTGGCCAGCGGCGAACGCATCTCGGCGTTCGCACTCACCGAACCGGGCGCCGGCTCTGACCTGACAGCACTCAAGACGTCAGCGACACTCGACGGCGATGACTACGTCGTCAATGGCGAGAAGCTCTTCATTACGAACGCCATTCCTGGACGCACGATCGCGATTGTCTGCCTGATTGAGGGCAAGCCGTCAGTGCTGATCGCCGATTTGCCGAACGAGGAGAACGATCAGTTTCAGGTCGTGCCGTACGGCATTTACGCGCTGCAGCATTCCTGGAACAACGGCCTGAAGTTCAACAACTTCCGCGTGCCGGCGAAGAACCTGCTCGTTCCCGCGAAGGGCGACGGCCTGACGATCGCCTATCACGGCCTGAATCGCGGCCGTGTCGCCCTGTGTGCTGGAGCAGCCGGGACGATGCGCGTCATGCTGAAGAACATCCTGCCGTGGGCGAGCTACCGCAAGACGTACGGCGCCTCGATCGACACGCGTGAACTCGTGCGGCGTCGCGTCGGGCACATGGCCGGTCTGATCGTCGCCTGCGACGCGCTGACCGACTGGTGCTCGTGGCTGCTCGACGAAGGCTACCGCGGCGAGATGGAGTGCATCATCGCAAAGATCTTCGGCAGCGAAGTGCAGAAGGAAGCGGCCATCGAGCTGTTCATGAAGACGCATGGCGGTCGGTCGTTCCTCAAGGGGCACCTGTTTGGCGACAACGTCCACGACTTCCTGGCCCCGTGCATCTACGAGGGCGAAGGCGAGATGCTGGGCATGGCGTTCTTCAAATCACTGGTCAAGGTGCATGGCACGAAGTACTTCGAGCCGATCGGCAAGGCTCTGGCGGCGAAGGGCATCAAGGTCCCGAACCCGCTGAACCCATCGCACGCGATGGCTCTGATGGGACCGTCGATGCCGTACTTCAAGTGGAAGCTCAGCCAGATGATCGGCGGCGCGACGCGAGCTTCAATCCGCATCTCCGATCAGAAGCTCGCCGCTCACGCTCAGTGGGCCGCGGACTATCTGCAGAAGAGCCGCCTGACGGTCGACAGCCTGATGTTCAAGTACAAGCTGGCTCTGGCCGACCGCCAGTGCGCGATGGCCGACCTGTCCGAGCGGATCCAGCTGGGCATCGTCGCCCTGGTCACCTGCCTGTACGCGTCGCGGCAGGAAGACGCTCTGGTCCGTGAATCCGCCGACGTTCTCTGCCAGCACCTGCGCAACAAGATCAGCGGCCGCCGCGCGTCAACCGGCTACTTCCGAGCCGTCACGAAACTCGGCCAGAAGATCGTCGAGAACGGCATCTCCCTGCTCGACGGCGTCGAGGAGACGGAAATCATGCAGAAGTACGACGCAGAGTAAGCCTTTCGCGAAGATTGGAATTCGCGTCTTCCGCGAGACTACCAGCGAAAGACTTCCGACATTGGCATCTCAAAGCCGGGCAGCAGGTCCGAGGTCAGAACGTCATCAATCACTGATTGCCGGATCGCGCCGTCGACAAATGTGAGTTTCGAGACTCGCTGCAGTCGGGGATCGACCAGCCAGACTTCCTGACAGCCGGCGGTCAGCCAGTGCTCCGCCTTCTCGTTGACTTCCGATGCGGTGTCACTCGGCGACAGGACTTCGACGGCGAGATCAGGTGGGCCGGGGAAGAACTTTCTGGTGAGTCCGCCCTGAACTCGATCGCTCCGCACAAATCCGACATCTGGAGCCCTGACAGTGTCGGGATTCTCTTGAATCAGGAAGCCGGTTTCAGCTCCAAAGACCACACCGAGATTCTTTGCCCGAACGACTGTCGCCACGGCAAATGTCACATTGACAACGATTGCTCCGTGTTCACTGCCGGCTGGAGACATGAGACGCACTTCTCCTCGGACGAGTTCACAGCACTGCCCTGCGTAGCTCTGCAATAACTCGTCGGCGGTTACGAGCGTTGTTGAGACAGACATCAGCGGTTCTCCGACAACAGTTGACCAACCCAGCATACCGGCAATTCCTGGAGTCCGCGAGACGTTCAGGTCATCTCATGCCGCCCGGTTCGCGGTTTCTGAAGGATCCTCAACTGCACCCAGGTGCCGCAGGATGGTTTCGGCGGTGCGGGCGGTGGCTCCGGTTTCCTGGAAGCCTTTGCCCGTTTCGGACAGGGACTGGCGGACCTGTTCGAGCGCCAGAGGCGACGCGAGCCATTCGGTGACGGACCTGTGCAGGCCGGCGATGGCTGGCTCAGGATTGCCGACTGAGATGAACTCAGGCATGACTTCGCGGTCGGCGATCAGGTTGGGCAGCGAGATGTAGCGGCAGCGAAGTAGCAGGTGACGCAGGATGTTCATGCCCTGCGAGAGACTGTAAACGACGGCGGCTGGTGTGCCTCGGGCCAGCAGTTCGAGGCTCACCGAACCGGAGACCATCATTGCGCAGTCGGCGACTTCGATGATCTCGGATGTCTTGCCGACGAAGAACTGCACGGGCAGCGACGGGCACTTGACGAGTTGTTCGGTCTGGCACGATCGGCGGTGCTGATCCCGAAAGCAGGCGGCCAGGAAGGTCACGTCCGGATGATCTGCGTGCAGACGCCGGGCGGCTTCCAGGATGATTGGCCAGTTGCGAGCGACTTCCTGATTCCGCGAGCCGGGCAGCAAAGCGACGATGCGGCGGCTGCCTGACTGCCAGTTGGCGACGAACTTCTCATCGAGCGGATGGTCGGCGATCTCGTCAAAGAACGGATGCCCGACATAGTCGACGGCGATGTTCTGCGACTGGTACCAGTCCCGCTCGAACGGCAGCGCACTGATGACGTGGTCGACGAACTTGCGAACCTTGCGGACGCGCCACGAGGCCCAGGCCCAGAGCTGTGGCGGCAGGTAGTAGAACACGGGAATCCCGGCGGCCTTCGCCTTCTTGGCGATCCACCAGTTGAAACCGGGGAAGTCGACCAGCACGACGGCGTCGGGCTTCTGCTCGGCAAAGTACCGCTCCGCCTGCTTGACCAGCGAGTAGAACTTCCCGATCAGAGGCAGCACCTTGAGCAGCCCCATCACGGCCAGATTCGTCAGTCGAAACTGCGACTCCAGCCCCGCCTCTTCCATCAGCGGCCCGCCGAATCCACTGCAGCGAACATCCGGCTGCCGAGCCTGCAACTCACGCATCAGATGAGCGGCATGCTGATCACCACTGGGCTCGCCAACTGAAAAGAAAATGTGCATCGCGAATCCGTTCGCTGAATTTGATTGTTGCCTCGTTTGACCCGAAGCCGCAGGCGACGGCGTTTCTGTTTGCAGTCTGGCGCCGTCGCCTGCGGCTTCGGGTTAAACAAGCAAACTGTGGTTCGGTCCGGGAGCGTATGGCTGCCCGCCGAAAACGGTCAAGACGACGCGATCCCGCAGGGATCGAAGAGAGTAGCCGGGTGTCGGAGTGCAGCGGAGACGCCCGGTTCGATCGTGAGATGTTCCCGCATCCTGAAGGGATGCCAGCGGGCGAGCCGCGACGCAGACTCTGGCATCCCTTCAGGATGCGTCTGACCGCCTCGCTATCCGGGGGTCTCCGCTGCGCTCCGACACCCCGGCTACTGTCTGTCATCGCTTCGCGATGAATCCCGGCAGGCTGCGAAGGACTGAACCTGTCTCGCTACATCCACTCGCGGATCGGGTGGCCTTCAATGAGGCGGACGGGGCGGCCGTCGGGGGCCTGGACGGTCAGGTCGATCGGGATGCCCAGCTTCGCGTAGACCGTCGCGGCGATGTCCGCGCTGTGGTACTCGTTGTTGACGACCGTGCCGCCTTCGTCGTCGGTCGCTCCGAGCACGCTGCCGCCAGGGATGCCGGCGCCGGCCATGATCGCGAAGCCCGAGCTGGCCCAGTGGTCGCGACCACTCGCGCTGTTGATCTTCGGCGTGCGGCCGAAGTCAGTCAGCCACAGAACGAGCGTCGAATCGAGCAGGCCGCGGTCTTCCAGATCGGCGAGCAACTGCGGCAGCGCCTGATCGACGGGCGGGATGCGGCTCGTCTTGAGCGTCTTGAAGTTGTTCGCGTGCGTGTCCCAGCCGCCGTCGGTGACGGTGACGAAGCGGACGCCGGATTCGATCAGGCGGCGAGCCAGCAGGCAGCTCTGGCCGAAGCGGTGCTTGCCGTACTTCTCGCGGAGTTCGGTCGTTTCGTCTTCGATCGCGAACGCCTGCTTCGTTTCCGGAGACGTGATCATGTTGAACGCGGCACCGAAGCTTTCGTCGAGAGCCTCGAACTTCGCCGGTTCGATGTCGGCCTTCTTCTGCAGCTCGCCGAGTTTCGCGAGCATCTTCTGCCGACGGCTGACGCGGTCCATGACGATGCCCTTCGGCGGGCTGATGTCGCGGACCTTGAAGTTCTCGGCGTTGGGATCTTCGAGCATCTCGAACGGGGCGTGTTCGAGTCCCAGGACACCCGGCGTCCCGCCTCCGAAACGACGATCAACCTGGCTGCCAAGCTGCACGAACGGGGGCAGAGCGGATTTGAAACCCTTCATGTAGCTGACGACCGAGCCGTAAGTTGGGTACGCAACAGCCGGGTTGAATTTGCGACCGGACATCACGAACTGGTCGGCCGACCCGTGACTCCCGTTCTGCGGGTTCCAGCCGCGGAGCACGGCAAAGCGATTCAGCTCGCGGGCCATGTTCGGGCAGATCTCGGTGAACTGCACTCCGGGCACGGCGGTGTCGATGAAGCCGAACTCGCCCTTGATGCTGACGGGAGCTTCCGGTTTCGGATCGACCGTGTCGTGATGACTGGTACCTCCGCGCGTCCAGATCAGGATGCAGTTTGTGTCGGAGTGGCCACCGGACTGAGTCGTGGCTGCAGCCGCTTTCGCTGCCAGAAACTGAGGTAGTGACAGGCCCAGGCCGGTCAGGGCACCAATCTCCAGGAAACTGCGGCGGGAAACGCCTTCGCAGGTACGGTCCGTTCCGGTCGAGAAACTCAGCATGGTGGAAGTCTCCGAGGCAGGTGTCAGAGCGGGTCTGACAAGGCGGGAGCATCGGGAGTGGGGGCCGCCCAGGCGGGCGGGGAAGGAGCGAAGATTTTATCCATCGCCGGGCGACAGATAAAAGCACGTTTAACTTTATCGGCGTGGGAAAAGGCGGGGCTTCGCCTCCTTGACGGTCTTCCGGCACAGTCCTACAACCGCGCCAGAGCTGAGCATGATTGCCGGAGCGGCGCTGCGCCTGATCCGGCCTACCCGAAATAAGGCTCGAGAGTGGAAATCATCGTCAACGACGAAACGCGAGAGATTCCCGACGGCAGCACCGTCGCGGAGTTGCTCGCGCTGTTGAAGATGGAGCCTCGATATCTGGCCGTCGAACGGAACCTCGAACTCATCCCGCGAGCCCGTCATGCCGAGTGCGTTCTCGAACCCGGCGACCGGCTCGAAATCGTCACGCTCGTCGGCGGCGGCTGACGTGACACTCAGTTTGAAAACCTGGTAGCTACGCTCGCCAGAGCGTGGGATCCCACCGTCTGGCGACGGTAGCTACGGTCAATACCGAGTGGCCGGCGTCCAGGTGCTAAACAACCACATAATGGAAAATCGCACAGAACGATGTCTGACCAATCGCTTGTCCTCGGAACTCACACGCTGCAGTCGCGACTGATCGTCGGGACGGGGAAGTACAGCACCTACGAGATGATGCAGCAGTGTCTCGAAGCGAGCGGGGCTGAGGTCATCACGGTGGCCGTGCGGCGCGAGCGGCTGATCGACAAGGAAGGTCGCAGCATTCTCGATTTCATCGACCTGTCGCGCTACACGATTCTGCCCAACACGGCCGGCTGCTTTACGGCGGACGATGCGGTCCGCGTCGCGCGGCTCGGGCGGGAGATCCTTGAAGGGCTGGAGAATCCCGGAGCCGACTGGGTCAAGCTGGAAGTCCTCGGCGATACAAAGACGCTGCTGCCGGATCCCGTCGCAACGCTGCAGGCGACCGAGACGCTGGTTAAAGAGGGCTTCCAGGTCCTCTGCTACACGACAGACGATCCGATCACGGCTCGGCGACTGAAGGACGCAGGAGCCACCTCGGTCATGCCCGCCGGCAGCCCGATCGGGAGCGGCCAGGGGGTGCTCAACCCGAACAATATCCGCATCTGCATGGAGTACCTGAAGGACGGCGATCCCGATTATCCGATGATCATCGACGCCGGAGTCGGCACGGCGAGCGACGTCGCCTTCGCAATGGAACTCGGTTGCGACGGCGTGCTGCTCAACACGGCGATCGCGTCGGCCGCCGACCCGCTGAAGATGGCTCACGCCATGAAGCACGCCTGCCTGGCAGGACGGATGGCGTCAGGGGCGGGTCGGATTCCCAGGAAGCTTTATGCAACGGCGTCGAGCCCCGAAACGGGAGTAATCGCGCCGTCCCGGTGACCGATTCCTGACTTCACCCGCCCTTCGGGAGGGTCGGGCTCTCAGGCCCGGGGAGGGCTTCATCTGTTTGACTGTGAAACTTCGACAATGCAAACCCTCTCCGCGGCTGAGACCGCGACTCTCCCAATGGGAGAGTGGATGCACTGCTGCTTCAACATGTCAGGCCGAAAGTCTCGGCGACTTTCGCTACCGTCGTGCCGCCGTTGACGTCGACCGCGAGCCGAACGTCAGGCTGCGGGCGAAGCCGAGGTCGCGGTTGGCGAACTGCTCGACGAAGCGGGTCTCCAGCGAGAACGCAAACGCAACCTGTCGACCGTCCGGAGCCGCGCACAGATAGTAGTACCAGGTCATCGGGCGACCGTTCGACATGCCGGTTCCGGTGACGCGGTACAGCCAGCGACCGTCAGTGGTTTCGAGCTGCTCGGCCTTGACGATCTGCTGAAGCTGGCCAGCCAGAGCCGTCTGGACGTCTCCCTGAAACGTCTGCTCGGGCGTGTGACTGCCAGCGGCGACCTGCGGCACTTTCGAGACGTTGCACTGCGCGATCAGGCTGCCCTTCTCCACGAGACGCAGGACGGCGACATCTTCCGTCTGATGAAACAGGTGCCAGTTGCGATCGCACTCAAAGTGGAAATCCCACGGCGAGCTGAACTGCAAAGCGAGCTGCTCCGGTTCCGGGACGATCGCAATGGTGTCAACACGGTTGCCGGACAGCGGCCCGTCGAGTGATGACGGCTGCCGGTCGACGTACATCGTCGCGGTGACCTTCATGCCGGGGCTGACAACGCCAACAGTGCGTTCCTCTTTCTGTTCGATCTTTGCCTGCCGAATGTGTTTCCCCTTGAGCGACCACGCAACCTGTCCTGTGACCGCGATCTTCGTGAAGGCTCCGTCGATTGCTCCTTCGACCGAACCTGAGACCGCGATCACGGCAAACTTCTCGTCAATCTTTTCCAGCTTGCACGTCAGTTCATGCTTCGAGACAGCTTCGACACCAGTGAGCAGCGGCAGCACCCAGTAGGCCGGTTCCCAGGTATCTCCGGTTTCGACGTCTCTGTCCGGCAGCAGCGCGTGCAGGGCGAGGCTGTCGCCGGGCGTGCTCAGCAAATCGAGCGTGTCGAACGTCAGCGGCTGACTCGGTGACCAAAGCCGCACGCCATTGCTGCGACCTTCGGCCACGATGAGTCGACCATTCGCTGGCAGATGATTCTCGTTCGGCTGGCCGGAGACTTCGATGCGGGCCTCGCCGACCTGATAACTGCGCGCCGCGCGAAAGGCTTCGGCGTCCTTGCCACCGGCGGGCAGTCGGCGTTCGAGAAAACTCAGCCGGCCATCAACCTTCAGCGGCAGCGTGACACCTTTCGAGTCCGGCGCCGCCGTCTGCAGATCGCCCGCAACTTCCAGCCGGCAGCGGACGGAGAAGACGCGGTCATCGTCCGCGTTGCTCGACATGGAAACGCCAGCGGTCGCGGTCAACGCTGACAGAAACACGATTGCGAACACAATTACGATCGCTGCGGGCGGCGGCATCTTTAAGTTCAAAGCCATCCGAGGCTGCATCCTTTGCTCCAGAATTGTGACTGCTGGCGAGCATTTGAGTTCAGACGCTCGCGCCGAGCTGGTCGGCAGTAGCAAAACCGATCGCCGGAATCCGGTAAAGACGAATCGCTGACGGCAGTCGGACAGACATTCAACACGAGCGAACTGCGGGACGGAGACTCCTCGAATCGAGCGATCTGTCGCGAAAATCGCCCGGAGTTTCGGCGTGTGGCCGAAAGTCTGCGCGACTTTCGCTACCGGAAATCGTCGGCGCCTCCGGCTCGTTGATTTCTCATTCGGAGCGGCCTATCGTGGCTCGCTTCCCGCGTCTGGACGTCGATCCGGACGATGTTTTTCGGCATTTTCCGTGTGAGATTCCGCCATGAAACGGCTGTCGCTGCTGCTCTCGATGCTCGTGCTGACCACTGTGGGTTGTTCAGATTCCGGCCAGGGCGGAGCGGGTTCAGGCGGCACAGGAGACGGGGCCGCAGCTTCGGTCGATGGGCCGAAGGTTGCCTACGTGACGAACGGCATCGCGTCGTTCTGGGTAATCGCGGAAAAGGGAGCCCAGGATGCTGGAGCGAAAGTCGGTGCGAACGTCGTCGTCCGAATGCCTCCGAACGGTGTCGAGGATCAGAAGCGGATGTGCCAGGACCTGCTCGCTCAAGGCATCGACGGCATTGCGATCAGCCCCATCGATCCTGACAACCAGGGCGACCTGCTCGACGAGATCGCTCAGCACACCAACCTGATCACGCACGACTCTGATGCTCCGGAAAGTGCCCGCAAGTGCTACGTCGGCATGGACAACTACTCCGCCGGTCGCATGTGTGGGCAGCTCGTCAAGGAAGCCATGCCGGACGGCGGTAGCGTGATGATCTTCGTCGGTCGACTCGGCCAGGCGAACGCTCGTCTGCGGCGTCAGGGCGTCATCGATGAACTGCTCGATCGCGACGAAGACAACACCCGCTACGACGATCCGAACAGCGGCGAGATTAAAGGCGAGAAGTACACGATCCTCGATACCCGCACCGACGGCTTCGATTTCGGAAAAGCCAAAGCGCAGGCGCAGGACGCGATTGCCAAGTACCCGGACCTGGGCTGCATGGTCGGCCTGTTTGCGTACAACCCGCCACTGATGCTGGAAGCCGTTCGTGAAGCGGACAAAGTTGGCCAGATCAAGATTGTCGCCTTCGACGAAGACGAAGCGACGCTGCAGGGCATCACCGACGGAGCGATCCACGGCACGACGGTCCAGAACCCGTATCAGTACGGCTACAAGTCGGTCGAAATCCTGACGGCCCTGGCGAAGGGTGATGAGTCGGTGATTCCGGAAGGCGGCTTTATCAACATCGACGCCCGCAACATCCGCAGCGACAACGTTGCCGAGTTCTGGGCCGAATTGAAGCGTCTGACCGCAACTGATGGCGGCGGTGAGGCGGCCACTGACGAGTCTTCCGAGGCTGCTCCGGCTGAAGACGCTCCAGAGGCTGACAGCGAAGAAGCTGCTCCGGCTGAAGAAGCAAAGACGGAGTAACTGCGCCGTTCCTTCAGCAGCCACGGATGAAATGCAGACGGGACACGGATTGTTCTCAGCCTGATTCGTGTGCCATCCGTGTTTGATCCGTGGCCGTTTTTATGACTGCTTCCACAGCTCCAGCCGCTCCGTTGCTTGAAGTTCGCAGCGTCACGAAACGTTTCCCCGGCGTGACCGCGCTGAGCAATGTCAGCCTGACGCTGGGAACCGGCGAAGTGCTCGCGCTGATCGGCGAGAATGGTGCCGGCAAGAGCACGCTGATGAAGATCCTCGCCGGCGTGCAGGAGCCGGACGAGGGCGAACTGCTGATCGATGGCCGCGCTGAACGAGTCGACTCGGTGCAGACAGCGCAGCGGCTCGGCATCGCGCTGATTCATCAGGAACTCAACCTGTCCGACAACCTCGACGTCGGTGCGAACATCTTCCTCGGTCGCGAGCCGCTCAAACGCGGGCTCATTGACCGGCAGAAGATTCGCGAAGACTCGACGGAACTCCTGAAGCGGGTCGGCCTCAACGTCTCGCCGGATACGCTGGTCAATCGCCTGCCGATTGGACAGCAGCAGCTTGTCGAGATCGCTCGGGCACTGTCGATCAATGCCCGCGTCCTGATCATGGATGAGCCGACGTCGAGCCTGTCGACGCACGAAACCGAACGTCTGTTCGAAGTCGTCAAGGACTTGCGGCATAAGGGCGTCAGCGTGATTTACATCTCGCATCGCCTCGGTGAGGTCAAAGAACTGGCCGACCGCGTGACCGTCTTCCGCGATGGCCGGAATGCCGGCGATTTATCGCGGGAAGAGGTCTCTCACGACCGCATGGTGCAGTTAATGGTCGGTCGCGATATCTCGGAGTTCTATAAACGAAAGCCGCACAATGCCCGTGATGTCGTGCTGCAGGTCGAGGGACTCCGAACGCCGGCGCATCCCGATCATGCGTTGAGCTTCTCCGTTCGCAGCGGCGAGATTGTCGGTGTGGCCGGACTCGTTGGGGCTGGTCGAACTGAGATGCTGAACGTGCTGTTCGGCGTTGACCCGGCGGGCGCGGGTACGATTCGAGTTGGCGGGAAACTCTGCCGGATGAGCAGCCCGCGCGACGCGATCGCCGCGGGCATGGCACTCGTCCCGGAAGACCGCAAGCAGCAGGGCCTGGTGCTCGAAATGGCCGTCCGTACGAACATCGGACTGGCTGGATTGAAGCGGCATCAGAAGAGCGGCGGCTTTCTGAACGATGCTCAGGAAGGCCGCGACAGCGCGGCGATGATCGAAAAGCTGCGCATCAAGACGCCGAACGAACGACAGGTCGTGCAGTACCTCTCCGGCGGCAATCAGCAGAAGGTCGTGCTTGGTAAGTGGCTGTCGATGCAGCCGCAGGTGCTGCTGCTCGACGAACCGACGCGCGGCATCGATATCGGAGCGAAGCAGGAGATTTACTCGCTGATGGAAGATCTGGCCGAGCAGGGTGTTGCCATTCTGTTTGTCAGCAGCGAGATGGAAGAGATCCTCGGCATGTCCGACCGGACGCTCGTGATGCACGAAGGCCGGATTACCGGCGAACTGCAGCGCGATAACCTCAGCGAAGAAGCCGTCATGCAGCTTGCCACAGGCAACGTCGCAGCGGCAACTGCCGGCTGACGGACGACAGCCGATTCGACATCAGAGACAACGAACCATGAAGAAGAACCTGGGCATTCTTGGGCTGTTTTTCGTCGTGTTTATCGTGACGGCGATCGCCAACCCGAGCTTCATCAACGCCTACAACCTCGAAAACCTGATCCGCCGCTCGTCGCTGTACGGGATCATCGGAATCGGCGTTTCCTTTGTGATCATCACCGGCGGCATCGACCTGTCGATCGGTTCGGTGATCGGACTTGTCGGCTGCGCGTTGCCGTGGCTGATGATCACGCACGAGTTCCCCGTGGCGGCGGCCGTTCCGCTTGTCCTGCTGCTGGCGCTGGTGATCGGCCTTGGCCACGGTTTGCTGATCACTCAACTGAAGCTGCAGCCATTCGTCGTGACGCTGTGCGGGTTGCTGTTTTACCGAGGCTTCGGACGCTGGCTGACGAGCGACGCGACGATGGGGTTCGGTCGTGACTACGAAGGCCTGCGTAAGCTGGCCATCGGCAAGATTCCGCTCGGCGAGCTGCCCTTCGTCGGCAGTTTCAACCTGCCGGTGCCGTTTCTGATCCTGCTCGTGCTGGCCGTGATCGCGGCCGTCTTTCTGAACCGAACGATCTACGGTCGCTATCTGCTGGCTCTGGGCCGCAATGAACAGGCGGCTCGTTTCAGCGGCATCAACACGACGGTGATGGTTGTTCTTGCCTACGTGATCTGTGCCGTCGTTGCCGGGTTTGGCGGCCTGCTGTTTGCCCTCGATTCGAACTCGATCCAGCCGGCCAGCTTCGGCAACTTTTACGAGCTGTATGCGATCGCAGCGGCAGTGCTCGGCGGCTGCAGCCTGCGCGGCGGTGAGGGCTCGATCTTTGGCGTGATGATTGGCGCGGCGATCATGCAGCTGCTTTACAACTCGATCAATCTGCTCGGCATTCCAACAACGCTCGAGTTCGCAATCATCGGGGCCGTCATTCTCGCCGGTGTGATCACCGACGAACTTGTGAAGCGGATCGCAGCGAAGCGGCGAGCGGTCCTGCAGGCTCGGCAGGCGGCGGGTGGATAGTCGTTGATCGCTCCGCGATCGAAACGCCGCATTGTCTGCCGTTACCGTCGTCGGCAGAACGGATGGCAACACGGACGCTCGCCGCTCAAATGTGACGCTCAATCGCCAGCACTCACTTCAGAAGCTCGCTTCGATCGCGGAGCGATCAGCGACTTTCTCAGGAACTCTCATGAGCCAGAACCGCGACGCGCTGGGCTACCACTGGATCATGGATCTGCGCGGGTGTCCGTTTGAGCTGCTCGACGATCTGGGCTTTGTCCGCGCGAAGCTGGTTGAAGTGACCGAGCGGTTCGGGTTGACGCTGCTCAGTGTGCAGGATCGGCAGTTTGAACCGCAGGGTGTGACGGCGCTGGGGTTTCTGGCAGAGTCGCACCTGTCGATTCACACCTGGCCGGAGCACAACTACGCGGCGGTCGACATCTTCACCTGCGGAGCCGACACGCAACTCAAGGCGGCCTGCGAGTTCATTGCACGAACATTGCAGGCCGACGAAGCGTCCGTCGTCCGAATCCGTCGCGGCATCGACGCCGACGCGCACGCCGGGCTGGCGGTTGAACCAGTGCAGCTCGATCTTGAAAGTCGTTGATCGCTCCGCGATCGAAACGCGACCGGAGTCAAACGGCGGAACATATCGAGGCACGCCAAGCGCACGATGTCCCTCGACGAGTATTCGACGTCGAGCGTGCCTCTGTGCGACACAGCAGCGAAGCTCGCTTCGATCGCGGAGCGATCAGGGGCTTTCCTCGCGGAGCGAGGAGCCACTTTGGGGATCAAAACAGCGTGTAGATAAACGGGGCGGCGGCGGTTCCGCTGAGGAAGATCAGGACGCCGACGAGCAGCAGGACGACGACGATCGGCGTCAGCCACCACGCCTTGCTCTCCATCAGGAACTCGCCGAACTCACGCAGCAGTCCCGGCTGCTCTTCCTGAGCGGCCTCGGCGAAACTGACCGAGTCTTTCTTTTCCGGCTCTTCTGGTTTCGGCTGTTCGCTCATTGATCGCACCCCAGACACACAATCGGCCAGCGGGAACTGGCCCTACTTTTTTCTCAGGATCAGCACGACGTCTTCTGTCGAACCGCCGACTTTGATCGGCTCGTCCAGATCGTACGCGAAATCGTACGACTCGACCCACTCGAATTCCGGCACCTTTTTGATGAGGTTGCGAATCTGCCGCACCGAGTAGGTCCGGTAGATCATCTCGTCTTCGATTTCGAGATGCTTCGTCGGCGTGTAGACGTCAATTTTCATGCCGAGATACTCGGCCCGCGTCTTCTCATCAATCCCCTTGGACCACATGTAGGTGTTGACGACCAGGTTGCCTCGCCGAGCGTGCCAGGCTTCGTCTTCGATGCGGTCGTCCGGGTCGGAGGGGATCAGGTGCAGCCCGAGAATGTAAATGCCGCCTTTCGCCAGGGCGTCGGCCATGCACTGGAGGTGCGCGACGGCCAGCTTCTCCGTCAGCAGATGCCGGAACGTGTTGATCGTGTTGAACGCGGCGTCGACTTTGCGCTTCAGTTTGAAGTCGGCCATGTCGCCCACGACGGCCGTTTCGGGGAAGCCCCTGCGGCGGAAGCGGTCGTTGCAGAACCTGACGGCGTTCTCATTGAGGTCGTTGCCGGCGACCTCGAAGCCACGCTCGGCCAGCTTGATCAGTAACCGGCCCGTGCCACAGGCCGGCTCGAACAGCCGCTTCACCGGCCGCTTCGCGAAACGTTCGAAACAGCCCGTCAGAAAGTCGTATTCGGCCCGCCAGTCGGACCCGAAAATCAGGTCGTAGTAGACGGGGTAGTCGTAAATGTCACCCTGGACTTTGTCGGTCATTGGTCGGTCTGCAGTGAGTTTCAGCGGTTGCGGCGATTCGTTTCCGGTTCAAGGTGCGGCACTATACCAGCGTGCTGAACGGTGTCGCCCGTGTCGCAGGTTTGCGGTTCTTCGAGGTGTTCGAGCGTTTGGGCTGCTCCGCTGCTCGCGTTAGACTCCGCCGTCTTTGTCAGCTCGAAACAGAATCAGGGGCGGTCGTTGGACACTCAAGACTTCAATGATGCGGCACCGCACAGCCGCGAATGGTACGAACGGTTGCGGCAGACGCTCGGTGAAGCCGCGTGCCGACAGCTTGGCCTGTATGAGATCCCGGCGGACATGCTACTGTCGGTCGTCATCCCCGTTTACAACGAACGCGAGACGCTGACGCTGCTGCTCGACCATGTCAAAGCAGTCCCGATCCGCAAAGAGATCATCCTCGTCGACGACTGCAGCAAAGACGGGACGCGGGACCTGCTCAAGCAGCTTGAAGACGAGCAGCGTGAACGCGAGAACGCCGGCGGAGCGGAAGTTCGCGCCGAGTCGAATCGCCTGACGGTGATCTATCACGAAAAGAACCGCGGCAAGGGCGCCGCCGTGCGGACCGGTTTTGGAGCGGTCAGCGGCGACATCGTGCTGATTCAGGACGCGGACCTCGAATACGACCCGTCCGAGTACCCGCGTCTACTGCACCCGATCGTCGAGGGCAAGGCCGACGTCGTGTACGGCAGCCGTTTCCTGGGTGATCAGCCGCACCGCGTGCTCTACTACTGGCACTACCTGGGCAACCGCTTTCTGACGACGCTGTCGAACTGCTTCACGAACCTCAACCTGACCGACATGGAGACCTGCTACAAAGTCTTCACGCGAGCAGTCATCGACGACATCGGCCCGCGGCTCAAGCAGGAGCGGTTCGGTATCGAGCCGGAAATCACCGCGAGGATCGCTCACCGCCGGTACCGCGTTTACGAGATGTCGGTCAGCTATTCCGGTCGGACGTACGAGCAGGGTAAGAAGATCGGCTGGCGCGACGGTTTCAAGGCGCTGTGGTGCATCGTCAAGTACGGTTTGAGCGACTGACCGACGTCACGCGGACGCTGCTTTGCTGAGGTATCGCGAGTTTCGGGAACGACTCATTCGGGCTTCAGGAGCTGTTTTGAGATGCCGCAACTTCCACCCGAAACTGCATTTCTCTCGATTCGGCAACTGGCGGAGCGGCTGCGGGCCGACGAGTTCTCGTCACGCGATTTGACGGCGTTCTTCCTCGAACGTCTGGACCGCCTGGGACCGAAGCTCAACGCAGTCGCAGTTGTGACTCGCGACCTCGCGATGGCTCAGGCCGAGGATGCGGATCGGGAACTCACCGCCGGAAAAGACCGCGGCCTGCTGCACGGGATTCCTTACGGGGCGAAGGACCTGTTCGCGACGAAAGGCTTCCCGACAAGCTGGGGCGCGGCGATCTATAAAGACCGGATCATCGACCAGGACGCAACGGTCATTACCCGGTTGCACGAAGCCGGCGCGGTGCTTGCCGCGAAGCTGGCCATGGTCGAGATCGCCGGCGGGCTTGGATACCGGCAGGCGAACGCGGCGTTCACCGGGCCGGGATTGAATCCGTGGGACGTCACTCGCTGGTCGGGAGGCTCGTCGTCGGGATCCGGATCGGCAGTCGGAGGAGGGCTTGTTCCGTTTGCACTCGGGACCGAAACCTGGGGCTCGATCGTGACACCGGCTTCGTTCTGCGGCGTCAGCGGGCTGCGACCGACTTATGGCCGAGTCAGCCGGCACGGTGCGATGGCGCTGAGCTGGACGATCGACAAGATCGGGCCGCTGTGCCGATCAGCGGACGACTGTGGCATCGTCCTGAACGCGATCGCCGGTCACGACCCGGCTGACGAGTCGTCGTCCGATCGTCCCTATTCGTACTCGCGTGAGGATGGCCCGAAGACTGACGAAGCGAAGTTTCGACTCGGCGTGCTGCCGGGCGTGGCCGATCACGTGCAGCCGGAAGTTCGAGCGAACTATGAAGCGTCGCTGGATGTGCTCGGTGACTTTGCCGATTTCGTCGACATCGAACTGCCCGATCTTCCCTGGGCGGCTGTGGCGAGCACCATTATCAACTGCGAATCAGCGGCCGCGTTTGATGGGCTGATCACGACGGGCGACATCTGGGAGATGACCGCCGAAGAAGACCGCTGGGGCCTGCACTCGTCGACGCTGATTCCGGCGAAGGACTACATCAACGCACTGCGGATCCGCCCGAAACTGCAGCGTGCCTTCGACGAAGTGCTCGCGCAGGTCGACGCGATCGTCACGCCGACGCTGCCGACCGTCGCGTACCCGGCCGAGGAATCCTTCAGTGATTACCGCCGCGGGTTCTACTCGACGCAGATCACCGATCTGGGCGGAGCCGGGAACAGTTGCGGCGTCCCGGCGATCACAGTTCCCAACGGCTTTGGCGACCTGAACCTGCCGACCGGCCTGCAGTTCGTCAGTCGAGCGTACAGCGAAAACCGCCTGCTGCAGATCGTTGACCACTTCCAGCGACAGACCGACTGGCACACGCGCACGAACAGACTGCTGGAACAGTGGGGCAGTTGACGGGCAAGCGCGGGAGCCTGATTTCCTGCAAGACCGAGCGACCGCTGGCGAAGGCCGCCCGTGGCTGATCGGACTGAGGGGTGACCAGGTTGAGCAACTCGACAGCTGGAATCGGGCTTCGCGGTGCTGCGGCGAGAAGTCTGTCGAGCAGGGTCAGTCCGCTACGCAGCATCAGTAACCGGGACCATATTGACAGGCTTCGCAAATCAAAACTAAAAGCTGACTGCTTCGCCGCTGAACGTTTCGTCCAGCGCACATCTTCCTGCAGCAGGAGTGATCGGGACGTCGTCTGACGAATGCCCCGGCCGTCTGTCGAACTGCAATTCACGTCTTCATCAGCAGCTGATACCGGCAGAGATTGCGAATCAGTTTGCACCCGGTACCTCTTCAGGAGAATCAAGGATGATTCACAGACTTCTGGCAATAGCCCTGCTCGCGGCCATGTCGGCACTGTTTCCAGCACACGCGTTCGCCGACGGCTTCCCGTCGCTGTTCGATGATGCGCACCCGTTTTCCGAATTGACGGACAGTTCGAACAACGCAGCCCACGCCGGCCTGCTGGGCAAGATGTATCTCGAAACCCGCTACGTCCACATTCAGACGGACGAACCTGTGATTCAGCCGTTCGACGACACGTTTCAGGGGATCGACGCGACGTTCAACATGCCAATGTCCTGGCTGACCGAGCTGGCACCCTCAGTGGGAGCCGACGTGTTCTTCAACTTTGAGCACCTGCAGATCGGCGGCAGGGCGGGTGGCGACACGCTCGAAATGGACATCAATTCGTATTCCGCCGGTGTCTCGCTCTATGCAGCGGCCTTCGGCCCGATTCGACCGTTCGTGCAGCTCGGCATCCAGCACGACGTGATTGATGCCTTCGCCTCTGGCGGCGGTGGCTCGGTCAATGTCGACGACAACGACACCAATCTGCTGGCGATCGTCGGCCTGGAAGCGGACGTTGCTGAAAACGCATCCGTCCGCCTGGCGATCGACATCAACGAGCAGGCCTTTGACGCTCCTCCCATCACGGCGGACGTCATCTTCTGGCCGACCGAGCAGTTCTACCTGCGAGCCGGCCTGTTCGCGACAACCGACGGCAACGAAGTCGGCGGCCTGTTCGGCGGCGGCATCGTCTTTTGAACCGGGCGTTTGTATCGTCGCGCCTCTTGTTGATTCGACTCTTCGACTGGCGAGGCGGTGATGAGGGGACTGAACTCGAAACGCTGGCAGGCAGCGTGTGACCTGGTGCGGCAGTACGTTGACGATGGCACGCTGCCGGCTGCCGGGATGGCCGCTGGCTGCGGTGGCGAGGTCACAGCGACGCAACTGTTCGGCTCGCAGACCGAGTCCGGCATACCGATCCGCGACGACGCTGTGTTTCTTGTGGCGTCGATCACGAAGCCGATCGTCGCCAGCGCGGCACTGCTGCTGGCCGAGCGAGGACTGCTGACGCTCTCAGACAAAGTCATCGAGTACGTCCCCGAGTTTGGCCGCAACGGCAAGAATGCAGTTCGCATCCGGCACCTGCTGACGCACTCGTCCGGACTGCCGGACATGCTGCCGGACAATGTTGAACTGCGGCGGCAGCACGCTCCGCTGGCGGCGTTCGTCGAAGGCACCTGCGAAGTCGAGCTGGCTTTCGGCCCCGGCCGCGATGTCCGTTATCAGAGCATGGGCTTCGCGGTGCTCGGCGAAATCATCGCCCGCATCACCGGAATGTCGTGTGCCGAGTTCGTCCGGCAGGAACTGTTCGAGCCGCTGGGCATGACGGATTCGTGGCTCGGGCTGCCGGAACACTGCTTTGAAGCCGGTGATTCCAGCGAGGCCTTCGTCGATCGCGTCGTTGGAATCCGTGTGCCGGACGAGCAGGCCGGGCAGGACTGGAACTGGAACAGTCGCTACTGGCGGATGCTCGGTGCTCCGTGGGGTGGGCTGCTGACGACGCCCGCCGATCTCGCTCGTTATTGCCGGATGATGCTCGGGCATGGTGACGGGGACGCCGCAGTTCTCTCACCGGCAACGATCGCGGCGGCAACGAGAAATCAGCTCGCGGAGATGCCCGACATTCCGGAAGTTAACCGTCGCACGAAGCCGTGGGGCCTGGGCTGGCGGCTCAACTGGCCGGCTCACAGTGCCAACTTCGGCGACTTCCTTGGAACTCGGACTTACGGTCATTGGGGAGCGACTGGTACAGTCCTCTGGATCGATCCGGATCGCGACGTCTTTCTGGTGCTGCTGACGACCCGACCGCAGGAACCTCACGGAACCTGGCTGGCGCGAGTTTCCAACGCGGTCGCTGCGGCGTTGCCCTGACGGGTCGAGCACGGACAGGATCACACGAAGAACCTCAACCAGGACGAGGTTTCCGCATGTCGATGGATTTTGAAAACGCCGACTTCACCGACGCCGCCACGCTGCGCGGCCGTGACTGGCCAACTCTGCGCCAGTTCTGCGTGATTCTCGAAAACCGTGTCGGTGCCCTCAATGAACTGATGCGGCATCTGGAACGGCACGACCTGCGAGTGATCGCGCTGAGTATCGTCGACACAATCGACGTCGCCATCGCCCGCGTGATGCTCGACCAGGTCGAGCGGGCGCGCGAGCTGTTCGAGTTCTCCGGGTTCACGTTCTTCGAGAACGACGTACTGGGAGTGCAGTTGCCGGAAAACTCAAAGCCATTCGTCTCGGTGTTCTCGGCTCTGCTGCAGGCCGAACTCAACGTCAACTACATGTACCCGCTGCTGTACCGCCGCGGAGGCCACAGCGCGATCGCCATCCACGTCGACGATTTCGACGCCGCCGCCAACATCCTCCGCTCCCGCGACTTCACCCTGATCAGCGAAAACGACCTCAGCAACGACGACGAGTTCTTCGGGGGTTAGTTCTCGGAATGCAAGCTGCCAATGCACAGAACCTCGCGCATCGTGTGCGCGTAGAGCCGGCCATTGGCGAAGCTCAGTGAGGACAGTGTCCAGGTTTCTCCGCCGGGGCCGAGATCGTTGACGGCGATGATGGCTTTCGAGGAAAGCTCTTCTGCTTCGGCGTCGATCACATAGACGGTGCCGGTGACGACCGGCAGGAAGAGGCAGCGGTCGACTCGGATCGGACTGGCGGCGGAGATGTGGCCCCAGCCGGTGCCGTTGTGACCTTTGTCCCCGACCGCAAAGCCTCGTGCGTTGAGCGGGCGGTTCGTCGATTTCTGTTTGCCCCACAGCAGCGTGTCCTGATCGCGGCTGTCCTGGCTGGCGATCAACTGGGCGGGGAGTTCGAGATACTCGACGAGGCCGGATTCGATATTCACTCGACCGAGATAGTGGACGTTGTGCGAGAGGAACCAGTGCCAGTCGCCAGCGACGATGTTGGCCTGATTGGTGTTCGGGTGGCTCTTGCCAGCTTTGACGGCCGCATTCGTTTTCAAAGTCCAGCCGTCTGACGCTGCGTCACGTTTCCAGACGCGAGCGTTCTCATAAAGCGGTTGCTCGCGGAGCACCTTGCCGGTTGCCGTCTCCATGACGATGTGCCGGCCCTTGTTGAAGCCGAACGTGTAACGCTCGTTGAAGTGGCAACTGAACGGCGGGTCGTAGCCGTCAAACGGCGTGCTCCACAGTGTCGTGCCTTCGTGACCAGGGGCGAGACTCGTCAGGCTGTGACCGAACGGTTTTTCGAGCGGCTGGTGGCCGCCGCCGCGAGCGTGCGACACGGCCAGGGTGCCGTCGGCCAGTCGACCGACAACCGGCGCCGTGTGAATCGACGTGCCGACGTGCTCGCGCCACAGCACTTTGCCGGTTCGCTTATCGATGCCGTGCAGGCAGGTCCAGACTTCACTCTCATCGACATCCTGGGGAATTGACATTTCGCGGTTGATGACGCCCGGAGCCTTCCATTTCTGAATCTTCGCGCCGGCTTCCTTGTTGACGACCTCGACATACAGAATCGCATTGCCGACCAGGAACGGTTCGGCCTGGCGATTGTTATGCCGGAAACGCGGCGTCCATTCTCGGAGCCAGACGCGGTTCCCGTCGAAGTCATAGCAGCCCATCGAGCCACAGCGGTTGAAGAACCAGACGTACTCGCCGTCGGTGATCGGCGCGAAGACAGTTCCGTCAGTAAAGCCGCCAGCCAGCGAGATGAATGCCGTGCCGGGCAACTCGACCTGCCAGAGAATCTTGCCCGTCGCGGCGTCGAGACAGAAACCGAGAATGTCGGTGACGGCGTTCTTCTGACTCTCGTCGTCGATCGGGACGTGCGTTGTCGTGAAGACACGATTGCCCCAGACCGCCACACCGCTCATGCCGGCCTCAGGCAGCGACGTCCGCCAGAGAATGTTCTCGTCCCGAGTCGCACTCCATTCAATCGGCGGCTCGCCCTCGACCTGCCAGTTCCCATTCGGTCCCGCTGGCTGATGCCAGTTGTGTTCTGCACCGATCGGGCTCATGGCGTCTGCTGCAGAGGCATGAGCCCTTACCAACGTTGTCAGAACCAGAACGACAATCAGCAACTGCGATATCGCGATGCCGATTCCGTCGCTTGAGGGTAGCGCTGTCCGTTGGTCTTTCACTGGTGCGGACCCTTGAAGAATTGGGTGAGGCTCGGTCAGCAGACGCCGATTCTTGCGGCGGCATTGCGACAGCGAAAGTGTCGAGTCCGGGCTGCTTTGAGTAGCAGTTGTTTGCCGTTGTCGAGGCTGGCTCGGCTCACCTACGATCCGCCGGTTTGTTGTTAGAAAACGGGTCTCACTACGCGCCGGGAGCGCCGCGAAATGCGGTCGGCGGCTGGCAGGGAAGGTTGTTTCCATGAGCTTTGGAAGGCTCGGTTCGCAGCGGATTTCGATGGAGCTGAACGGCTCGGCGGCCCATGCGCCGGGAGCCGGTCCGCATTTCAGTCCCGAACTGCTGGCCTCGGTTGGCCTGACGGAAGATGCCGAACGGCTCGGCAACGCGATCGTTCGGACGCGCGACTGGCTGATCTCGCAGCAGTCCCCCGACGGGTTCTGGGTCGGCGAACTCGAAGGCGACACGATCCTCGAATCCGAATACATCCTGCTACTGACCTGGCTCGGTCGCGGCGATTCGGAAGACGTTCGGCGCGCGGCGAAGTACATCGAGAACCTGCAGCTCGAAACCGGCGGCTGGGCGATTTATCCTGGCGGACCGCTGGAGATTTCGGCGTCGGTCAAAGCGTACTGGGCGCTGAAGATCGCGGGGCACTCGGCGGACGAAGAGCAGATGGTGCGGGCTCGCGAGGCAATTCTCGCCGCCGGCGGTGCCGAGAAGATGAACAGCTTCACGCGGTTCTACTTCGCGCTGCTGGGGCAGATTTCCTACGAGCAGTGTCCGGCGGTGCCGCCCGAGCTGGTGCTGATCCCCAAGTGGTGCCCGTTCAACATTCACGAGATGTCGGCGTGGTCGCGAACGATCATCGTGCCGCTGTCGATCATGTGGTCGTTTCGCCCGGTTCGCGAACTGCCACCGGAATGGTCGGTCGCGGAGCTGTTCGTCAACGGCCCGCAGAACCTGCCGGCCGCGATGCCGCCGTCGGAAGTTCTCGACGATCTGAAGAAGCAGCACTGGATCAACTGGCGGGCGTTCTTCAACGGCGTCGACTGGACGCTGAAGGCGATCGAGAAGCTGCGGCTGCGTCCGTTGCGCGGCATGGCTCTGCGCAAAGCAACGAAATGGATGACCGAGCGCTTCGACGACTCCGACGGTCTGGGTGCGATCTTCCCGCCGATCATCTGGAGCGTCATCTCGCTGCGCTGCCTGGGTTACGAGGAAGACTCGCCCGAAGTGCAGGCACAACTCGACGAGCTGCGCGACCTGACGATCTCCGAAGGTGACACCGATCGGCTGCAGCCCTGCAAGTCGCCGGTCTGGGATACGGCCATCGCGACGATTGCTCTGCGCGATGCCGGAGTGACGCCCGACCATCCGTCGCTGCAACGGAGCGTCGACTGGCTGCTCAAGAAGGAAGTCCGCACGGCGGGCGACTGGGCCGAACGCGTTGCGTGCCGCGAGCCGTCCGGTTGGTACTTCGAGTTCAACAACCGCTTTTATCCGGACTGCGACGACACCAGCATGGTGATCATGGCACTCGCCCGCTGCCTGCCGGATTCGCCCGAGTGGCAGACGGATTTTCTGGTCGACGACTGGAGCCCGCACGAAGCGGATCAGGATGTCGCGGCGGTTCTGTCGGCGAGAAATGCGGACTCGGCATTCATCACGGCCCAGGTTGACCGGCTGCGTCCGATGCTCGGCGCGATCCATCGAGGAGCCCGCTGGATTCTGGCCATGCAGTGCAGCGACGGCGGCTGGGGCGCGTTCGATAAGGACAACACGCGCGAGCTGTTCACGCAGGTTCCGTTCGCCGATCACAACGCGATGATCGACCCGAGCAGCGCGGATCTGGCCGCGAGAATGCTTGAGATGTTTGCTGACATCAACGTGTCGATCGATCACCCGGCGGTGCGGCGAGCCCTCACTTATATCTGGAGCGAACAGGACGCCGAGTTCTGCTGGTACGGTCGCTGGGGCGTCAACTACCTCTACGGAACCTGGCAGACGCTGGTCGGTCTGACGCGGATCGGCGTGCCGCTGACCGACGCCCGCATCCGCAAAGCGGCCAACTGGCTGAAGTCGGTGCAGCAGGAATGCGGCGGCTGGGGCGAGACGCCGCAGAGTTACGACGACCCGAGCCTCAAGGGCGTCGGCGAGCCCACCGCGTCGCAGACTGCATGGGCGATTCTGGGCCTGATCGCGGCTGGCGAAGGCGAGTCCGTCGCCGTCCGGCGTGGCATTGACTACCTGCTGGAAACTCAGAACGCCGACGGCACCTGGGACGAAGAACCGTGGACGGGCACCGGGTTCCCGAAGGTGTTCTATCTGAAGTATCACCTCTACCGGATCTCGTTCCCGCTGATGGCGCTCTCGCGCTACGCACGCCTGCGAGCCCGGTTCTGAAACACGCGGAGTGACCAATGACGGCTGGGTGGCCGGGGCTGGACTGAGCCTGCGAAGGAAGCCCCGAAACGTTGCCCGCTGAAGAAAAACCTTGCCGCCAGGAACTCTGACCGGGGCTTCGCTCGTACCTCGCTCCAGTCCCGGCCACCCGTGAATTGGAACCTGACAGGCAACTCAGTCATTCATCAGGCAGAAGGCGAACTCAGATGACGGACGCAGATTCTCAACCTCGTGGCGTGGCGATTGTGACTGGGGCGGGTTCCGGGATTGGCCGCGCGTCGGCGCTGGCACTGCTCAAGGCCGGGTACTGCGTGGCGATCGCCGGGCGGCGGGCGGACGCGCTGGAGGAAACGGTTCGTCAGGCTGGCGATGCTGCTGACCGGATGCTCGCCGTACCAACGGACGTCTGCGACGAAGCGTCGGTGAAGAACCTGTTCGATCAGACGGTCGCGAAGTTCGAGCGCCTCGACGTCGTGTTCAATAACGCGGGCATGGGCGCTCCGGCAATTCCGCTGGAAGAACTGACGGTCGAACAGTGGCAGGCGGTCGTGGACGTCAACCTGACTGGCGTGTTTCTCTGCACGCAGGCAGCGTTTCGCGTCATGAAAGATCAGCAGCCTCGCGGCGGGCGAATCATCAACAACGGGTCGATCTCCGCGACGGCACCGCGTCCGTTTTCCGCTCCGTACACGGCGACGAAGCACGCAATCACCGGGCTGACGAAGTCAACGTCGCTCGACGGGCGAGCGTACGACATCGCCTGCGGCCAGATCGACATTGGCAACGCGGCGACCGAGATGACAGCCCGCATGGCGAACGGCGTGCCTCAGGCCGACGGTTCGATCAAGGTCGAGCCGACGATGGACGTGCAGAATGTCGCGAATATGGTCGTCCACATGGCGAGTTTGCCCCTCGACGCCAACGTGCAGTTCGTGACCGTGATGGCGACGAAGATGCCACTTGTCGGTCGCGGGTAACCGATTTGCCCGTAGCGAAAGTCGCGCAGACTTTCGGCGCGAATCGAGTTGCTGACCGGATTCGGCATCTGCCGAAACTCTGCGCGAGTTTCGCTACGTCAATTCTCGACGCGCGATGTCGTTACAGCGTCGTCGCGCGGTAGCCGGGGTGATCTTCGTTGAAGAGTTCCGGCAGCCAGCGGGTGCCGATGCCGGGGCGTTCGCTCAGGGCAATGCTGCCGTTCTCGACGACGACGTCGGTGTCGATCATTTGCGGGTAGAGCGTTGCGAGGTGAGCACGCACGCACTCCTGGTAGGTGACTCCCGGCACAGCAGCGGAGACGTTGAGGCCGGAGAAGAGCGTCAGCGGGCCCGTGCAGTCGTGCATCAGGACCGGGATGTTGTAGAGCTGGGCGAGTTCCGCGATGCGCCGCGTCTCGCTGATTCCGCCGACCCAGGTCGGATCGATCATCACGTAGTCCGCTGCCGAAGCTTCGAGCACCTGACGGTACTGGTCTCGCATGACGAGCATCTCGCTGACGGCGATCGGGACGCCGGCACCGCGTCGGAATTCGGTCATCGCGTGGACGCTATCCGGCCGCAGGACGTCCTCGAGCCACAGCGGTCGGAACTCGCGCATGGCTCGCGCGATGTCGAGTGCCGCTGGCAGCGCAAAAAAGCCGTGTCCGTCGAGCATCACATCGATGCGGTCACCGACTCGTTCGCGGATCGCGCGGAACGGTGCGACGCCGCGTTCGACGTCGGCAGCGGAGAGTCGCAGTCCGCCGTTCTCACGATAGATCGCGTCGAAGGCCCACAGCTTCATCGCGCGGAAGCCGCTGTCGAGTAACTCTTCCGCGAGATCGCCGGGCGCGTTGAGGCTCGACCAGTTGTCTTCGAGCGGACCTGGCTTGCCGGGATCGCCGTGACCAGGCCAGCCGGCAGCAGCAGCCGCGGCGGAGATTTTTGACGTGGAACCGGTCGCCGTGACCTGAGCATTCGAGCCGCGGACTCCATAAAACGGGCCGCCGCAGCTGTTGTAGACGGGGACGCGATCCCGGACGGGGCCGCCGAGTAGTCGCCAGACGGGCTGCTGAGTCAACTGGCCGAGGATGTCCCACAGTGCGAGGTCGATTGCAGAGAGGGCTCGCAGTTCGGCCCCCACGCCGCCGAATGCGGTGATCCGTTCGTAAAGGAACCGCCAGTGACTTTCGATGGCCGCCGCGTCAGCACCGATCAGCCGCCGAGCCATCCAGTCGTGAATGACGGCGGCCGCCGCCTGCGGGATGTAGTAGGTCTCGCCATGCCCGATGACCGGGGCGCCGCCGACGGTGCCCGCATCGGTGTGAATGCGGAGCATCATCAGACCGGGCATCAGTTCGGTCGGAATGAGCGTTTCGATCTTCGTGATGCGCGGCCCGCGCGTGTAGGCGTGCTCCTGGGTCGGGCCGGTTGCTCGGCGCTGAAACTCTGCCACAGAGTCGTCGTGTGTGGAATCGTGAGCCGCCATGAGGAGTCCTTGCGAACTGGCACGAGACAACGTGCTGCCATGTTTCCGTTCAGAGCGTGGTCTTGTCAGAAGGTCGCTTTCATTGAGACCCCGGAGAATACGGTGGAGCTGTCTGGCCCGACAGCCAGCAGAGGGCTCGGAACGCTGGCCGCGCCGGTGCTGGAATGAGCTTTCAGGAGCCTGGGCCGATTGCAGCGATTCTTCCGACGAGGACTGCAGCGACCGGTCCGTTGTGCATGGCAGTCCGGTTTGACTCGGTCAATTGGCGACGTAAGTTTGCCGCCGTGGCGATCTCGCGATGCGCGCATTGTTGCGCGGCCGTTCTCGCCTCGGCTACCAGGAAGTGAAACATGTCTCACGCGCAGGCCGCTCAGACGCCCCCGGTTCAGAAGACGACTCCGCGACGGGTGCAGAGCACGCACCCGATGAATTCGTCACGTCTGCTGCTCGACCTGCTGGCTCTGGCGCGAGACAGCAATTCGAGTGACGGCTGGGATTCGGTGATTCGGCGTCCGGCGATGCGCAGTCTGATGCTGGCGCTGCAGTACCGTGAACCGTCGATCGTTCAGCACTCGCGCCGCGTGGCTGGACTGGCCGTCGGAGTCGCGCAGCAGCTGGGCTGGGACGCGGACAAACTGCATGTGCTGGAAGCTGCCAGCCTGCTGCACGATGTCGGCAAGATCGGTATCCCCGACCTGATTCTGTACAAGCCGGGCCCGCTCTCGACGGACGAGACCGAGCTGATGAGTCTGCTTTACAGCATTGCCGGCGATGTCCTGCAGGCCTGCCAGGCGGACAAGGATCTGATCAGGATCGTGCTGCAGTCGCCGTATCACTTCAACGGAGCGTCGCACGATTTCAACGTCATCGGCACGCAGATGCACCAGGGAGCGCGAATTCTCGCTGTCTGCGATGCCTATGATTCTCTCGTCACTCCGCAGGCGTTTCGCGAAGACCACACGCACGGCCAGGCGATCGAGATTCTGCAGCGGGGAGCGGGAACGCGGTACGACGGCAATGTGATCTCCGCGCTCAAACGCTGGTTCGAAACCAACGGGGTTCCGGATCCAGAATCGGCCGACGGCACGAAGGATTACGAGCTGCAGCCGCAGGAAGTTCTGGAAGCGGGTTCGCTGTGCCATGTGTTCTCGTACCTGTATCTGCTCGAAAGCCTGTACGACGGGTTCTACGTGGCGAACATCAACCAGCAGGTGCTGATCTGGAGCCACGGTCTGGAGTCGCTGACCGGAATTCCCTGGCAGTACGCGCTCGAACACCGCGACTCGAACCGCATGATTCAATATCGGGATCGGCTGGGAGGTCCCGTCAGCGCCCTCGAACGGCCAGCGGTGTCGACGTGCGAGTCCGGTCGGATGCAGACCAACGAATTGCAGTTGCGGACCGGCTCTGAAGAATGGCTGCCGGTTGAAGTTCAGACGCTGCCGTTGATCGACGCGGCGGGCACGTTGCACGGCTACGCTGAGATTTTCCGTGACACGTCCGGCACTCGGCAGAAGGGGCACTACAAAGACCTCAAGCTGATGGCCAGTCGCGACGCGCTGACGCACGTTGCGAACCGCGGCGAACTTCGGAAGCAGCTCGAACGCCAGATGCGCGACTATCGGGACCGTGAGTACAAGGTTCCGTTCTCGGTCATCTTTCTGGACATTGACCACTTCAAGAAGTGCAACGACACGTACGGCCATGCGGCTGGCGATGAGGTGCTGATCAGCGTCGCGCGGCTGCTGCAGCACGAGACCTACTCCGGCGAGATGGTCGCTCGGTATGGCGGCGAAGAGTTTGTCATCGTCTGCCCGGAGACCGGTCTGCGGGATGTCTTTGCCAAGGCCGAACGTCTGCGGGCGGCCGTGCAGGCTGCTCAGGTCGTCAAGGGCGATGAGTTTCGTGTCACGTCGTCATTCGGAGTGACCGTTGTCGAACCGGAAGACGAAGTCGAGACGCTGCTCAACCGTGCCGACAAGGCGCTGTACATGTCGAAGCAGCAGGGGAGGAATCGAGTCAACCGGCTGACGTCGACCGAGCTGCGTGACAACGATCCTGAACTGGTGACGCCTCCGGCAGTCGCACCGAACCAGTTCATTTTTGAAACAACGCTGCGAGCCTGCGTCGCGGCCGACATGATCGTCTACAAGGTAAAGGCCTTCGTGGATGACAGTGCGGCTCGGCTGGGCGAAGTTCGCAAAGACAAGGTCGAACTGCGTCTCGGCACGAAAAGCCTCGTGCCCTTCTGGGGAACTGCTCCAGAAAAGCAGCCGGTGCTGATTACGCTGCAGTTCGGAGACGAGCGGTCGGCGACGCTGCGGGGAGCCAGCAAGCTGATCGAGATCAACGTGACGATCGTCCCCCAGGGCTGGTGCAAAGACCCGGATATCTTTCAGGCACGGGCACGCGGGGTCGTCAAGGATCTCCGCGAGTATCTGGCGGCCGAACAGGACTCGCTGCGCTGAGAACCGATCCGCTGCCGGAATGTGATGCGGCGTCCCGTAGCGAAACTCGCGCAGAGTTTCGGCAACAGAGGCAGGCCGAAACTCTGCGCGAGTTTCGCTACAGAGGCAGGCCGCGATCTACTGAGCGTTGACCGGCTCTCCTGCGGCATCAAGCGGCTGCTCGATCGTCAGCCGGTCCGGCGGGAACAGCTTCACGAGATCCGGCAGGTCATAATGCCGCAGTACGCCATGAATCACGTTGGGCAGTTGCCGCTTTGTGACCGGAGTGTCGACGACGCTCTGCCAGCTTTGCAGCGGCTGTCGCAGAGTCACCTGGCCGAACAGCTCCGGCTCGACAACGGCTGCATGCAGCGCCGGCACGCACGGCTCGCCAATCGCCAGCAGTTCGACAGGACTTGACGAGCCAGTCATTGTCTGGAGCCAGCGGCTGGCGAGCAGAATCTGGTTTGTCCGCAGGCCGACAAACGATTTGCCCAGCATGTACGCGATGAACCACTCGGCCGAGTTCGGTCCGAGCACGCCGCTCATTGATCCGTAACGCCACGGCTTCATGGTGGTTGAGCCCAGGCCCGCCAGATCAACGGACAGAACGGTCGCACCGTCGCGCGCCAGCTTCCCGGCGTCGGCAATCGCTTGCTGACTGGCCGGCAGACTGGAATCTGCGAGGACCAGTACGCAGCGTTTGATCGGCCCCGAAGAAGGCTGGACGAGCCGGCCTGGCAGAACGAGATCGCTGTCGTGCGACAGCCTGACCTGTGACGCTCGAACGTTGTCCGCGTCCGGCTGCTCTTCAAGGGTTGTTTGCTCGGAGACGGTCACGCTGGCGGCGGGGAGTTCTCCGATCTCAGAAACTCCGGCCAGCTCACGGACGAGTGATCGCTTGCCTGCATCGTTCAGCGCGGACCAGCGCAGAGTTCGCCTGTCCGCAAGCCGGGCTGACGTTTCGCGATTCAGGTCGAAGATGGATCGGCTGTCCGGTTCGAGCAGGACCTGCCCGTGCGTCGTGCAGAGCAGTTCGCGATCCGGCAGCGTCTCGACCTCGGCAGGCTCGGTGATGGCGTCGTCGATCCCCAGCAGCCAGCGGCGCATGAACCTCACCATCGCGACGCGTAACTCCGAGTTGTAACCGTGCCGGTCGTCGGTTTCGGCAAGGCCGACTCGTTCCGGAAACCCCAGCCGACCGTAGAGCCGCTTGGCCTGGCGAAACGCGATCCAGCTTCCTTCGATCGGCACAAAGTCCTGTGTCGCGGCGAGGATCAGCGTTGGCCGGGGGGCGCGGAGCATGACGAAATCCGGATGGTCGAGACCGTCGCGAGTCTGGCCAAAGATGTTCTGCTCGGCATCGCCGGGACCGGGCCGCTCGTTCTTAATCCGTGTTGTCGTGATGAAGTTGCCGGGAGCCGCCGCGACGATCCGCTCGTCGATCGCCATCAGAAAACTCGTCTGGTTGCCGCCGCCTGAGTTGCCGGTGCAGCCGATTTTCGATGCGTCGATGTCCGGTCGGCTGCAGAGGTAATCGATGCCGCGGATGCCATCGCGGATCATGTGGGTCGCCAGGTTTTCGCCGAGCAGAATCGGCGCGACGCCAGTCACCATGTGCTCGCCGGTCGCGCTGAAAGCTCCATCGTGAGAATCGTGCGCGTCGGCGTCCGGCTTGAGCACCTGTTTGCGTTCGCCCTGTCCTGGCGGATCGAAAATCAGCGCCGCGCAACCGTTTCTGGCCAGCAGGATGCAGACTTTCTGATAGGTGGTGTAGGCCTTGCCGTTGGCACTGTGGCCGCACGGAACGAGCACGCCAGGGAAAGGGCCGTCACCCTGGGGCAGGTACAGGTTGGCGGTGACCAGGAACCCCGGCACGCTTTCGTAGATGATCTTCTCGATCCGGTGATCGCCGCGGTCGAGCCGACCGACCACGCGCGAATTCAGCGGCGACTTCGTCGGCGACCCGCTGATGTTCGCGACGAATTTCGCACGCAGGTCGTTCTGCCAGGCAACGATCTGCTGGGGCGTCTGCAGCGATTCGTACTTCGCCAGCCGTTCGTCGAGAGCCTCATGAGCGAGCCGCCGGAAATGCGTCTGCAGCATCTTCGGCGGGACGGGTTCGAGATCCGCCGCCGACAGCCAGCGGACACTCAGCAGCAGAAGCAACGTTCCCAGCGTCAGTGATCCGCGCTGTCTCATGGTGCCCTCCCGGCAAGCGTTGTTCTTGCTTTGTTTGACCCGAAGCCGCAGGCGACGGCGTTGTGGTTTGATCGGAAACGCCGTCGCCTGCGGCTTCGGGTCAAACGATCGACTCGCACGCTGCGACGGACCTTCTGAAGATCAGTGAACCTCACCCTTCCACACGACGCGCGTCTTCGAAATCTTGTCGTGCAGCGTCTTGCGTTCTTTGTCGAACGCGCACATGAAGAAGCCGGCTCCGAGCAGTGCTCCGCTGATGATGCGACCGAAGTACCGCGCGAACGCCGTTCCCGGTGTGATGGGCGCCTTGAGATCGTCGTACACAACCGTCAGTCCCAGCGCCTTCATGCCCATCGTGGCCCGGCCCGGACCGCTTTCCGTGAAGACGAAGTAAACGATCGAGAAGAGGAGAGACACGACGCCCGGCGCGTGGTTGACGCTTTCAGGAATCCAGTCCATTTCGAGGCTCAACAGCATCAGCCGGGCGACGATGGCACTGCCCCCGACGATCAGCCCCGCGACCTGGATGATGACGAGGTCGACGAGATACGCGAGGTACCGGACCCAGAAGCCCGCCGGTTCATTGGCAATCACCTTGTCGCCGGTTTCGAGATCCCGTGCGAAGTAGTAGGCCAGCAGGCCGGTCGGCCTCATCATGAAGAACGACGACATGCACGCGATGGCTCCCAGAATGACAAACCCGATGTAGAGCATCGCGAAGCCGAAGACGGCAGCCAGCAGTCCGTAGAGAAATCCTCGGTCTTCCGGGGCAATGTTCACACCGCAGAGTTCGATCAGACCGTTCAGGCCTTTGATGAACGCTTCGGCCAGCTCTCCGTAAAAGAGGCCGGCGACCGCCGAGATTCCGATCGTGACGATGTAGACGCAGATCGCGATGAGCCACCACCAGGCGACGGGAGCGAAGTTTTTGCACGCGATCCGCAGCATGTGGTACGGAATGTAGGCCTTCCAGGTGTACTTCGCGGAGAGGTGGCACATGGCGACCGGAAACGTCAGCACCGCCAGGAGGTAGACCGCCAGCCCTCCGAAAACTGCGACCATCGGGTCGAGCAGGAAACCCGCGAAAACACCCCAGACGGCGAGCAACGGAAAGGCGACTGCGGCTGGCCAGAAAATGGCTTTCACACCTAACGCGACATCAGCAAAGAAGTCGAAGTTGAACCGCTTGAGTTCGTCCTTCTGGTCGACGGTGGCTTTGACAATCTCAATCCACAACTGCCAGAAGCTGCCGATCGAACCGAGGTAGAAAGCGACGGCCAGTCCGCCCCAGAACAGCTTGGGAGGAACCTGTTCACAATAAACCAGCGCCATGAAAGCGGCGGCGGCATACAGCGTCATGAAGAACGACCAGAACAGGCTCAGTCGCAATCCCAGCGACCAGTTCTTCTTGAAGAAGGCCCACGAGTCGGTCCAGGCCAGTTTGTAATAGAGGTCGGGATCGGGGCCGCCGCGTTGGCGTTTCTTTCTCTGTTTGGTGCTGAGCTGACCGGTCTCAAGATTGATGCCGCACTCTGGGCATTCGATGTCTTCTTCGTCGACCTCGGCCGCGCACTTCGGGCAGATGCGATGTTCCTCGTGATCGGCCTCGCCCAGATCGAGCTGCGAGAAGAAGTCGTCATCGTGGACGTCGGCCTGCGGGCGGGCGGCCTTTTTGCGAGCGGCTTTCCTGCGGCGCGGGCCTCCAGGAACGGCGACAGGCGATCCGCACTTTTTGCACTTAATGCGCTTGCCGGCGGCGGCGTCGGGAACCGTCAATCCTGCTCCGCACTCACATCGCACTTTGATCGGCATCGGCCACTCTCCGGGTATCGTCATGGTCGATTCGCCGGGTGCCAGCCGCGACAGAAGCCTGTCCGACGGTCGCGCACGGTGAATCCGTTGTTGATTCGAGCTGCGTTCGCCGAACCGGGACGGGGCGGAATCCGGCGGCGACGGGAAAAGCCGGTAACTCTAGCAGTGCTCGACAGGGGATTTCACGCCTGGAAACTGATTGTCAGCGAGGAGACGCATTCGGAATCCGAATCGAAACGTCACGACGGTCGGGCACGCCGCTGAACGTGAGGTACGTTTCGTGAGAGCCCGGAGAATGTGGAGCCAGCGCGTGCGGCCTCCGGCTCTCGATGCAGAATCTGCCCACCGGTCCCCGCCATCGAAATTCAACATGAACCGTTCGATCCTGCCCCCTCTGTGCGTTCTCGGCGCGACGGGAACTCTGTTTCTCTCGACGATCCTCAGTGTTCCTGACAAGACGCTGAAATCCGGACAACCCGCAGGTTCCGGAATCGCGGTCCTGACACAGCCACTGGCCGCCGCCGAGGCTGCCGCGCCGACGCACGGAGCATCGCCGACCACAGCCGACCCGACATCCAATCCGACCGCAGGTGATCCCGCGGCATCAGATCCCGCAGCAGGAGAGCAGCCGTCGAGCGGCGGGTCGAAATCGTTACCGGCTCCGCACACACCCGCGGAAACCGCCAAAGCGGCCAGTGACGGCGCGCAGGCGGAAGCCGGTCCGCAGCTGCACACGGCGATCGGTTCGGTCGAGATCTTCCCGGCGTCCAACGAGTGGAATCAGCGGATCGATGACCTGCCCGTGCATCGTCACTCGTCGGTGTGGCTACGGTCGATCGGGATCGACAAGGGATTGCACCCGGACTTCGGAACCGTCTGGCGAGGGGCTCCCAACGGCATTCCGTTCGTCGTCGTGCGGCCCGATCAGCCGAAGGTGCCGGTCGCGTTTCAGTACGAAGACGAAAGCGATCCGGGGCCGTATCCGATCCCGCCGGACGTGCCGATCGAAGGCGGTCCGAACGCGCCGCTGGACAGCGACCGGCACGTCATCGTGGTCGATCCTCAGAGCCGCCGGTTGTACGAGCTGTTTCAGGTGATCCGTGATCCCATCGTCGGCTGGCGAGCGGGATCGGGAGCGATCTTCGACCTGAGCCGCAATCATCATCGTCCGCTCGGCTGGACCTCCGCCGACGCCGCCGGCCTGCCGATCTTTCCCGGCCTGGTCCGCTATGAGGAAGTCGCGGCGGGTGAGATCCGCCACGCGCTGCGGTTCACGGTGGCAAAGACTCAGCGAGCGTTCATTTTCCCGGCGCGGCATTTCGCCAGCCGGTCGAACGATCCGAACCTGCCGCCCATGGGCCTGCGTGTCAGACTGCGAGCCGACTATGACATCTCGAAGTTCCCGCCCAGTGCCCGCGTCATCCTGACGGCTCTGAAGCGCTACGGGATGCTGCTCGCCGATAACGGCAGCGACTGGTTCATTTCCGGAGCCCCCGATCCGCGCTGGAACGACACGGAACTCGCAACGCTCAAGCAGATCAAAGGCCGCGATCTGGAGTGCGTCCACACGGGTGAGCTGACGCGGTAGGTACTGCTCCAAGGGTTCCCGAGTTCACAAGAGCTGCAGGTTGAGACTCTGGCCCGACACTCGCTTTCCTGACAGTCGGTTCGAAGACCCAACCGACTGAGCACACAACGCGGGGACCATTGGGCGCTGACGTCATGCCCCCGCTGACGCCACGCCCCCGCTGCGTGGCAAATCGCGAACGGGTCGCGAGTCGTCTTCGGCGGACAGCTCTTCGACAGCAGGCTGACCGTCGATCGAAAAAGACTCCCGCCCCCCTGGCTTTCACCCAGTCGATTCTGACCGGCGACTCACCGCCGTCTCGCTGGGACTGAGAATCACCGCCGGGCGAGTGGAATTCGGCCTCAGTTGAAGCGCTGCTGGCCGACCGTAAGACTCTCTCGATCAATCAGTCCTGATCGATCAACGTCGGCATCGTTTTCGTCGGCGTTTTGCCTGACCACTTATTCGAGGAGACTTCTGCGATGCTGCAACGACTTTCGTGGCGCCTGGCGGTCGGATGCGCCGCGGCGCTGGCGGCTGGATTTTCGACACTCACTGCTCAGGCCGAGATCAAGCTGCCGAAGATTTTCGGCTCGAACATGGTTCTGCAGCAGGGCATGCAGAATCCGGTCTGGGGCTGGGGCGACGCCGGTGAAAAGGTCACCGTCACTGTCGACGGCCAGTCTGTTTCGACAACCGCCGGCGACGATGGTGCCTGGCGAGTCAAGCTGCCAGAACTGAAAGTCGGGGGTCCATATGAAGTCACAGTTTCCGGTTCGAGCGACATCAAGCTGGAAAACGTTCTCGTCGGCGAAGTCTGGTTGTGCTCGGGGCAGTCGAACATGCAGTGGGCCGTCGACCAGGCCGACGATGCCGACCTCGAAAAGCTGACCGCGAAGTTTCCAAACCTCCGCCTGATCACCGTCCCGCAGGTCGGCACTCAGGAGCCGCAGAACGATTTCGGCGGCGAAGGCTGGCAGGTCTGCTCACCGGAGACGGTCGGTTCGTTCTCGGCGGTTGGTTTCTTCTTCGGTCGGCAGCTTCATCAGACACTCGACGTCCCTGTCGGACTGATCGACGACGCGTGGGGCGGTTCCGCCTGCGAAGCCTGGGTGCGACGCGACCTGCTGGCCGCCGATGACCGCTATGCTGAACTGCTCGCCCGCTGGGAGCAGACCGAGAAGACGTTCGACTACGAGAAAGCGATGGCCAACTGGCGCGAAGCTGCGAAGAAGGCTCGCGATGCCGGCAAGCAGCCGCCGCGAGCACCGCGAAATGTTCTCGCTGGCCAGCATCGCCCGGCGAACCTCTACAACGGCGTGCTGAAGCCCACGATTGGGTACGGCATCAAGGGAGCGATCTGGTACCAGGGCGAATCGAACGCCGGTCGCGCTTACCAGTATCGGCACCTGTTTCCACTGATGATTCAGAGCTGGCGGGACGAGTGGGGTCAGGGCGACTTCCCGTTCTACTTCGTGCAGCTTGCCGACTTCCAGGACGAATCGCCGAACCCGCAGGACAGCACCTGGGCCGAGTTGCGGGAAGCTCAGACGATGACACTGGCCGCTCTGCCAAACACCGGACAGGCCGTCATCACCGACCTCGGCGAAGCGCACGACATTCATCCGAAGGACAAGCAGAACGTCGCCAAACGCCTCGCCCGCTGGGCACTCGCCCGCGATTACGGCTACGAAGGACTCGTCTATCGCAGCCCGCAGTACAAATCGCACAGCGTCGACGGCAAGAAGATCGTCGTCGAATTCGACACGTTTGGCAGCGCTCTCGACACATTCGACACGCGCAGCCTGGTCGGTTTCACGATCGCTGGCGAGGACCAGAAGTTCGTCAACGCCCAGGCTCAGATGCTGCCCGGCGGGAACAAAATCGCAGTCTGGGCAGACGGCGTCGACAAGCCTGCGTCCGTCCGGTACGCGTGGGCTCAGAACCCGATCTGCAACGTGCAGAACCGCGAAGGCCTGCCCCTGACTCCGTTCCGCACGGACGACTGGAAAGGCGTGACGGCGGACGTTCACAAGTAAGCCCGCCGGTCGCGATGACCCCAACGGGGTCAGACAACATAGCCCGGGGTCAGCGGCGCAGCCGCGCCACCCCGGGTCAACGATCACCAGTTAGTCGAACCCTGCAAGGGTTCCACAGCTCAGCAACCGAAGTGTGCAACCCCTTCAGGGTTGGTGTACCTGGTGTCATGAATTCCTGGGGTGCGCGGCTGCGCCTCGACCCCAGGCTTCGCTGTGAAACCGCGTTGCGGTTTTGATGGAGCGACGGAGTCTCATCGGTTCATGGCCGACAGGGCTCGGGACCGACTCTGACTTCACGAACAGCAACTTCGTTGCCTTTTTCTCTTCTGTTGATCATTTCCCGCTGAGATTCCCGCATGTCTACAGAAAACCCGTCGCCGTCCGAGACCGCCGATCTGAAGTGGTATCAGGGCATCACCAAATACCAGTGGCTGGTGCTGCTGATCGCGTCTCTGGGCTGGGTGTTTGACGTTTTTGAGGGACAGATCTTTGTCGCCTCGATGCGCGACGCCATGCCTGCGCTGCTCGGTGTTCCTGCTGATTCCCCAGAAGTTGCGAGCTGGAATGACACGGCATTCGGCAGCTTCCTGCTGGGTGGAGCGTTCGGAGGCGTGCTGTTCGGCATGCTGAGTGACCGGATCGGACGATCAAAGACAATGATCATCACGATCCTGTTTTACTCGTTGTTCACATGCGTCACGGCGTTCGCGGGTTCGCCATGGCAGATGGTCGTTCTGCGCTTCTTTGTCGCCATGGGTGTTGGTGGCGAATGGGCAGTCGCGTCTGCGATGGTCGCGGAAGTGATGCCGAGTCGGTCGCGATCGAGGATGAGTTCGATCTTCCACGCCTCAAGCGTCTTCGGAACGCTGCTCGCTGCAGCCGCTGGTGCGTTCATCGTTGGTAACGAAGCGCTCGGCGAGAATGGCTGGCGAATCGGTTTCGCGATTGGTGCGGCGCCAGCCCTGCTGACAGTCTGGATTCGCTGGAAACTGCGTGAACCGGACCAGTGGGTTAAAGCGCGGGAGAAAGCTCAGGCCGACACTTCGCAACAGACGGGCCAGCTGTCTGAGCTGTTCTCTGGTGCCAACCTGCGAAACACAGTTGTCGGCGTGAGCCTGGCATCGATTGGTCTGGTGACGTTCTGGGGTGGCCACATTTACGGGAAGAACGCGCTACTGCGACACGCTCAGGATGAAGCCGTCATGGCTGAACAGGTGCCCGATCTTTCGCCTGACGCGGATGCGGCAGAGAAAGCGGAAAGAAAAGTCGCAGTTCAGGCTGCCTTCAAGAAGCATGCCCCAACGATCAAACGAGCCGAGATGCTCAGCATGGTCCTCAACACGATCGGTGGAGGCCTCGGGCTTGTTCTGTTCGGTGTAATTTCTGAACGGCTCGGTCGACGAGGAGCATTCGTCATGTATCACGTGGTTGCCTTTGCCATGATGATTCTGATGTTTCAGTTCCTGATTAAGAACAATGCATCCACAACCGTGCTTGCCATCACACTTCCAATCTTCGGTTTCTTCACTCTTGGAATGCACGCTGGCTACGCGGTGTATTTCCCTGAGTTGTACCCGACTCGCCTGCGAGGAACGGGCGCCGGTTTCTGCTTCAATATGGGACGCCTGGCGACAGCTGCGGCCTTCTTTGGCTTCGGTGCATTTCCGGTCGGCCCGGAAGACAAGGCACTGATGCTTGCTCCGTTGTATCTTCTCGGAGTCGTCGTCTTGTTCTTCGCGAAAGAAACTCGCGGCGAAGAGCTACCCGAGTAGAGTAGAGCTGCAACGACGAGTGACGGTGGATTGCGAGCAGGCCCAACGGGCCGGTGCTATGTCAGCCCCAGACGAAGTCTGGGGTTCACGTTGTAAAGCTGTTCGCAAAGCCCCGGAGGGCAACGCCGTTAAGGATAATTCATGTGGCTTGTTTGCGTTCGCGAAACGCTTTGTGTTGTTTGGCTGTCGCCTTGAGCAGGATGGGTTGTGTTGCCGACGGTTTGTCTTTTCGGCTGC
>Ga0070727_10000408_pt1 | contig 52976 bp, 39 predicted proteins | sample tdAd472_FD_66722 | JGI IMG/M metagenome (GOLD analysis project Ga0070727, IMG submission 66722) | Marine sediment microbial communities from the Atlantic coast under amendment with organic carbon and nitrate - tdAd47.2 | ecosystem: Environmental > Aquatic > Marine > Coastal > Sediment | place... | reverse complement strand
TCTTCGTCGACCAGCCGTCTTCTACAAACCGCGCCGCCAGGAAGTCCAGCAACTCCGGGTGCGTCGGCGACTCGCCCATCTTGCCCATGTTGTCGACCGTGCGCACCAACCCTCGGCCGAACAGTGATTGCCACAGCCGGTTCACGGCAACTCGCGCCGTCAGAGGATTGGACGGATCAGCCACTCGCTCGGCGAACTCCAATCGAGCCGATCGCGGGTCTTCGCAAGGATCGCCGCCCAACGCCGTCAGGAATCGTCGTTCCACCGGCTCGCCCAGGTTCTTCAACCCGCCGCGAATCAACAACCGCTGCGGCGGCCCGCCTTCCTCTATCACTCCGGGCGCCCGACGCGGAACGGGAATCTCCTCCTCCAGCTTGCGGTAACGCTGTACCAGAGGCAGTAGCTGCTCCAGTTCCAGATCGTCCGTCCTCCGCGGCAGCAAGTCTCGCCGCACGAAGCCGTCCAAGAACCACCCCTGCTCGCGCGTCAGCCGGCCGTCGCGCCAAGCCTCAATCGCACCCTTCAACAGGGCCTCGTAGCGCGCGGCCAACCGTTCGCGGGAATCCGGCGCGCCCGCCCGCAGGACCAGTACAGCCGCATCTCGGTCCGGCCTCGGTCGCACATCCTCGTCGTGGAACCAGAGCCGTCCGGCGCCGAACCACGAACGGCCGTCGCGCACCGGCTGGGGTCGAGGCCGCCTCACCGAATCCTCGGGGTCTAATTGGAAGTTCGTCGAATCCTCCAGCGTCGTGTATTCCAGGTACGCCGTGAACCCCTTCCAATAGTCCGTCTTCCAGGTGAACCAGGTGGGCTCGTCCTTCTTGGGAGAGGATCGCTGGTGATAGATGCCGGCCCGCGGCACCGCATAGTTCTCGATCATCAGACGCGCAAACGAAAAATTCCCGCCCTGCAGCTCGACGCTGATGTAGTCGGAATCGATCGTGAACCGCGGAGACTGCAGGACCGCCGAGCGCTTCCGGCTGACCAGGTTCGAATAGACTCCCGCGTCGTAGATCCCCGGTACGATCACCGAACCGGAGGGCGTCACTTCAAACTCGCCCGGCGCGGAGGGTTGATCGTCCAACCCGTTGCCGTGTCGAAACCAAGACGCGTAGTCTGTCTGGCGGCTCAAGTCCCACCGGCGGTCGAACTTGCCCTGGTGGAAAGCTTCGCGGCTCGAACGCTCCAATTCCTCGAACGCCTCGGTCGAGCGCCACGCATCTTGAAGCTCTTCGCCGTCACGATCCCCCAACAATGCCCAAAGCCGCATCGGACCTGCCGCGTCCCAGGCGCCCGGGGCCGTGTCGTCCGTCAACCGCTTCGCCAGCCCGTCGGCTCTCTCCAGCCAAACCGAGGCAAGCCGCGACCGTATTTCAGACTTCAACGTCCGCAACTCATCGCCGTGCTTCTCCAACACCGCATCGGAATCGATCGCGCGCTGCGTGGGCCGCGCCCCCTTGATCGTGCCGAACAGCGAGTAGTAGTCCTTCTGCGAGATCGCATCGAACTTGTGGTCGTGGCAGCGAGCGCACGAAACCGTCAGCCCTAGGAAAGTCTTCGAGACGACGTCGACCTGATTGTCGGTCCACTTGACCCGGTCTTCCCAAGGATCCACGGGTTGGAAGCCGTGTTCGACGAGCCGCCATTGAGCCGCCCCCAACAAAGACTCGTTCAACCCAAGTTCCTCATTCACGCGCGGCGTCTCCAGCAGGTCGCCGGCGAGCTGCTCACGCACAAATTGGTCGTAGGGCAGGTCCTGATTGAAGGCCCGAATCAAATAGTCCCGGTAGCGCCACGCTCCGAGCGTGTCCGGGTCGCCTTCCGAGCCGTGCGACTCCGCGTAGCGGACCAGATCCATCCAACGCCGCGCCCAGTGCTCGCCGAAACGGGGAAACGCCAGCAGCCGGTCGACCACGCGCTCTTGGGCGCCGTCGCCGGTATCCGCGATGAAGTCGTCGATCTCTTCAACCGTCGGCGGAAGACCAATCAGGTCGAAAGTCACCCGCCGAATCCAAGCCTCGCGCGGCGCCTCCGAGGCGGGCTCCAGACCCTCGGCTCGCAGCCGCTCCAGCAGGAAGCGATCAACGTCGTCCAGCGGCCAGTCGTCGTCGACCTCGGGAACGTCGCCGCGCTCCACCGGCCGCCATGCCCAATGCGTCAGCTTGCGCCCCTCCAGGTCGAAACCAGTCGCGGGCCCCGCGGACTCCGGCTGATCCTCGGCGGGCCAAGGCGCTCCCATCTCAATCCAACGCGCAACCGCCTCAATGCGACCGGCGGGAAGCTTCCCGGTCGGCGGCATCTGCGCAATCTGGCCCCGCAGCGCCTGTATCAGCTTGCTTCGCGCAGGGTCTCCGGGAACCACCACCGGTCCGGCGTCCGACCCGGCCAGCAAGCCTCCGTGCGAATCCAGCCTCAGGTTCGCGAACACCGAAGGCGCCTCCGAGCTGTGGCAAGCGAAGCACTGCTCAGCCAACAGCGGCCGGATCTCGCGCTCAAAGAACTCTACGCCGTCGTCCGCCGCCGCAATCGGCGCGGCGGCCAGAATGAGCGCAAAATGGATCGAAACAAACTTCCGCACAGCCGGAAACCGGTATCAAGATACCAAGAGCGACTCCGACTGACTAGGGTCCCAGGCGCAGCCCCTTAGCGCGCCGGGGGCCGTCTAGAGGCTCTCGATCGTTGAGAAACCACTCGCTTGTGCAACTTGCGCTCCGCTCGATCTTCTCGATCGATGTCGGTCTCCACAGAAATCCCTAGACGACCGCTGCCTCTTTATTCATCACTGCTTTGCTCGCGCCGTCGATACCGATTAGATGAGCGGAACTCAATGAGACCGTTCACGCTCTTGCGGTACAGCTGAACGAGCGGTTCCGCAAACCAGGCATTCAGAAGGTGACCCGACGAACGATGGCTGGCTCGGCGGGCTCGGCTGTTCAACCACCTCGATCGGCACCCGGGGAGATCGACCGCCGGGGCCACTCGGTGATCTCCGGGCCCTTCCTGGAGGCGACTCCTTTCGTCCACGGAATCGCTGCCGTTCGCCTGACCGAACGGCATGTATCCTATATCAACAAGGCGGGAGCACCAGTGTTCGACTACTTCCGCAACGACCCGCCCGATCCGTTTCAACTAGGCGGCCCGAATACACTTCTTCCTGCAGCTCCGATAGGCAGGCGGCAACTGGACGCAGTGGCGCTTACGGTTGGCGAACGACGGACCCTGAGCCCCCGTGCAGGCCTCGGGTGCGCTGCGCTGGCATATTGGAAGTGCCGATTTGATATGGCGTTTCTACGTTGACAATAGGGCCTGCACCCCCCAAGCTGAGGGTGGCTGGACAATTCCGTCCACTCATGGCCTGCTTGAACTAAGTCGTGCGGGCCGTCTATACCCCTTAGCTCTACGAGTACAACCAGGAGGTTGTCATGAAGAGCTCCCAACAACGATATAGAGGCACGGACTACCACGCCGCAGCGGCGTATTTGGCGGTCGGCTTGGTTTTTTCCCCGGCCGTCTTTGCATTCTCCCGCCCGCTCGGATTCGACTCAGTATTGCTCGTTCTTAGCGTCGGCTTGGCCTCGCTCGCCCTGGCGTGGACCAGTTGGACGCGGCACTCGAATCTCACGATCCTCTCGATCGCTCCCTAGCGCATTCCCGCTCGCCCGTTTCCTTTCTTCAGCGCCCTGTCGCGTCGTTAGGACTGCTGTCTGAACGACGCGCCGTCGGGTGCGCCCGGTAGCCCAGCCGCTCGCGGCGTGGATTCCGCCACGCCGAGCGTATGGTCGCAAGCAGCCCCTTGGAGGGGCCAAGATACATGACTAGTTCAGAAATCCTCGACGGCATCTTCCGAGAGCACAATGACGAAACGACGGCAGTGAGGGTGTTTCCCCGACCCACGGTTGGAGGGGCTCCAGCGAGGTCGGTCCGAGGTCGAGACGGCATCACGACGGCGGTCGTCTATTGCGAGGCGAATTTTGGGTCGATCGACGGAAAAACCGCGAACGGCTTGGTTCGGCATTCTGAGAAATACAAGATCCTGTCGGTGATCGACAGCGCCCAGGCGGGCCGCGATTCGGGGGCGGCGCTTGGGGGCGAATCGAACGGCATCCCGGTCTGCCGCGACCTGGCTGAAGCGGTGGCCCTTGCAGGACAAGTGCCGGACTACTTCATCTTTGGGATTGCGCCTGCGAGCGGCATGCTGTCGCCCGCCGAACGCAAGCTGGTTTTGAAGGCGATCAGCCTGGGTATGGGAATCGTCAGCGGACTGCACGAATTTCTGAGCGACGACCCGGAGTTGGCCGAGGCCGGCGCGACTGCGGGAGTGCGGATTCACGATGTTCGCCGACCGCCGGCGAAGAAGGACTTGCGGATGTTCTCCGATCGTCTGCGTGAGGTGACTTGTCCTCGCATCGCCGTACTCGGCACCGATTGCGCGATCGGCAAGCGCACGACGGCGACGCTGCTCACCAGCGCGCTCCAGGACCGCGGGATACGGGCGGTGATGATCGGCACGGGGCAGACCGGCCTCATGCAGGGCGCCCGCTACGGCGTCGCGTTGGACGCGATTCCGTCTCAATTCTGCGCGGGCGAACTCGAAGCGACGGTGGTAGAAGCTTTCGAGCGCGAGCGCCCGCAGGTCATTGTGGTGGAGGGACAAGGAGCGCTGAGTCACCCGGCCTTCTCCACCTCCGCATTTATCTTGCGCGGGTGCCAACCGGATGCCGTGGTGTTGCAGCACGCTCCGGCGAGGACGAGTCGCTGCGATTTCCCGATGATGGGCATGCCGACGCCTGGTAAGGAGATTCGGCTCATCGAGACCTTTGCGGATACGAAGGTGATCGGGTTGACCATCAACCACGAGCACATGACGGACGACGATGTTCGCGATGTGATCCTTCGCTACGAGCGTGAGCTCGGGATTCCGGTGACCGATGCGCTCACTCGGCCCATTGGGCGCCTAGCCGACATGGTTGTTACGGCGTTTCCGCAATTGGAGGGGAAACTCGCCGTGGCCCAGCGGTGACCGCGCCTAGGTTGGAGATCGACCTCGGCAAGCTGCGGCACAACGCGCGCACGCTGGTAGAGCGGTTGCAGACCCGCGGCATTGCCGTGACCGGCGTGACGAAGGCTGTGTGCGGCTCAGCCGAGATCGCGAACGTGATGCTTGCGGCCGGCGTGAACGGCCTGGGCGACTCACGCGTCGAGAACATTGCGGCCATGCGGCGCCTGCGCGTGCCGGGGCCGATCACGTTGATACGCTCGCCGATGATTAGTCAGGCCGACGTAGTGGTGCGCTGCGCCGAGACGAGTTTCAACACTGAGCTGGACGTTGTAGCCGCTCTATCGACCGCGGCCGCTCAAGCGGGGCGGGTCCACGGAATTGTGTTGATGGTGGAGCTGGGAGACCTGCGCGAGGGGATCATGCCCGCCGATCTCGAAGGCGTGGCGCGACAGGTTCACCGCATGCGCAACGTCCAGTTGCGCGGAATCGGCACGAACCTGGCGTGCCAAAGCGGAGTTACGCCCACCATGGAGAACATGGCGGAGCTGTCCGCGCTGACTCGCTCCGTCGAGGCGGCTCTCGGCGCCGCGCTGCAAATCGTCTCCGGCGGAAACTCGGCGAATCTTGAGTGGGCATTGGGTCGTGCGGATCCGGACCGAGTGAACGACTTGCGGCTCGGCGAGTCGATTCTGCTGGGTTGCGATCCGCTCAATCGTAGCCCGATCGCGGGGCTCTACACGGATGCGATTACATTGGCGGCTGAGATCATCGAGTTTAAGGTCAAGCCTTCGCAGCCGTGGGGCAAGATCGCCCAGACCGCTTTCGGCAGTCGTCCGCGCGCCGCCGATCGAGGGTCGAAGTCGCGGGCGATCCTCGCGGCGGGAATTCAGGACGCCGATCCGGAGGGGCTGACGGGACCGCCTGGGATTGAGATCCTGGGCGCTAGCAGCGATCACCTGATCCTGGACGTGGGCGAAGCCTCACTGCGGGTCGGCAGCGAGGTAAGCTTTCGCCCCAACTACAGCGCACTAGTTCGCGCGATGACCTCGCCGTTCGTTGCGAAATTCGTCCGGCACGAAGACGCCGGACGGCAGCTCGTCAAGGCAATCGAACTGCCGATCGCATCGTAACTCGTGATGGTGATTCGGCTAGATATGGCCGGGAGACTGGGCGGCGCTGGCGTGCCGCTTCCGCGATTGGGGAAACGTCGGAAGCTAGGCCGCGAGTGAACAAGTGCCGACAGAGCGCCCAACCTGCGGTAGCACCTGGCCCACCTTGCCCACCCAATAAGGGCCCGCTTCGACACAGGGGCCCGACCAGGGCCCTGAGCCGCGCGCGTTCTCCACGCAAGAGTCCGCCCTATTCTCGACGCCGCGCCGGCGCAGCTGCCGCCCCAGCACGCAAGGAACGCTACGGCTCTCCGCCCTCCGCCTTCCCTCCGCCCGCCAAATGAGCGTAGAAGCCCAAGTCCTGCCCCGTGCGGTTCTTTACCGCCCACAAGATCTGGCCGGTATGACCGCCGAAATGCTCCACCACGTGATAGACCGCGCGCAGGACCGTCAGTTCGTATCCCTGGATCGTCTTGGTCTCCATCAACTGTTCGTCGGTCAGTCCCGCGATCACGGCATCCGCTTCCTCCAGCGTCCGGCTCAATCGCTCCAGCAATTCATCTGCGGGGATCGCCTCCCGCTGGGCGAACTCGGAGTCGCGCTCACGATGGTCGTCGTGACCGGCGATGCCGCCCAAGATCCACTGGCGGACGTTCCCCTCCAGATGCAACAGCAGATTGCCGACCGAGTTCTCGCCCTCATGCCGACGCCGCCAGACCTCTTCCTCCGGCAGACGCGCAGTCGCCGACTCGATCTTCTTGAAGGAAGTCGCCAACTCGCGACGCGACACCCGAACAAACTCAGCTCCAATCGACATTCAGTCCATCGTAGCTAAGGGGCGCCCATAGGCAAGCCGAGCGTCTGGGTCTCTTCCCCATCGAAGTCCATCTTCATCTGGGCGAACCCGCCGGTCGGCGTCGCCGCGTCCAGCGTGAAGTTCACCTGCACGAGAGAGACGAAACCGGGGCTCCAGCCCGAGAACAGCGTCGTCGCTGCACGTCCGCCCACCATCACCGTCGGCGTCGCCGTGGTCGTCGTCAGCGGATCCCCCAGGCCCGGCATGCCGCTGGCCGGAGGGTTGTTCAAGCTCCCGACGCCGGTCAAGAACGCCACCAGCGTCTCGCCTGGCCGCGCCGGATTCGCGGAGGTCACCACCGAATTGTCGGCCGCGTGGACCACCACCGGCAGACGCGCCTCGCCTTCAAAGAATCCGAACAAACGCGGGACGTCCTGCTCGATCGAGGCCTCCACAAACCCGGAGACCAATCCGTCGCGAACGAGCACCACGTCGCGGAAGCCCACGCCGGCCTCGAACGGATTCTGGAAGTTCGCCTGCCCGGCTCCGACGAAGAACAGCCCGGCGGGAACCCCTTCCACAAAGACCTGTACGCCGCCCAACTCGGTCGGGAGCGGCAAGGTGTCCGCCTCAAACGTCCCGCCGTCGGTTAAGCCCTCTCCGAACAGCGTCGAAATGCCTCCCGTCGCAAGCGTCTCGCCGAAGGCGGCGCCCTCGGTGGCGGCCGTCGGCTCCGCCGGGGTCGTTTGCGTGCTCGCCTCGACCACCAGACCGTCGAACGGCTCAAACGCGGTGACCACCGCAATGTAGTCGCCCGGGGCCGGATTTTCGATCTCGACGGCCTCGAAACTGGTGAACGATTCCGATGACCCGTCGGCGTCACAGTTGCCGACGAGCGACGCCGTGCAGGCGCCGAGCAGGTCTCGCGTCACGGTTAAGTCCGCATCGCCGCTCAAGCCGCGCGTCTGCACGCGCAGCACGGAGGCGCCGGTCCCCTGAGCCGGCCCGGGCGGTTCCGGCACCGTCACCTTGAAGATCAGCTCATCCGTCCGAACGGCGCTCAGCGGCCCCGCCGAGCCCGGCAGCGCAACCTCGGTCGGCGTTACCCGTTGGGCAAGCAGCCGCACGCCGCTGTAGGGCGTAAACGCGTCCACGAATCCGAACCAGAATCCGGCCGGCGGATTGACGAAGGTCAAAGTCTCGTCGGCCCCGGATTCAAACGACAACGCAAGGTCCCCAACCGGCGGCACGATCGTCAAATCCGGATCGCCCTCGCCGCCGCGCAACGTGAACTGAAGGAATTCGACGCCCTCCGGCACAATCACGCTCAAGGAGCCCGAGGTCCCCGGCTCGCCATCGATATTCACCGGACGCCCCAGGGTCAGCGCGGCCCCGGAGAGGTAGAAGAAGATCTGCGTGGTGGATGCGCCCCGCGCATCGGTCGCCTTGAAGACGAACCGCTGCCCCGTAAAGTTGGCCGTCCAACGCAACTGGTTCTGACTCGGAACCCAACTCGCGCCTTCGGGCAGGTCGATCGGTTCAATGGTCACCGCATCCCCGTCCGCGTCAATCGCAGTCACCGTATAGCGAATCTGCTGCCCGACGGACGCGAACGCAGTCGGCCGGGATGTAATCCGCGGCGGGGCGTTCGTTCGGCCCAAGTCGGGCGGCATGTCGAACGCAGCCGTCGCCAGCGTCAGAAATTGATCGCCGGCAAAAAAGTTCGGATTCAGCGCTTCGGCGGAAAAGCCCATTCCGCGGCCGGCGAAGGCGGTCCAAATCGCTTCCCGGTTCGTACCCGCGTTCATCGCCTGGTCGGCGGCGAGAATCGAGTCGCGCGCCTCGGTATAGGTCGGCCTGCAAGGAGTGAGTTCCAGCGCGCTAAAGGCCAAAGCATCCGTCTTCTCGGCCCCGATAGCCGTCCGTAGATCCCATAGCGCCGCGGTCCAAAACTCACCGTTGGGATGAGGCGCCCTGAACCCGACGTCGCCGAAATCGGCCATGGTCAGCGGCGAGTCGTCAAAGGGGTGCCGCCGCGATCCGCTCCGACTATTGCCGGACACGTAGGCGCCTGGTACGGGATTGTCCAGCAGAGACGCCCCGAAGTAGTCCGACCATCCCTCGCCCATCGCCGAGCCCTGGGTGGAGGACAAACAGCTCACGTCGCTCGGTCCGCCAACCATCCGAGTGGTGACGCCGTGAGCCATTTCGTGCGTCACCAAGATTCCGTCGAGCGCTGAATCCCGCACGTCGCTTCCATCAAAACTAATCGGAAAAAGTCCGAACGCGGCCAACGGAGCCATCCCCTCCGGGGCGGAAGCAAAGAAAGCGTTGAAGAACGCCCCGGAGTCCTGGATGTTCATGACCACCGCATCACCGCCGACTCCGCCGCGGCCAAAGTTGTCCGTCTGGTAGTTGCCCGCCGCTTCGTCAAAGCCCAGGTCATAGAAGAAGTCGTGCGCCATGTTGGCGAACACCCAACCGTGCAGCACCGAGGAAGCCCCGGTCATCTCGTGTCCGCTGCGCCCGTCGCCTCCAGGAAACGTAAAGTCCTGCGAGTCGTTAAACGCTCGCCCGTCCTGTAGGCCGTTCCCGCTTGTACCGTCGGGGAGGTTATCGTTGTCGCGGTCCAGGAACGCATCCGCGTTGTTGCCGGTTGTCACCGTGCCGCCCACGGGCAACCAGCCGTCCGGAAACTCCCGGGAAACCTGGGCCGCATCGTTCGGCGATTCCTCCCAATAGGTGCCGCGGCCGGCCTCCGCCGTCAAATCGGCACGGAGGAGCAGCGTCCCGTCATCCGCCGCGATCACCACGTCGGCCGATAGGCTGCGGCCCATCACATGGACTCGCCAGGCGGTTCGCCCGACCCCCGGCGCCGTCGGAAACACGACCTCACGAACGGCGGCCGGGGCGGCGCCGGAACCCAGCGGAGAGCCGTACAGCTCCCATCCGGGAATCCTACGGCCCAGCGCGGCGACCTCGCCCTCCACTTCTTCCATCGCATCGCCAAAGCCGGCCGCCCGGAAGGCCAACGACACCGCAGCCTCGGCGCTGATCGTTCCCGGATCGCTCCCTCGTAGCGCGGGATCAATCGCGCCCGCCTCGATCTGCAGCACGCGACCGTCGCGATCGACCGCAACTCTTACACGGCCCTGGTAGACCGGCAGACCGTCCACGTGTTGCTCGTACGTCAGCACCTCGAACGCGCCCGCCCCTCTCCTGGAAACCTCCAGCAGCGCCGCCGCCTGCGCTCCGCTGAATCCGAGCAAGTCCGCGTGCGACGTCAGATAATCCCGCGCGATCGCTCGCCCGGAACGACCGTCGGGCCTGGTCAGAAAGCCTCCTCGGGCGCCTAGGGTGCGCAGCCCGCCGGCACCGTTCGTCGTCAGCCGCAATGGCCCCGTCGCCTCGGCTGCGATCGGAGCCAACTTCGCCTGCAACCCCGCACGCTTGGCGGCCGACGCCTCCGTCACCCCCCGCACCTCGGCCGCGGCCCGGCTGCGCGCCCGAACGTCAAAGTTCCCAAGAGGGGCTGTCTTTTGAGAAAAAGCGACGCCGCAAAGGCAAGAAAGCGCAGCAACTGCAGCTGCGACGGAACGGAAATACATCGGGCGTCTCCAGATCAACCAATCAAAAATGAGGAGCCTATCGTAGCTTACGTTGCAATTTTTCCGCAGCGCCGGAGGATTTCGACGTGTACTCTTTCGTCCACAGCCGCTCGCCTCCAAGCAACGGCAGATCGAGAATCGCGCGACCGTCTTCGTACTTCACGGCGGTGAGTCCGTCCGGAGTCGCTTTCCACACCCGCAGGTCCGCAATCGCTTCGGTTGACTGACCAGCAGCCGAGAGCGCCCCTCGAACGGTCGAGCCGGGCGCAACCACCACCGTCTTCCCGTCGACCGTCGCCGTAATAAAGGGCAGGATCGCGGTCTCCAACGGCGCACGCTTGCAGCCGGGCCTCTGCGCGCAAGTATCAGGCTCAGCCCGCAACTGCTGCGTCAAATCCTCCAACGCGACCGGCGACGATCTCCCCAGAAGCAGGATGTCGTTCTCGGCCTCCTCGGTCCTGCGAGACAGAAAGAGCAGCCGAAAATGGCGGGCCTCGTCTCCAAACCCCATCCAATCATCGAGCGGCTTCGGCAGCACGCTCTCCTCCCCGTCGAGCACCGCCACGGCCTCCAACGGACGCAGGCGGGCGCCGTTTGTTCCTGCCGGGACGAACTCATACCAGGCTCGCTCGTAGCCGATTAAGTCGTCCGACACGCGGATCTCGAGCGTCAAACTGCCCGGCGAATCCGCGCGAGTCTCGCCGACCTCGTCGATCGCGCTGCGGCCCTCCGGGGCCCCTTCTCGGAATACCGGCCGCACGGTCCGCAAACGGTGGCCCGCCCTCAGATCCAGGTACCCGTCGCGCCCCTCTGAGACTTCAAGCAGTTTGCGCTCCCGCCCCAGCGGAAGAGGAGCTGAGTTCGCCAGCCGACGCGCCAACGCGTAGCCGTCCCCGACGGACAAGCAGCCCAAACGCTCCAACCCAACCGCCCACAGGCCCAGCCACCCCGCCGGCCCGCCGCGCAGACGCTCTGCGTCGATCTCCACGTGGATCCGCCCCTGACCGCGCTCAATCGAGATCCCGCCCAACTCTGGAGGACAAGCCTCTGGGTCCTCAGCCCGGACCGCCGCCGTACCCGCTTCGGGCGGAACCAGCAACGGCGGGTCCGAGGTCGTTAGAAAGAAGCCGCGCGACGCCCGAGCCACGCCCTCGGTCGCAGGAGGACTCCCACGGCGAGCACACGCGCTACTCAAGGCCGCGAGGGCGACCACAACCAACAACATCCGCATTGCAAGCCCTCTCAGCCAGTCACGCTCGTCGACTGTGATCGGTTTCACAAACGTCTCTTCAGCGCCCTCGATCGCCTCGAGTCGCCCTGGTAAACTGGAGGGCTTGGGGGTTCTATCTCGCGTCCCGCGGTGTAGGTCGCTGTGCGTCTTGGCGTCGGCGTTCGCGCTCTTATCGGCCACCCTCGCGGCACAGCAGGATTGGGAAAGCGTCGTTGCTGAAGGCGACCAAGCCCTCCAGGAGCAAGACTTCGATCGGGCCAGGCGCTTACTCGGCGCCGCCGCCGACCAAGCGCGCTCGTTCCCAGCCGCCGACCCGCGCCAAACCCAATCGTTGCTGCGTCTGGCGCGGCTCTATCGGGCGGAGGGCGACTTCGCCAGGCCCGAGGATCTCTACCGAGAAGCCACCGAATCGGGCGTGGCCGCTTGGGGCCGCGAGTCCGGCGAATACGCTGAGCTGCTGAACGAAATCGGCCGCTACTATCACACGCGCCGTAAGTACGACATCGCGGAAGGCTACTACCTCGACGCTTTCAGCATCCGCGTCCGCCTCCTGGGCAAGGAGCACACGCTGGTGGCCGATTCGATCAACAACCTCGCCGTGCTCTTTGAGAATCAGGCGCGATTCGCGAAGTCGGAGACGTACTACCGCACCGCTCTCGCGATCCGAACGAAGCTTTTCGGCGACGATGCCCTACCGACCGTCGAGACCAAGGAGCACTTCGCTCGCGTTCTGCTGGCGACGCAGCGGGCGGAGGAAGCCCAGACGTTGCTGGAGCAAGCCCGCGCCGTCCGTCGTCCGTTGCTCGACCAGCTCACCGCCGGGCGCGTCGACATTGGAACCGTCGTCTCCGCACAAGCGGGCGTCCGGCCCCCCGAGTTGGAACTGCAAGTGGACCCGGAGTACTCCGAGGAGGGCCGAATCGCGCGTCAGGAAGGCTCCGTGTCGCTTGAGATTGAGATCGACGCCGAGGGTGTTCCGCGCAACTTTCGAGTCCTTCGGATTCTGGGCCTGGGGCTCGATGAAAAAGCCGTTGAGGCCGTCCGCCAGTGGCGATTCAAACCGGCCCGCCAGGGCCGAAAAAAGGTTCCCTTTCGAGCCGTTCTCGATATCAGCTTCCGCTTGCTTTGACCTCGTTCAAGAAGGGCTCGCCGCGCAGCCCTCGCTTCAGGTTCTCCACCGAGTTCTTGGCCATCATCCGCCGCGTCTGCGCCGTCGCGGACCCCAAGTGAGGCATGATCGTCACGTTGTCGAGCTGCAACATCGGATGTCCGCGAGGCAGCGGCTCCGGCTCGGTCACGTCTAGACCCGCGGCGTAGATCCTTCGCTCGCTCAGGGCGGCCGTCAACGCGTCGGTATCCACGACGCCGCCGCGCGCAATGTTGACCAGGGTGGCGGTCGGCTTCATCTTCGCCAGAGCAGCCGCGTCGATCACGTTGCGCGTCTCCTCGGTCAACGGGCAGCACAGCATGACGTAGTCCGACTCCGCCAACAGCTCGTCAAACGGCGCGTACCGGGCGCCCAATTCCTGCTCGACCTCCGGCCGGCGGCGCCGATTGTAATAGAGCACGGTCATGTCGAACGCTCGGGCGCGTTTGGCGACCTCCCGCCCGATCGCTCCCATGCCGAAAATTCCGAGCGTAGCCGAATGCACCTCGCGCCCCAGCATGTATCCCGGATCATGCTCTAGGAATTCGTCCGAGCGCGCATAGCGCTCGCCCTCGGCCATCCGCCGACCCGCCGCCAGCATCAACGCGACGCCCATGTCGGCCGTCGCGCCGTTCAATACGTCAGGGGTGTTGCCGACCGGAATCCCGCGGCGGTTGCAGGCCGCAACGTCGATGTGATCGACGCCCACGCCGTAGTTCGAGACCAACTTGACGCCCGGCAGGCGGTCGAGCATCTCGTCTCCCACGTGCGCGTGCCCGTAGGTGTAGATGGCCACGGGCCCAGGTCCCTCGGTCTCCCACGGGAGCAGTTCCACTTCATCATTCAGAAACTCGCGGACATCGTCGTCGAGCGGTCCGTCGGTCACTACTTGCGGCTTCGGCATGGACTGCCTAGATTGCCCGCCAACGTACCACGCCGTCAACCACCGCCTTCTCCACCTCGCCTGTTCGCGCTAAGAATTCCAGGTGCGCCACCCCCTCCGCCAACGCCATTCGACGCTCGCCCATCGGTCGCCGGGTTCCCCAGATCGCGCCCGCAACCGCCCAGCCCGAGCGCGTCTCCCCATCCACCGCATCGCGAATCTTTCCGAGCCTCTTGCGGTGATGCCGTCGCGCACTCTGGATCCATCCGGCAAAGTCCTCGAACGGGTTGCCGTGGCCGGGGACTACAAGGTCGACTTCCAAGCCTTCCAGCCGCGCCAAGGTGTCAAAGTACTCGCCAAGCGGATTCCCAGGGTAGAAAGCATGCACTCCGATGTTCGGCGTAATGCGCTCCAGCACTGCGTCGGTCGAGTAGAGGATTCGCCTCCCGGCGTCATGGAACGCCAACAGCGCCGGCGAATGCCCCGGCGCGCACAATGCCTCGATCTCACCGCCGACATATCCGAAACGTTCGCCCTCGCGGAGTTCCCCGTCCACCACGAGCCTTTCCGTCCGGCCAGACAAGTCCCGCGCACCCGCCTCAATCTCGTCGATCGTCTCCGGCTCCACACCGTGCTCGGCCAGGTACGTTCTCGTCTGCGCGAAAAATGCGCCCTCGGCTCGCGGGGCCACCAGCGGCGATTCGCGTGGATGCATGAGCACCGGTGCGCCGGACAGCCTCCGCGCACGCGCGGCGCCGCCCACATGGTCCGGGTGCAGATGCGAAATCAAGATCTTCGTAATCGCCCGCCAGTCGATCCCGAGTTCCCTGAAAGCCGCATCGAAAACCTTAAACGTGTCGTCCGTGTTCAAACCGCAATCAATCAGAAAGTACCCGTCCTCACCTCGGAACAAGTAGGACGTCACGCCCCCGGGCGGCCACGGAATCGGCAACCGAATCGCCCAGGCGCCGGGAGCGATCTCTCGCAACAGTTCATCTCGGATGCTCAAGCCTTATGCTCCTTCCACGTCCCGCGCTTGAACAACCACCCGCCGGCCAACGCCCACGAAGCTTGCGAGGCGACTATCGCGATCAGCACGCCGCGCACGCCCCAATCGAGCGTCACCGCCAACAGATACGCAAGGGGAATCTGCCCCATCCACAGCACCACCAAGTTGAGGTAGAAAGGCGTATCGGAGTCGCCCGAACCGTTGAAGGCGTTCGAGAACACCATCGAGTACGCCGAGAAGCAATAAGCCAACGCCGAAATCCGCAGCACCAAGACGCCGGGCGCAATCACGTCCGGGTCGCTCGCAAAGATCCCCACCATCCAGTCCGCTCCCATCCAGAACAGCACCGCAATCGTCGCAAGCAGATAGAGGTTGTAGCGCCCCGTCAGCCAGACGGCTTCTTCGGCCCGATCCGGCAGCTTGGCGCCAAGATTCTGGCCGACCAGCGTCGAGGTCGCGTTGCTCATCCCCCAGGAGGGAAGAATAGCGAAGTGGATCAGGCGCACCGCAATCGTATAGCCGGCCAGCACGTCGTCGCCGAACTCGGCCACAATCCGCATCATTCCGAGCCAGCTGGCGGTGGCCACGAAAAACTGCAAGATCGCCGTGGCGGAGATCCGCAGCAACCCGCGCATGACCGGCACGTTCAACCGGCACGCCTTGGCGTCCAGCCGAACCCGGCGGTCCCCGGTCGTCAGCGCCCAAAACTGGAAAGCGACGCCGGCGCCCCGCCCAATGGTCGTCGCCACCGCGGCTCCGACTAACCCCATCTCCGGGAACGGCCCCAGTCCGAAGATCAAACACGGATCCAGGATCATGTTCAGGATGTTGGCCAGCCAGAGCGAACGCATCGCGATCGCCGCATCCCCAGCGCCCCGAAATACGGCGTTGTTCAAGAACAGCAGGAAGATCGTCGGCGACCCCGCCAGAAGCACCGCCGTGTAGCTCCGCCCCCCCACTACCTCCTCCGAGGCGCCCATCAGGGCCAATAATTCCGGCGCGTAGAACCAGCCGATCACGCTGACTGGGAGGGAGAATACAATCCCCGCTAAGATCGCTTGCGCCCCCGCCGACGCGGCGCCCTCTGCGTCGTTCTCGCCGATCCGGCGCGCAACCGTCGCGGTCGCTCCAATCGACAACCCCAAAGCGACCGCGAATACGAGAATGACCAGCGAACCCGAAATCCCAACCGTCGCCACCGCCGCCGGTCCCAGCTTTCCGACAAAGAAGATGTCGACCAACCCGAACGTCGACTCCATCAGCAGTTCCAACGCCATCGGAATCGCCAGCAGCATCACCGCGCGCGGCAGCGGCAACGTCGTATAGTCTTCCCGGTGGCCGCGCAGGGACGACTTAACCGACTCCCATAGAGGAGGCAGTTCGGCCGTCGCGGCGGACGAGCCGGAATCGGAAGAGGGCCGCATGGGGGAAGAAAAGGGGCTCCGCAGGGAGCCCTCTAGATATTGTGACGCACCTGACGGACAAGTCGGCGTAACCTATGCCCTGTTCGCGCAGCCTCTACCCATGGACCAAGAGATCGATTCCGCATGAGCCTTCCCGAGTTTTCCATCAAACGCCCGGTCACCATCCTGATGGCCTGCCTCGTCTGCATCCTGCTGGGCGCCATCTCCTTCATGGACATCCCGGTCGACCTCATGCCGCAAATCGACCAGCCGACGTTGTCCATCAACGTCGACTACCCCGGCGTCGCGCCGGAGGAGATGGAGACCCTCGTTTCCCGCCCCATGGAGCAAATCGTCAGCTCCGCACCGGGCGTCGAGCGGGTTACCTCCACCTCGAGCGAAGGCCGCTCCTCCGTCCAGGTTCAGTTCCTCTACGGGACGGACATCGACGTGGCTTCCGACGAGGTGCGCTCTCGCCTCGACCGCGGACGCCGCAGCTTACCGGACGACATCGAGCCGCCGTTCATCTTCAAGTTCGACGTCACCCAGTTCCCCATCATGTTCCTCACCATCGCCGCCGAGGACATGGACTCCAAGGAACTGCGGACGTTCACCGACAAGAACGTGCTCTACCGCTTCGAACGCGTTCCCGGCGTCGGCCAGGTCCGCGTGAACGGCGGACTGCGCCGTGAGATCCACGTCGATCTCAACTTGGAGAAACTGCGCGCACTCGACCTTTCCGTCGCACAGGTCGTCAACCGTATTCGCAGCGAGAATTTGAACCGCCCCGTCGGCCCGGTCAAGGAAGGCCGCTTCGAGGTCCTGCTGCGAACCTACGGCGAGTATGAAAGTCTCGACCAGATCCTCGACGTCGCCCTTGCCTCCCGCCAGGGAGTGCCAGTCTACGTCCGAGACATCGCCACAGTCGAAGATTCCCACGAAGACATCCGCTACTTCGTCGGCGTCAACGGCAAAGAGGCGATGCGACTGATCGTCTTCAAACAGTCCGGCTCCAACACCGTCAAAGTCTCCGACGAAATTTGGGCGGAGGTCGACCGCATCCACGGCGACTACCCAGGCATCCGCATCGAGAAGACCATGGATACGGCCGACTTCATTCTGTCGGCGATCAACAACGTCAAGTCCGCCGCATCCGCCGGCGCCGTGCTGGCGGTCATCGTACTCCTGGTCTTCTTGCGCAGCTTCTCCTCGACGCTGATCATCGGCACGGCGATTCCCATTTCAGTCATCTCCACGTTCGCCTTGATGTACTTCAACGGCTTCACCCTGAACACCGTCAGCTTCGGCGGGCTGGCCCTCGGCGTAGGCATGCTCGTCGACAACGGGATCGTCGTCCTGGAAAACATCTTCCGCCATCGTGAGGACGGGACGCCGCTGCTCGAAGCGGCCGTCACCGGCTCCAACGAGGTCGCGACCGCCATCACCGCCTCCACGCTGACGACCATTGCAGTCTTCGTCCCGGTGGTCTTCATGGGCGGCTACTCCGCGCAGACTTTCCAGCAGTTAGCCTACGTCGTCTCCTTCTCTCTGCTCTGCTCGCTGATCGCGGGCCTGACCGTCGTTCCGGCGTTGAGTTCGAAGTTGCTCAAGAACAGCAAGGCGAAGAGCATGGGAGAGGGCGGCTTCCTCAAAGCGATGAGCGAGTCCTACGGGCGCGTGATCGAATGGGCGCTCGACAATCGAATCGTCGTGACCTCGGCGGCCGTCGGGCTGTTCGCCTGCGCCTACTGGATGACCGGGCTGGTCGGCGTCGAACTCGAGCCGCAGGTCGACGAAGGGCAAATCCGCGTCAGCGTCGAACTCGAGTCGGGAACCAACGCCGACACGACCAAGAAAGTCATCGAGGAGATGTACCAGATCGTCGAACGCGAGGTGCCCGAGGCCGAGTACGTCATGACCGAGGCGGGCCAGAACAGTCCCTTCCGCGGCATCGCCACGCACCGCGGCGAGTTGCGGATCACGCTCGCCCCGCAGGGCGAGCGTGAGCGTACAGCGGCCGAGGTCGCCAACCTCCTGCGCCCGCTGCTCATGCGCGTCGTCCCCGGCAGCCAAGTGCGTACCCGGATCCAGAGCGGCAACTTTGGCCGCAGACGCGGCGGCGGCGACGGTGGCAGCGACCGCCTCTCGGTCGAAATCCGGGGCTACAACCAAGAAATCGCCGAGAGCCTAGCCCTCCAAGTTCGCAACACCATGCTGGAGATTCCCGGCGTCGCCGAGGCCCAAGTCTCGCGCCAGCCCGGCCTGCCTGAGATGGTCGTCAAAGTCGACCGCCTGAAGGCCGCCTCCATGGGGATGACGGTCCAGGAGGTCGCCGACACGCTGGAGACCGCAGTCGGCGGACGCCGCACGTCGTTCTATCGCGAGGAAGGCGACGAGTACGACATCGTGGTCCGCTTGCGCGAGGAAGATCGCCTCTCAGTCGGCCAAATCGGAGAGATCCCGCTCCGCTCGCCCGGCGGCAGCCTCATCTCCGCGGACCAAGTCGTGCGCCTCACGCGCATGGAAGGGCCGACGCAGATCGACCGCGTTGACCAGCAACGAATCATCAACGTCACCGGCACCATCGCCGACCGCGACTTCGGCTCGATCGTCGCCGACCTGCAAGCCGCCTTGGCGAACATACCGCGCCCCGACGGCTACGAAATGCGTATGGGCGGCGAGTACGAAGACCAGGTCGAGGCGTTCAACGACTTGCTCTTCGCCTCGATTCTCGCCTTCATCCTGGTCTACATGGTCATGGCCGCCCAGTTCGAATCGTTGCGCGATCCGTTGATCATCATCTTCTCGATTCCCTTGGCGGCGATCGGCGTCGTGACGACCCTGGTCCTCACCGGAACAACCTTCAACATGCAGGGCTTTCTGGGAGTGATCATCTTGGTCGGCATCGTCGTCAACAACGCCATCGTCTTGGTCGACTACACCAACCAGCTCCGCCGCGACCACGGCTACAGCGTGCGCGATGCGGTCGTGACGGCAGGCAGCCGCCGGCTTCGTCCCATTCTCATGACGACTGTGACGACCGTGCTCGGCCTCGCTCCCATGGGACTCGGTGTCGGCGAAGGTTCCGAGCTGCAGGTGCCCATGGCGCGCACGGTGATCGGCGGCCTCGTGACCTCCACCCTCATCACCCTCGTCTTTATCCCCGTCGTCTACGCGACGCTTGAAGAATACGGCGAGCGCTCGGCCGAACGTCGACGCCTCCGCGAACTGGACGAAGCCGCGCCAGTCTCCGGCGACTAACTTCTCTTTCGACCACAACAGCCGGCAACGGGGACTGTCCCATCAAGGCCTCAGCGCCACGGCAGTATCCCAGCGCGTGTGGACTGTCCCCAAGCGGCTCACTGTCAACAACTTCCACTGCCGCCTTCCGTCTTCATCCCCTGCCGATCACATCGTCCCGCTCCGCCGCCGAACCGCATCCGGCCGATCCGCCAAGTCCGGCAACAACTCAACCCCCAACCCCGCCCCTTCCGGCGCCCGGATGTACCCTTTCTCAATCGGCGGCAACTGCGTCACGAGTTCCTGGTACCACCCCGTCGTGAACGCCCGGACGGTCTCCTGAATCAGTCCGTTCGGCGCGTGCAAGGAGAGGTGCGTCGAAGCCGCCAGAACAACAGGACCGGTGCAATCGTGGGGCGCCACCGGCAGCTTCCACGCCTCGGCCATTGCGGCAATCGCACGCGCCTCGGTCAGCCCGCCGCACCACGACAGATCCAGCATCACCACGCCCGCCGCCCCCGTCTCCAACAAGTCGCGAAAAGCCCAACGGCTCGCCAGCGTCTCCGAAGCGCAGACCGGAGCCGGACTCCGCTCGGCGTAGCTCTTCAGACTCTCCAGGCTGTCCATGCGGATCGGGTCCTCATGCCAAAACGTGTCGTAGGGCTCGAGCGCCTTCGCAATCTTGATCGCCGTCGGCAAGTTCCACAACGAGTGGAACTCCACCATCACGTCCATCTTGTCGCCCACCGCCTTGCGGATCTTCTCAAACGGTTCCAAAGCCTTCTTCAAATCGGGCCCCGAAATGTACAGTCCGCCCGAAGCCTCCGCGTACGGATCGAACGGCCAAATCTTCATGCCCGTCACGCCCTCTTCCAACAAGCTCAGAGCCAGCTCGTCCGCACGATTCAGAAACGCATCCAGATCCTCGTAGGGTCCGTCGGCCTTCTCCGGCAAGCCCCAATTCGCCGTCTCCTGCCGCGGCGCCCGAATATAGCGATAACCGGCGCATGTGTTGTAGATCCGTACCTTCTCCCGATGTCGTCCGCCCAGCAACTGCCAAACCGGCTGATCGGTCGCCTTGCCCCACAAGTCCCACAGCGCCAAGTCAATCGCCGAGTTGCCCCGCGTCTCAGCCCCGGTCGACCGGAACCCCACGTACCCGGTCAGCTTGCGGGCCAATCGCTCCACGTCCAGCGGATTCTCGCCGATCAACTGCGGCGCCGCTTCGTCATGCAGATACGCCTCCACCGCCGACGCCCCGAAAAACGTCTCGCCCAGCCCAATCAACCCCTCGTCGGTCTCCACGTGAACCCAGATCAGGTTCGGGAACTCGCCCAGCCGCAGCGTCTCTAGTCCGGTAATGCGCACCTGGAGATTGTAAGCTCAGCCAGCGGGCTTGACTCTATAGTCGACTCTAGGGTGTAGAGTGAGATCGCATGCGCAAAATCGGCGAAGTCTCCAAGCGCTCAGGCATCGGCATCGAGGCGTTGCGTTTCTACGAAACCCGCGGTCTCATCGAGCCTGCGGCCCGCACCGACGCCGGCTACCGTCTCTACGACGACCAAGTCTTCGAGCGCCTGGAGTTCGTCAAGAAAGCCCAATCCGTCGGTTTCTCTCTCGATGAAATCGCGCGGATCATCGGCGAATCCGCCCAGGGCAAGCGCCCTTGCAAAGACGTGCGCGCCATGGCCGCCCGCAAACTCGCCGAACTCGAACAGCGCATCCAAGAGCTCGAAACGTATCGCGACGAACTGCGCGAAACGGTCCGGGCCTGGGATCGCAAGGGCGAGACCGGCGGTCGCGTCTGCGGCCTGATCGAAGGCCTCGACCCCGACGCCGTGCACGCTCCCAAACGAGGCCGCCGATGACCGAACTCCAAGTCACCGGCATGACCTGCGGCAACTGCGTCCGCCACGTACGCGAGGCGCTGGAGCAAGTGCCCGGCGTCCGCGCCGTAGAGGTTCGCCTAGAAACGAGCCAAGCCGTCGTCGTCGCCGAAGGCGTTTCGCAGGCGCAGCTCGAACAAGCCGTCATCCAGTCCGGCTACGGCGTCGGCGGCTCGGCGATCCCGGCCGCGACGCCTCTGGTCTCTCTCCAGTCGATTGCGCCCGCACCTGCATCCCTCCAGACCGCCGAGTTAGAGATCCGCGGAATGACTTGTGCCGGCTGCGTGGCGACCATCGAGCGCCGGCTGCGCGAAGTTCCCGGCGTCCGCACCGCCGAGGTCAATCTCGCCACAGGTACGGCGGTAGTTCAGTTCGATCCCGCCCAAACCAGCGAAGCGAACCTCATCCACGCCGTCGAACAAGCCGGCTACGAAGCACGTGAGCCGTCCCAAGACGCCGGCGAGGACGAAGCTGACGAATCGGACGACTGGAGACGACGCCTCACCGTCGCCGCGATCTTCACTCTGCCCCTGCTCGTTATCGCCATGTCTCACGGCGCGATCACGTTCCCAGGCGTGACGTGGGTGCAACTCGCCCTCGCACTACCGGTCATGGCCTACGCAGGCGGGCCGTTCTTCGTCCGGGCCTGGGCCGCTCTACGCCACGGCGCGTTCGACATGAACACCCTCATCGCGGTGGGCACGGGCTCGGCATTTCTCTATTCGCTCGTCGCAACCGTCGCCCCGAACGTTGTCGGCTCCAGCGACGTCTACTACGAAACGGCCGCCGCCATCCTAACCTTCGTCGTTCTAGGCCGCATGCTCGAAGCATGCGCCCGCGGTCGAACCGGCCGCGAAATCCGCGCCCTCATGGCCATGCAAGCGCATGTCGCGACAGTCGAGCGCAACGGCGTCGAAGTGGAGATCCCGATTGAGGAGGTCGTCGCCGGCGACGTCGTGCGTGTCCGCCCCGGCGAGCGCTTCTCCGTAGACGGCCAAGTCATTGACGGCCAATCAGCAGCCGACGAAGCCGCCCTTACCGGAGAAAGCGCCCCCGTCGACAAGGGCCCCGGCGACCGCGTCTTCGGCGGAACCCTCAACGCCTCCGGCGCCCTCCGCTATCGCGCCGAAAGGATCGGCGCCGACTCCGCACTCGGACGCATCGTCGAAATGGTCCGCCGCGCACAAGGCGACAAAGCGCCCATCGCCCGCCTAGCCGACGTCGTCAGCGGAATCTTCACCCCCGTCGTCCTCGGTCTGGCGGCGCTCACCTTCGGCGCTTGGTGGTTCCTCGGTTCGCCCGAAACCCGCCTTCAGCAGGCCCTCGTTCACGCCGTCGCCGTGCTCATCATCGCCTGCCCTTGCGCCATGGGTCTCGCGACGCCGACGGCCGTCATGGTCGGCGTCGGACGCGGCGCCTCATTGGGCGCCCTCTTCAAGGGCGGCGCCGCGCTGGAATCCGCCGGACGAATCGATACCGTCGTTTTCGACAAAACCGGCACGCTCACCAGCGGCAAGCCCGTCCTCACCGACTTCGTCGGCGTCGGCATGGACAGCCGCCGACTCCTGGCCGTGGCCGCCGCCGTCGAGCGCAACTCCGAGCACCCTCTGGCCAGGGCGGTCATCGAGACCGCCGAGCGAGAGAACATACAGCCGGCCGACGCGTCCGATTTTCGCTCGACCGCCGGCTCCGGAGTCGCTGCGACGGTAGACGGCGAGCGTTGGACTATCCGCCGCGCCGCTCAGTCTGAGGATCCAGTCTTGGCCGAGTGGGCGTCGGACGGAAAGTCAACCGCCGTGGTTCTCCAAGGAGACCGTCTGGCGGGCCTGCTGGGCTTTCGGGACGAGCCCAAGCCAGAGGCGCGGTCGGTCGTGCAGCGCCTCCGCAGCCAAGGCCTGCAAGTCACCCTGCTCTCCGGCGACAATCAGCTCGCGGCCCAAGCCGTCGCCCGCGACCTCAAGATCCAGGAAGTCCTGGCGGAGGTCTTGCCGGGTGAGAAGGCCCGCCAAATCGAACAGCTCCAAGCAGAGGGCCGCCGCGTCGCGATGGTCGGCGACGGCGTCAACGACGCCCCGGCTCTGGCAACCGCCGATCTCGGCATCGCCGTCGGAGCAGGCACGGACGTCGCCATGGAGACCGCCGACGTCGTACTCGTCCGCGGGGACCTCCACGTGGCGGCCGACGCCCTCGCACTAGCTCGCAAGACGCTGCGCGTCATCCGCCAGAACCTGTTCTGGGCGTTTGCCTACAACGCCGTCGGCATCCCCGTCGCCGCGGGCCTGCTGGAACCGTGGACCGGTTGGGCGCTCTCGCCCGTCATCGCCTCCGCCGCGATGGCGCTCTCCAGCGTCAGCGTCGTCGCGAACAGCCTCCGGCTCCGTTCCTAACGCAACGGCGGTTGAAGCCGATTTTTGGTAACCTGCGTCCGGTCTTGGAGGCCTGATACCGGTATGTCCGTCAACAGTACAACTCGACGCGTTTTCATGGGCGCGGCCACCGCGGCTTCGGCCATGCAGGTCATGGGAGCCAATGATCGCGTCAACATCGCCATCGTCGGTCTAGGGGGCCGAGGCGGCGGCGCTCACCTGCGCACATTCTCGACATTGCCCGACGCTCGCGTCGTCGGTCTCTGCGACGTCAACCAAGCCGCTCGCGAACGCGCCGTAGCGGCCCTCGCCCGGAAAACGTCTGAGAAGGCGAAAGAGTTCGAGGATATGCGAGACGTCTTCGCCGACTCCACCGTCGACGCCGTCTCCACCGCCACGCCCAACCACTGGCACGCTCTCGCCGCCATCTGGGCCATGCAAGCAGGCAAAGACGTCTACGGCGAGAAGCCCGCGTCCCACAACATCTACGAGGGACAAGAACTCCTCTCGACCGCCCGCTCCACCGGACGAATGCTGCAGATCGGATCGCAACACCGCAGCACTCCGTTCAAGATGCGAGCCATCGAGGCCCTCCAGGGCGGCGTCATCGGCGACCTCTATCAGGCCAAAGGCCTGTGTTACAAACGCCGCAAGTCGATCGGACACAAGGAAGATGAACCGACGCCTCCAGGCCTCAATTGGGAAAAATTCCTCGGCCCGGCGCCGCTGCGCCCCTTCAACGAACTCCGATTCGCCTACAACTGGCATTGGTTCTGGGATACCGGCAACGGCGATATCGGCAACCAAGGCGTCCACGAACTCGGCATCGCTCGCTGGGCCATGGGCGACCCCCAGTGGCCCAAAACCGCCTACGCTCACGGCGGCAAGTTCATCTACGACGACGACCAGGAAACGCCCAACACATTGACCGCCGATTTCGATTTCGGCGGCCGAGAACTCGTCTTTGAAGTACGCGGACTCATGACCGGCGCCGAGGGCGCTATCCCTCCACCCCGTCGTCGTCGCGGTCAGCCGGCGCCGCCGCCGTCCGGCGTCGAACCGCTCGACGTCATGGTCGGAAACCTGTTCTACGGCACGGAAGGCTGGGCCGCCATGACCAACTCAGGCTTCCAAGCATTCAAAGGCGACAGCAATGAGCTGCTCATGGAAGAGAAGCCGGAGCGCGGACCGGAAAACGACCCCGTGCGCCTGCACATGCAGAACTTCCTCGACGCCTGTCGCTCACGCCGACATCAGGACCTCAACGACGAGATCGCCATCGCCCACCCCAGCGCCGCGATGTGCCACTTGGCCAACATCAGCTACCGTGTCGGTCGCCGCCTCACTCTTGAAGACGGTCCCACGTTCGCAGGCGACGACGAGGCCAACGCTCTCCTCACGCGCAACTATCGCAAGCCCTACGTCGTGTGACCTCATGTGGCGACTCGCTTCCCTCGCCGCCCTATTCGCCTGCTCGCTCAGCGCCCAACTGGAGGGGGTCGTCGACCTGCACGTCCACTCCGCGCCGGACTCCGGCCCGCGCGCGCTGGACGCTCTCGAAGTGGCCCGCATCGCGAAACGCAACGGGATGCGCGGGCTGCTCTTCAAGAACCACTACACCCAGACCGCATCTCTCGCCTACCTCGTCTCCCAAGCCGAGCCGGACCTCGAGGCCTACGGAGGCGTCGTCCTCAATCGCGCGGTCGGCGGCCTAAATCCTGCCGCTGTCGAACGGATGGCTCTGACCAGCGGCGGCCTCGGCCGAGTCGTCTGGATGCCGACGTTTGACTCCGAGCACTACCACCGCGTCTTTCGCGAAAACCCGAACTTCGTGCCCGTCGCACGAGCAGGCCGCCTGCTGCCCGAGACCCTCGCCGTTCTCGACGCGATCGCCGAACACGACTTGGCCTTGGCGACAGGTCACTCCAGCCCCGAAGAGTCCTTGCTGCTGATCCGCGCCGCGAAGCAGCGCGGCATCCAGCGCATCATCGTCACGCACCCTCTCCCCTCGCCGGTCGCGATGTCCGTGGAGCAGCAGATGGAGGCGGCAAGGATGGGCGCCTATCTGGAGTATGCCTTCCAAGCGACCCTCGCCGCCAACCCAGATTGGCCGGGCGGCGAAGTGACCATGGAGGAGACCGCGGCCGCCATCCGACGCGTCGGTCCGGAACACGTCATCCTGACCTCCGACCTCGGTCAGGTCGGCAACCCCGTCCACACCGACGGACTCGCGCTCTTTCGCAACGCTCTCACCCAAGCCGGTTTCAGCGAGTCCGAGTTGGACCAAATGATGAAGAAGAATCCGGCGCGCTACTTAGGTCTCGACTAGAGCGGCGCGCAGACCAGTCGCTTCGCCGCCCCTTGTCCTCCCAAGGTGAATCCCTCATCAAAAAATGAAACCAACGTACTCTTCCCCTTCTCTGCGCAACGGCCGCACCCTGGAGAGGAACCTGTAGAAGAGGAGCCCCATGCATTACAGCCGCCGACAGGAACGATACGAAGTGACGGGAACCGGGAAGCTAACCTGGGACTCTGGAACCGGCTCAGAGGAGTGCAGCGTGGTCGTACGCAACATCAACTCCAAGGGCGTTCAAGTCGTGGCGAGCAGCGCTTTGGAACCAGGCTCGGTCGCCTATCTGTCCGGCGACGAGTTTGAATGCCTGGGCGACGTGCGATATTGCCGCTCGACGGTCGAGGGCTTCCTCGTTGGATTGAGCTTTCGCCAGGACCCTTTCTTTCGCAACTCGGTCGCAGATTCGCCTGTCGAAGCCTGCGCCGTACCTGCAGGGGTCTGATCGTTCCCGGCCGCTAAAATCGGCGGCGCAACCTCGGCTCGGGCGGAAGAACTTCGATCTTCGGCCTTCGCATGTAGAGATACATCCAGACCGCCCCCGCCACAAATCCGCCGATGTGAGCCCACCAGGCGACGCCTCCGCCCTCGGCGCCGATAGACGCTGCTCCGGAAAAGAACTGGATCGCAAACCAATACGCCAGCATCACCGCGGCCGGCAATTCCACGGTCGTGAAGATGATGACGATCGGAACCAAAGTCGTGACGCGGGCACGTGGGAAACGCACCAAATAGGCGCCCATCACGCCTGAGATGGCGCCTGACGCGCCAATGGCCGGGACAGGGGACGTCGGATTGAGCAGGTAGTGCGCCAGCGAAGCGAGAAGGCCCGTGCCCACGTAGAAGAGCAGGAAGTCGCGATGGCCGAGTTCGTCCTCGATGTTGTCTCCGAATACCCACAGGAACCACATGTTGCCGATCAGATGCATCCAGCCGCCGTGGAGAAAGATCGAGGTCGCCATGCCCGGAACCGAGAGAGACAATGGGTAGCGTCCGGCGAGCGCCTCGCTGATCCGGGCCGGCACGCTGCCCAGCGCGTACACAAAAGCCTCGGCCGCCTCAGGCGACTGTACTAGCAAGAGAAATTGGTAGAGGAAGATCGCGACGTTGACTACGATCAGCGTGACGACGACCGGAGCCGGGCCCCGCCGTGGGTTATCGTCGCGCAGCGGGAACATCGCCCTTTGAGACTACGCCTTGGCCGCGCGTTCGGCGAAGTCCTCAAAACCACGGCGCTCTCCGGTAGCGATCAATTGCCGGGCGTCGTCGACCTTCCGCACGCCGCCGCGCGCGCCGAGCGACTTGCAGTTCAGCGCGGCCATGGCGTTCGACAACTCCAGCGTCTGCTCCATCGACAGCCCGGAGAGAACCCCGTAGCAAAATGCGCCGTGGAAAACGTCGCCGGCCCCGGTCGTATCCAAGCAATTGACGACGAAGGCGGGCGAGTAGGCGTACCGGCCCTCGGTCAACGCCAGTGCGCCGTGCGCGCCCAGAGTCATGGCCGCAACCTTCATCCCGAATTCGCGCTGGATTAGCTCCAGCGCCCGGAAGGGGTCACGCTCATTCGTCCAACTCTTGGGAAACTCCGTACTCGCTACCAGGTAGTCCACAAAAGGAAGCACCTGATCAAAACCGTGGTAGATCGTGTCGACGTCCACCGCAACCTCAACTCCGTTTTCGCGCGCCAACTGAGCGGCGCGCGCCACCGCGGCGACGTCATGACCGTCGATGTGCAGCATGCGGGCGTTGGAGATCATCTCCGCCGTGATCTCGTCGGGCGAGATCTTAAGGCAGTCCGGCCGGTGGGAAAAAATCGTCCTCTCGCCGGTGCTCTCGTCAATCACAATGTAGGCGGACTGGTTGGGGCAGTTCTCGCGGACAAACACGTCCGAGATGTCGACTCCGGAGTTCTCGAGGTCGCGCATCTGGATGCGTGCGCGGAAGTCGTCGCCGACCGCTCCGATGTACTTCGCCCGCAAGCCCAAGCGCCGGCAGGTAACTACCGCGCTGGCGACCTGCCCCCCAGGACTCAGCATCTCCTTGCCGAAGGTGGTCTTGCCCGCATACGGGGGGAACTTCGGTACGACGATGACCGTGTCGGTCGCGTTCTCGCCGATTCCCACGACGTCAAACTGCTTGGACATGAATCGTCCAATTTAGCAAAGAGGCGCCCTGTCGCCTCCCGGTCCCTCTCGCTCTAGGCGCTCTTCGCGGCCTTCTTACGCACCGAAGCCTTCTTTCCGGTCGTCGACTTCGCCGGTTCGGACTTCTCCGCCCGTTTCGGGGCTTTTTTTTTGGGCCGATCGGCGAGGCTCTTCTTCAAGGCGTCCATCAGGTCGATCACCGGAGCCAGCCGCGGGGCCTCCAACGCTTCGGACTCCCGGCCCTCCAGCTTGGCCTCGATCATCTTCGTTACCTGCGTGCGGTAGGAGTCCTCGTACTTGGTCGGATCAAATCCGGCGGCCAAGCTCTCAATGAGTTGCTCGGCCAGCTTCCGCTCGGCGTCCTTCACCTCAATGTCGTCGACCTGGCCGTACTCGGGCAATTCGCGCACTTCGTCGGCATAGAACATGGTGTGCATGGTCAGTCCGTTCTTCCGCGGGCGAATAACGATCGTGTATTCCCGCTGCCGCATGGAGACCTTGGCGATGGCGGCGTACCCGGCATTCTCCATCGCCTCGACCAGCAACGCATAGGCCTTCTGACCGGCGTCCTCAGGAACGGCGTAGAACGACGATTCAAAGTACAGCGGATCAATCTCGGAGAGCTTGACGAACTCAAGAATCTCCATCGTCTGGCTGGATGCGGGCTCAATCTTCTTGAGGTCCTCGTCGTCGACGATGAGGTACTGGTCCTTGGCCGCTTCGTACCCCTTCACCAGCTCCTTGCGCTCGATCACACGACCGAGCTCCGGCGAATAGAGTTGCTGCTTTGCGGGCCGCATCGTCTCCTTGACGATCTGCCGAAAGCTCACCTTCTTCGGCCGAGCGGCTGTAAACAACCGGATCGGGACGGAGATCAACCCGAAGCTCAAGAAACCCTTCCAAACGGTCGCAGCCATGACTGAGATCGAGAGTACCGGATGATTCTAAGTCATAGCAAGCATTCGAGTTAAATTACGTTTTAGGACATACATGGACCGTCTATATAGGGTGGCCAGCTACTGGCATACGTACTGATTGGGGCCGCTTTGCCGTGGTCTTCGGGTGGGGCTCTTGTGATAACCTGAAAATGTCTGACTGGACGGGCCGCTAGCTCAGTTGGGAGAGCGCAGCGTTCGCAACGCTGAGGTCAGGGGTTCAAGTCCCCTGCGGTCCACCATCCCCCCTCGCCCTTCCGCAATCCCCGCGGCGTGCCGTATTCTTGAGATTACTCGCGCCCTTGTAGAACTGTTCCCCGCGGGCGCTCAGGGAGCTATTGCAACATGGTTTTCTCCGTGCGGACGTTTTGCGTCCTGCTGGCCGTCTCGGCCTCCGTTCTCGCGCAGGAAGCGCCTCCCATTGAGACGGTCTTCACCGCCACGCCCGAGCAGCTTCTTGCCCAAGCTAAGGCGATAGAGGCCGAAGAAGACGACTCCGTCGTCGTCCTTCTGCGCGAGTTCGTCACCCGCTTCGAGAGCGACGGCAGCGGCGTCTCAATCTCGCGCCGGATCTACCAAATCCGCAAGGAAGACGCAGTCGATTCCTGGGGAGCTCTCAGTACGACCTGGGCGCCGTGGCGTCAAGCGAGGCCGGAGATCCGGGCGCGCGTCATCGCACCGGACGGAACCGTTCACGAACTCGATCCGGCCACGATCGCCGAGGTCGCCGGGCGCACGGCCGCCAACTCCATCTACTCCGACGACAAGAAGCTACAAGCTCCGCTGCCCGCAATCGAGCCCGGCTCGGTCGTCGAGCGAGAAATCGTGATTCGGCGGCTCAAGCCGGCCTTCGACGGCGGAACCGCCGGCAAATGGTACTTCGATACCTCCGGCCCGGTGCGCGTCGCTCGGATCGTCATCGACGCGGCGGCCGACGTACCGCTGAAGTACTTCGTGCAGTTGACCGATGATGCGGGCCCGACCGTCACCGAAGCGAATGGTCGGAAGCGGCTAGTCTTCGAGCTGCGCGACCTGCCTGCCGACGCCGACCAGCCCTCGAACCTTCCTTCGGACAGGGCGCGCTGGCCCGCCGTCGTCTACTCGACGGGCGAGTCCTGGCAGGCGGTTGCGACCCGCTATGGCGAGCGCCTAGAAGAACAACTCGCCGCCGGCCCCCTCGAAAAGGTCGACGTACCAGAAGGCCTGTCCAAGAAGGAACTCGCCGCCGCCCTCAAGGCCAAGCTCCACGAGCAGGTCCGCTACACCGGAATCGAGTTCAGCGAGTCAGCCTACATTCCGCATCCGCCGTCGGAGACGATGGGCCGCCGATACGGCGACTGCAAAGACACCGCAACCGTCCTGATCGGCATGCTGCGTAGTCACGGCGTCGACGCGACCATCGCGCTGCTGAGCGCTGGAACCGGCCGCGACGTCGACCCGGAGACGCCCGGCATGGGCCGCTTCAACCACGCCATCGTCTATGTCCCCGACGACGAAGAACCGCTCTGGATCGACACCACCGCCGAGTTCTCGCGCGTCGATGAATTGCCGACGAACGACCAAGGCAGACTGGCGCTGATCGTGGCGCCGGATACCACCGAGCTGACGCTGACGCCCGTCTCGACCTCGGCCGACAACCGGCTGATCAAGTACCGCAACGTCGAACTGCCGAACAACGGCAAGGGCGCGTTGACCGAGATCTTCGAGTCCTACGGATCGATCGAGTTGGGCTACCGCGGCTCCTTTCACGGCGTCACAAGCGAGGAGGATTTGAACGACAGCTTCGACGACTACGCCAAGGACGAGTTCTCCAGCGAAGAGATCGAGTTGATCGAAGTCGATCCGTCGGAAGACCTCTCGTCGCGTCATCGGATGAAGATCGAACTCGCGGAAGTCGGCCAGGCGGTCAGCGACCCCAAGGAGGCCGTAGTAGTGATCCCGCTCGCCGGTCTGCGCAGCCGCCTGCCGAACGCCCTGCTCAGCGACCCGGAAGACGACGAGGAGCCGCGCACGGACGACTTCATCCTCTCCAACCCGCACACGGTCGAGTTCCGCTATCGAGTCCGCCCTGCTGTCGGGTACGTCTTCCGAGACGACCAAGAAGACATCGACCGCAAGCTCGGCGTCGCACACTACTCCGCCAAGTTTGCTGAAGGCGAAGACGGAGTCGCCGAAGCCGTCGTACGTTTTGACAGCGGCCCGCGCCGTCTCACACCGGAGCAGTTTGAGGAGACCCGCAAGGCCCTCCGCGAGTTCGCCGAAGAAGACCGCGCTCTGATGTGGTTCGACCAACGCGGCGAGGCGCTCATGACGGCCGGGAAAGTCGGAGAGGCCTTGACCGAGTTCCGCAAGCTGCAGGAAGCTGAGCCGGACGAAGTCCTGCACCAAGTCCGTGCGGCGATGGCGCTGCTCGGCGTTGGACTGGGGGAACCGGCTCGAGCCGAAGCACGCGCGGCGACCGAGGCGGCTCCGGAGTCGGCCACCGCCTGGATCAAACTAGGTTGGACGCTCGAACATGATCTCGTCGGTCGCCGATTCGAAAAGGGATGGGACGCGGCCGGCGCAGAGGCGGCCTACCGCAAGGCCGTCGAACTGGAGCCTGAAGACATCGAAGCCCGCGCTTCTATCGCCATCCTTCTCGAACACGCGCCGGACGGCGAGCGCTACGGGGTCAAAGCGCGATTGGATGAAGCGATCGACGAATATCGCGCGCTGCTGGAGATCGACGACAACGACGTCTTCGAGCAGAACCTGCTCGCCGCACTCATGCGCGCGAACCGGTTTGAAGAGCTGCGCGATGAACTCAAAGAACGCAAAAGGACCGACTTGCCCTACATGGAAATCGCTGCCCGCGCCGTCCTTGAGAGCCCCGAAGACGCGGTCGAGTGGGCAGGCCGAAACGTGAATGAGACCGCTCGTCCGCAGCAGCTCAACAACGCGGTCCAATCGCTGATGATCACCCGGAACTACCCGCAGGTGGCTGGTTTGATGCGGGCCGTCGCAGCAGGTTCGAGCGGCGGAGCTGCGGCGCTGGCCCAGGCAAAACTCTTTGCAAGCATGCAAAGGCACGAAGAACTCGAGCTGCCCGACGACGATCCGCGTTCCGTGGCCTTGAAGGCGGTCGCACTCATGTCCAGCGCCGACGATCTTCCGACGGCGCTCAGACATCTCAGCAGCCACGCCGGCCGCATCCTCAAGTCGGAAGAGCTCCAGGAGGAGATGCGCCAAGAACTCTACCAGTCCAAGTCTCAGATGAGAGCGAGCAACCTCCCCGTAGCCTTTTCGATCGACGTCCTGTTCGCGGGCCGCGACCAACCCGTCACCGGCGACGACCAAGTCGGCCACTCTTCCGCAATCCGCGTCTCCGGCGAAGAGATGCCGTTCTACGTTATCCAGGAGGACGGCGAGTATCGCCTGCTCGACCTGGGCGACGGTGAAACAGCCGATTTCACCGATGCGGCGATGGAAGTTCTCACCCGACTAGACGCGGGCCGCAAGGAAGGCGCGGGAGTAGTGCTCGACTGGATCCGTGAGCAAGTGCCGTTAACAACCGGCGACGATCCGCTCTCGGGCGACTTGTTCGCCCGCTCCTGGAGCGTGGGCGACGAACGCAAGGTCCCGGCCATGCGGGCCGCCGCAGCCGCCATGCTGATCAACGAAGATTTCATGTCGCCGAAGGCCGTCGAGATCCTGACTCCGCTCCGCAAGAAGGCGCGCTCGCAAGAAGAAAAGTCGACGATTGACCAAGTTCTTCTAAAGGCTCATCTCAATCTCAATCGATTCGAGGAGGCAGCTGTCATCGCGCGTCGCCTGTGGAAGACGCACCCGAAGTCCGACATCGCGCTCTCCGGGCTCTTGCTGCCGCTCGCAGGCGCGCGCGCCTGGGACGAGCTGAAGGCCGCCGCTCAAGCCCGTCTCCAGGGCGATCCCCGCGACACGATGGCGCTGCGTGCACTCCTTCTGTCGGCGATGGCTCGCCGCAATCTCGACGACGCCGCCGAGGTCCTGGAGAAGATCGAGCAGATCGGGAGCCTTATTCCGGCCGACTACGGGATGTACGCCTGGACCGCCGTCAATGCCGAGCCGTTTGACCCGACGGCGGTCGATGCGATGGAGAAAGCCGTTCAGCTCTCCGGAAACGAACCGTCCGGCGAGGTCCTCAAGACCCTCGCGATCGTCTACGCCGAGAATGGCCAAACCGGCGAAGCCCGGCAAGTCCAGTCCCAAGCGATGAAAGCGCAGTTCCTAGAGCAACCCAACGATGCAGCCTGGTACGTCTATGGCCGAATCGCCGAGACGCTCGGCGAGATCGAAACGGCGCGTTCCTATTACCAACGTGTCGAAAAAGACCCGGACGAAACAGTCCAGGAGATCAGCATGCACGCGCTTGCCCAGCGGCGCCTAGCGAAACTCTAGGCGCTACCAGCGCAGGATACTCGGGCTCACGACGACGCCCTTCAAGTCGCCGAGCATCGCAACCGACAGCGTGTGCGGGGCGACCCACTCCGAAGCCAGCATCCGCACCTGCTCGGAAGTCGTGCGGTCGACGAGATCCGCCTCTGCGGCGGGATCCAGTACGCGACCAAAGTAGAGTTCCTGACGCAGCAGGTCGGCCACGCGCGTCTTGATCGTCTCCAGCCGTGCCGCGGCCTCTCCGTGGACGTGCGCCTTGGCGGCCGCCAACTCGTCGTCTTCAACCGGAAGATGCGCGAGCTTGCGCATCAGACCCACAACCGACGTCAGGACGCTCGACGCATGCTCGCGCTCCATGAACAGACGCACGGAGAACGATCCGACGTCTTCGTAAAGGTCGAGCGACGAACGCACTTCCGTGGCCTCGAGTTCGCCCGAGGCGAGCATCCGCGTCAGCCGCGACTCCGGCCCGCCGCCCACTAACGCGTTCAAGATGGCCGCGGTGTAGCGCCGCTCGTCCCCGGCTCCGAAAGCAGGTACGCCCACCTGCATGCGCACTCCTTCCAATCCGGTCCGGCTGCGCATCGCGAAGACCTTGAAGGGCGTCGGCGTGGTCGTGCTGACCGTCTTCTTCGGCTCTTCCATCTCGCCGAAGAGCTTCTCCGCCTGCGCGACCACCTCGTCATGCTTCACGTCGCCCACTGCGACGACCGTGAGGCCGCTCGGGTGCACGGACTCGCGTTGGAAGCGAACCAACGATTTCGGCTTGAAGTCCTCCAGCCGCAGGTTGCCCTTAATCTCCAGCAAACGGCCGCGAGGCGCCCGGCAAAGTCCGTGTCCCTTCCACAAGCTGCGCAGGTACATGCGGTCGAGATCGAAGTCCGGATTCTTCTCGTCCGCACTCAGCTCCTCAAGAAGCGCTGCGCTCTCGGCGTCAATCGCTTCCTTGGTAATCGCCGGAAAACGAGTGAGATCGGAGATCAGTTCCAACGCCCCTTTCCAATCCTTCGAACGTGAGAGCCACCCGGCGTGATCGCGAGCGGTGTGGTACTCCACGTCTCCGCCCAGCTTCTCAATCGCATTGCCCACTTGGACGGCGCTGCGGTTCTCAGTACCCCAAAGCGCGATGCGTTGGAGCATGTGGGTCACGCCGGCTTCCTTGAGATCTTCGTACCGCGAGCCGCCGCGAATCCAAAGCCCCACGGCGGCGCCCTGGGTCCTGGGTACTCGCTCGGTCCAAACCGTGACGCCGTTCAATAGTACGGAACGATCAATCTGACGCTCCGCGGGTTTACCCGTTGTTTTTTTCGCCATTCGAATCGTCCATTGTAGCGAGCGCGGACGACTCGACCTAACCGACTGCCTATTGAACGTGGGTGATCTTGAATGTGAAGGCGTGTTCGCAGGGCGCTTCGCCAGGACCGAAGTTGGGAGTCTCGATGATGACGTCGCCGCGTTTCGCGCTCCAAGCCAACGGCTCGTCGACGCCGAGCATCGTCACCACGGTGCGTCTCTTGTCGACCTCAAGATCGCGAATGGTCAGGCTGTCGCCAGGCCAACCAGGCGTAATGGCGTAGAGCGCACCGTCCTTCTGCGTGAAGAAGGCTTGCTTGAGCGCACGTCCTTCGCGAGGCTTCTGGCCGGCCATCTCCACCACGTCGTACTTCACCTTGTACTCGCCGAACTGCTCTTCAGGTTTCGTGCCGGCGGTCCATTGAGCCGTCTCGCGCCAAGTTCGCGTGCCGTAGATCGCTTCGCCGTTCACGGCCAGCCAATCGCCCAATTCCTTCAGGCGCTCTTGCATGATTTCCGGGATGCGACCGTCAGCCGTCGGGCCCACGTTCAACAGCAGGTTGCCGCCGCGCGCGACGAGGTCGGCGAACATCCAAACGAGTTCCTTGCCGGTGCGGTAGTTCGAGAGCGGCTCATTGCGGTTGTAGCCGTAGCTGAACCCCATCCCCCGGTTTTCTTCCCAAGGATGGGTCGCGTCGGGCATTCCGGCGCCGTACTCGGTGGTGAAGTAGCCGCCGTGGTTGTGGCGGATTCCCTTCCCCCAGCGGTCATTGACGATGACGTGGTCCTTGACCGGCGACTCGTTGTAGAGCCAGGCGAGCAGCTCTTCGCTCTTCCAGTCTTCGGCGGGCATGTCCCACTCGCCGTCCGAGAAGATGATCGACGGTTTATAGCGGGTGACGACGTCCTTGAATTGCGGCATCATGTGCTCGTCGACGAACAACTCGCGATCGGTCAACCAGAGAGGATTGAACCACTCGTACAGCGAGTAGTAGAAGCCCATCTCCAGTCCCGCTTCGCGTACCGAGTCGCCCAGGTCTCCAAGCAGATCGCGCCGAGGCCCCACGTCGACCGAGTTCCACTTGCGGCCCCAACTACGGTTGGCTTCCTCGGAGGGGAAGAGGCAAAAACCGTCGTGGTGCTTCGAGGTCAGCGCCACGTACTTCGCCCCAGCGTCCTTGAAGATGCGCGCCCATTCGTCCGGATCGAACAACTCCGCTTTGAACATCGGGGCAAACTGCTCGTACCCAAAACCCTCGCCGTAAACGCGATTGTGGAAGGCCAAAGTCTCTTTGTGACGCCGCTTGGCGCTCTCGCTCGCGTCGGCGCCGGGAACGTTCTGGATCCAATTCCAATACCACTCCGAGTAGGAGTCGGGCGTGGTGAATGCCGGGACGGAGTACATGCCCCAGTGGATGAAGATGCCGAGCTTCGCGTCCAGATACCAATCAGGGGTCGGACGTTTGTCCAGCGATTCCCAGTTCGGTTCGTAAGTCTGAGCCGGAAGGAGTGAGGCGACTAGAAGCGCTGACAAGAGCAGGGTCGGTGTCCGCATAGCGGGCTATAGGATAACGGACCACGGCGGGCGCTCGCCGCACCTTTAGGCCTCGGCCACAATCTCGAGAAACGCCCGCGCCGCATGCGAGAGCCGCCGCGCAGCCGGATAGGCCAGCCGTATGATGCGGGTCATCTGGATCTCACGGACTTCCACCTCGCGTAAGACCCGTGACTCGATCTCTTGCTCGACGCACATGCGCGGCAGAAACGCCACGCCTTGGCCGCGCTGCACGAGTCGGCGAATCGTCTCGATCGTCGGCAACTCAATGCCGATGTTCAGCGGGACCCGGTGCTCCTGAAACGTCTGAATAATGCGGCTGCGATAAGGGCCAGTGACGTTGTGGGCGATAAACGTCTCCTCCCCTAGCTCTTCGATCGACACTTTGCGCCGCTTCGCGAGGCGATGCTTGGGAGAGACGACGAAGGCCAAGTGATCTTGGTAAATCTCCTGCAAGGCGATCCGGTCATCGCCCGGGTCGTAGCTCAACGCCCCCATCTCCAGCGAGCCCCGCACGATCTCCTCCGGGATGCGGCTGGACAGCGTTCGGCGAAGCTCGACGTGGACACGCGGGTGACGCTTGCGAAACTCCACCACCAGATCGAGCAGGTACAGCGCCGCCGATTCATTCACTCCGATGAGCAGGCGGCCCGACTCCAAGTCCTGCAGCTCCGACAACGACGTGCGCAAGTCCCTCCCAACGCCGTCGAAGCGTTCGCAGTAGTCGAGCACCAGCCGTCCGGCATCCGTGAGCGAGAGTTGCTTCGACGAGCGATCAATCAGCGTCGCCCCAAGTTCGCTCTCCAACCGCTTGAGGGCGAGAGAAACCGCCGGCTGCGTCCGCAACAGACGCTGCGCCGCGCGCGAGAAGCTGCCTTCCTCGGCGATCGTACGGAACGTGTTGAGCAGCGCTAAATCCATGGTTCGTAGAACGACTTGACCAATATGCCAGACTTATCTTAAACGCAAATATAATAAATTTGCATTATCAAGATGAGGTTGATGTACTGACGCCAAGGAAGCGAAGAACCCCATGTCTGATCGCGTAACTATCTTTGACACGACCCTGCGGGACGGCGAGCAGTCGCCCGGCTGCTCGATGACCACCGACGAGAAGCTTCAGGTGGCGGCAAAGTTGGTCGACCTCGGAGTGGACGTGATCGAGGCCGGTTTCCCCATCGCCTCCGACGGCGATTTCGAGGCCGTACAGCGCGTCGGTCGCGAGTTCCCCGACGCGCGAGTCGCGGCTCTGGCACGCACCGTACCGAAGGACATTGAGCGTGCGGCGCGGTCGCTTGAAGGCGTAAAGACGCCGCGGATCCACTGCTTTATCGCAACCAGCGAAATCCACCTGAAGTACAAGTTCAACAAGACCCAGGACGAGATTCTGGAGCAGGCGGTGCGCGGCGTCGAACAGGCCAAGCAGTTCTGCGATGACGTGGAATGGTCGGCCGAAGACGGCTCACGGACCGAGATCGGCTACCTGCGCCGCATCTCGAAAGCCTGCGTCGACGCGGGTGCCACCACCATCAACATCCCTGACACAGTGGGCAACTGTACCCCCGACGAATACGCGGAGATCATCGGTGCGATCGTCGACGAGGTGGGCGACCGCGCGATCGTCAGCGTCCACACCCACGACGATCTAGGCCTGGCGACAGCCAACGCGCTCGCGGCTCTGAAGGCGGGCGCGCGGCAGATTGAGACGGCGATGAACGGCATCGGCGAACGCGCGGGCAACTGCGCGCTGGAAGAGGTCGTCGCCGCCATGATCGTCAAGCCCGAGCGGGTCCCGTTCCACACCGGAATTCGACCGGAGAAGCTCTACGCGGCCAGCGAAGCGCTGTCGAACGTGATCAGTTTCCGGCCGCAACCGAATAAGGCGATTGTCGGCGCCAACGCCTTCGCCCATGAGGCGGGCATCCATCAGGACGGCTACCTCAAGCACCGCTCGACGTACGAAATCCTCGACCCGGCGATTGTCGGCGTACCGACTTCGAAGCTGGTCCTGGGAAAGCACTCCGGCCGTCACGCACTGCACCAACGGGTGATCGACCTCGGCTACGGCGACCTCGGCAAAGAGGACACGATCAAGGTCTACGAGGCGTTTACGAAGCTGGCCGACCGTACCAAGGGCCTGATGGACGAAGACATCGAGCGGCTGCTGGGCGAGTTGGGCTTCGAGAGGGTCGGCGAGCCGGTTGGCGTCTAGCGGCGAGAGGCGGCATCCAGCGGCCTGACCTAGGATTTGCGACCGCACGCATTGCTGCGCAAGCAGTCCTTAGCCGCGATCTTGACCTTACCCGCTAGCTCGGCACTTGTAGGCTCTCCCATCTCCCGCTCCTCGTCTAAGAAGACCCAGAGCCGCAGCTCGCGGTCATACCAGGCCTCGAACTCCGGATAGCGCGCCTCGTAGAGGCCAACACGAATGATCTCGTCGTTGACGGCTGTCAGGCCTTCGCCGGGTTCCAGGCGACCGGAGTCGATCTCTCTGAGCAGGGCAAGAAAATACTCTCGGAGCGCCTCATCCCGGTCGTCAGTGGCGATGCCAAGCTCCCGAAGAGCCCGCTTGAATAGCGGGAAGGCTTCTCCAACGCAGCTGTACCATGGGTTCAATCCGGCGAGTTCGACCACAGCCTTACCGTCGGCCCCATCCAGGAGTTTCCGCACCGACCAGTCGATCAGTTCGCCTACAGGGGCGATTTCGCAGAAGGCCCGGGAGATCATCCGGGCGTCGTCGATGGCTGAGGCCATGAGGTGTATTGTCTCGCGGAAAGATCTGCCCGCCGTCCTGCAAACCTTTCCCAACAACCCGCGTCATACTCTGTGTAAGGCGGACGCGCCTCGTAGTGGAAGCAGCTAGAGCGGAATCAGTCGGGCTCGCAGGGGCGGCCCAGGACGTCTCCAATGAGAGCGAACGCGCGCTCATTGAGGCGGCGCAAGGCGGAGACCCAGACGCCTTTGAGCAACTCGTGCGTCTGTATGACCGTTCGGTCATGCGCGTCACGATGAACGTTCTGCGCTCGCCGGAAGACGCCCGAGACGCCTATCAAGAGGCCTTCCTCAAGGTCTATCGCAAGCTCGACACCTTCCGGTTCCAATGCAGCTTCCACACGTGGCTCTACCGCATCGCGACCAATGTTTGTCTCGACCAGCTCCGCCGCAAAGGCGTCCGCAAGGAACACACGGTCGACGACCGGGACGACGAGTTCGGTCTCAATCCGTTGCAGACAGCGGCCGACGGACGGCCCGAGAGCGCGCCGGATCGAGTTTACGAAGGGCGCGATTTGGGGCGGCGAATTGAAGGCGCACTGGAAGAACTGTCGCCCAAGGAGCGCATGGTCTTTGAACTGCGCCACTACGAGGGGCTTCGGCTGCGGGCGATCGGCGAGATCGTCGGCATCAGCGAGGAAGCCGCCAAGAACAGTTTGTTCCGGGCGACGCGCAAATTGCGCGGAGCGCTCGGAGAGGCAGGTTAAGCGAGTCGATCATGTCTGAAACCCGCGAACAACAAATCGACCTTTACCTCTACGGAGAGATGCCCTATGCCGATCGTGACGCCTTCGAGGCGGAGATCGGCGGGTCGGAGGAATTGGCTCAGCAGGTCGAGACGCAACGCAAGTTCCTGCGTGCGATGAACGAGCGCGAACCGGCGGAGGTCTCCGAGGCCTTGTTGGCCGAGTGCCGGCACGACCTGATGCGCGAGATCTATCGCGAGCGTCAGGGCGTCCCGGCCGCGGCCGCGGCGGGTCCGGGCTGGTGGGCGCGCTTCATCGAAGGATTGAACGGCATGCGGGTGGCCTGGCAACCGACCGCCGCCGTCGCACTGCTGGCGTTGGGCTTCTGGGGCGGCCGAATGGCTCCCGGCGTCCTGACCGGCGTGGGCGGGTCCAACCAAGCCAGTTTCGTCGGCGAAGCCTCCGACCCGGTCGGCGGCGACGTCCGCTCGGTCGAGTTCTCGCCCGAGAGCGGCGGGGTAGAGATCGTCCTCGAACAACGCCGCACCATCCGCGGCAATCCCGACGACCCGCTGATCCGCGGCCTGCTGATCTCGAACGTACAGAGCCCCAACTCGGGCGTCCGTCTGGAGACGCTGGAGGCCTTGCAGCCGCGCACCGAAGACAGCGACATTCGCACCGCCTTGATCAGCGTCATGCTGGGCGACGACAATCCCGGCGTGCGACTGAAGGCGCTGGAGATGCTGGCGGCGCACCGGGCCCAGCCTGAAGTGCGCGACGCCCTGGTTGAGAGCCTGCGACGCGACCCGAATGCCGGGATGCGCGTTCAGGCCGTGGACTTGCTGACCGACGCCGCCGACCGCGAGATGGTCGGCACCTTGCAGGAACTGGTCCGCGACGAGCAAGACAACTACGTCCGCTACAAAGTGGAGCGGCTGTTGCATGACATGAGTGCCTCGGTGGATCTTTACTAGGGCCCGCAACCAGCAAGAACCGCAACGAAGAACAACGGAATGCAGTCCACTCTCAAATCACTGACCCTCTGCGCGACCATCGTCGTCGGTCTGGCCCCGGCCCAGCAGCCGCAGTCGGAGGGGCCGATTGAAAAACGCGGCGGCTACTGGGTGCAGGAGATCACAGGCTCGCTGGCACAGCCGATCCGACTGACCGTCAGCGCAATTGGAGACATCCGAGTCGAAGGCCGGGACGTGGACCGCGTCTCTTACCGCGTGATCCGCAAAGCAAAGGCTTCCAACGCGGGAGACGCCGAGAAACTGTTTGAGAGGGCGCTGCTCGCCACCTCGCGACGCGGCCCCTCGGCGACGTTGACGCTCCAAGATCCGCAGTGCGGCAGATGCGGTTTTACCTCCGAAATCGAGATCTCCGTCCCCCGCCGACTCCGTGAGACGATCATTCGCGCTGCAGCCGGATCGCTCTCGGTGCAAGGCATCGAAGGAGGCGTCAGTGCGAACTCCGCCGTCGGCTCGATTGAGATGAACGCCATCGGCGGCGGCGTCATGGCCTCGACGGCAGGCGGACCGATCACGCTGGGCGCCATCGGCGGAGCAGTCCGCTGCGAGACTGCCGGCGGTTCCATCAAACTACGCGCCTCGGGCGGCGAGGCCACCTTGACCTCCAACGGGGGCGGGATTGAAGTCGGCTCCGTCGGAGGCACGCTGCGGGCGGAAACCCTCGGAGGCGACGTGGTGGCCGAGCGCGTGGCGGGCGAGGTGATCGCGGCCACCTCAGGCGGAACCATCCGGATCGGCCAGGCGCGCGGACGAGTGACGGCCGATACCGCGGGCGGCTCGATCGAGATCGCAGGCGCGCCTCAAGGCGTCCGTGCGGAAACCGCCGAGGGCCACATCCGCTTGACCGACGTCTCCGGTCAGGTTTTCGCGACCAGCGCCAACGGCAACATCCATGCGTTCTTTGTGAGCGGCTCGCCATTGCGCGACTCGCTGATTGAGACCATGTCCGGCACGATCATCATCTGGCTCCCGGCGGACGCTCGAGTCGCCGTCGACGCGCAGGTCGACCTCGCCCGCAGCATGGGGCGAATTGAAAGCGATTTTGAAGCGATCACGGTGCGGCAGGGGAGCGAGCAGTTCGGAGCCTCGGAGTTGCGCGCAACCGGATCACTCAACGGCGGCGGCCCGGTGTTGACGATTCGCAACACCGGCGGCCGCATCCAGATTCGACGGAGAGAAACCGAATGAGTCATCTACTGACGGCGGCTTCGCTCAGCGTCCTGTTAACGGCAGGCCTGTGGGCGCAGTCGTCCAGCTACCTCGGCGTGGGCGTCATCGCCGTGGACGAGGCCGTCGCGCAGAAGCTCGGCATGGATGAGGCGCGCGGAGTTGAGATCGCTAAGGTCATGCCCAATTCCCCGGCGGCGCAAGCAGGACTGCGGGAAGGCGACGTCGTGGTCGGATTCCAAGGCGGCGCGGTGGGCGGCGTGCAACAGTTTGCGCAACTCGTCAGCGAGACCCCGGTCGGCAGCGCGGTGAAGATGGACGTGGTGTCGGCGTCGGGCAGGCGGCAAGCGACAGTCCGCATCGGCGCGAGAGCGGGGACCGTGTTCGCACCCAAATCGCGCGCGTCTTCGATGGAACGCCGCGTCTCGATCGACATTCCACGCACCGTCATGGTCACCCGCAACCTCTCTCTCGGCGCTACGCTTGAGCAAATCGAGGGTCAGTTCGCCAAATCCTTCGGCGTCCCCCAAGGCGTACTGGTCCGCTCCGTAGACGCAGAGACACCGGCCGCCATGGCAGGACTGCAAGCGGGCGACGTCATCGTGAAGGTCGCGGGCGAGGGCGTCCGGAATCCGATCGACGTGCGGCGGCGCCTCGCTCAAGCAGCCTCCGACGACGTGCAGTTTGAACTCGTACGGAAAGGTAGCTCGCGGACGGTGACCGTGGCGGGCGGCCGCGGCTCGGGCGCGAAAGATCGCCTCCGGACGCGCTCGGTGGCCCGATAACGCCGCACGCGAAAATTCACACAGGCTAAAATCAGGGGCGTATGCGTCCCCTTCTTCTCCTCGCTCTATTCGTCGGCAATTTGGCCGCACAGCCGACGCCGCAGCGGGGTTCAGCCGAACTCACTGAGACGCTCGACAAGCTCCAATACTTGGGCTCCGTGCTGATGATGGCGGCGCATCCCGACGACGAGAACACGGCCGTCATCAGCTACCTGGCGCGAGGAAGGCACATGCGTACGGCCTACCTCTCAGCCAATCGCGGAGAGGGCGGCCAGAACCTGATCGGCACAGAACAGGGCCCCCTGATGGGCATGATCCGCACGCAGGAACTGCTGGCGGCGAGGCGCGTAGACGGCGGCGAGCAGTTCTTTACGCGGGTGATCGACTTCGGCTACTCCAAGACGCCGGAAGAAGCACTCAAGCTGTGGGGCCGCGATGTGCTCCTCGGCGATATGGTCCGGGTGATCCGGCAGTTCCAACCGGATGTGATCATCGCCCGCTTTGCTCCTCCACCGGGCAGCGGCGGCCACGGGCAGCACACGGCGGTGGGACACACCGGTCCGGCGGCGTTTGAGGCGGCGGGCGATCCCAATTTCCGTCCGGAGCTCGGCGAGCCGTGGCAGGCGAAGCGCTACCTCTGGAACATCTTCCAGTTTGGACGAGGCGGGCCGCGCGCATTGCGCGACGAGCCCTTAAAGGAACATCAGATCCGCATCGAGATCGGCGACTACGATCCGGTCCTCGGCAAGTCGTACGCGGAGATCGCGGGCGAGAGCCGCTCGATGCACCGCAGCCAAGCGATGGGCTCGTCCCAAAGTAAGGGTCGCGTCACCGCCGACTTCCAACACGTCGCCGGAGACGAGGCGACCCAGGACTTGTTCGACGGCGTCGACACAAGCTGGGGGCGGATCAGCGGCGGAGAGACGGTCGGAGAGCACTTGGCCGCCGCGCGCAAGGACTACGACCCGCGCAAGCCGTCGAAGATTCTGCCGCACCTGTTGGCGGCCTGGACGGCCCTCGGAAAACTCGACGGACACTGGCCGACGGTGAAGCGTCATGAACTAGCGCGCGCCATCGAATTGGCCTCCGGCCTCTGGCTGGACGCGACCGCCTCGGACTGGGCCTTCGCCCCGGGCGAGACGATCAACGTCCGTTGGACCGCGCTGAATCGCTCCGACGCCAAGGTCGAGTGGGCGCAGGGATCTCTGCTCGGCGTGGGAGCAGTCGACGGCCCCGCCCTGAACAAGCCGCTGGAGTACAACCGGAGCGTCGAGGAGACGGCCGCCGTTCAGGTCCCGGCAGACGCGGCCTATTCCCAGCCGCCCTGGATGCGGGAGAAATCGAACGGCTTCGTCTACAAACTCGACGACCCGGCGTTGATCGGGAAGCCGGAGGCCCCGCCCGTGCTCACGGCCGTGTTTCAGATGCACTTCGCGGGCGGAATCGAAATCCCTATCAGCAAACCGGTCCTCTACCGCTGGGTCGACCGCAGCTTCGGCGAGCGCCAACGCGCACTACAGATCGTCCCGCCCGTGGCAGTGAGCTTGACGCGCGACAACCTCATCTTCCCCACCGGCGAGTCACGTCCAGTCGCTGTCCAGTTGGAAGCGAACATGGCCAACGCAAACGGCAGCGTCTCGCTGAAGCTCCCCAAGGGCTGGCGCGCGACACCTTCGAGTATCCCCGCATCGCTGGCCAAACGAGGGCAAAAGTCGGTCGTCGAGTTCACGGTGACTCCGCCGGCGACGACGTCCGGCGGCACGCTGCGCGCCGTCTATCGCTTCAGCGACCAAGAGATTTCGACGGGCATGCTAGCGATCGAATACGACCACATTCCGATCCAGATGGTCTACCCGCCGGCCGAGATGCGCATCGAGCGGACCGACGTCAAGATGCTCTCGAAGAGTATCGGCTACGTGATGGGCGCAGGCGACAAGATTCCCGAGGCTCTACGCGAACTCGGCGCCGAGGTCGCGCTGCTCGATTCAACGGACCTTTCCGCCGGGGACCTTTCGCGCTACGACGCGATCGTCGCCGGAGTACGGGCGCTCAACACGCGGCCCGACTTGATCGCGGCGAAGGACAGGTTGCTGGAGTACGTCGAGCAGGGAGGAACGCTGATTGAGCAGTACAACACCTTCGGCCGTCGGGGCCCCCCGCCGTCGCTCTCGCCCTATCCGGTCAAGCACGAGCGTATGAGCCGCGCCCGGACGGACCGGGTGACCGACGAGGGAGCGCGCGTCACGTTGCCCTTGCCCGATCATGCCCTGCTCCAAGCCCCCAACCGAATCACCGAGAAGGACTTCGACGGCTGGGTCCAAGAACGCGGTCTGTACTTCATGGGCGAATGGGACGAACGCTTCGATTCGCTGTTTGAGAGCAACGACGAGGGGCAGGAACCCACGAAGGGAGGCATGCTCTATGTGCGTCACGGCAAGGGCGTCTACATCTTTTCCGGCTACTCCTGGTTCCGCCAGTTGCCTGCGGGCGTGCCCGGCGCCTACCGAATTTTCGCCAACATGGTGAGCGCATCCAAGCTGACCGAGTAAGCTAATGAGGACCGGCGACTCCCCCTCGCTCCGGTCGTGTTGCGATGAGAGTTTCGATCGCCGTTCCGGCCTTCAATGAGGGGGACCGCCTAGCCGCGCTGCTGGAGCGGCTGCGGATCGACGGCCCCGCTGCTGTCGCCGAGATTCTTGTCTGCGATAGCCTCAGCACCGATTCCACCGCAGCGGCGGCACGCGAGCAAGCGAGACACGACGAGCGAATCCGAATCCTAACCGCGGAACGCCCGGGCAAGGCGGCGGCCTGGAACTGCCTGATTCAAGCAGCCCGCTCTCCCGTTGTGGTGTTCATTGACGCCGACGTCATCCCCGAGCCTGGTTGTCTGGAACTCCTATTGAGGGAGGTCGAGCGGACCCGGCAGATCGTCTACGCCTGCCGCAGACGAGCATCCGACGCGCGCCTCGGACTCCGCGTCCTGGCCGATCCAGTGATCGAGATGACGCTGGCCGGGGGTTGCTACGCGGTTCGGCGGGAGCCGCTGCTCAAGCGACTCCACGACCGCGGGTTTCGCGAGATGCCGGACGTCTTCGCGGAAGACATGTGGCTCCAGTCGCTGCTGGAGCGAGACGAGTTTCAGGTTCTCAGCGAATGCGCGTTTCGCTTCAAGATCTACTCATTCGCGTCTTACTTGAAGCTGCAAGCCCGCAAGCGACTCGTCGCATATGAACTCGACGAGCGCTACCCCGAACTGGGGCGATCGTTGCGCAGAAACTTCCCCGAAGCGCTCTCGCCGCAGCGTCAGGCAGAGGCCGCGGTTCGCAGTGAATCAACGCTCGGAACCCGCCTCCGCTGGCTCGCCGCGGGCGTCTGCAAGGCGACGATCAATCGGCTCTTCGCCCATCGTATTGCCGAGTCGTATGCGGACTTCAAGCACGGCTACCGCGAGCACGGCGGCGGATACGTGCTACGTCGCCTGGCGTCCACGGGAGCGCGAACGTAGTGCCCCAAGCGGACGAAACGAACGTCCGGCTACGCCGCGGACGCCCGGAAGCAAACGACGCCGAGCACTATGCCCGGCTAGCCGACGCGGCGGCCGGGGGAGGATTCCGGAGGCAATACGGCTCATCGTGGCTAGCAGCGCTCACAGCGGCGTACCCGGCTCGATGCGACCGCACGATCTTTCTCGAAGCGGAGGGCGAGATCGCAGGCGGTATCGGATTCGACTCTCGGGACGACCAGACGTCGATGGCGGAACTGCACTCGCCCTCTATACGAACTCGGGCCGTCTCGGCTTGGAGGAGCCTGCTGGGCATCCGTATCGAGGAGGTACGGAGCGGCGAGTTATACCTGGCGTTTTTCGCCGTGTATCCGTCGGCTCGGCGGCGCGGATACGGCGCCCGACTCGTCGCGGCCACGGCGCCGGAGGCGCGGAATCGAGGGCTGGGTCTCCTGACCGCCGCGGTCCATCGTCGGAACCAGGCGTCGCTCTCCTTCGTCCGGAACGCAGGCTTCGAGGTGACTGGGCATTCCGGACCGCTCGTTCGCGTGAGCCGAAGCATCGGAGACGATCGCCCATGATCCGGGCCGAATACGAAGCGGACGGCCTGGTGCGACGCTGCCGGGAACTGGCGGACACAAGCATCGTCAACGAACTCGCCCAGAAGGCGCCGCGGTTCGAGGCCGCCGCTCAAGACTACAAGCGGCAGGGAGTCAACCGAGTCCCGTACTTCTTCACCCCCGCGATTGAGCAAGCGGCCCGAGACGCGAATCTCTTGGGGGCCGTTGCCGAAGTCTTGGGCAAGGACGAGCCGTGGGTCGCATGGGGTCCCAACGTCCGCGCGTCCACGCCGAATGAGGCGAACCGCTGGCACGTCGATCTGGAGAGTTGGATCTGGCCGGGAAGCGTAACGGCCGTGGTCGGGCTTTCCGGATGCAGCGAGCAAAACGCGACCCGCTGCATTCCGGGCAGTCACCGCCTAGACAAGGCGCCGCATTGTGCGGGCGACGACACCGACTCCGACGCGGTAACCCGTAAGGCGCGTTCGCTCGACGAACGGTGCGGAGACGTCGAGAGCTTCAACGGTTTCGGAGACGGACGCTTCTACCTCTTCGACGCCCGATGCTGGCACCAAGGAGATCCGAGGACAGGGGCGGGCGTGACGCGCCTGTTCATCCACTACCAACGAGCAAGCGATCCCCGCGTGCCGCACATGGCGGACTATGAGCGCCGGGCCTGGCTCGACGAACCGGCCCCGTTCATCGAGAGCCAATCAGGAGCAGCCTCCACCAGGCTCTACTCGGTCCCCTGGAAGGAGCGGCTTGCAGGATTCTTGCGATGACCCCGCTGGTGTCAGTGCTCATGCCGGCGCTCAACGCCGAGGCGACGATCGAGTCGGCGGTGCGGTCCGCACTCGATCAGACCCACGGTGAGCTGGAGGTCCTGGTCGCCGACGACGGCTCAACAGACGGGACTCTCGACGCGGTGCGGACCCTCGACGACCCGCGGGTGCGAATCCTCGAATCGGAAGCCGTGCGGACCGGCCCCTCGGCCGCGCGGAACCGAGCGATCGCTCAGGCACGAGGCGAGTTCGTAGCGTGTCTTGACGCCGACGACCTCTGGTTGCCCGAGAAGCTTGCGCTGCAGCTCGACGCGTTTCGTAACACTCCAGGCTCCGCCGTGGCCTACGGCTGGACGGATTTCATCGACGCCCAAGGCCTCTTGATCGGAACCGACCTGCGATCGACCATCGGGGGGAACGCCCACCGCCAACTGCTCGTGAACAACTTCATCGCCTCCGGCTCGAACTCCCTCATGCTCCGTTCGGCGGTCGAGGAGGTCGGGTGCTTCGACGAAACATTGCGCGGGGTGGAGGACTGGGACCTGCACGTCCGCCTAGCGCACCGCTACAGTATCGCGGCCACTCCCCACGTCGTCGTCCGGTACCGCAGATATGCGGGTACGCAGAGCACGAAGACGCACGTCATGGAGGCTTGCTGGCGCCGCGTGGCCGATCGGGAATTCGCGACGCCGGAGCTACGCGGCGCCGAAGACGAGGCGGCTGCACAATTCTACGAGTACCTAGCCGGTAGAGCGCTCGAAGGCCAAACCGGCATGTTGAGCTGGCCCACGGCCGCCCGCTACGCCTGGCTCGCCTTCCGGCACGATCCAACCAGACTGACGGCGCTGGGCTCTCGGGTGAAGGCGAGGCTGTCAGGCTAGCCCGTTCGCGTCGGTGTAGGCCGCAATGTAGCCGCGTAGGTTGTCTCGGATCGCTTCCATGGCCGGCCACGCTCCCTTCTCGGCCGCACGCAGGACCTGGTCGCCAATGCGCTCGACCGGCATCAGCTCCCGAGTGGAAGAGGTGATAAAGACCTCCTCGGCATCGTAGAGATCCTCCAGCAGAAGGACACGCTCCTGAACGGGCGGCTCCAGCTCCTCCAACATCACCTCGCGGGTCACTCCCGGCAGCGGGCCGGAGTCCAACGGGGGCGTATAGGCTTGTCCGTCGATGACGGCAAAGATGTTGGCGGAGGTGCACTCGGCGACCTCGTCCCTTTCGTTGAGCAGAATCGTCTCCCCGAATCCGGCCTGATGCGCGGTCTCCGCCATGGTGAGATTGTGCGACCAGGAAAGCGTCTTGGTCCCCCGAAACGGCGACCCCGCGTGACGTCCTTGAGGCGTCACCGACAGGGCGGTCGTATCGGCCCAATGCTTGACGGGAATCGAGAACGCGATCAGATCGGACGAGTTGCCCAGGCCGGGTCCCGCAAATACGCCGCCCTCGCTGCGCACGATGCAAACCCGCATCGACGCCTCGAAAGACTCGTTCTGCGCGATCAGTTCCAGCAACTTGCGGCGCACGCCGACCGAATCGAAATCAAATGGGATGTGGATCAAGGCGGCGTCGCGCTCCATCCGCGCCCAGTGACGCTCGAACTCGAACGGGACGCCGCGATAGATGCGCAGAGTGGTAAACACGCCCCATCCGGCAAGCAGTCCCAGCTGCCCGGGCTTGAGCATGGTCTGCTCGGCGGGCAAAATTTCTTCATTGAGCAGGACGAACGGATGCATCAGCTTTCATTCTCCAACGCTTCGATCGTACGACGCAGGCGACCCGCCAGGCGTTGCGGAAGGTCCGGCTCAATGATCTCCATCACCGAGCGCAAGTACCAAAGAGTGCCGGCTCTCCCGCCCTTAAACTTGTTCCAAACCGCCTCGCCGTCTACGCGAAGATCGTCGAGCGTGGCGGATGCGTTGTGCAACTTGTCGCAAGCGACGATCAAGCGCACCTCGGGAGGGGCGCCCCCTAGCTCGGCGATAAAGGCCTCCTTGCGCGCCTGCCAGGGCGGCTTGGGGATCTCGTCGGTGTCCGTGCAACCTTCGACCAAGGCCGCGACGCGCTCGCCGAACTGTTCGCGGATGCGACGGCGCACCGGGTCGCCGCCCTGGTCCTCTACGGCGTCGTGCAGCAGCGCCGCCACAGCCACGTCCTCCTCCCCGCCGTGCTCCACCACCAACGCCGCGACGGCCAGCAGATGCGAAACGTAAGGCGCGCCGGAACCCTTGCGGGTCTGGTCACGGTGCAACTCCGTGGCGAGCAAGAGGGCTTCGTCGAATCGAGAGTTGAGGACGGCCACGGCTACTGAGGCAGCTCGCCGGTCTGGACCCGCTTCCACCACTCGTCGAAGGCTTCCGCGTCCTGATTGCGAATCTTGATTTGGATGGGATAACGCTTCCCGTGCAATACGGTCCGCTCGCCGGATCGACGTTGCGTGTTGAACTCTTCTCGGCCCGGGTCCTCACCGACGGTGATTCCTTTGCTCCATCCTTCGGTCGTTTCTTGACTGAACTTCGCCTGCATCATGAACGGAACGTAGACCGCCTTGTTGAACGCCCAGTCCGAGATCGTAATCTCAACCCGGCCATCTCCATCGTCTTCGGTAAAGACCTGGCTGACGTTCGAGATCTGCGTACCCGCCATGTTCGTGGTCTGGCCTTTGGGATCCGCGGCGGTCCAACCGCTCGGAGCCTCGGGCAGCACGGGCATGAGGTCATTGAAGTGGACCGGATCAACGTCCGGCATCGCTTCCAGCTCTTCCTGGAGATTGCTGAGATCGCTGCCGATGCTTCCCAGAGCGGAGATGAAACCGAGCGGATCGTTCTCGACGTCGACGCCTTCGCTGGTGACGTCGCCCGGCTCCTCGGAGTCGGAAGATCCGAAGAAGAAGCAGCCGGAAAGAGAAAGGGTGAGGATGAGGACAAGCCAGCGCATGGGATAGGGACTCCTTGGATGTAGCAGAATCAGCGTAATCGGACTCTATTCAGAATCGGCGGTCGCTGGAGTAACTTTGAGCCGCTCGATCATCCGCCGCAACGACGAGCCGAACTCCTTGGCGGTCGTCACGTCGTACTCGGTCGGATTGAGCGCACGCAATCCAGAACTCACCGCGTCCCGCCAAGGGTACGACCGCGGGCTTCGATTGTAAATGAAGTAGAAGATGGGAGCGCGGACCGAGCGGGCCGACGTCATCAGCGGATACGACGGATTGCGCTCGAACGTAACCTTGGGGCCAAGAAAAACCACCGCGTCCACGTCTTCCGACTCCGACGCCTCCAGGTGCTCGTCAAAGAGTTCAGCAAGGAACTTCTCCCCGCTCTTCTTGTCGCGAAGCTGCTTGATGTCGACCACGCCGCTGTGGCTGCCTCGAACAGCTGCGCCGAGAGCGGGAAAATCAATGCTCGACGCACGCTCCGTCTCGTAGATCACCTGTTCCGCGTGGGCGTTGTACGCCACGACGGAAAACTCCCCGATATCCGGTTCGCGAGAGAGCGCTCGGAGCATGGAAACGACGCTGCGCTGGTCGTACTCGCTCAGCGAGACCTTGGCGGGATCCACGGGCGAAAAACTCACGAGCAACTTCACGTGCAGCAGAGGTCCCCGCGAGCGCCGAATGGGTGGATCCGTCCAAAACGGCTCTTCCTCAAACGCGTCGATTTGGTGCCGATTCGGAGCCGCGGCGAGCGATTGGAGCATCTCCGGACCGTCCGCGTTGATCTCCCAGGTGTGTGCACAGACCCGCTCGGAGCGATCGCGCATCAGCCAATCCACGCGGTATTTGCCCGGGCCCAGACGGTACTTGCCGGGCAACGGGGCGGAGCCTTCCGCGTCCTCGTCAATGGCGGGCACGTCGAAGCCCTCACGGAAATAGACGGGTTCCCCCGAGCCGTCCGCGGGTTGGATACGGAAAAGAATGCGCAGCCGGTCGCCCGTGCCGGAGAGTTCACGCAACGGAATGCGCGCGAGATATCCGGCTTGGAACGTGAGATCGTACTCCAGCTTCGGATCGAGCGGGTCGACGGTGCAATCGAGATCCGTACGGGGCTCGTCGGAGTCCAAGATGGCGATGTCCGTCTGGATCAGGCGAAATCCATCCGCATCTTCGCCCAGCGGCACGATCTTCTGCGCCCCGGCCGATGCAACGACGCAAAGAGCGAAGGCAATCGGCCAGAGTGTAGGAGAAGAGCGCATACAGTCCCAGACTCCGAAATTATATCGAACGTCGTTCGCCGGCGATCTAGGTAGAGTCCCTAGGAGGAGCCTGGGCAAATCCGGTTTGGCGGAGTTAGTCGATGTAGCTGTACTCCTCGCTGAGCCCCAAACGCTCGATGGCCTCGACGCTCGGTTTGGGTTTAAGATCGCGCGTGGCGAAATACTCTCCGCCCTCCCACAGCATCGGAGCGCCCGTCTCGCGAGGGTCTCCGGTCTCCTTGAGGTACTCGGTGAGCCGCTCAGAGAGTTCCCGCAGGACCTCGGCGCGATCCGGATCGGCGGCCAAATTGTCGAGCTGGTCGGGATCCTGGCGAACGTCGTATAACTCCTCGGCGGGCCGCTTGCCGAAACCGAGATTGAAGTAGCGTGCAAACTCGGGGTGGTCGTGATGTTCCAGCAGAAGCAGTTTGGCCGGCGACGGGTAGTGCAATTGGTGAGCGTCCACGTCGCCGTAGAGGGGAGGATCGCCGGCGGGCCAAGCGTCTGGCTCGTAATTGCGGATGTAGAGAAAGTTGTCCGTCCGCAGCGCGCGCCCGCCGTACCCCGCGCCGCCTTGGCGCACGAAGGCGTGGCGCTCCCGGGCGGTGACGACAAAATCCCGGCTCGGGTCGATCCGGCCCTCGGCGTCGGACTCCAGCAACGGCACGAGACTCCTGGCCGTCATCTCGTCGGGTACGGCCTGTCCGGCCAACTCAAGAAACGTCGGCGCCAGGTCGTTCAGGCTGACAAAGTCATCGACGACGCGAGGCCCGGGTATCCTCCCGGGCTGAGCGACGATCAGCGGGATGCGAGTGCCGAAATCGTAGAGATTCGCCAGGCCGCGAGGCATCTGCCAACCGTTGTCGCTGGCGACGATGACGATCGTATCTTCTGCGGCGCCGCTCTCCTCAAGCACGCGGAGAAACCGGCCCACGTCGCCGTCAAAACTCTCCACCTCACCGTAGTAGTCGGCCATGTCGCGGCGGACGTCGGGGTGATCGGGAAGATAGCCGGGCACGTCAATCGCAGCTTGGTCGACGGTAGCGGCCTGCTCCTTACCGTTGTCGTAAGGCCGGTGCGGGTCACGCGAGCTGAACCAGTAACAGAAAGGCTGCTCGAGATTGCGGGCGGCT